>LKMJ01000060.1_pt1 | contig 60910 bp, 46 predicted proteins | sample 643391 | NCBI WGS metagenome assembly LKMJ01 (sample SAMN04112250, study PRJNA286221) | soda lake metagenome | biome: soda lake; feature: Kulunda Steppe; material: water; isolation source: sample PL-Br10 brine of Picturesque Lake | place: Russia: Kulunda steppe | collected 2010-07 | reverse complement strand
GCGGGCCTGAGTGATGCGCCGCCTGCAACCGGTGCAGCGCCGGTACACCGATCCTGCGCGGCCCATGGGCCCTCCCGTCAGCTGACCGGGTCAGCCTGACGGATGTCGGGACGGTTGCGGCATCCGATCATGTCCGGCCTGTGGATAACGAGCTCACCTCGCCCTGCCGCGGCTCCGAGCCCGGTACTGCAGTTCTTCCGCATCGGGGCGTCGGTCACGCAGGAGGCGTGCGACGTCATCCCTCGCACGAGCCTGTTCCTGGTGGACCGGCACTGCGGACCCGAGCGCGGCTTGGGGATCGCTGACGTCCCAACGGATCCGGTAATCCACGATGCGTGCGACGGCCCGGTGCCAGCGCCGGTGAAGGGTCGGGTCGGATGGTGGCCGCCCGAGCGTGGCCTGCAGGTAGGCGGGCGGATCGGCAACCGTTCGGTCGACGAGGACTGCGATGTGACCGCGCAGCTCGTGGTCGATCTCCTCGTGTCGCTGACGAACCGCGGCGATCTGACCTGGCGATGGGGAGGCCGCGACCCTGGATTCGAGGCGTGCCAGCTCTCCGTCGATGCGTCCGAGCCGTTCGCGTTGCCGGTCGAGTTCGGCGGCCTCGTACCTGCGCTGTGCTCGAGTTCGCCGGCGGACCGCCGGAAGCAGCGCGCCCTGCTGTCGTGTCTCGAGTTCGCTGATGCGCGTGAGGACGACCGCGCGCTCGTCCGAGCGCTGCCGGTACTCCGATGCGACGTAGGGCTGCTGCTGCACCGCCCTGGAGCTCAGGTAGTCCTGCAGCCACCGCCACTCGGCGGCAAGCTCCGTGACCTTGGGACTGACGGCTACCTCCGCGCGACTGCGCCGGAGCCTGCTGGTGAGGCTTGCCACCTCGTCGCGGTCGTCAACATGAGCGTGGTGGTGGAGTCCGTCGTCGTCCCGGTCGGTGGGGCCGTGGTAGAGCTGGTTGGTGATCCGTCCGCGGGACATCGCGACGTAGCCCCATTCGCGGTAGAGGGTGTCGGTGCCGAGGGTGTAGGTGTGGTCGCAGGTCAGCCCCTGGGCCTTGTGCCTGGTGATCGCATACCCGTGCGCGACGTGTCCGGCGTCGAGGTAGCTGGCGGGCAGGAGGAGGCGGACGCCTCGGTCGTCGACCGCTTCGACGGTCCGGCGTGTTGGGGCGGTGCGGGTGATGGTGGCGCGGGTGCCGTTGACCACCCCGAGCCGTCGGTCGTTGCGCAGGCACACGATCCGATCGCCGGCCTGCAACTCGATGCCGCTGCCGGTGGTGATGGTCGGGCCGGTGAGCCTGCCGGCTGCGAGCATCTTGGTGCGGGCACGGTGGTTGAGGTCGGCGACGTCGTCGCGGCGGAGCGCGATCATCAGCGACCCGGACAGGTTCTCCTTGGCGGTGCCCCACCAGTCGGTGACGAGCCGGTCGCGGAGCTGTTCGGCGGTGTCGGCGGTCCGGATCCGGCCGTGGGATCGGTAGGCGGCGAGGGCCACGTCGGGGTCGCCGTGACGGAGGTCGTCGAGCGCGGCCTGTTCCCAGCCGTGGGCCTGCCGCCGGTTGTGGGTGAGCTCGATGGCGGGGAGCCGGGTGGCCAGCGCACGGAACAGCCCACCGGCGTCGATCTCGGGCAGCTGCTTGGGGTCACCGACCAGGACGACCTTGACGGACTGCTGCTCGGCGTGGTCGAGAAGGCGGGCGAGCTGTCGGGTGCCGACCATCCCGGCCTCGTCCACTACCAGCACCGACCCGGGTTGCAGCGGCGAGCCTTCCCGCCGGTCGTCGACCTGGCCGAGGAGGCGTGCCAACGTTGTGGAGCGGATCCCGGCGGATGTCTGCAGTTCCAACGCGGCCCGGGCGGCGAGCGCCACCCCGGTCACCTGCACACCTGAGGCTTCCCACGCGTCGCGTGCGGCGTCCAGCGCGTAGGTCTTGCCGGTCCCGGCCTTGCCGACAACCACCTCCACCCCGGCCCCCGAGCCGGTGAGCCGCCGCACCATCGCCTGCTGCTCATCGGTCGGCGACCGCCGACCGATCGCCCGCTCCGGCAGCCGCGGCGGAGCGATGCCGACCTGGGCGTCATGGCGGGTCATCGACCGGTTGATGGCGCGCTGTTCGGTGAGAAGCAGGCCCTTCGTGGTGTAGCGCCGCTCGCCGGCATCGACGGGCACGACCCGGCGATCGCCGCGACGGATGACGGCCACGCTCGTGAGGTGCCCGCGGGTGGGACCGAGCGCGACCAGCAGGTTGGTGTCGGAGGTCAGCAACGCTTCAGCAACACGCTCGCACCAGGCGACCGGCGCGCCCGCGGGGAGCCGTCCGGCGAGCTGCTGGAGCACGTCCCGGCGGGTGAACGGCGACGAGGTCTGGGTGAGCCCTTCGTCGACGACGAGTTGTTGCCACAGCTCGGCAACATTGCGCTGACCCGCTCCGGTGTGCTGCGCGGTCCCCGACTCTGATTCTCACTCGAGCCGATGACGCGAAGCTGTCCCCCCTGGTGAAAGGGTCTTGGATGGACGTTGGGAGCGATGCGCTAGGTTCGCCCAGCATGGGCAACGAGGGGCTACCACCAGGGCGCTACGACGCAGTACTGGACCGGCGTCTGGCTGAGGCACTCGCGGGCCTCGAGGACCTTTCGGCACAGACGGTCGCCATCGAGGACGCCGACCAGCCGCACCGTCTAGCCGCCCATCTCGCTCAGGTGATCACGCAGAGACTCGCCGAACTGGAACCGGCCCAGCGACTTGCTGCCGTCGAAGGCCTCCTCCACCACCTCGACATTCCCGACGCCGTGCTCGACCCGCCGGCTCGGCTGCTGCGCTCCGTCGCAGCCAACCCGAGTCAGCATCGGCCCGCGCCTGGCGTGCCGCTCTCCCAGCACGATCTGCTGGTCAACGCCCGCGGTGAACCAGGTCTGGCTTCAGAACTGAAACGCGAGCTGGCCAGCGCAGACCGCATCGACCTGATCGTCGCATTCGTACGCTGGTATGGCGTGCGGCTGGTCAAGGACGAACTTGAGAGCGCGATCCTGCGCGGTGTGCCGATCCGGCTACTCACCACGACCTACACCGGCTCGACCGAGGCCGAGGCCTTACGGCGGCTGCGTGAGTTGGGCGTCGAAGTCTGCGTCTCGTACGACACGCAGATCACCCGCCTTCATGCCAAGGCGTGGATCTTCCATCGCGACAGCGACTTCAGTACCGCGTTCGTCGGCTCGTCGAATCTGACCCACAGCGCCCTGGTGGATGGGCGCGAGTGGAACATTCGGCTCTCCAGAGCGGCGACGCCAGCGCTCTTCGACAAGGTCGCCACGGCATTCGACGCCCAGTGGGAGTCCACCGACTACGAACCCTTTGATGAGCAGCGCTTCGCGCGGGCCGTCGCAGCGACGCGCCACACCGACAGGGAGCAGCCGCTGTCGGGGCTCGAGCTGCGCGCCTGGCCTTACCAAGACGAGATCCTCGACGCCCTGACTGTCGAGCGCGAGGTCCAGGGCTCAAACCGCAACCTCGTGGTCGCCCCGACCGGGACCGGCAAGACCGTCGTCGCGGCTCTCGACTACCTGCGGCTACGCCGGCAGGAAGGGCGAGACCTCAGCCTGCTATTCGTCGCTCATCGGGAGCAGATCCTGCGGCAGTCGCGGCGCACCTTCCGGGAGGCGCTCGGTGATGGTTCGTTCGGTGAGCTCCTGGTTGGTGGCCACCGAGCGGTCGACGGCCGGCATGTCTTCGCATCGATCCAGACCTTGTCCTCACGAGGCTCGCAAGGCCTGATCGCTGACGACTTCGACGTCGTCATCGTCGACGAATTCCACCACGCCCAAGCTCGCACCTACGAGCGGCTGCTTGACCGGTTGACGTCGAGGTGGTTGCTGGCACTTACCGCGACGCCCGAGCGCACCGACGGACTGGACGTGCGGCGTTGGACCGACGGGCGGACCGCGTTTGACATGCGGCTGTGGCACGCCCTGGACCGCGAGTTACTCGTTCCGTTCCAGTACTTCGGCGTCGCCGACGTCGCCGACCTCCGCCAGGTGCGGTGGCGCGCGGGCCAGTACGACCAGAGCGACCTCGGGAGCCTCTACACCGGCAACGACGCCCGAAACCGGTTGGTGCTCCGCCAGGTCGGGCGGATCATCAGCGACCCGACGCAGATGAAGGCACTCGGCTTCTGTGCCACCGTCGAGCACGCCCACCAGATGGCTGACTTGTTCAACGGGCAGGGCTGGCCGTCGGTTGCGATCGACGCTGCGACCGACCAGACCCAGCGCGACGCCTACATCCGCGGCTTGGAGGCCGGCGAGCTCACCACCATCTTCACCCGTGATGTGTTCAACGAGGGAATCGACATCCCGAGCGTGGACACGATCCTGCTCCTGCGGCCGACCGAGTCGGTCACCGTCTACTTGCAACAGATCGGGCGTGGTCTGCGACGGCATCCGGACAAGCCGGTGTGCACGGTGCTGGATTTCGTCGGCCAGCATCGCAAGGAGTACCGCTACGACCTGCGCCTCCGGTCGCTGACCGGTCTGCCTCGTCGCCACCTCGCTCAGGCCGCTGAGGAGGGCTTCCCCTATCTGCCGTCGGGCTGCCACCTTGAACTCGACAGGCAGGCACGTGAATGGGTCATCGACAATCTCAAGCAGGCGGTGCTCGCGAACCGCCGCTCCCTCGTCCGCGAATTGCAGGCCCTGGCGGCCAGGGAGCCAGTTCGCCAAGCGCCCCCACTGCCCACCTTTCTCGCCGAGACGGGGGTCGAGGTGGAAGACGTCGCTAAGGCCGGTGGCTGGGCGCTGCTGCGCCGTGCGGCCGGGCTCGACGACCGGCCGGCCGCTGCCGCGGAAGCGGTGCTGCAGAAGGGGGTGCGCCGGCTGCTACACCTCGACGACCCTGCACGCATCGAACAGCTCACTGCCTGGCTGTCAGCCGATCGACCACCCAAACTCAACACCGAGGTGGAGCGCCGACAGGCGTGGATGTTCCTCGTAACGTTGTGGTCCCTACGCGGGGCGCCAGACACGCTCGCCGAGGCGTGGGACGGACTGTGGGCTGCCACAGCAGTACGCGAGGAACTGCTCGCCACGCTGCCGCTGCTACGCGACCGGATCTCCCATCCATCGATCGAGCTGCCCGATGCAGACGTGCCGCTGAGTCTGCACGCCAGCTACACCCGCGACGAGATCCTCGCCGGATTCGGGCGGCTGACGCCGGGCGAGCGCTACAGCCACCAGGCGGGGCCGTGGTGGCATGAGCCGGCCCGCACCGAGGTGCTGTTCATCACGCTGCAGAAGACCGAGGCTCAGTACTCACCGACGACGCTCTATCGCGACTACGCACTGAGCCGCCAGCTGTTCCACTGGGAGTCGCAGAACTCGACCCGACTGACGTCGGCAGCCGGGCGGCGCTACCTAGGGCAACGCTCGAACGGCGTCCGGATTCTGCTGGCCGTCCGCGCCTCGAAGCAGGACTCTTGGGGAGCGACCCGCAGCTACGTGCTGCTTGGCCCGGCCGACTATGTCCGGCACGAAGGCGAGCGGCCGATCGCGGTGACCTGGCGGCTGCGCAACCCCATCCCGGCAGATCTCTATGAGGAGTTCAAAGTCGCCGCTGCGTGACGCCTAAGCATCGTGAAGAGCGGCGGGGCTCGACTCATGGCCGAGTGCCTGCCAGCGCCTCTTGTCTAGGGGAGGCTGCGACGTTGACCGTCAGCACAACCTCCGGCTTAGGAGCGCGCGCCACCCAACCTGGGCTGGGGGCAGAACGGAGCGTGGCATCAACCTCACGCGAGTACGGCACCCATAGGGCACCCATGAAATGCGAAAAGGCCCCGAAGGGCCTTTTCGTAGTAGCGGGGGCAGGATTTGAACCTGCGACCTCCGGGTTATGAGCCCGGCGAGCTGACCGAACTGCTCCACCCCGCGCCGTTGATGAGAGGAACGTACCCAACGCCTCACGCCCCTGTCGAACCGGGGGCCGGGCACCCGTGCGGTGACCGGACGCAGTCACCCAGGACGGTCACCCGACACCGCCACTCACGGCTGCGGGCCCCGCAACGCGGGGCCCGCAGCGCAGCGATGCCGGTCAGTCCTGCTCCGCAGGCTCCTCGACGTCATCGGGCTCAGCCTCGGCCAGCTCCTCGAGCTGCTCCGCGTCGCTGAGCTCCTCCTCGTCGTCCTCGGCGACCAACTCCTCAACGGTCACACCCGCGGCCTCAGCCGCCCGCTCGATCAGCCGCTGGGCCTGGGTGACCTCAGCCTGGTACCGGGCGAGGTTGCCGTCACGCAGGGCCTGATCGGCACGGGCGAAGGCACTCAGCGCGTCGCGCAGGAGCGCCTCGGAGACCTCCGCCGGGTCGTCAGGGTCGGCTTCATCGACCTCGTCGACCTCGTCCTCCTCCACGCCGTCCAGCTCCGGGTCGACCCCTTCCTCGTCAGCGATCTGATCGGGAACGGGCACGCCGATGATCTGGCTCAGCGCTCCGGCCAGGGTCCGGTCGAAGGCCGTGCGCTCACCCATCACCAGCGCAACACGCGCCAGCTCCGGGATCTGCGCCTGCGGGTTCTCCAGGAACAGCGGTTGCACGTAGAGGATCGAGTCCGCCACGGGCAGTACCTGCAGGTTCCCCCGGATCACGTCCGACCCTTCACGCGAACGCAGCGTGATGTAGGCGGAGATGTCGTCATCCTGCTCGATGCGGGCCTGGGCCTGCGCGGGACCGAGCACCTGCTGGTCGGAGGGGAAGCGCACCTGTGACAGCGTGTTGAGGTTCTCCCCGTCGGAGCGCCCAGCCAGCCACGACACCATGTTGGGACGGTTACGGGCCAGGTACGGCTGGATGAGGACGAACTCCTCCGTCTCCTCCCCGGGCAGCTTCATGAGCAGGTAGTAGGGCTCGAGCCGCTGGCCGGCACCGGCCAGATCCGCCGCGGCGGCTGGACCGCTGCCGCTGGCCTGGTTGGCCGCGAGCGCGGGGTCCGCCGGAAGGTCGAACTCATCAGCACGGTTGAAGAACGCCGTCGCCTCGGGGATGTGGTACGCGGTGTAGATGTCCGACTGCAGTGCGAAGAGGTCCTGCGGGTAGCGGAAGTTGTCCGCGATGTCGCCAGCCTCGGACACCGGCGTGATGAGGTCGGGGAAGATGTTCTCCCAGACATCGAGCACCGGGTCGTCCTCCTCCACCCGGTACAGGGTCACGTCGCCATCGAAGGCGTCGACGGTGACCTTCACGGAGTTGCGCACGTAGTTGACCGGCAGGTTGCCCGTGCCGGTGCTGAGCACCTCACGCTGGGAGTAGGGGTAACGGTTGGAGGTGGTGTAGGCGTCGATGACCCACTTCACCCGCCCGTTCTCCACCACCGGGTAGGGGTTGGAGTCGAGCTCGAGGAACGGCGCCACCTCACGCACACGCTCGGTGATCTGCCGGTTGTAGATGACCGCCGACTCGTCGCGCAGCAGGTTGGTCAGGATCAGGTTGTAGTCGTTGAACCGCAGCGCGAAGGCCAGCCGCCGGCCGATCGAGTTGATGGCCACCCCGGCGTTGCCGTCGTACTCGGTCAGCACCTGCTCCTGGGTCTCCGGGTCCTCGAAGTTCAGTTCGTCCTCATCGGTGCGGACCAGGTTGAAGGGCGGGTCGGCGAACTCACCGAAGTACACCGAGGACTGCTCGGAGGGCACCACCGCCTCGGTCCCTGCGACGGGGATGTTGGAGGCGATGAAGACCGGCTGCCCCTCGGCGTTGGCGGTGTTGACCTGGGAGGCCACCACCCCGAACCCGTGGGTGAAGGTGATGTGGCGGTTCTGCCAGTTGTCGGAGGTCTCCGGCAGCTGGGAGAGCTCGCGGGTGGCGATCATCACCTGCCGCATCTCACCGTCGATCTCATAGCGGTCGGTGGCCACGGAGTTGAACTCGTAGTACGGCCTGAGCGACTGCAGCTGCTGGTAGGTGGTCTCCAGCACGTTGGGGTCCCACAGGCGCACGTTGAGGAAGGTGATGTCGTTGTCGACGACATCGTCGAGGTCGAGGTCGTTGGCGATGGAGAAGGGCACCCGGTCGACCTCGTCGAGCCCGTAGGCGGCCCGGGTCGCGTCCAGGTTGCGCTGGATGAACTCCTGCTCGCGGGCGAGCTCCTGCGGGTCGACCTGCACCCGCTGGATCACCGCGGGGTAGGCGCCCTGGAGGATGATCGAGGCCACCACCAGCAGACCGACGGCGGCGCCGGGCAGCAGGAAGCCGCTGCGCCGGATGGAGGCCAGCACCAGCCCGATCGCGATGACCGACACCCCGATCAGCAGGTAGAGGGCGGGCAGCTCCGCGTTGACGTCGGTGTAGGCCGCACCGGTGACGGTGCCGCGCTCGGAGTACAGCAGCTCGTAGCGGTCCAGCCAGTAGCCCCAGGCCCGCACGGCCAGGATCAGCGCCAGCAACACCGCGAGGTGTGCCTTGACGCTCGGCAGGATCTTCTCGTCCTCGGCCTCAGGACGGATGCCGCCCAGCAGGTAGTGCGCGCCGGCGGTCAACAGCGCGGCCAGGATCAACGAGGTGAACAGCCAACTCTGCACCAGGGACCACAGAGGCAGGTTGAACAGGTAGAAACCGATGTCCATGCCGAACTGCGGATCGGCGATCCCAACCTCTCCCCCACCGCGGAACAGCAGCCAGGTCTCCCAGCTCGCGCTGATCGCGAGCCCGGAGGTGAACCCGAACACCGCCGCGACCGCGATGATCAACCATGGCAGGTAGGGGTCGGCCAGCTCCCGATAGCGCTGGATCTGCGCCTGCTGGGGCGAGCTCGGCACGTAGAAGGGCCGCAGCTTGCGTGCGATGAACAGGTTCACCGCGATCAGGGCGGTCAGGAAGGCCCCGAAGGCCAGACCCAGCACGACCCGCGTGGACAGGACGGTGGTGAACACCTCCCGGAAGCCACGCGCGTCGAACCACCAGAAATCGGTGACGAGCACGGCGATGCGGTTGGCGCTGAACAGCACCAACAGGAGTCCGAGCACGATGACGGTGCCCAGGCGGCGACGGACGAGTTCCCCCACGACGATCCTTATCTTCAGCCCGGCGACGGGCGGTGGAAGGACCCTCGACGGTACCGGTGTGGGGGTGGTGACGCCCACACAGGGACGGCCTGCGCCCACCACCTCGATGACACCGAGGTGGCCGGGGAGCTCAACCCGCCGCGACCACGAAGGCGTCGCTCGGATCGCCGCCGCCCCGCAGGGTGCGCAGCGCCTCCAGCGCCTCCTCCAGCGTGGCGACCGGCACGACCAGCACATCCTCGGCGACGCGAGCTGCGCGGGCGTCGTCGAGGTTGCCCGCTGGCACCAGGAAGACCTCCGCCGGCGCCGAGCCGTCACGTGGGGCGGAGGCTCCGGCCAGCTTCTGGCGGACACCCCCGACGGCGCCGACGGTCCCATCCCGTGCCAGGGTGCCGGTGCCCGCCACGATCCGGCCGTCCAGCAGCTCCTCCGGCTCGAGCAGCTCCAGCAGCGTCAGGGCGAACACCAGTCCCGCGGAGGGGCCGCCGATGACCCCGGTGTCGACCTCGATGTCCACGGGGAGGTCCAGATCCGTGGTCAGCAGCACCCCGACGTAGGCGCGTGCAGGATCATCGGGCGCAGCGCCCAGCTCGACGGCGACCTCGACGAGCCCGGCATCGCGACGCAGGCTGAGGGTGACCCGGTCCCCGACCCCGCGGGCCTGGACGGCCTCGACCACCTCGGTGCTCTCACGGATCGGCTGGTCGTCGATGGCCACGATCACGTCGCCGACCTCGAGCTGGTCGGTGACCGCATCGGCCTGCACCGCCACCACCTCGGCGCCCTCGCCTTCGAGCTCGTAGCCCACGGCCTCCAACGCGACGATGGTGGCGACCAGCTGGCTGTCCTGCATCGCCGCCCGGTTGAGTTCGGCCACCTCCTCGCGGTCGAGCCCGGGGGGGTAGACCTGGTCGCGCGGCACCAGGTCCACCGTGCGGTCGGTGCGGGCCAGCAACCAGCCGCCGAGGCCGAGCTCGCCCTGCACGGCCACCGTGGTCAACTGCAGCGCACCGCCGACGGGGGGGAACACCTGCACATCACGGATGGAGACCAGCTCCAGGGTGTCCTCGACCGGGCCGGGTTGCATCGCCACCTCGCACACCGGCTGGACCGCCAGTACCTCACAGGGCACACGACCCTGGACCAGCGCCACCAGACCGATCGCGATCAGGGCGGCGGCCAGCGCGACCGCGAGCCGGCCGACCCATCCACGTGACGACGACACTCAGGTCCTCCCGCCGACCCGGGACGGCCCACCGGGGGCCGGAGCGGCGCAGCGAGGCTACCCCCGGACCGCGACACGGCCCCGGGCACGCCGGTGGACACGTGGGTGGGCACGTCGGTGGGCGCGCCGGTGGGCACGCCGGTGGGCCCTCAGCTGCGCCCGAACCGGGAGCGTCGCGGCTCCGGGTCCGACTCCCCGGCTGCTGTCACGCCCTCTGCAGGTGAGGTCTGCGCCGGTGGCGGCCCCATCACCACCGCGCCGGAAGGCGGCTCCTGGAACACCGGCGCGAGGCGCTGCCCCTCCGGTTGCGGCTCGGGCGGCGGCATGTCCTCCGCGACCGATCGGGAGCCGAGCGGCGGTGCGTCCTGGTCGACCGGCTGCGGTGGGGCGGCATCGGAGGGCGCGTGTGCCGCCATCTCGTGGGTGTCAGCTGCCGCAGGGGGCTGGCCGGCCGCACCCTCCACCACCTCGGGGGCCGCCCCCGGACCGTCGACCGTCTCCGCAGGCACCCCGGGCTCCTCAACCGCGACCACGCGGTAGTAGGTCCGCACCTCGATGGGGACCTCCTTGAAGACGCGCACCTGTGAGCGCCTCCCGTCGCTCTGCAGCTCCTCGACGGCGGAGAGCGCGGCCTCCAGCGAGGCAGCGTCCTCGAGGTGCCCACGCCCTTCGGCGTCGACGTGATGCACGGTGTAGCTCATGGTGGCCTTCTCCTCGCTCGCAGGGGACGGCAGACCGCCGCCGGGGGATGCCACCCCGTCAGCATCGACGCGTGCGGTGCGGGGCTTGAGCACGGCCCGTGTTCTCCGCCTCCGCAGGTAGACCGGTGACCGCCTACCGCCCGTTGCGTGCTCGGCACGACCGACGCTCCGGCGAGCGTGACCGGCGTCCGCGCCCTCTGCGCCAGCGCCACACGCCGAGCAGCAGCGCGGTCGCCGATGCCCCGGAGAGCCGCCACAGGGTCGACCACCGCAGGCGCAGGCGACCGACGGTGACGAAGCTCGCGTGCTCCGCGGCGGAGGCGGCCAGCGCGTCGCGGTTGCTGGCGCTCGGGTGCCAGCCCGTGGCGACCAGGGCGTCGTTGCTCATCACACAGGGGTGGACGAACAGCGCCACGATCCCCGGCGGCAGATCGCCGAGCCGCAGGGCGTAGACCCCCGCGGCCCCGCTGTAGGCCACCTCCTCGGGCACCTCCAGGGGCGGTCGGCCGACGATCGCCGCCACCTCGTCGTAGGACAGCCAGCCGTCGGCGCAGACGTTGAAGGCACCGTCCAGGCAGTTGCGCACCGCGTGGTGGATGGCGCCGACGGCGTCATCGGGGTGGAGGAACTGCAGGGGCGGGCGGTGTCCGCGCACCGCCGGCAGCCGGGGCGCCTCGAAGGCGCGGGTGATGACGGTGTCCAGCCCCGGTCCGGCCAGCAGCGCGAGCCGTAGCACGGTGACGGCCAGCTCAGGGTGCGACCCACGCCAGCCTTCCAGCCAGCGCTCCACCTCGCGGGCGTGCTCCGCGGCGGCGAAGCCCGGCAGACCCCGGAGCCGGTGCTCCTCGGTCAGCGGCACCTCGTTGTCGGGGTGGGGGCCGTAGACCAGCACCGAGGAGGTCAGCACCACGTGGGACACCCCGGCCGCCGCGGCCGCTGCGCAGACCCGTCGGGTGGCATCGACCTGGCGGGTGCGGGCCTCCGCGTCGTCACGAACGGGCTCGAGCAGGGCACCGAGGTGGATGACGGTGTCCACCCCCTGGAGCAGCGGCACGAGGTCCGCGGCGGCGGGATCACGGTCGATGAAGCTGAACCGCACGGCGGTGACCCCCGACGGCGGGCTCCGGTCGATGCCGATGATCCGCGCGATGTGGTCGTCGCCGGCCAGCCTGGCGACGAGCCGACGGCCGAGCATGCCGCCGACACCGGTGATCGCGATGGCGCTCACCTGCGTTCCCTTCCCTCACCCCCGACGACCGCAGGGGCCTTCCTGACGTACCGTAGCGAGACATCGAGCACCACGAGGCCTGCCGTGAGCGACCACCCCGAACGACCTGAGGGACCGGACGAGGACCCCTTCGCCCACCTGCCGCCCGAGCTGCGTCGCATGCTGGAGCAGCTCGGCGGTCCCGGCGCCCTGGAGCAGGCGCAGGAGCAACTCCAGGCGATGCTCGGCGGCTCCCTGCCCGGCTTCGGCTTCCAGCCGCCCGCAGCGCCCTCCGGGCCCGTCGACTGGCAACTGGCCACGCGCATCGCGCTGCAGCTGGCTGCGGAGGGCGACCGCTCGGCCACCGACGCCGAGGCCCGCGCCATCCGTGAGGCCTTCGACCTGGCCGAGCACTGGCTCGATGACACCCCGCTGCCGGCATCGCCCGATGCAGGCGTGGTGGTCGCGGCATCACGACAGACGTGGGTCAACGCCGCCGTGCAGGCGCTGACACCGCTGGTCGAGCCCGTGGCACGCGCTGCCACCGACGCCATGGTGGATCTGGCCCGCGAGCAGCTCTCCGAGCTCGGTGAGCACGGTGGGCTGGAGGCCCTCCCGGGACTCGAGGACCTGCCGGAGGGCATCAGGCCGATGCTCGAACAGATGCTCGGCGGCGACCCCGGCCAGCTGCTGCGACCAGCCGGAGCAGGCCTGGCCGGCCTGCAGGCCGGTCAGGTGCTCGGACAGCTCTCCCGACAGCTCATCGGCCAGTACGACCTCGGCATCCCCACCGCCCCGCGCCAGGAAGCCCACCACCTGATCGTCAACGTCGGCGATGACCTGGCCGGCTACGGGCTGGAGGACAGCGAGGTCCTGCTGGTGTTGGCGCTGACGGAGGCGGCGCACCGGCGTCTCTACCACGCCGTGCCGTGGCTGGAGGCCCACATCAGCTCACTGGTGGCACGCTTCGCCGCCGGCACCGTGGTCGACGGTGAGCGGATGCGCGAGGTCGCCGAGGAGCTGACCTTCGGCCTCGATCCCGAGGATCCCGAGGCGCTGGGGGCTGCCATGGAGCGGGCCGCCAGCTTCCGTATGACCCCCACCGAGGAGCAGAGCCGGATCCTCGCGCGGCTGCAGGCGGTGGTGTGCCTGGTCGGTGCATGGGCCCGGCACGAGGTCGCCCGGGCGGCCGAGCACCGGCTGCCGAGCTACGCCCGCATCCAGGAGGTCCTGCGCCGCCGCCGCGCCACGCGAGGTGACGGCGAGGAGCTGCTCGAAGCGCTGCTCGGGCTCGACCTGAAACCTGACGATGAGACCGTCGGGGAGCGCTTCATCACCACGATCGAGGCAGAGATCGGCGCCGAGGGGCTGCACCGTGCCCTCGCACACCCGGAGAACCTGCCCGACGGGCAGGAGCTGGCCGAGCCCTCGCGCTGGCTGGCGCGCACCAGCGAGGAGCAGGACATCCCCGACGATCCTGCGGCGCTGTTCGCGGGGCTCGGGGATGCGCCCCACGAGGACAGCGCCGAGGAACGGCTGGCCGCACAACGCGGTCCGGACGAGGCCGGTGACACCGGCAACGAGGACGACGGGAACGAGGGCGGTAACGAGGACGACGACGAGGGCGGCGACGGTCGTTAGCCCACGGTCACGAACCGGCGTCCTGCTCCGGGGCGGCGGACGGGTGATCGGCCGCGTCGGCGAGCCGGCCCGCCTGGTAGCCCGCGAGGTAGCCCTGCGCCCGGGCGACCTCGGGGTAGCGGTCCACCAGCGCATGGAACCGGGCGTCGTGCGCACGGACCTGCAGGTGGGCGAGCTCGTGCACCAGCACGTAGTCGAGGACGTAGCCGGGGTGCACGGCCAGACGATCGCTGATGCGGATCGCTCCGGTGGCGACGGTGCAGGAGCCGTGCTGGTGGCGCATGCGCGGTGACCACCGCACGCTGGTGGGCCGTATGCCGTCGAGGTAGCGGTCCGCCAGGGTCGCTGCGCGCGCCTCCAGTGCTGCGTCGCCACCGCGCTCGGCCCGGGCACGCGCCCGCAGCACCTTGTCGAGGAGGGTGTCGATCATGGCCGCTTCCTCAGCGGGATCGAGCCCCGCGGGCAGGCGGAGCACCACACGACCGTCGCGCCCGGCCGCGTGACCGCTGCGGGTGCGTCGGAAGCTGCGGTGGATCTCCAGGGGCGGCCGGCCGCCCTCGGCCGGTCGGTGCTCGAGCAGCGGTGCGGGCCGACGGTTGTGCGGGTCTGGCTGTACCACGGGCGTGCTCCTGGGACGGGTGAGCGTCGCGCACCGGCACGACGTCCACGGAAGGCCGGCCGGGCCCTAGCACAGGACCGGGCCGCTGACAGCCCCCACGAGCAACCCGTGCGTCGCTCGCACCCTCCGAGGGTACGCACGCCCACCGGCGACACCGGGGGCTGTCCACACGGTGTGGACAGGCTGTGGAGGCAGAAGCCGCTTCCTGGGCCGACAGCAGCACTTCCAGGCCCCGGTGCCACAGCCCCCGCACGTCCGATCCCGATCCGTCAACGATGCGTCCACAGCCGGTCCACATCACCGACCCCCTTCGTCCACAGGGGCTGTGGACGCCGTGGTCGACAGTCACCGGGTCGATGCCTATGGTGCGCAGCGAGGGCCTCCGGAACGCCGGCCGTCACCACGCTCCACGGGGAAGGGAGCGCGTTGACGAGCACCGCGTTGTGGGGGCCCTCGCTGTCGGATGACCACGGCTCGGCGACGAGCAACCACTAGCATCCCAGCCCGACGATGAGGAGGTCGGCCATGGCCGGGACCCGAGCAGCTGCGTTCTTCGACCTCGACCGCACGCTGATCAGCGGCTCGTCCGCCTACTACTTCGGGATCGCCGCCTGGCGCAACGAGATGATCCCCCTGTCCGACCTGCTCTCCGACGCCCGCAAGGCCGCGTCCTTCAAGCTGTTCGGAGCCACCGATGAACGCTCCGAGTCGGTGCGCGACCGCATCCTCGCTGCGGTGGAGGGCGCCCGGCAGGAGGATCTGCTGGCACTGAACGAGGAGATCATCCCCCAGATCCTCGAGCGGATCCGCCCGGAGTCGCGCAGCCTGATCGACATGCACCACGAGGCCGGCCGCGACTGCTGGATCGTGTCGGCCTCCCCCATCGAGATGGTGGACCCGCTGGCACGGGCACTCGGGATGGAGGGTGGCATCGCGACCCGGTCCGCCGTGGCCGACGGTCGCTATACCGGGGAGTTGGACGGGCCCTTCGTCTACGGCCCCGGCAAGGCCGAGGCGATCGAGGAACTGGCCGCCGCGCAGGGCTACGACCTCGAGCGGTGTTATGCCTACAGCGACTCCGCCTCCGACCTGCCGATGATGGAGATGGTCGGCCACCCCGTGGCCGTCAACCCCGACAGCCCCCTGGAGAACGTGGCCAACCAGCGCGGCTGGCCGATCGTGGTGTTCGCCCAGCGCGTCAAGGCGGTGGTCAAGACCACCACCGCCGTGGGTGGTGCGGCGGGCCTGGCCACGCTGACCTACGCCCTGGGCCGCCGCCACGGTCGGATCGCGGCGCAGGCCGCGCGCGGCGCCCTGCTGCCCTGGCGGTGAAACCACCGGTAGCACGCCGCTTCGAGCGCAGCCCCCACCTGGTCGCGCTGATCGCCGAGGTGGAGCGGTTGGCCGCGCTGGTGGGTGGCGCCCCCGGTGCCGCCCGCCAGCAACACAAGGACACCCGCCAGCTCGAGGCAGCCCACGCCACGCTGGCCCTGGACGGTGCCACGCCCGACACCCTGCCGAGCCCCGAGCGCGCACGCGAGATCGTGGCCGACACCCTCGCCGACACGTCTGCGACCGCGCCGGCAGGCGGTGCCGGGACAGGTGCACGGCGTGGCAGCTGGCTCGACACCCTGCGTGTGGTCGAGGAGCCCGTGGACACCACCATCGCGGCGCTGGAGCTGCTCGGCGCCCTGGCGGCTGACGACAGCGACGATCTCACCGACGCGGTGTTCGCGGACCCCGGCGCGACCCTCGTCGAGCTCCACCGCCGCCTGACCCGCGGCCTGGTCGCGCCCGAGCGGGCAGGTGCGCCACGGCTGCACGACCAGGCCGTCCATGACGGCGCCACGGGGCGTATCGTCCACCTGACCACGCCGCCGGTGGACCTCCCCCGCGAGCTCGCGCTGCTCACCGCCTGGCTCACCGGTGAGGGGGCCCGGGAGCACGGGGTGGTCGCCAGCGGTGTGCTGCACCTCGAGCTGCTCCGCCTGCACCCCTTCGACGCGGCCAACGGCCGGCTGGCACGCGCGGCCGCCCGACTCGTGCTGCGCGCCCGTGGGCTCGATCCCGACCACCTCGCCGTCCCCGAGCCGGCCCTGGCCGCCGATCCCCTGGGCGTGGCGGAGGAGGTGGCCCGCACCCTGCGCCGCCGTGACCTCACCGTCTGGCTCGAGCGCTGGGCCGAGGCCGTGGCGGACGGGCTGCGGGGCTCTGCCCGGATGCTCGGCGTGCTCAACGCGGCACCGCCTCAGGCCGCGCGCGACTTCGTCGCGGCGCACCCACGCTGCACCGTCGCCGAGTACCGGGCAGCGCTGGGAGCGGGACCCGAACAGGCACGCAACCAGCTGCTCGAGCTGCTCGACGCCGGGATGATCCGCCGCGTGCCGGGGAGCCGGGGCCTGCGGTTCGAACACCTGCTCGTGCCACCTGCCGACCTAGACTGATCCCGGGCTGGCGGCGGCACCCGGCCCGGGGAGAGCCAGGGTGGCAACGGCGCTCAGCGTCACACAGGGTGGCGGTGCGGGCACAGGTGAGCGTCATGCCCGGGTCCACGCCGCCCACGCAGGCCTGGTCCGGCGGTTCGATCCCCTCGCTGCGGACGGACTCACGGCCACGGTGCTGGTCGAGTTGTCCGACGTCGGGCCGACGACCATCGAGATCGGCCAGGGCCACTGCACGATCCGCGACCTGGTGCGCACCCGCGGGCCGGAACTGACCTTCACGACCTCGAGCGCCGTGTGGCTCGACCTCGTCGAGGGACACATCCGCGGGATGGACGCCTTCCTGGGCGGGGACCTGACCGTCAGTGGGGACCTGCACCTCGCCACCCGGTTCGAGACCCTGTTCCGCCGACTGCCGCACCAGCCCCGGGTCGAGGTCACCCACACCCGGGTCCGGGGCCTGCAGCTGGAGACCCTGGTGGCGGGCGAGGGTGCCGGTCCGCCGGTGCTGCTGATCCATGGGCTCGGCGCCAACAAGGTCTCCTTCCTGCCCACGGTCTCCGCCCTCGCCGATCACGCCGAGGTGCACGCCATCGACCTGCCGGGCTTCGGGCGCTCCGACAAGCCGCTGCCGACCGGTCGGCGCTACACGATGGCCTGGTTCGCCGACATGGTCAACGGCTACCTCATCGCCCGGGGGCTGGACGCCGCCCACATGGTCGGCAACTCCATGGGCGGACGTATCGCGCTGGAGGTGGCGTTGCGCCACCCGCGCTCGGTCCACTCCTTCGTGGGGCTCGGACCGGCCCTGGGCTTCGACCTGACCCGCCACCTCACCCCGCTGCTGCGCCTCGCACCGGCCCAGTGGAGCGGTCTGGCACCGCTCCGCCTCCCGCGCCGGGCCGTCGAACGCTTCGTCCGTGACCTCTTCGCCGACGCCGACGTCCTGCCGCCCGAGCACCACCGTGTCGCGGCGGACGACGTGCAGCGGGCGTGGGAGGACCCCCGCCACCGGCTCGCGGTGCTGGCCGCGGCCCGCCAACTCGGCGTGGAACGCGCCCACGGCCCGGCCGCCTACTGGCGTCGCCTGCGGTCGCTGACCGTCCCGAGCCTGTGGGTGTTCGGCGAACAGGACCGTCTGGTGGCCAGCCGCTACGCCGCCCGGGTCGCAGCTGCGGTGCCCGACGCCACGGTGGAGACCTGGCCTGGCGTGGGCCACGTCCCGCAGTTCGAAGCAGCGAGCCGCACTGCAGCCACGCTGACCGCGTGGCTCGAGGCACGCCGTGACGATCCCGGGGCGCGGCTGCTGGTTCCCGCCGGTGCGCCGCGTCAGGCCACCTCGGCGGTCGCGTCGCGTCAGGCCACCTCGGCGGTGGCGTCGCGTTCCAGCCAGCCCAGCACCGCGTCGAGGTAGTCCTGGGGTGCCTCCAGCATGGGGGCGTGGCCCACCCCGGGCAGCTCTGCCAGGGCGAAGTCGGGGCGACGGGCGAGGACACGTTCGATGACCGGACGCCCCACCAGGCGGTCGCCGTCGCCCCACACCAGCAGGGTCGGCTGCACGATCCCTGCGACCGCCCGGTCGAGGCGGCGGCGGCGCAGCAGCAACTGGACGACGGAGTTCGCCGCGGCGGAGAAACTCTCCAGCCGCCAGGGGTTGCGCTTGCCGAAGGCCGCGTTGTCGACCAGCGCCGCGGTCACCGGGGGACGCACACGGGAGGCATCCGCGGAGATGAAGGCGGCGTTCTGCGCGACCAGTTCCTCCGCGCTGCTCTCCTCGTACCAGCGTGTCAGCAGCCGTTCACCGACCAGCGGCACGACGAAGGGGGCGAAGGTGCGCAGGGTCATCGGGTCCAGTTCGTGCAGCCGCGCGGTCGGGCCGGGGAGGGCGGGATCGACCAGCACCAGCCGCTCCACGAAGCGCGGCTCCTCGGCGGCCAGCAGCGTGGCCAGCATGCCCCCCATCGAGTTGCCGTGGACCTCGGCGCGGGTGACCCCGCGGGTGCGCAGCAGCGCCTGGAGGAAGCCGAGGTTGTGCTCGATGCGCGCGGCCCGGGCCCGTGGCGGCTGTGTGCGCCCGAAACCGGGCAGGTCCGGCACCAGCACGGGTCCCCGCTGCGCGAGGCCGCCGATCACCTCCAACCAGTTGACCGCGGCACCGCCGAGCCCGTGCACCAGCAGCTGGGTCGGCCCGTCGCGGCGGCCCTCGGCCAGCAACGCGTGCACCGGCGTACCGGCGACCCGCAGGATCTCACTGCGGATGCCCGCCCACGCCGGGTCGAGCCGGCCCCAGTCGCGTTCCATGCTGCTGCCTCCCGCTGCGTGATGGTCCCAGGGTGACCCTACGCGCCACCGGCCGCAACGAGCTCGGTCCGTAGCGACGCCGGATCGGTGACGGGCTGGGCGCAGACCAGCTCACGACACACGTAGGCCGCAGGTCGTCCGTCACGGGCGTGACGATCGGCTAGCAGCGGCACGGGGTCGTCATGGCCATCGTCAGCCACGACCATCACCGTCCCCGGCGGGGCGTGGGTGCGGGCCGTGGCGACCAGGGCGTCCCTGGCAGCACCGGGTGGGCCGACCACCGCAACCTCGCAGGGCCCGGCAGCCATCGACTCGAAGAGCCGCAGTGCCCAGCCCGCTCCCGTCGGCGCCTGCGCCGCGGTGGGTTGCAGGAGGCGCAGGGCCGCCTCCGCCCGCCGCCGCCACGCCAGCTCACCTGTCAGCCCCGCCAGGGTCAGGCACACCTCGGCCATCACGGCGTTGCCCGAGGGCAGGGCGTTGTCCAGCACCTCCTTGGGGCGGCTGACCAGGGCCTCAGCGTCCTCGGCGGTCTGGAACCACCCGCCCTCCGGGTCGGCGAAACGCGCCTCGGCCTCCTCGGCCAGCACCAGCGCGCGCTCGAACCACAGGGGCTGGCCCGTGGCCTGGAACAGTTCCAGATCGGCCAACGCCAGCAGCGCGAGGTCGTCGAGGAAGGCCGGGATGGCGGTGACGCCGTCGGTGCGCACGTGGTGGAGACGACCGTCGACCACGTGGGTGGTGTGCAGCTGCTCTGCGACCTCGGCGGCCGCCGTGACCCAGTCGGACCGGTCGAGCCGGAGACCGGCCTGCACCAAGGCCCGCACCGCCAGCGCGTTCCAGTCGGTGAGGGCCTTGTGATCGACACCCGGCGGCACACGCCGACGCCGGCGCTCGTAGAGGTGGGCGCGGACCCGCTCCCACTGCGCCGCGAAGGCCGCCGCGCCCACGCCCTCGTCCTCGGCGAACCGCGCGCGCGGGACGGGCTCGTGCAGGACGTTGACCCCCTCCCAGTTGCCACCCGGTGTGGCCCCGAGGAACCGACACCAGCGTGCCACCTCGACGTCCAGCTCCTCGAGGGCAGCGCTCAGCTCCTCGAAGGGCCAGACGTAGAAGCGGCCCTCGACCCCTTCGGAGTCGGCGTCGAAGGCGCTGACGAAGGTGCCCTCAGCCCCACGCGCCGGGCCGAGCAACCAGTCGGCGATGCCCTCGGCCACCGCGACGAGGTCGTCACGGTCCACAGCGGTACCGGCGGCGGCGTAGGCCGGGAGCAGCAGGGCGTTGTCGTACAGCATCTGCTCGAAGTGGGGCACCAGCCAGCGGGCGTCGGTGGAGTAGCGCGCGAACCCCCCACCGAGCAGATCACGGATCCCGCCGCGGGCCATGGCATCGAGGCTGTGGACCGCGGCCTCCAGCGCCGTGGCATGCCCGGTCCGACGGTGATGGTCGAGCAGCCAGGCGATGGTCATGGCCTGGGGGAACTTGGGCGCCCGCCCGAAGCCACCGAGCTCGCGGTCCCAGGCGCGCTCCAGCAGCAGGGTGACGGCCCCGTCCACGATGCCGGGGTCGAGCTGGTCGGCCGCCTCCGCATCGCGGGGTTCGGCCAGGGCACTGGCGATGCGCTCCGCGGAGCCCAGCACCTCGTCGCGGCGCTCCTCCCACGCCTCACGCACCGCGGTGATCACCTGGGGGAAGTCCGGCATGCCGTGCATCGGCTCCTTCGGCCAGTAGGTCCCGGAGAAGAAGGGCGCACCCCCGGGGGTGAGGAACACACTCATCGGCCACCCACCGCGGCCGGTCATGGCCTGGACGGCGCGCATGTAGACCGCGTCGACGTCAGGGCGTTCCTCCCGGTCGACCTTGACGTTGACGAAGGCGGCGTTGAGCTGCTCGGCGATGTCCGCATCCTCGAAGGACTCGTGGGCCATGACGTGGCACCAGTGGCAGGCCGAGTAGCCGACGGAGAGGAAGATCGGCACGCCGCGGCGCGTGGCCTCGTCGAAGGCCTCGGAACCCCACGGGTACCAGTCGACGGGGTTGTCGGCATGCTGCTGGAGGTACGGCGAGGTGGCGGCGGCGAGACGGTTCGGCATACGGCTGTGGTCCCCTTCGATCTGGCCCGCGAGGGTAGGCCCTCAGCTCAGCTCTGGTCCCGCGGGCCGCACAGCTCGGTGACCTCTGCCGGTGTGCCGATCACGGTCAGCCGGTCCCCCGGTCTGAGCAGGGTGTCACCGTCGGGGACGATGGTGCGGTCGCCGCGACGCACCAGTGCGATGAGCAGGTTGCCCGGCAGGCGCAGCTCCTTGAGCCGCTTGTCCGCGAGCTCCGCCGGGGCACCCGCGGCGCCGACGGTCACCGACGCGTAGCGCTCGTCACGCAGCAGGGTCTCGAGCAGGGCCTGCTCATCGTGGGCACGACGCCACTCGTCACCGAAGCTCTCCGCCTCCACGGTGGTGACCAGCTGTGCGAGGCGGCGCAGGTGCTCGGTGAGACGGCCCTCGGGCGAGAGCAGGAACAGCAGCGCCTGGGTCCGGGGCCCCTCGGCACCGGTGTCCTGGGGCAGGGTGCTGCCGGGGAAGCGTCGGCCACTGCCGATCCGCACCCCCCGTTTGGCACGCACCAGCACGATGAGCGGGCGGGTGAGGTCGTGGCGCAGCAGGTCGTGGACCACCGCCGGTGCGCCGTCGGGGACCACGGCACGGGCTGCGGCGGCCGCCAGGCCCTCATCGAGATCCTCCATCGGCTGCTTGAGGCGGCCACGGATGCGGATGGCCACCCGCTTGAGGATCTCGTCGAGGTCGACCTTGCCCTCGACGTCGAACACGATGGCCCGGGCCAGCAGTTCGTCGAAGGGATCGTCGCCCTCCACCCCGCGCTCCTGCAGGATGCCCCACAGCTCCTCGTCGACACCGTCGTCGTGCTGCTCACCGAGCCGGTGGAACACCCCGTACATCGCGGCCCGGTGGGTGACGCGACCACGGACGTAGAGGCGGTACCAGACCACGGCGAGGGCGATGATGGTGACCACGAACACGACGTAGAAGACGCCGAGCGTGAAGATGAGCCCGAGGGTGGTGGCCGCCCCGATGATCTGCATCCACGGGTAGAAGGGTGAGCGGTACCCGGGTGCGTAGGAGGACAGCCGGCTCTCGCGCATCACGATCACGGAGACGTTGATCAGGGAGAACAGCAGCAACAGGAAGGCACTGCCGAGGCTGGCCAGCCGCTCCACGTCGAGGAAGATGATGGCCAGGATCATCAACCCGGAGGTGGTCACCACGGCGAGCACCGGGGTGCCGAACCGCCCGAGGTGGTCGAAGCCGCTCCACAGCAGCCGGTCGCGGGCCATGGCCAGGGGGTAGCGCGAGGCGGTGAGGATGCCGGCGTTCCCCGTGGAGGCGAAGGCCGTCGCCGCGGCGATCACGACCAGGCCGACCCCGATGGGGCCGGGGAGCCAGCCGAAGACGACCTCGCCGGCGGTGGCAACGGGCGTGAGGTCGGTCCACAGCTCCTCCTGCGGGATGATCGCCACGAGCAGGGCGACCCCGGCGGTGTAGATCACCCCAACCGTCGCCAGGGACAGGATCATCCCCAGGGGAAGGTTGCGGTCCAGGTCACGGATCTCCTCGGCCGCCGAGGAGACCTTGGTCAGCCCGGCGTAGGAGATGAACACCAGGCCGATCGTCCCGATCAGCCCCTCCATGCCGAAGGGCAGCAGGGGCTCGAAACCGCCCCGCACCAGGTCAGGATCGCCGCGGACCATCTCGAAGGCGCCGGCAGCGATGAAGAACACCATCACCGCCACCAGGGTGGCCACGAGCCACACCTGCAGCCGGGCGGTCTCCTTGGCACCGAAGATGTTGAGCAGCGCGAAGGCCACGGTCAGGGCGATCGCCAGGGGACGGACCGGCACGTTGAACAGCAGGCCGAGGTAGGCACCCATCCCGACCAGGGCGAAGGCGCTCTTGGCGATCAGGACCACCCACGCACCCAACCCACCGATGGTCCCGGCCAGCGGACCGAGGCTGCGGTGGATGAAGAAGTAGGTCCCGGCGGCACGGGGCATGGCGCTGGACAGCTCCGCGATGGAGTACATCGCCGGGACCATCAACAGGCTGGACACCGCGTAGGCCAGCACCACCGCGGGACCGGCGTTGGCGGCGGCGATCCCAGGCAGCAGGAAGAACCCGGAGGCGAACATCGCCCCGGTGCAGATGGCGTAGACGTCGAGCAGCCCGAGCTTCTGCTCGAGCCGTGCACCGCCGTCGCCGGCGGCGGTGCTCTGGCCGTTGGTCGAGGCCATCAGGCTCCTGGCGGTGGTGGACGAGGCGAACGGTAGCCCGCCGTGGGCGCGACGCTCAGGGCTGCAACCGCTCCACCGTCCACCCGCCGTCGCCGCGGGTGCAGCGCACGCGGTCGTGCAGGCGGGATGCGCGGCCCTGCCACAGCTCCACCACCGTCGGCCGCATCCGGTACCCGCCCCAGTGGGGCGGGCGTGGCACCGGTGCGTCACCGAAGCGTGCCGCCGCTGCCTCGACCTGGGCCTCGAGTGCCGCCCGGTCCGACACCGGCTGGGATTGCCGGGAGGCCCACGCCCCCAGTTGGCTGCCGCGCGGCCGCGCGTCGAAGTAGGCGTCCGAGGCTGCATCCTCCAGCAGGTGGACGGGACCACGGAACCGGATCTGGCGTTCCATGGCGGGCCAGTAGGCCACCACTGCAGCCGCCGGGCGGGCCGCCAGCTGCTGTCCCTTCGCGGAGTTGCGGTTGGTGAACCACACCAGCCCGTCGTGGTCGAACCCGCGCAGCAGCACCACCCGGGCGTCCGGGACCCCGTCCTCATCGACCGTGGCCAGGGTCACCGCGGTCGGCTCATCCAGCCCGGCGGCGATGGCCTCGTCGAGCCAGCGACGCGCCGTGTGCAGGGGCGCGCCCGCGACATCCTCGGGATCGAGGGTCCCGACCCGGTAGTCCTGGCGCGGCTGTTCGATGGGGCCCACCGCTGCCTCCTCAACCGTGATCGTCGCGTGCTGCCCCCGGGTTCGCACCGCGGCAGGCGTGCGTCCTGGCGGCGGCACTCACCGTAGGTGGACCGGCGGTCGCACCTCCAGGGCGCGCAGCGAGCGGTGCGCGATGGCCACCCCGACGAGCACGATCGCGGCGCCGGCGACCTGCGGCACACCGACGGGCTCCTGCAGCAGCGCGGCGCCCCAGACCAGGGCCAGGACCGGCTGCAGGAGCAGCGCGACCGAGGTGGCTGCAGCCGGCAGGAGATGGATCGAGGAGGTCAGCAGCAGCCATCCGACCACCTGCGAGCCGAAGGCCAGCACCAGCAGCCACCCGTCCGCCGGCCAGCCGGCCGGCCCCGCGACCCCCTCGATGACCGCGACCACACCGGTCACCACCAGGCCGCCGAGCGACAGCGACCACAGCATCTGTGGCGCCGAACTGCCGCCCTCTCGCGTGCGGGCGACGCGCAGTACCACGAGCCAGGTGCCGTAGGTCACCCCGGCCAGCACCCCGAGGCCGACCCCGACCGGGACCGATCCGTCGGCGATCACCGGCCGACCCAGGGCGGAGAGCAGCCAGATGCCCAGCAGGACGACGGGCAGGGCGATCCAGAACCCGGGCCGGGGCCGCTCCCGGAACAGCAGCACCCCGAGCAACCCCACCACCACCACCTGCAGGTTCGGCAGCACGGTCCCGAGACCGGCACCGATGATCCCGATCGAGGCGTGCCAGGCGACCAGGTTCACCCCGAACAGCAGGCCGGCCGCCACCGCCAGCGGCTGCAACCAGCGTCGCCCGGGGTTGCCGCCCCCCGCCCTGACCGCCACCAGCACGGCGAGCAGCGGGAGCGCGTAGGCCAGGCGCAGGAAGGCCGAGCGTGCCGCCTCGACGTCGGCGAGACGGACCCAGACCCCCGAGAAGGAGATGAGGATGGCGCCGAGCCAGGGTCGCACCGCCATCGGCAGGCGCACGCGGAAGCCAGCAGGGGGCACGGTCAGGACCTTCGCACGGCAGCACGGCTCGGCACGTCCCGCGGCAGCAGACCGGCAGGCTACTGCGCGCCTTTCCTGCTGCGGGAACAGCGTCCGCGCGCCTATCCTCCCGGCCACCAGCGTGGGAGCACGGCGTGGGGCAGGACATCGATGAAACGCGGTTCACCCGCGAGGACCGGCAGCGCTACCGGGAGAAGGTCAAACGCGACCTCGCCGTCTTCCGGCAACTGCTGGCCGAGGAACGCTTCGAGACCCATCGCAAGCTGATCGGCGTCGAGGTCGAGTTCTACGTCGTCGACGACGACGGTGAACCGATGATGATCAACGCCGAGCTGCTGTCACGGATCGAGTCGGAGGACTTCCAGACCGAGCTGGCACAGTTCAACATCGAGTTCAACCTCGCGCCACACAAGCTGGTCGGCACGGTGTTCCGGGAGATCGAGGAGGAACTGCAGACCTCCTTCGCCTTCGCTGACCGTCGCGCGGAGGAACTCGATGCCCACGTCGCGATGGTGGGCATCATCCCGACGCTCAAGGACCTGCACGTCACGATCCAGAACCTGTCAGCCAACCCGCGCTACCACCTACTCAACGAGCAGATCCTCGAGGCCCGGGGCGAGGACCTCCACCTCCAGATCGAGGGCGTGGAGCGACTCAGCCTCCAGGCCTCGTCGATCGCGATGGAGGCCGCCGCCACCTCGGTTCAGCTCCACCTGCAGGTCAGCCCCCAGGGCTTCGCGGGTGCCTGGAACGCGGCCCAGGCCATCGCCGCCGCACAGGTCGCGGCGGGTGCCAACTCCCCCTTCGTGCTCGGCAAGGAGCTGCTGCGCGAGAGCAGGATCGCGCTGTTCGAGCAGACCATCGACACCCGTTCCGAGGAGCTGACCGCCCAGGGGGTGCGTCCCCGGGTGTGGTTCGGGGAGCGGTGGATCGACGACATCGTCGACCTGTTCGATGAGAACGTGCGCTACTTCCCCGCCCTGCTCCCCGAGGTGGACGACGAGGAGCCGGAGGAGGTCCTCGCCCGCGGCGACATCCCACACCTGCCGGAGTTGATCCTGCACAACGGCACCATCTACCGGTGGAACCGGCCGATCTACGGCATCGCGCGGGGCAAGCCGCACCTGCGCGTGGAGAACCGCGTGCTGCCGGCGGGGCCGACCATGGTGAACACCGTGGCCAACGCCGCCTTCTACTTCGGGCTGGTACGTGCGGTGGCGGACCTCGACGAGCCGATCACCCGGCAGCTGTCCTTCTCCGCCGCGGCGGAGAACTTCCGGGCCGCCGCACGCGGCGGGATCGACAGCCAGCTGTACTGGCCGGGGATGGGCGAGGTGCCCGCCAGCGAGCTGATCCTGCGCACGCTGCTGCCCCTGGCGCACCGGGGTCTGGACACCTGGGGCGTCGACCGCCGTGACCGGGACCACTACCTCGGGATCATCGAGCAGCGTGCCCTCAAGCGCCGGACCGGGGCGAGCTGGCAGGTCCACACCTTCCGGCGACTGTTCGACGACGGTCCGATGGAGCGCGACGAGGCCCTGGTGGAGACCACCCGCCGGTACCTGGCCAACATGCGCTCCAACGAGCCGGTGCACACCTGGGAGCTCGACTGACGCGACTGCGGCGGTCAGGGGCCGTCCACCACCGGGTTCGGTCGTTCGATCTGCCGCGCGACCCACGGTGCCAGCACCAGTACGGGCAGCGCCAGGACCATCGCCGCGACCTGGGCACCCGCGACCTCGGCGATGGCCCCGCTGGCCAGGGAGGCGAGGGGCCGCGTGCCGACGAAGGCGACGCTCCACAGGGCCATGACCCGCCCGCGCTGGAGGTCCGGCACCTCGGCCTGGAGCCGCACGCTGGCGCGGGTGATCCCGGCGATGAAGCCGCCCCCGGAGACCGCCATACCGACCAGTGCGACCCCGAGGCCCGGAGCGAGCCCCACCAGCAGCATCCCGGCCGCCTGCACGCCCATGGCCGCCGGCAGGGTGCGCCGCTGCCGGCGTAACCAGCCCGTCAGCGTGACCGCGGTCAGGGTCGCACCCGCCCCGAAGGCACCCACCAGCAGGCCGGCGTCGAGCTCCACCCCACCGAAGGTGTCGAGCGCCAGCTCAGGGGTCAGGGTGTTGATCGGGTCGGTCGACATGGAGATCACCATCGTGGCCACCAGCACCGCCCACCACGCCGGCACGCTGCGGACCAACCGCACGGTCTCGATCAGCTTGGGGCGCACGCCCCGGGCCCGCTCCTGTGGCCGGGGACGGATCACGGCCAGGGCTGCGACGAACACCAGGAAGGAGCCGGCGTTCAGGGCGAAGGCGACCCCGTAGCCGGCCCCACCCACCACCAGCGCGCCCAGGATCGGGCCCACGGCCCGGGCCAGGTTGAAGGACACGGAGTTGAGCGCCACCGCCGCATCGAGGTCCTCCTCCGCCACCAGCAGCGGCACCAGGGCCAGCAACGCCGGCACCATGAAGGCCAGGGCGAACCCGAGCGCCAGCGCGGCGACGATCACGATCGTCGGTGTGACGGCACCGAGCAGGGTCACCACGGCCAGCACAGCTCCGACCGCCGCCGCACCCAGCTGTGAGACGATCAGCAGCTTGCGCCGGTCGAAGCGGTCCGCGGCTCCGCCCGCCACCGACGCGAGCAGGAAGGAACCGATGAACTGGGAGAAGTTGACGGCACCGACCAGCAGGGTCGAGCGGGTCAGCTCATAGACCAGCAGGCCCGCGGCGATGTTCTGGAACCAGGTGCCGATGTTCGACAGCGACGCGCCGAGGAAGTAGATCCCGAACTCCCGCCGCCGGAGCACCGCGACGGCGGAACGGGGACGGCGACCGGCCGCACCGGCGGCACCGCCGGGATCCGAGGGCCCGGTCACGCCCCGCGGGCGGTCGGTGTCACGCTGTCGGCATCGATGGCGTCCAGCCGGTCGACGTCCAGTCCGGCGAACAGATCGTCCTCGACCGCACGGACCAGCACGTCACTGCGCAGCACCGTGTAGGCCTCGAAGGGGTAGTGCGCGCGTTCGAGTTCACGCGGCACCCCGAACCAGAACCCATCGGGATCGATCTGGCTGACGTGGGCCAGCAGGGCCGCATCACGGCGCGCGAAGTGGTCGCCGCAGCGCACCCGGGCGTCGGGGACCTCCCGGGGGATGCGGTCGGCCCGGGACTCAAGCCACTCCGTGTAGGGGCTCTCACCCTGTGCGTCCAGCATCGCGGTGTGCAGCGCCTCCAGGCGCTCCAGTGGGAAGGTGGAGGTCGCGTAGACCTTCGGGACGCGCCACGGGGACAGCGAGGTGGCGTGCTCGCCGGCCGGATCGGTGCCGAGCTCGGCTGCGGGGTCCTCGGCCAACTCCAGCGCGCGCATCGTGACCAGGTGGTTCATGATGTGATCGGGATGGGGATAGCCACCGTTCTCCGGGTAAGTCACCACCACATGGGGGCGCTCGCGGCGCAGGAGGGCCGCCAGGGCGGCCGAGGGCGCATCCAACGGCACGCGCGCGAAGGTGCCCTCCGCCACCTCGGCGGGGTCCTCGTGGTAGCCGGAGTCGACGTAGCCGAGGCCGTGGGTACGCGTGAAGCCGATGGCAGCCACCGCCGCCTCGAGCTCCCGGGCCCGGGCTTCGCGCATCGCCTCCCGGGCGATCGGTTCCGCTTTGGGGTTGAGCACGTCGCCCGCGTCGCCGCCGGTGCAGGTCACGAGCACCACCTCGGCGCCGTCATCGACGTAGCGGGCGGCCGTCGCCGCGCCCTTCGACGCCTCATCGTCAGGGTGGGCGTGGACGAACAGCAGCCTGCGCATCACGCATCCTCCTCGGTCTGGCCATCCCGGCCGGTGTCGTCGGCTGCAGCAGCCTCGGCAGCCTCGCGGGCGGCGGCCCGCGCCGCACGTGCAGCTGCGATCCGACGCCCCGCATCGCTGTCGTCCAGGGCCGCGATGGCCGCTGCGATCCGCCCAGTGGCCTCCTCGACCGCTGCGTGGGGGCCGCGCAGCCGCACCAGCATGGGACGACCCGGGTAGCTGCCCAGCTTGACCTCCGGGAAGCGCTCCAGGACCTCGGCGAAGGCGAGGTTGAGGGCACTCTCCGGATAGGTGTGGGTCAGCTCTCGTACGTGGGGCCGCGGGTTGCGTCCGGCGACCAGGCGCGGAACGACCGCGTGGTCGAGCAACGCCTCGAACTCCGTGGGGACCCCGGGCAGCACCACCACCGTGGCACCACCCTCGTCGATACCGCCGTCGATGTCGACGGCGACCCCCGGTGACCACCCACCGTCGCGCTCCAGCAGGTGGCTGCCCGCAGGGATACGGGCCATGCGGCCCAGGTGCCAGGCGAAGGCGTCGGTCACGTCGAGCCCCTGCTCACGTGACCAGGCCAAGGCCTCCTCGATGCGGGCACCGATCGTGGGATCCTCCACCAACTCCCGGCCGAGGCTCGCCGCGACGGCCTCGTAGGTGAGGTCGTCCGGCGTCGACCCGATGCCGCCGGAGGTCAGCACCAGACGGGGTCGCGCCCGTTCGAGCTCGGCCGACAGGGCCTCATCGATGGCACCGAGGTCGTCGGCGACCACGTGGACACAGCTCAGCTCGACACCGTGTTCCTGGAGGCGGCGTGCGACCAGCTGCGAGTTGGTATCCGGCACATAGCCACCCAGGATCTCATCGCCGACGACGACCATGGACGCTGCGAGCACGCTGCACTCCTGCGCTGCGGGGAACGGGTGCGGGAGGGACCCGCGCCGCCAGACCCGCGGTGCGATGAGCGGGCGGCCGCAGCGGCAGGGTAGCTCCCGACCGGGTGGTAGCTTCCCGGCCGTGTTCATCGAAGCTGACGATGCCAAGACCGACGTCATCCTCGCGGGCGCCGTGGCCGTCATCGGCCCGTCGCTGGTGGGGTTCGTCTCCCGGCTCCCGCTCCTCCCACGGGCGGGGGTCCTCGCTGCGGTCATCGATCTGCTGTGGCTGGCCGCGGTGACGCTGCTGGTGCCGGTGCTGCTCGCGCGGTACCGCGGCGACGGGGTGGCCGCCTTCGGCCTGCGTGGGCAGGGCGGGCCCGTCGGCCTCGCAGGGACGCCACCGACCACCACCTCCGCGGCACTGCTCGTGGTACCCGTGGCGCTGGCGGGCGCACTGGCCAGCGCGCTGGCGGGGGGCGGCCCCATCGCCGCCGTGCTCGGCAACGTGGGGCTGTCCCTGGAGGGCGGGGCCGATCCGGTGGCGCTGCTCGTCCTGGCCCTGCGGGTGGCGGTCCTGACCGTCGCCACGGTGGTGCTCACCGGCTTCCTCAGCGTGCGCAGCCGTGAGGGCTTCCCACGGTCACCGGACACCTCGCTGACCGAACTGGTCCGCACCTTCGGTCTCGGCGCCGTTGGTGTCGCGCTGGTCACGGGCCTGGTCCGGGTCGCCACGGGCGGGCCCGTCGTCGCACTGGTGCTGAACGTGCTCGCCCTGGTCGCGGTGCTGCTACTGGTGGACCGGCTCGTACCGGCCGGGCTGCAGGTTCCGCGGACCACCGTGGTCGCCCCGCTGCTGCTGGTGGTGGTGATCCAGACCTTCTCAGCGGGCGGGCTGCTCGGTGGTGGCCTGCTGACGGGCCTCTACCGCGGGGGGCTGGCTGCAGGTGTCACCATCGCCATCGCCGCCACTGCCGCCACACGCCGGGGCGTGGCCGTGGCGATCCCCATGGTGCTGGCGGTCCACTGGTGGCCGCTGTGCCTGTCGCCCCTGCCGGGAGCGGTCGGGCTGTGTTGATCGTCCGCCCGGTTGGGTGACGTACCGTGTCGAGGTGGGTGGAGCCGCTCAGCAGCGAACCAGGAGGGCCAGGCCGATGGCGCGGATCCGGCGCTTCACCAGCCGCGTGGACGCCGAGGTCGCGGTCTCGATGTTGCGCGCCCACGGCCTGCAGGCACGTGCCGTCCACGACGACACCGGGGGCATGCACCCCAACCTGGCCTTCGGGCAGGGCGGCAGCGAGGTGGTCGTACCTGACGAGGAGTTGCACGCGGCAACCGCGCTGCTCGACGAAGCTGCGGCGACCACCTCCCTGACGCGGCCGCCCGACGAGGGACCAGCCGTGCTCGCCCTCGACCGCCACGCCCTGCGCCTCGGCGCCGCGCTGCTCGCCCTCGGCCTGGTGCTCGCCGTGGTCGCGAGCCAGATGGACCTGCACTGGCTGTGGGCCTGACACCACGGACGGTCAGCCGGCGTCGTCGACCAGGCGCTCCCGCAAGGTGTCGATGTCCGGTGCCGCCTCGAGGTGGGCCAGAACGCCGTCGAGCGCCTCCTCGGGGGTGGAACCGGCCACCTGCCGTCGCAGGCGGCGGGCCACATCGAGCTCCGCGGGCGTGAGCAGGTGCTCCTCTCCCCGGGTGCCCGACGCCGCCACGTCGACGGCCGGGAAGCGGCGCTGCTGGGCGAGGGCACCGTCGAGGTAGAGCTCCATGTTCGCGGTGTCGGTGAAGCCCTCGGCGATCACCTCGTCCATCCGCGAGCCGGTGCCGACCACGACGGTGGCCACCAGGGTGAGGCTGCCAGCGCCCTCGAGATCGCGCGCGGCAGCGAACAACCGCCGGGCGGGGGCCAGGGCCGCGGGATCGACGCCACCCGGCAGCACCCGCCCGCTGGAGGGCACCACGGTGTTGTAGGCCCGCACCAGCCGCGTCAGCGAGTCCAGGAACACGACCACGTCACGGCCGCGCTCGGCGAGGCGCTTGGCGCGTTCGACGACGAGCTCGGCGACCTGGGTGTGGTCCTCGGCGGCACGGTCGAAGGTGGTCGCGACCACCTCGGCGCCCGTGCTGCGCTCCACGGCGGTGACCTCCTCAGGCCGCTCGTCGACCAACAGCGCGAGCAGCTCGAGGTCACCGTCAGCGTCCTGCAGGGCGCGCGCGAGCTGGCGGAGCACCATGGTCTTGCCGGTGCGGGGCGGCGCCAGGATCAGTGCCCGCTGGCCACGACCGAGGGGCGTCAGCAGGTCCACCAGCCGGGTGGTGGGGTCCGTGGTGTCAGCGCCGGCGGCCGCCAGGGCCAGACGGTGCTCGGGGGGCAGGGCGACCAGCTCGCCGAAGTTCGGGCGGGCACGGTCATCCCCGCGTGGATCGAACCGTTCACCCTCGACGCGGTCGACCCGGGCCAGGGCGGGGAACTTGTCACTGTTGCGGTTGCGGCGGATGGGACCGGCGATCAGATCGCCCCGGCGCAGGTCGAACCGGCGCACGTAGGACTGTGACACGTAGACGTCCTGGGAACCGGCGAGGTAGCCCGTGCACCGCAGGAAGCCGTACCCCTCGGGCAGCAGGTCGAGCACACCCTCGCGAACCTCGGCCTCGGGGTCGTCCTCGCCGCCCCGCGGCTTGTCGTCCCCGCGGGGACGTCCCCGCTTGCGGTCGCGCCCGCTGCCGTCCTCGCCGCTGGCCTCCGTGCGCTTGCCGGCCGCCGGGCGGTCGGCGCCCGTCGCACGGTCGGCACGCGTCGCGGTGTCCTCGCTGGGGGCGTCAGCGGCGCCATCGCGCTGGCGGTCGCCGTCGGGGCCGACCTCGTCGCGCTGACGGCGATCGTCCGCACCGGCCTCCTCGCGCCCGTGACGCGCCCGGGAGCTCCGGGACCGGCGACGGTCACCATCTGCCTGGCGCTCACCCTCACCCTGCTCGGGGCGACCGGCATCGTCAGCGACCTCGGCACCGCCGTTGGCCTGCCCCTCCTGGGTGTCCTTCGGCGCGGCGGAGCGCAACAGCAGATCGATCAGCTCCGCCTTCTTCAACCGTTGGAAGCCCTTCAGCCCGAGGGTGGCTGCGATCTCGCGCAACTCGGCAACGGACTTCCTCTCCAGCAACGTGCGATCCATCTCAAGCTCCGGGACGCGTCCCCGTGCGCGGGATCCCGCGGACGGTTGGTGGCATCAGTGGCGAGCCGGCCGATCGGCACACCCGCAGGTGGGCATGGCGGCGGCCGTGTCGCGCCGGGGCAGCCTGCATCGATCGCCCCTGAACGGCGTCCACGAACGCGGACACCGGCAACCGCGATCATAACCGCTGCCGCGGGCACAGCATGCAGTTGCGGGTGCCCGCGAGACCACAGCCATCGTCAGGGCAGGAACGTGCTCCCGACAGCTCCCAGTCGAGCTCCCGGCACACGAACCCGTGGGCGTCGGCTCCCGCCGCCACAGCCGCCTCAGCGCTGTGGTCACCACGCCGCACCGCGACCGCGACCGACGGACCCGCTCCCGACAGCCAGGCGTGATGCCCCTGCCGCCGCAGGTCGGTGAGCAGCGCCGCCGACGCCGGCATCACCATCGCCCGGGCCGGTTCGTGTAGGTGGTCCCCGGACAGGCCGGCGGCCGCCGGCCACACGCCGGTCAGGGCAGCCAGGACGTGACCGGCGCGTGCCGCCTGGTCTGCGACCGTCGCCAGGGGCACCGCATCGGGGAGCACGGCCCGAGCGGTGGCCGTGGCCTGGCGGTGCTCCGGTACCAGCAGCAGGGGCCGCAGCTGCGGCGCCGGGTTCACCCGGCGGACCACCAGGTTGCCGGCGTCGTCACGCGCACAGGCGACCAGCCCACCGAGCACCGCGGGTGCGACGTTGTCGGGATGCCCCTCGATCTCCGTCGCGAGCTCGACGATGGCACGATCCGCCAGCGACAGGCCCGACAGCTCCCGCGCCAGGGTCAGCCCGGCGACGATGGCCGCGGACGAGGAGCCCATGCCACGCTCGAGTGGGATCGTGCTGCGCACGTGCACCGCCACGTCCGGCACCGGGACGGCGTGCAGTTCGCAGAAGGCGACGAGGCTGCGCCAGATGAGGTTGTCGTCATCGGTGGGGACACCGTGGCCACCGTCCAGGGCCACGATGCGCGACCCGGCCTCGGCCCGTGGCACCGTGCGGGCGACGAGGTGCTGGGTCAGTGCCAGCCCGAAGGCATCGAAGCCGGCACCGAGGTTGGCCGTGGTCGCCGGTACCTGGACGGTGTGGTGGACGAGCACGGGCGCGTGCCCGTCACGTGCGGCGGCTCCGGCACCGGCACCAGCATCCTCGCCGGACGGGCGGTCGGAGGGGGCCACAACTGCTCCAGAGGTCGGGTTTCGAGCCTGCCCGTCGCCGGGTGAGGGTAGCCGGGTACCACCGTGGCACCGCGCGAGGGTCGTGACGCGCGCCGCCGGCCTACCGGCCCTGGGGTGACCCGCGGCGGTGGGGGTCGCTGCCCGACACCTCGCCGCTCGCAGGCACCCCGCACAGCCCTGTGGCCGCGGCCTCGATCTGCGCCTCGGTGACCAGCACGGCGTCCGCGGCGGGACCGAGGGGTACGTAGCTGTCCGCCGCCCGGACCGATGCCAGGGCCTGCCGCGACCCCGACTCCGCCAGGGTCGCGATGACCGCGTCCGCCACGCCGCCGCTGGCACGGCACTCGTCCACCACCAGCACGGATCGGCACGCCGCGGTCTGCGCCAGCAACGCCGCGTCCGGCAGCGGGGCCAGCCATCGCAGGTCGATGACCCGGGCCTCGATGCCGTAGGCCGCGAGCCGGGCCGCCACCCGCATCGACATCCGCAGCCCGTTGCCGTAGGTGACCATGGCCAGGTCGGAACCCTCCCCGTGCACACCCACCTCCCCGGGCAGCAGCAGGGTGTCGGGACCCGGTGCGGTCGCCAACCAGCCGCCATCGCCGTGGGTGTACAGATCACGCTGGTGGTAGAGCGCGATCGGCTCGACGACCACCACCACCCGCCCGTTGGTGGCGGCCATGGCCAGCGCACCCCGAAGCAGGGCGGCGGCCTCATCGGGGCGGCTGACGACCACCAGGGCGATGCCGGGGATCTCCCGGATCGCGGCCAGGGCGTGATCGTTGTGGAAGTGGCCGCCGAAGCCCTTCTGGTACGCGAGCCCCGCGATGCGGACCACCATCGGCGAGGTGAAGGCCCCGTCGGAGAAGAAGCTGGTCGAGGCCGCCTCACCCCGGAGTTGATCGAGGGCGTTGTGCAGGTAGGCGAGGTACTGGATCTCCGGCACGGGCAGGAACCCCAGCAGGCCGGCGCCCTGGGCGAAGCCGAGGATCGAGGTCTCGTCGAGCAGGGTGTCGAAGACCCGGCGTGGCCCGAACCGGTCCCGCAGGCCGCCGGTCACCCCATACACGCCACCTTTGACGGCGACGTCCTCACCGAACACCAGGGCTTCCGGGCGGCGCAGCAGCTCGTCGTGCAGGGTGGCACGCAGCGCCGCCGCGAGGGTGCGCTCACCGGGTTGGGTCGCCTCCTCCGGCAGTCCCCGGGGGTGGATGCGGCGGCGGGCGCCCGGCTCGAGGGGCAGCGCCCCCAGCTGCTGACGGATGCGGTCGGGATGGTGTGGGGCCAGGGGCGCCAGCACCTCCTCACGGGTGCGCAGAGGAGGGATCCCGTCGAGGCGTGCTGCCCGGTTCCGCACCTCCCGGCGGCGGGAGGTGAGCAGGTCCTGCAGCCCAGCCCGGCCGATCGCCCCCGCGGCGAGCAGTTGCCGACCGGTCCTGCGCAGCGGGTCACGCTGCTCGTCGGCCTCGATCACCACACGATCACGGTAGGCCTGCTCGAGGTCGCTGCCGGCATGCCCCCACAGCCTGACGGTGCGCAGGTGGAGGAACACCGGACGACGTGTGGTGCGGGTCAGCGCGACCGCGTGGGCCGTGGCCGCCCACACCTCGTCGAACGCCCCCTCGGCGACGATGTAGGTCAGGTCGGGCAGGTGGCTGACGGTGCGTGCCACCCAGTCAGGCGGGGTCGCCACGGAGATGCCCAGCCCGTTGTCCTCGCACACGAACAGCACCGGGGTGGGGGCGCCGTGGCGCACCGACCAGCGGGCGGTGTTGAGCGCGGCCTGGCTCGCCGCGTGGTTGAGCGAGGCATCACCGAAGGACACCACGCTGATGGCATCGTGGGGCACGTCAGACGAGGCGGCGGGCTCGACCCCGGTGGCCCGCCGCCGATCGATGGCGATGGCCGTGCCGACGGCCTTGGGAAGGTGGGAGCCGATGGTCGAGGTCTGGGGGACGACCCACCGCGGACGGCTGCCCCACACCTTGTGCCGACCACGGGCGACGGGGTCCTCCCGGTTGGCGAGCAGGGAACACAGCACGTCGTCGACGGCGCGGGCGCCCGCCCCCGCGCGGCGTGCCCGAGCCAGGAACAGCGCCCCCGAGCGGTAGTGGAGGAAAGCGGGGTCACTCGGCCGGGTCAGCGCGCCGAGGGCCACGTTGTCCTCGTGCCCGGCGGAACTGATGGTGTAGTAGCCGCTCCCGGCCTGCCGCAGCTCGCGTGCCACCACATCGATGGCCCGTGAGGTCACGGCATCGCTGAAGGCGTCCACCGCCTGCGCCATGGTGGGGCCGTCCGGCAGGCCGAGTGGCGCGCACGGATCGGGGGCGACGAGGTCGTCGGGGACCGGTGCCGTCGCGAGCGCATGGTCGAGGGCCGCTTCCGCGGCACGGACCCGCTCCATGCTGCCCTCCCTGCGACCCGACGTCGGCCGGTGGCCGACCACAACGGCCGAGCAGGAGCTCAGCGCAGACCGAGCGCGGCAGCGGCTGCGTCGAGCTCAGGTGCGATGGTGACCGGCTCCTCGCTGTCGGAGATGGCCCACTCAGGGTCCTTGAGCCCGTGGCCGGTGAGCACGCACACCACCGTCTGGCCCGGTGTGAGATCGCCACGTGCCGTGAGCTCGAGCAACCCGGCGATCGAGGCTGAGGACGCCATCTCCGCGAACACCCCGTGGCGGGCAACCAGCCGGAAGCCCTCCATGATCTGTGCGTCGGTGACCGAGCGGATCGATCCGCCCGAGTCCACCGCCGCAGCCACCGCGGAGGTCCACGACGCCGGGTTGCCGATCCGGATGGCGGTCGCGATCGTCTCCGGGTCCTCCACCTTCACGCCCCGTACGATCGGTGCTGCCCCAGCCGCCTGGTACCCGCGCATCACGGGCAACTGGTCGATCAGGCCATCATCGTGGTACTCGCGGTAGCCGCGCCAGTAGGCGGTGATGTTGCCGGCGTTGCCCACGGGCATGACGTGGACGTCGGGCGCACGCCCCAGCTGATCGACGACCTCCCACGCACCCGTGCGCTGCCCGTCGATCCGGTAGGGATTGACGGAGTTGACCAGCTCCACGGGCTCGGTGTCGGCGAGCTCACGACAGATGGTCAGCGCCTGATCGAAGTTGCCGTCGATCTGGATGACCTTCGCGCCGTGCACCAGCGCCTGGGCGAGCTTGCCCATGGCGATCTTGCCCTTGGGCACGATCACACCCGCGGTCATGCCGGCCTTGGCGGCGTAGGCAGCGGCGGCTGCGGAGGTGTTGCCCGTCGACGCGCAGATCACCGCCTGGGCGCCGGCTTCCTTGGCCTTGGAGATGGCCATGGTCATCCCACGGTCCTTGAAGGAGCCCGTGGGGTTGGACCCGTCGAACTTCAGATGCACCTCACAGCCCGTCAGCTCAGAGAGGTGTTCGGAGTGGATGAGCGGTGTCCCGCCCTCCCGCAGGGTCACCACGGGCGTGTCGGCGGTGACCGGCATGCGGTCCCGGTACTCCTCGATGATGCCGCGCCACATATGGGTGGCGCCCGTTCCGGGGGCTGCGATCGCGGTCATGAGGAGAACACCTCCGCTTCGACGCGCAGCACGCTGGCCACGCTCCGGATGCTGTCAACGGACCCGAGCGACGCCACCGTTGCCCGCAGCGCCGCCTCGCGCGCGCGGTGGGTGATCAGGACCAGCTGGGCCGAGTCGCTGGTTCCCTCCTGCCACACCTGCGCGATCGACACCCCGTTGTCACCGAAGGCCGTGGCCACCGCGGCCAGTACCCCCGGCTGGTCCTCCACGTCGAGCAGCACGTAGTACTGGGTGCGCAACTCGTCGATGGAGCGCAGGTCCTTGGGGCGATGCTGGGACTCCACCGCACCCCGGGCGGTCTGCAGCAGGTTGCGTGCCACGTCGATGATGTCGCCCACCACGGCGGAGCCCGTGGGTTCCGCACCGGCACCGCGGCCGTAGAACATCAACTCGCCGGCGGCCTGCGCCTCGACGTAGATCGCGTTGAAGGAGCCCCGCACGCTGGCCAGTGGGTGCGCCTTGGGTAGGAACGCCGGGTGGACGCGGACACCGACGCGACCGTCGACCTCGCTGGCGATCCCCAGCAGCTTGATCACGTAACCGAGCCGGTCGGCGACCCGGATGTCGGTGGCGTTGACGGTCTCGATGCCCTGGGTGAACACGTCGTCGGCGTAGACGGCGGTGTCGAAGGCCAGGGAGGCGAGGATGGCGCACTTCGCTGCTGCATCGTGCCCGCCGACGTCGGCGGTGGGATCGGCCTCGGCGTAACCGAGGGCCTGCGCATCGGCGAGCACCGTTGCGTAGTCGGCGCCCTCCTCGCTCATGCGCGTGAGGATGTAGTTGGTGGTGCCGTTGAGGATGCCGACCACCCGGCTGACCCGGTCACCGGCCAGCGACTCCTTCATCGGCTTGATGATGGGGATCGCGCCGGCCACCGCCGCCTCGTAGGCGAGGTCCACTCCGGCGGCCGTTGCGGCGGCGTAGAGCTCAGGGCCCTCGTGGGCGACGAGCTCCTTGTTCGCGGTGACCACCGGCTTGCCCTGGGCCAGCGCCCGACGGATGAGGTCACCGGCCGGGGCACGCCCGCCCATCACCTCGACGACGACGTCGACATCATCGGCCTCGACCACGGCGAGCGCGTCGGTGGTGAAGATGCTCGCCGGCAGGTCCAGCCCACGGTCGCGGTCCCGATCCCGCACCGCGATGCGGGTGATCTCCAGCTTGGCGCCGGTACGGGCGGTGATGTCGTCGGCTTCGCGTGCCAGGATGGTGGCGACCCCACCGCCGACCGTGCCACAGCCGAGCATGCCGATCCGGATGACGCGGTCCACGGGCGGTCCTCACAGCGGTACTGGCGGGGTGGGTAGGACACCAGGCTACCGGGCACCCGGTCGTCGTCGGTAGGGACGGTCTCAGGCGGCGCGGTGGTCGGCCACCGGGTGCCGCCAGCGGACCGCGACCCGGTCGTCCAGGGTGCGGGCGATGCCCTCGCGGTAGGTCGGCAGCAGTGGCTGGATGCCGAGCTCGTGCCACAGCGCCTCGGGGTCGACGGGCAGGGACAGGTTCCAGCTGCGCACCGTGTCCGGGGTGTAGAGGCTCGGGGCGCTGCGCCAGGCGGTGGCTGCGGACAGCACGCCCGTCCCGAGCAACGCCAGGGCCGCCGGCGCCCGCACCACACGGAGCCCGGGGAGCTGGGCATCGATCTCACCCAGGAAGGTCGGCCACGAGACGCTCGCACGGTCGGCCAGGGCACCCGATCCGGCCCAGCCGAGCTCTGCTGCACGGATCAGGGCACGAGCGGCATCGCTGACGTGGAGGTGGGCGTAGGGGTTGCTGCCGCGGCCGGGGACCACCAGGGTTCCCGTGCGCACCCGCCCGAACAGCTGGTCGGTCGCACCGTAGACGTGGGGCAGGCGCACGTTGGCCACCTGCAGCCCACGCTGCGCACCGAAGCGCATGAGGCCCTGCTCGACCAGCAGCTTGACCCGCCCGTAGTCGACCTGCGGTGCGGGCGGGGTGTGCGCGGTGATGGGCTCCGGCGTGGAGCCGTGGACCAGCAGCGAGGACGCGAACACGAACCGGGACACCCCCGCGTCCGCAGCCGCCTCGGCGAGATGGCGCGTGCCGTGGACGAAGGAGGTGATCAGGCGGTGCGCCGGCTCGAACACCGCCCGTCCGGCGAGGTGGATGACCGCGTCGCACCCCGCGACCGCACGTTGCAACGTCGCGGGCGAGGCGAGGTCACCGTGGACCACCTCGGCGTCGAGGTGGTGCAGCAGCGGCGCCCGGGCGGCACGCCGGACCATCAGCCGTGGCCTGAGACCGAGCTCGGCGAGCTGTGTGGCGACCTCCACACCGATGAAGCCGGTGGCACCGGTGACCAGCACGCGCATGTGAGCACTCCCCTCGGGCGACGACGTGGCCCGATAGGAGGGGTTCGGGCTCAGCCGCTCGCCGGACGACCCGAGCTGCGCTGCCCCGGAAGCGCGCGATGCGCGGTCCAGACGGTGGCGTGGGGCCGGAACCCGAGCCGACGGTAGAGGGCCTCGGCGGCGGAACCGGGCTGCGCGGCCACGCCGACCCGGGCGCCAGGGTCAGCCTCGAGGTGCGCGGCCACCGCCGCGTGGATCAGGCTCGCGGCGATGCCGCGACGGCGGTGCGCGGGATGGGTCACCACGTCCTCCACCACCGCGAGCCCCTGCCGGTCGTGGAGCAGGCTGCCCCGTGCGACGGGGATCGCGTGCCGGCTGGCCACCCAGACCTGGCAGCGGCCGGCACGCGCCAGCTCGCGTTGCTGCTCCACCGACCACGCGATGAACCCGTCGTCAGCACCGCTGCGCCAGTCATCGGGGGTGTCGCCCACGGCGTAGCGGTACAGCACCGAGGACGCGTGCCACCGCCGGTCGACCGCACCCCCCGCCTCCCCGGTCGGCACCGGCACGGGCGCGAGAGCAGCGCCGGGCGTCGGGGTGACGGTGGCCAACCGGTCGAGCAGCAGCACCGTGACCGGCGCCAGCTCCAGTCCCTCGGCGGCCACCGCGGCGGCCAGGGACGACGCCGGCGCCCTGGGCTCGCCGGCCCCCGCGGCCGGCAGCGCCTCCTCCCACCGCAGCTGCACGTGGGAGGCACCCAGCACCCCGATCGTGTCCGCGTACCGGGCGAGGTAGCTGTCGAGGTCGCCGGGTGCCGGCACCCCGGTGAGATCCAGGGTGTTGCCGTCGCGGTAGCCGGGCCGGGACGGGGTGCGCACGGCGACGTGGTCGCGGGTGTAGGTCACCAGGGTCGCACCGGACAGGCCGGCGCGCAGCACCGCGAGGCCGAGCCCGCTGTCCAGACGACGGATGCTCGGTCCCGTGCCTGCGCCCACCCTGGCCCTCACCCTCGCGTCGGGCGCCAGGCTAGCTGCTCGGTCCGGCTCGCCCGGTCGCGGTCGATCCCCTCAGGTGAGGGGCAGATCCAGCCGTACGAGGTCGTCGAGGGTCTCACGACGCACCAGCTCACGGACCTCGCCGTCACGCACCAGTACCGCCGCGGGACGCACCAGCCGGTTGTAGTTGGAGGCCATCGACGCGGTGTAGGCGCCGGTCGCGGCCACCGCCAGCAGGTCCCCGACCGCCAGGTCCGCCGGCAGGGGCGCGTGCTCGCGCACCAGGTCACCGGACTCACAGTGCTTGCCGACCACGGTGACCGCGCGGGGCTCGGCGTCGCTGACCCTGCTGGCCAGCTGCACCTCGTGCTCCGCGTCGTAGAGGGCGGGGCGGATGTTGTCGCTCATGCCACCGTCGACGCTGACCCAGGTGGTCAGGCCGGGCAGCGCCTTGATCGTGCCGACCTCGTAGAGGGTGACGGTGGAGGGCCCGACGATGGCCCGTCCCGGCTCCACGAACAGCTGCGGCGGCGGGAAGTCCAGCGCCTCGCACCGCTCGGCGACGGCCTCGAGCACCGCCTTGCCGTAGCGGTGCACCTCGACGGGGTGGTCCTCGTGGGTGTAGCGGATGCCCATCCCGCCACCGAGGTTGAGCTCCGGCAGCGTGACCCCGTGTTCGGACCGCCACCGGGCGAGCAGGTCGAGGGTGACCTCGGCGTTGGCGATGAAGGGATCGGTACCGAAGATCTGGGAGCCGATGTGGGCGTGGATGCCCACCACCTCGACGTGGTCGAGGCCCTGCGCCCGCACGAAAGCCTCGTCGGCCAGCCCCAGGGAGAGGGTGAAACCGAACTTGGCATCGTCGTGCCCCGTGCGCACGTACTCGTGGGTGTGGGCGTCGATGCCGGGGGTGATCCGCAGCCACACCTCGGCCATCACGCCCCGCGCGGCGGCGAGGCGTTCGAGGCGGTCGAGCTCCTCGAAGGAGTCCACCACGATGCGCCCGACACCGACCTCCAGCGCCCGGTCCAGCTCACCCACCGACTTGTTGTTGCCGTGCAGGATGACCCGCGACGGGTCGACACCCGCGACCAGGGCGGTGTGCAGCTCACCGCCGGAGGCGACGTCGATCTTCAGCCCCTCCTGATCGACCAACTGCAGGATGCCGAGGCTGCACCAGGCCTTGGAGGCGTAGGTGACCTCCACACCCGGGAAGCCGTCGACGTAGGCGCGGCAGCGGGCGCGCAGGTCCTGCTCGTCGACGATCCACAGCGGCGTGCCGTAGCGCGCGGCCAGGGCGGGTACGGCGACACCACCGATGGTCAGGGCACCGGCGTCGTCACGGGCGGCCGTGGAGGGCCAGGGTCCGGCGGTCATCGTCACATCCTCTCCGGTGCGGACACCCGGAGCAGGGCGAGCGCGTTGGCCAGCACCTGCTTGGCGGCGACGGCGAGGTGGTAACGGGCGCGGCCGAGTGCCGGATCGGCCGCGACCTCGGCGCCGGGGGCGTCGGCGTCACCGCTCGGTGGGGCGAGGATGCGGCACTCGGTGTAGAAGCGGTGGAAGGTGCCGGCCAGCTCCTCGGCGTAGCGGGCGAGCCGCTGGGTGGCGCGCAGCTCCGCGGCCTCGGCCACCACCAGGGGCAGGGAGGCCATCGTGGACATGAGGGCGAGCTCCGCGGGGTGGGTGAGCAGGGAGAGGTCGGCGTCGGCCACCTCGCCGGCGTCGAACCCGCGCTCGTCGGCGCTGCGGATCACCGAGGCGATCCGGGCGTGGGCGTACTGCACGTAGTAGACGGGGTTGTCCATGGACTGCGCGGCCACCACGGCCAGGTCGAAGTCGATGGTGGAGTCGAGCCCCTGACGCAGGAAGTGGTAGCGGACCACGTCGGCGCCGACCTCCTCGACCACCTCGTCGAGGTCGATGGTCTCCCCCGCGCGCTTGGACATGCGCACGGGCTGGCCGTCGCGCAGCAGGTTGACCAGCTGCCCGATGCGGATCTCCACCCGGTCGGGTGGCACGCCCAGGCACGCGGCCGCCGCCTTGAGGCGGTCGACGTAACCGTGGTGGTCGGCGCCGAGCAGGTAGTACAGCTCATCCGCCCGGCTCCACTTGTCGCGCAGGTAGGCGCAGTCGGCGGCGAAGTAGGTGGGGCGGCCGTCCGAGCGGCGCAGCACCCGGTCCTTGTCATCGCCGTGGTCGGTGGTGCGCAGGAACAGCGCGCCCTCGGCCTCGTAGGCCTCGCCGCGCTCGGTGAGCTCCTCGAGGGTCGCCTCGATCGCACCGGTGGCATGGAGCCCCTCGCGCTCGGAGTACCACACGTCGAAGTCCACACCCATGGCGTGGAGGCCGTCCTCGATGCGCTGGCGCATGACCTCGACGCCCAGCACCCCGATCCGGGCCACGACGTCCGGCACGAGGGCACCGTCCACGACGGCCGCGTCGAACAGCGCCGCGCCGTGGGCCTCGCGCAGCAGGCCGGCGACCTCCTCGATCGCCTGACCGCGGTAGTGGTCCTCGCCGCGCTGCCCCCCCGTACCAGCCAGCAGGATGGACTCACCGAACAGCCGGATCTGCTCACCGGCGTCGTTGACGTAGTACTCACGGGTCACACGCTGGCCCGTCGCCTCGAGGAGTGCCGCGAGCGCGTCACCCGTGGCGGCCCAGCGCCCGGCACCGACGTGGAGGGGGCCGGTGGGGTTGGCGGAGACGAACTCCACGTTGATGTGGCGACGCTGGTCCTCGGGGACCTGGCTGCGGCCGAAGTCGTCGCCTGCAGCGAGCACCCGGCGGAGCAGGTCCTCGTGGTAGCGGTGGGAGAAGCGCAGGTTCACGAACCCCGGACCGGCGATCGTGACCTCCTCGACCACCGCGGGCACCTCGAGGTGGTCCACGACCAGCTGGGCGAGCTCGCGGGGGTTGCGCCCCACGGGCTTGGCCAGGCGCAGGGCCACGGTGGTGGCCCAGTCGCCGTGGTCGGCCTGCTTGGGCTTCTCCAGATCGGGGTCGGCCTCGGGCAGACCGGCGGCGACCAGCGCAGCGCGGATCGCCGCGTCGAGGTCGGCGAGGACAGGGTCGAGCAGGGGCGTGCGAGCCATCGATCGAGGTCCAGACGGGACGGGAGCGGGCGTTCGTGCAGCAGCAGCGGGCGTGCAGGCGCCGGAGCGTACGCGCCCGGGCCAGCAGGTGCGGCCGTCGTGGTACGGTTCCCGGCCGCGGTGGGTCCCGTACCCGCCCCCTCGCCCCCGTAGCTCAGTGGATAGAGCACCGGCCTCCGGAGCCGGAAGCGTAGGTTCGATTCCTACCGGGGGTGCGATGCCGGTGGCTGGTTCGGCCGCTCGGCCGATCTGCCGGTCCCGATGCCGGTCCCTCGCGCGGCCCAACGACGCCGGACCCCGCGGACCAGCCACCACGCGAGTAGCACCACGGCCACGGAGCCGAGGGCACCCCACAACCCGATCGGCGAACGCCACCGGGTCGGTGGGGGATCGGCGGCGACCAGGCCCGCGGACGGCGGTCGCAGCTGTGCCACGACCCCGGCGTGATCGGTGGGCAGACACCGAAGCTCCTCCGGGACAGCCTCCAGCACCCCGGCCTCGACCAGGCGCTGCGCGGCTGCCCTCGCGTTGGCCACCTGGGTGGGCGCCTGGCAGGGCCACAACGCCTCGCTGTGTGGCCAGCGGTTGCCGATGATGCGGGCGTCCACCACCTCGATGCCGCCGCGGACCAGGACGTAGTCGAGCCGGTCGGTGAAACCGGCGGGGTTGCCCATCGCGAGCGCGGCGTCGATGCGGCCCGGCTCCGGGCCGGCGAGCTCCGCACTGGTCCCCCAGGTCAGGTTCGCGCCGTCGAGCGCGTCGGGCCCGGCGTCCTCGAACCCGCCCTGGCGCAGGGTCCAGTAGGCGTTGCAGTCGGCCAGGGCGGTAGCGAGTTGCGGGTCGGCGACCTGCGGCGGGCAGGCGTCGCTGGCCTCGGGTTGGAGGGCGGGGTTGGGTACCTGCGGCCCCCGGGGATCACGGGGGTCGGCGTTGATGTCGCCGAGCAGCACCACCGGCGTGGTCGTGTCCGCGAGGTCCTCGAGCAACTGGCGTGCCTGGTGCGCGCTGTGGGGAACCTCACCCGGGTCCCACAGCGCCTCGAGGTGGGTGGTGACGAAACGGACCGTGCCGCCCTCGAGGGCGAGGTCGGCCCAGGCGTAGCCGCGGTCGATGGTCAGCACCGTCGGCACGACCGTGTAGCGGTCGCTGAAGACCCGACCGCCGGCGGCGACCACACGCTCCGCGAGGTCGCCGCGCACCAGCAACGCGTCGGCGAGGTCGAAGCCACAGCTCGCGGTGTCGGTGCCGAAGCGCGGCTGGAAGCTCGCCGGATCCTCGACCCGCGACAGGAAGGGCAGCGCCGGGATGCGGTAGCCCTGCTGCAGCGCGGTGTCCTGGTCGGCGGCCGCGATCACGTAGGGCGTCCCCGCCGCCCGTGTCGCGTCGAGGAACGCGGCGGTGAAGTCGAACACCGTCTCCACCCGGCCGAGGTTGCCCGGCCGACACCGCCAGCGTGTGGCCTCCTGCAGACCGATCACCGCGGGCCGCTCACGTGCCACCTCGGCGGCCAGCAGGTCCACCCGCGCATCGATGTCCGTGGCCGCCACCTGCTCCCACATGAACTGTGCCGCCGCGGGCATGTCGGGGAGGAGGTCGAGGGCGATGGCCACGTCCGCACCGAGGTAGAGGTTGCGGGACAGCACCGTGACCGTCCCGTCCGCAGCCGCCTCGGCGGTGTCGCCCGCGTCGGGCTCGGCGGCTGCCAGGGCGGGCAGGGGCCCGAGGGCCGGCGTGGCCAGCACCCCCGCCACCAGGACGGCGCACAGCAGGCGACCGAGGCCAACCGGCCGGTTGCTGCCCACACCCATCCCGCCCACCTCACCCCGTGGCAGCAGTCGCGGATCTCACGACAGCTCGCGCCCTCGGGCCGGCAAGCCAAGCACAACGCACCGATCCCACGGTCCGCCCTGGACCGCGCTGCCGGGCGCCCTACCCTGCCGATGCGGCCCGTACCCGTGCACCGTGCGCAACCAACGTGCGCTGCGCGGCCCGCACCGACGGACGATGAGGCTCCCGGGAGGGCGCACCATGGCGACGATCGATGTCACCGACCGGTCGATCTACACCCGCACGGTCGGCATCGAGCACGATCCACTCGAACTGCCACGGCGCCCCCTCGACGACCGTGGCCGGGAGGTGGCACCCGACCTGCTCGCCCTGATGGGCAACACCCCCCTGGTGGCCCTCGACCGGCTCTCCGCCGACGTCGGCCCGACCATCATCGCCAAGCTGGAGATGCTGAACCCGGGCGGCTCGGTGAAGGACCGCATCGGCATCTCCATGATCGAGGCCGCCGAAGCCGCGGGCGAACTGCGACCCGGCGGGACCATCGTGGAGCCGACCTCGGGCAACACCGGGGTGGGGCTGGCCATCGTCGCCGCCCGTCGCGGCTACCGGTGCGTGTTCGTGGTGCCCGACAAGGTCAGCCGGGACAAGATCTCCCTGCTCCGCGCCTACGGCGCCGAGGTCGTGGTCTGCCCCACCGCGGTCGAGCCCGAGGACCCACGGTCCTACTACGCCGTGTCCGACCGGCTCGCGGCACAGCCGAACACCTTCAAGCCGAACCAGTACTTCAACCAGGTCAACCCGCAGACCCACGTGTTCTCCACGGGACCGGAGATCTGGCGCCAGACCGACGGTCAGATCGACGCCTTCGTGGTGGGGGTCGGCACGGGCGGCACCACCACCGGGGTCGGGCGCTACCTCAAGGAGCGCAAGCCCGGGGTCACCATCGTCGGCGCGGATCCGGAGGGCTCGCTGTACTCCGGCGACACCGCCCGGCCCTACCTCGTCGAGGGTGTCGGCGAGGACTTCTGGCCGCCCACCTTCGACCACAGCCTGGTCGACGTGTGGGAGCGGGTCTCCGACGCGGAGTCCTTCGCGATGGCCCGCCGGGCCGCCCGGGAGGAGGGCATCCTGGTCGGTGGTTCCTGTGGGACGGCGCTCGTCGCCGCCCACCGCTACGCCGCCACCCAGCCCGCCGATGCCACGATCGTGGTGCTCCTGCCCGACTCCGGACGCGGCTACCTGTCAAAGTTCTACGACGACACCTGGATGGCTGAGCACGGCCTGCTGGGGCACACCGCCAGCGCCGGCACCGTCGGCGACGTGCTGCGGTCCAAGGACGGCGACCTGCCGCCACTGGTCCACCTGCACCCCGGAGAGGACGTGGCCGCCGCGATCGGGCTGCTCAAGGAGTACGGGGTGTCCCAGATGCCGGTGTTCCGTGAGGGCGTCCACGACGCTGCCAGCCCCGAGGACGTCATCGGCTCGGTGCGCGAGAACGCCCTGCTGGACGCCGCGCTGCGCGACGCACAGGTGATGGACCGACCGATCGTCGAGGTCCTGCAACCGCCCCTGCCCCTGCTGGCCACCGACGACGCGGTGGATCTGGTGCTGGGTGCGCTCAGCGGCGGCGCACCCGCCGTGCTCGCCCACGACGAGGGCAGGGTCCTCGGTGTGCTCACCCAGGCCGACGTCCTGACCTACCTGGCCACACGAGGTGACCGATGAGCGACAGCCGCGACACACCTGCGACGCCCGAGGACGGCTTCGCGACCCGGGCCATCCACGCCGGGCAGGATCCGGAGCCGGTCACCGGCGCCGTGACGGTGCCCATCTTCCAGACCTCCACCTTCGCCCAGCCGAAGGTGGGTGAGCACCTGGGCTACGAGTACGCCCGCACGGGCAACCCGACACGCACGGCGCTGGAGACCTGCCTGGCCGCGCTGGAAGGTGCGCAGCGGGCCGTGGCCTTCGCATCGGGCCTGGCCGCTGAAGACGCGGTCTTCCGGCTGCTCGAACCCGGCGACCACGTGGTGATGGCCAACGACGTCTACGGTGGGACGTGGCGACAGATCGCCCAGGTCCACAGCCGCGTCGGTATCGAGGTCAGCGCCGTCGATCTCGGCGACCTCGATGCGGTACGGGCGGCGCTGCGGCCCACCACCCGGCTGGTCTGGGCGGAGACCCCCTCCAACCCGCTGCTGCAGATCCTGGACCTCGCGGCGCTGGCCGAGCTCGCCCACGCCCACGGCGCGCAGCTGGTCGCCGACAACACCTTCGCGACCCCCGCACTGCAGCAGCCCCTGCGCCTCGGTGCCGACATCGTCGTGCACTCCACCACCAAGTACCTCGGTGGGCACTCCGATGTGGTGGGGGGCGCGGTGTGCACCGATGCCGCCACGGCCGAGCGTCTGGCGTTCCTGCAGAACGCGGTCGGTGCCGTCCCCGGCCCCTTCGACGCGTGGCTGACCCTGCGCGGTGTCAAGACCCTCGAGGTCCGGATGGCGCGCCACAGTGAGAACGCGGCGCAGATCGCCGCCTTCCTCGCGGAGCACCCGGCGGTCACCTCCGTCGCCTACCCCGGCCTGGCCGCGCACCCGGCCCACGAGTTGGCCGCGCGCCAGATGAGTGCCTTCGGGGGGATGGTGTCCTTCCGCGTGGCGGGTGGGGTCGAGGCGGCCAAGCGGGTGGCGGAGTCCACGCGGCTGTTCTTCCTGGCGGAGTCGCTGGGCGGCGTGGAGAGCCTGATCGAGCACCCGGGGATCATGACCCACGCCTCGGTGGCGGGTACGGCGCTGGAGGTCCCCGCCGATCTGGTGCGGCTGTCGGTGGGCATCGAGTCGGTCACGGACCTGCTCGCCGACCTCGAGACCGCCTTGGCGGCAGGAGCCGCGCAGTAGTCTCCCACGAGGTCAGCAACCTGGGGGAGCCCGTGCGCGCGCTGCTGGTGTTCAACCCGAACGCCACCACCACCGACGATCACGTCCGCGACGTGATCGCCTCCGCGCTCGGTTCCGAACTCGACCTCACGGTGCAGCCGACCAAGCAGCGCGGGCACGCCACGCACCTGGCGGCCGGTGCCGTGCACGAGGGGATCGAGGCCGTCTTCGCCCTCGGTGGGGACGGCACCGCCAACGAGGTGCTCCAGGCCCTGGCCGGTACGGATGTGCGGCTCGGCATCATCCCCGGCGGTGGTGCCAACGTGCTGGCCCGCAACCTCGGGCTGCCCAACGACGCGGTCCATGCCACCTCCACGCTGCTCGAGGCGGTCCGCGTCGACCGCACGCGCCGGATCAGCCTCGGGCTGGCCGGAGAACGCTACTTCGGGTTCAACGCGGGCTACGGCTTCGACGCCGCGGTGATCCGTCACGTCGAGCAGCACGCCCAGGCCAAGCGCTGGCTCCGCCAGGGCGCCTTCGTCTGGTCGGTGGGGCGGGAGTGGGCCATGGGGGCAGGCCGGGAGGGCGCAACGGTCACCGTGACCCTGCCCGACGGGTCGACGCTCGGCCCCGTGGCCATCTCCATGATCGGCAACTGCGACCCCTACACCTACCTCGGACCCCGTCCGATGCGCGTGCACCCCTGGGCCTCCTTCGACCTCGGCCTCGACCTGCTGACCCTGGACCAGCCCACCACACCACGGCTGCTGAAGGTGGTCGCGGGGACCTTCCGCGACGGCCACCACATCTCGGGACGCAGCGTGCGCTACCACCACGATCTCAGCGCCTTCACCCTCAGCTCGCCGACACCGCAGCCGCTGATGGTCGACGGGGACTACGCCGGCGAGCATCACGCCGTGGCCTTCACCTCCGTACCAGCGGCCCTTCGGGTGCTCGCCTGACCACTCCTCGATGCCGCGCGGCCTGCGCCCAGCTGCGCACAGCTGCAAGCGGGATGCTGCACCAACCCTTGACACCGGCCACCGGACGCGTACTTTCCTCAGACGCACCTCGAGAAGACGTTCACAAGCGTCGCACCTGGCGGAACGACGCAGTGCTACCGGCCCGGACCGACCAACCGTATGTCGGCCGGGAGAGGTGCCCTCAACCTGCTCTCCACCTCGTTTCCCGGCGCAACCGGGTCGAGGCCCCCCGAAGGGAGATACCCCATGGACTGGCGGAGTCGTGCCGCGTGCACCGACGAGGACCCTGAGCTGTTCTTCCCCATCGGTACCACCGGTCCGGCCGTGGAGCAGGCTGACGCCGCAAAGCGCGTCTGCGCGGCCTGTGAGGTCCGTGAGGAGTGCCTGGAGTTCGCCCTGACCACCAACCAGGATGCAGGGGTCTGGGGCGGGCTCACCGAGGACGAGCGCCGGACGCTGAAGCGGGCGCGCCAGCGTCGACGCCGCATGGCGAGCTGACAACGACCTCTCACGCGAGCACGCCGCCGGCAGCCGCCGGCGGCGCGTCGCTGCCGGCGGTCAGGTCGCTGCTGCGCCAGCCGGGACGGGCAGCAGCGCGACCGCCCTGGTGCCACCATCCGGCCCCGCGCGATCCACCTCCAGGGTGCCGCCGAGCTCCGACTCCACCAGGGTGAGCGCGATCTGGAGACCGAGGTTGGCGTCAGCCACGATGTCGAAGTCCGCGGCGACGCCGACGCCGTCATCGATCACCGCGAGGTGCAGGCCCGCGCTGCGCCGGTCGAGCTGGATCACCACCTCGCCACCCTGATCGGCGAAAGCGTGCTCGACGGCGTTCTGGAGGAGCTCGCTGAGCACCAGGGCCAGCGGGGTCGCCACCTCGGCGGTCAGCTCACCGGCAGTGCCCTCGAGCCGCATCTGCACGGGACGGCCCGGGTCGGTCAGCCCCTGGGTGACCATGTCGATCAACCGGTGGGCGACCTTGTCGAAGACCACGCGCTGCCCCGAGTCCTGGGAGAGGGTCTCGTGCACCAGGGCGATCGACGAGATACGCCGCACCGACTCCAACAGCGCCTCTTTGACCTCAGGTGCGTGCAGACGTCGCGACTGCAGGCGCAGCAGCGAGGCCACCGTCTGCAGGTTGTTCTTCACCCGGTGGTGGATCTCACGGATCGTCGCGTCCTTGTAGAGCAGCAACCGCTCATGGCGTCGGACCTCGGTGACCTCGCGCACCAGCATCAACCCACCGAGGACCTGGTGACCACGCGTCAACGGGATCAGCCGACGGAGCACGACGGTGCCCCGCGACTCGACCTCGGACTCCAGCGGCTCACCATCGGCCAGCGCCTCGAGGACCGCCTCGTCGTCGAGGTCGAAGTCGCCGAGGTTGCGCCCCATCACCGCACCGCTGACGCCCAGTCGCCGGTAGGCGCTCATGGCGTTCGGCGAGGCGTAGATCACGGTGCCGGAGGGGTCGAGGCGCATGAGGCCGTCCCCCACCCGGGGTCCGAGCTCACGGTCGCTGACGTGCCCGGGGAAGGGGAACTCGCCGTCGGCGAGCATCTGGGACAGCTCGTCGGCGGCCTGGAGGTAGGTCAACTCCAGCTGCGACGGCGCACGGACCATCGACAGGTTCGCTTCACGTGAGACCACCGCGATGATGCGACCGTCGAAGGTGAGCGGGATCGCCTCCTCGCGCACCGGCACACCCGTGGACCAGTCCGGCTCCCCGTCACGCACGATCTTGCCGGTGTCCAGGGCACGGGCGACCGCAGGACGCTCCCGCGGTGAGAGCACCGCCCCGACCAGATCCTCCTGGTAGATGGTCGGCGCGGTGTAGGGACGGATCTGTGCCACCACCACCAACGCGTCGGCGTCCCGGTCCTCGGCGAACAGCAGCAGATCGGAGAAGGACAGGTCGGCCAGGATCTGCCAGTCCGCGACCACCGCGTTCAGCGCGTCGAGCTCCGGGCCGTGCAGCCCCGCACGCCGTTCGGCCAGCGCTTCCAGTGAGGACACCCTCACCCCTTGAGGAAACGCTGCAGCTGCTGCAACGGCACGGCCTCACGGATGTGCTCGAACGCGCGTCGCTCGATGTCGCGGGTCTCGCTCAAGGACAACCCGAGCTCCCGTGCGGTGTCAGCGAGGTCGTGAGGGTGACCGTCCTTGAGCCCCATCCTGAGCTCCAGGACCCGGCGCTGGGTCTCCGGGAGCCGGGCGAGCACCTTCTCCAGCGGCTGCTTGAGCTCATCCGCCGGGCTGGTGGCACGCTGCTTCCCGCCGCCGGGTGATCCCTGGCGACGTCCCTGGCCCTGGCGCTGAGAGCCCTTGCGCGGTGATCCGCTCATGGGACCGAGCCTAGCGACCGCGCCACACCGGGTCGCGGCGTTCCAGGAAGGCAGCGATGCCCTCGGCCGCGTCCTCGGTCTGGACCTGCAGGTCGAGCATGCCGTGGAGGTAGGCCATCGCCGAGCGGGGCTCCATCGCGCGTGCCTCGACGTAGCTGCGGCGCCCGAGGGCGAGCGCCAGGGGGGCGCCACGGACCAACTCCGCCGCGAGGTCCGCCACCGCGGCGTCCAACTGGTCCCGCGGCACCACACGGTTGACCAGCCCGAGTCGCTCCGCCTCCAGCGCGGGAGTACGACGACCCGTCATCATCCACTCCAGCGCCCGCTTCGGGCCGAGGTGCTGGACGAGCAGCGCGGAGATGATGTGGGGCCACAGTCCGACGTGGACCTCCGGGGTCCCGAAGGTGGCGTCCTCGACGGCGATCAGCAGATCGCAGGCCAGGGCGACCCCGAGCCCACCTGCCAGGGCGTGACCGTTGATGCGTCCGATGAGGGGTTTCGACAGCCCCTCGGTGGTGGCGAACAGCCGTCGCAGCAGGCCACGCTGCTCGTGGCCGTCGACCGCGGAGGGATCCGAGGTCAGCCCGGAGCGCAGGTCAGCTCCCGCGCAGAAGGCCTTCTCCCCCGCACCCGTCAGCACGATCACCCGGACCTCCGGGTCAGCGTCCGCGGCCGTGAAGGCGGCGATCATGGCGTCCAGGGTGGCCGCGTCCAGGGCGTTGCGTGCCTCGGGACGGTCGATCATCAGGGTGGTGACCGCACCCGCACTATCCACTGCGATGCTCATGCGCCGCGCCTTCCTGCAGAGAGCCTGGTAGGCCAACCCTAGGTGGGGACCTGCCCCGCCACTGCCTCGGGAAGCGCACCACGCGGCTTCCAGCCGATGGCCACGAGCCGGTGGATCAGCGACCCCCGTTGCCTTCCACGCCGAGCTGCTCGAGGTTGCCGACATCACCGCCGAGCACGCCTTCGCGGCGCAGCTCATCGACCAGCGCCTCGGGCGTGCTCTCGTGGATCACCGCCAGCGCGCGCAGATCCTCGCTGCGGACCGACAACACCCGGCGGTTGAAGTCGCCCCGCTGGATCTGGATGGTCTCGAGGTAGCGACGCAGCGGGGCGTAGTTGCCGCCCAGCGCCTCGAGCCGGCGCAGATCGAGGACGACGGCCGTGCCGAAACCGCGCTGCGGTGCGGTCTCCCCCGGGAGCACGTCGGCGGGCCGGACGCCGTAGAACTCGGACAGCTCGAGGAGTCGTGTGGCACTGATGTTGCGATCACCGCGCTCGTAGGAGCCGATCACCGCCGCCTTCCAGCGGCCCCCGGAGGCGCGCTCGACCTCCTGCAGTGACCACCCCCGGTCGACGCGAACCTGGCGTAGCCGTTCACCCACGTCTCGCGAGTAGGACATCGTTGCCTCCCCCGGCCACGCCGGACCGCCACACCACCACGATAGCGCGCTGTGGTCAGGCAGGCCCGAACGCGCGCGGAGCGTTGCCGACCGGCGTGACCTCAGGGGGCCGTAGGATCGACCGCCCACCGCAGCGTGGCTGCCAGGCCCTCCTCGAGGGTCGTCCACGGCTTCCAACCCAGGGCAGCCGATGCCCGGCGTGCGTCGAGCGCGGAGTGACGGACCTCCCCGGCGCGCGCCGGCTCCCGCAGCGGCTCGTAGCCATAGTCGATCGCGGCGGCCAGGGCTGTGAACAGCCGGTTGATGCTGGTCCGCTGGCCGGTCCCGATCAGCAACCGCTGACCATCGGCGCGGTCACCGGCGAGCACCAGAGCGTGCACGACATCGTCGACGAAGACGAAGTCGCGGGTCTGCTCGCCGTCGCCGTAGATGGTGACCGGGCGACCTTCGAGCATGCGACCGATGAAGGTGGCGACGACACCACCCTCACCCTTGGTGGTCTGGTGCGGCCCATAGACGTTGGCCAGGGTGAGGGCGGTGGAGGACAGGCCGTACAGCTCGCGGTAGGTCGCGAGATAGTCGAGCACGACGCGCTTCGATGCCCCGTAGGGCGAGGTCGCCGGAAGATCGAAGGACTCGTCGACCGGCAACTGCTCCAGCGTCGGCTCACCGTAGGACCCGATCGAGGAGGCGTAGACCACCTTGCGTACCCCGCTGCGGCGCGCCGCCTCGAGGACCGCGATCGTGCCGAGCACGTTCACCCCGGCGTCGTGGAGCGGATCCTCGACGCTGCGACGCACGTCCACCTGGGCGGCGAGGTGGTGGACCACCTGGGGCCGATGGCGCTCGAGCACCGTGTCCAGGCCACCCTGGCGGATATCGAGCCGCTCGAAGGTGAAGCGGCCGGTGTGACGCTCGGACCGGGCCTCGGCCAGGTTCTCCAGCGATCCCGTCGACAGATCATCCACGGCCACCACCTCGCGGCCGTCCTCCAGCAACCGGTGGACCAGGTTGGAACCGATGAACCCCGCACCACCGGTGACCAGGATCGGTGCGTCGGACATCGTGTGCTCCCAGTCGTCAGGACACCTCACAACCGCCCGGTCGCCCGGGCGGTGCCGCAGCCTACAGACGTGTCACGGTCCGCAGGCCTGCGACCTCACGCGGTGTGCAGCTCGTCGAGCTGCAACCGGATCCGGTCACGGAGGTGCGCAGGGGCCTGATCGGCACAGCCTTGCCGCACCAGCTCACGCAGGTGACCCTCGAACTCGGCACGATCGGTGCAGGGGGCGCAGTCGGAGAGGTGTTCGGCCAGCTTGGACTGGGTGCGTTCTCCGAGCTCACCGTCGAGGAAGGCACCGAGTCGGTTGAGGGCCTCGCGACACTCATCGCTGCACATCGAACGGTCGCTGGTGGTCATGCTGATCCCTCCACGGAGGCGTCGATCAGGCCTCTACTGGTCGCGTAGGTGTGTAACGCCTGCTGCAGCGACTTCCTTCCCCGATGCAGCCGCGACATGACCGTGCCGACCGGCGTGTCCATGATCTCAGCGATCTCCCGGTAGGAGAACCCCTCGACGTCGGCGAGGTAGACCGCCTCCCGGAAGGTGTCCGGCAGGTCGGCGAGCGCGTCACGAACCTCGTCGGCAGTGAAGCTGTCGAGCACCTCACGCTCCGGTGACGCGCCGGTGGTGCGACTCAGCTCGTCATAGAGGGAGAACTCGTCGATCTGCTCCTGGGGCGACTCCTGGGGACGCCGCTGGGACTTGCGGTACATGGAGATGTAGGTGGTGTGCAGGATGCGATACAGCCAGGCCTTGAGGTTGGTGCCCTCGCGGTACTGGTGGAAGGAGCGGTAGGCCTTGGCGACCGACTCCTGCACGAGGTCCTCGGCGTCGGTGGCGTTGCGGGTATAGCGCAGGGCAGCGGAGTAGAGCCGGTCGAGGTAGGGCAGCACCTCCGACTCGAAACGCTCGCGGCGCTGCGCATCCCCGAGCTCGCGCCGCACGGGGGATGCGCCCTCGTCGGCGGCCGGGCTCGCGGCGTGCTGCTCGCTCACGGGGTTCTGGGCTCCTGTGCGGAGGTGGGCTGCCGGACAGGCAGGCGGACCGCCAGCGTAACGGTCAGCGGACGATGTCCGGACCGCGGCCCACGACCATCCGTCCACATGGTGAGACATTGAGATAGCATGAAACGCATCGAGAGTGTAGACTGAACGCCCTGCCGGCGGCGTTCCCGCGCTCGCCCCCCGCGGCGACGCCGTCGGCAGCGCCCGTTCCCCCCCGAGCCACGACGATCCGCCAGAGGGGCCGACCGATGACAGATGGGGAGGAGCCGATGCGCGATCTCGAGTGGTTCGACGGGCCGGAGGAGGACGATGCCGACACGGACACCGGCCGGCGGCGCCGGCGGATCCTGCTGGGGCTGGCTGCCATCCCGTGGCTGGTCGTCGCCGCGGTTCTCGTGACACCGCTTGGCGCAGCTGCACCAGCCAGCGACGCGACCAGCGACACCCCGACCACGCAGGAGGCACCCCGGCCGCCCACACCGCAGGCAGGAGCTCCACAGCCCGAGGGTGGGCAGCAGCTCGATGGGGCCAGCGCGACCGACGCGCTGTCCGACGCCGACGCTGCGGCCGACACCGACGCGGTACCGCTGGTCACCGCACCCGCGCAGGCTGATGATGCCGGCGTGGGCCAGGTGCTCGAACTCACCGAACTGCGCGGCAGGTGGCGGCTCGCGCCAGGTGAGGAGGTGCTCGCATCCACAGCCGTGGTGCTCGCCCGGGCACACCTGACCGGGATGGGCCCGCTGTTGGCGGTCGAGGACGCCGCGCCGGCGACGACCAGCTACGCGGAGCACCTGGTGGTGGAGGCCGTGGAGCATCCGAGCGAGGACACCGCGGTCGTGACCGTCCTGGCGGTGGTGCTGGTCGATCCCACGGACGAGCCATCACGGGTGGAGCTGCGCCGGCTGGCGGTACCGCTGCTGACCGGCGGTGACCCGCCAGCTGCTGGCGGCCCCCCCTGGGAGCTCCCTCCACCCGCGCTGCCCAGCACCCCGACGATCGAGCTCACCGCCGTCGACGATGCCGCGCTGCGCACCGCAGCAGATGCGGCCCTGGCACTTGCGGGACTCGGAGCGCAGCGCACCGTGCGTCTGGAGACCGCACCGGGCTGGCCGATCGTCGCCACGACGGTCGATGCCGACGAGCAGGAGCACACCGTGTGGTTGCGCCGCCACCTCGACGGCCTCGTCGTCGCGGGGAGCACGCTGGCCGGCGACGCGGAACGGGAGGAAAGGTCATGACCCGACTCCCCGCTGCGCGTACGGCCACCCCCCTGACCGTCCGGCCCGTCGGGAACGATCCAGCCCGCGTCGCCGGCCTGCTGGTGGTTGCGTGGACGGAGGTCCGCGACGGCCAGCGACCCTTCCACCAGCTCGCACCGCTGCTGTCCCCGGCCACGCAGCAGCGGCTGTCGGCCATGGCCCCACCCAACCGCACGCCGAGGACCCGTTGCCCCACCCGGGTGCGCAAGGTGATCGCGCGTTGCCCGCTGCCCGAGGTGTGTGAGGCGGTCGTGCTCGTGGAGGCCGAGGAACGGGTGACGGCCGTCGCGGTCCGTCTGGAGCGGCATCTCGGCAGGTGGCGGGCGGTCGAGCTGACCGCACCCGAGTCCGGCTTGACCGCCCTGTCCACCGCGTCACTGCCCACGGGCTACCGCCGGCGGGATGCCTTCGATGAGGCCGAGGAGGAGGCAAGACAACGGGTCGCCGAGGCGTGAACCACCTGTGGGCCCGGGCTCACGCCGCGCCGTGGCAGCGCTTGTACTTCTGCCCGCTCCCGCAGGGGCAGGGGTCGTTGCGGCCGACCTTCTCATCGGCGGTGTAGGTGCTGCCTGACGACACCTTGCGCACGGTGGAGCCGTCGTCGCGCTTCTCCACCTCCCGACCACGGTCATCGGTGGTGGTCGCAGCATCGCCGACGGTGTAGCTCGAGCTGCCCCCACTGCCACCGCCGGAACGGTAGGTGAACTGCTGGCTCCCACCCCGCTCCTCGAGCGGGATGGCCTGGGCCACCCGGGCCGCAGCAGCCGGGGTTGCGGCAGTACCGGCACGCGCGCCCACCGCTGCGGGGGCCCGCGCCGCGGTCTGTGCGGCGCTGTCCGCAGTGACCGAGGGCCCGGGCTGCTCACCGGACTGTTGCGCAGCGGCCGCACCGGTCGCAGGGTCCTCACGGGTGATCGGCAGGCGGAAGAAGTAGGTGGTCGCCTCCTCCTTGACCCCACCCATCATGATGGCGAAGGAGTCGTAGGCCTCGCGCTGGTACTCGGTCAGCGGGTCACGCTGGCCGACGGCGCGCAGCCCGATGCCGTCGCGCAGGGCGTCCATCTCATAGAGGTGTTCACGCCACTTGCGGTCCACGACGGTGAGGATCACGCGCCGCTCGATCTCGCGCATGACCTCCTCGCCGCCGACCTCCTCGATGCGCCGCTCATAGGCGGAGAGGATGTCGGCGGTGAGCTCCTCGATCAGCTGGTCGCGATCGATGCGCTCGAGATCGATGGCGGCGAAGTCGAAGCCGTGGTCATAGACCTGTTCGAGCCGGATCTGCAGGTCGTCGAGGGACCACTCCTCGGGGTACACACCCTGCGGGCAGAACTCATCCATGAGCCCGGAGACGGTGTCGGCGAGGTAGCGCTCGGCGAGCTCAGCGACCTCGTCCATATCGCCGTCGAGCAGGTCCTGGCGCTGGCCGTAGACGACCTTGCGCTGCTCGTTCATGACATCGTCGTACTTGAGCACGTTCTTGCGGCGGTCGAAGTTGATGCTCTCGACCTGCCCCTGGGCGTTGGCCACGGCCTTCGACACCCACTTGTGCTCGATGGGCACGTCGTCGGGGATCTTCAGCCGGGTCATGATCTTGTCGACCGCTGAGGCGTTGAACAGCCGCATGAGGTCGTCCTCGAGGGAGAGGAAGAAACGGCTCTCACCCGGGTCACCCTGGCGGCCCGAACGGCCGCGCAGCTGGTTGTCGACGCGCCGCGACTCGTGGCGTTCGGTGCCGATCACGTACAGGCCGCCCGCTTCTTTGACCTGGGAGGCCTCCTCGGTGAACTCCGGGGCCAACTGGTCGAGGTGGCGGGTGCGCGCGGCCTGGTACTCCTCCTCGGTCGCCTCGGTGCCGACCTCCTCGCGGGCACGGTCCTTGGCAACCTCCTCCGCGTTGCCGCCGAGCACGATGTCGGTACCACGGCCGGCCATGTTGGTGGACACGGTGACCGCCCCGAGCCGACCGGCCTGGGAGACGATCTGGGCCTCACGGGCGTGGTTCTTGGCGTTGAGCACCTCGTGGGTGACCCCGCGCTTGGTGAGCATGCGGGAGAGCAGCTCCGACTTGTCCACCGAGGTGGTACCGATCAGCATCGGCTGACCCTCGGCGTGCCGCTCCTCGATCTCCGCGGCAACGGCCTCGAACTTCGACGCCTCGGACTTGTAGATCAGATCGGCGGCGTCGTCGCGCTGGATCGGCCGGTTGGTCGGCACCTCGACGACACCGAGGTTGTAGATCTCGAGGAACTCTGCCTCCTCGGTCTTGGCGGTACCGGTCATGCCCGCCAGCTTGTCGTAGGTGCGGTAGTAGTTCTGGAGGGTGATCGTGGCCAAGGTCTGGTTCTCGTCCTTGATCTTCACCCCCTCCTTGGCCTCGATCGCCTGGTGGAGCCCCTCGGAGTAGCGTCGGCCGGCCAGCACCCGGCCGGTGTTCTCATCGACGATCTGGACCTCACCGTCGACCACGATGTACTCACGGTCGCGCTTGTAGAGCTCCTTGGCCTTGAGTGCGTTGTTGAGGTGGTGGATCAGCGGGGTGTTCACCGACTCGTACATGTTGTCGATGCCGAGCAGCTTCTCCACCTTGGCCACGCCCTCCTCGGTGACGGCCACGGTGCGCTTGGCCTCGTCGATCACGTAGTCACCTGTGGCCTCACCGGGTGCATCGCCCTCCTGCCCCTTGGTCAGGTTGGGGGCGACGCGCCGGGAGAAGATCTGGTAGAGGTTGGCCGACTGCTCCGCGGGCCCGGAGATGATCAGCGGGGTGCGGGCCTCGTCCACCAGGATGGAGTCGACCTCGTCGACCAGCGCGAAGTGGTGGTCGCGCTGGACCTGCTTGGCCTTGTCGAGCGCCATGTTGTCGCGCAGGTAGTCGAAGCCGAACTCGTTGTTGGTGCCGTAGGTGATATCCGCACGGTAGGCGGCACGCTTCTCCGCCTTGGTCTGCCCGGAGTAGACGACATCCACGCTCAGCCCGAGGAACTCGTGCACACGGCCCATCCACACGGCGTCGCGCTTGGCGAGGTACTCGTTGACCGTGACGATGTGGACACCGCGCCCGGTGAGTGCGTTGAGGTAGACCGGCATGGTCGAGGTCAGCGTCTTGCCCTCACCGGTCTTCATCTCCGCGATGTTGCCACCGTGCAGGGCGGCCCCACCGAGGACCTGGACGTCGTAGGGGCGCTCGCGCAACACGCGCCACGCTGCTTCCCGGGCCACGGCGAAGGCCTCGACCTGGAGGTCGTCGACGCTGGCACCCTCCGCGAGACGGGCCTTGAAGTGCGCGGTCTTGGCCTGCAGTTCCTCGTCGCTCAGCGCCGCCATCTCATCGCTGCGCGCGTTGACCGCATCGACGACCTTCTGGAGCTCCTTGGACCGGCGGCCCTCGCCTGCGCGGAGGATCTTGTCGAGCACAGCTGGCACGGTCATCCCTCATCATCATCTACGGGATCTACGGGGTCGTCCTGTTCCCGGGGGCTGCGCACGAACGAGCCGCCGAGGGGACCACCTGGAACTGTGGATGGTACGGGCCCGAACGCGGATGCACCCGGCCGTGCGACCACGAGGGCACGGCCGGGCGCGAGGTGGACGCGGCAGGTTGCTGCGCGCTGCCGCGATCGCGGTCAGCCGGTCAACTCCTCCACGGGCAGGTCCTCGACCGGACGCGTGGCAGCAGCCGGTGGCGCCTGCGCGGCGTCGAGCCGGGGCTTGGAGACGAGCTTGGTCTTGAGCTTGCGGACCTGACGTGCGAGCTTCGCTTCGGTCCGGTCGATCGCCGTGAGCGGGTCGGGCCCCGTCGCGCTCGCGCGCAGGTACTGGCCCTTGGCGTGCAACGTCGCCTCGCAACGCACACGTTCCTCGATGCGTGGGTTCGTCTCCTCCGAGAACACCACCTCCATGTCGATGAACCGGTCGAACATCCGGCTCACACGGGAGAGCTTCGCGATCGCCTCGTCCCGGATCCGGGGCGTGACGTCGAGGT
>LKMJ01000058.1_pt1 | contig 61243 bp, 71 predicted proteins | sample 643391 | NCBI WGS metagenome assembly LKMJ01 (sample SAMN04112250, study PRJNA286221) | soda lake metagenome | biome: soda lake; feature: Kulunda Steppe; material: water; isolation source: sample PL-Br10 brine of Picturesque Lake | place: Russia: Kulunda steppe | collected 2010-07 | reverse complement strand
TTTCGCATACGGGGGGTGGGTGTGTCTTTACTCGTTCACCGACTCTCCATCTGTGCTGTAGTTCATTTCGCATACGGGGGGTGTCCATCGCCCCCAATCGGTTGTTGTAGCTGTTGGGTTCTTGTCAAGCTCATTTCGCAAGGGGTTGGCTAGCTTTATTATTGATGAATGTAATATAGTCTGTTATCAATGAGTGGGGACAATCAACTGAATATATCAGATAAAATCCGGGGCAGTGGGTCTGATGTCTTCAAGAATCGTGAGTTGCTGGTGCCCTCACGAATTGTCGGAGAGGATCGTATCGTGGGTCGCGAAAAGGAGATAAATGAGCTCATCGATAAAATGAGTCCGTTGATGGACGGCGGCAAACCGCCAAACCTGTTCGTCTATGGCCCGTCTGGAACTGGAAAGTCGCTAATCACGAACTACATCGCCAACGAATACAGGGATGCAATGGCTGAGGAAGGCATAGACCTTGCTATCATCCCGTTCAATTGTCAGTGGCTCCAATCCAATTTCCAGGCCTGTGAGAAGATTGCTGAGGGAGCATCCAAACTCGACAAGATTGACGGAGAGGTGTCTGTTTCCGGCCTCTCAACGCACAAGGCCCTGACTCATATTTTCAATACGATCGAGGAGCATTACCATTCGTGTCTCATCATAATCGATGAGATCGACTTGCTGGTGAATCCTTCAAATCCGAATTCGGCCGATCCAGAGTATTCGTCTTTACTGTACCAGCTGAGTCGGATCGATGATCTCGTCGGTTTCTCACGCCTTGGTGTGGTCTGTTTGACCAACTCCCCAGACTTCATGAGTCATATCGACAGCCGGGTACAAAGCTCGTTCAATCCTACCGACATTCAGTTCTCCGATTATGATGCTGCTCAGTTGCGCTCGATTTTGAAACACCGAAAGGATGCTTTCTATCCAGGTGTCTTGGGCGAAGGTGAGGGCGTCATTCAACTTTCGGCGGCGTTCGCTGCTCAAGATCACGGTGATGCTCGAAAGGCGATTGATTTGCTTCGAACAGCCGGCCAGTTGGCTGACGAAGAAGATACTGATGATCCTGTTGTGACCGAGGACCACGTCAGAAAAGCTCAACAAGAGGTCGCTAAAGACCGAGTCATAGAGATCGCTCAAGGTTACAGTACGCAAAAGAAGTTGGTCCTGTTTTCTGCCGCCGCTGTTGCAGCATGGTCGGATTCAGAAGGTGACGAGATACCGAATCCTGCACTGATGAACGTCTATGAATATGTCTGTGACAAAATCGGGACGACAGCGAAGTCCAGAGACACGGTGCTTAGGTATATGTCCGAATTTCAGACGAACGGGTTGGTCGAATCTAACCTTCAGAGCAGAGGGAATAAGGCTGGAGTGTATAAAGAGTATCAATTGAACCGCTCTCCCGACATATTGACAGACGTGTTGTTAGAAGATGAACCTCATTTCGAGGACATTATCGCGGATAAAGAACTCGTCATCACGGTTGTGAAGACGTCTCTCAACGAATTCTATTCATAGATAGTTGAGTGACTATCTCAATCTCATTTCGCAACCGGGGGGTGGCTAGCCTGATAGTGTGACGTCCACCTTATCCCCGGTCGAGATTGTGTGAGCTTTGGATTCGGTCTTGAGCGTTATTTCGTTGCCGTTGATCGAGGTCACTTCTGCACTGATCTGCAGGCCCCCAAGTAGTCTTTCGAGGTCGTCCAATTCGGATCGTATTGTCTCAACCTTTTGTTCGATCTTCGCTGTTGTCTCTTGATCCGTCACCTCGACAGTATCGCCTTCGATGATTCCGTCAGTCTGATCGGCTGTAGGGAGTAGAATACGGGCCGTACTGATATTTGATTCTGCTGTTGCTCGTTCTTTGTCACGTGCGGGCTCGGTTTTTGGTTCGGTCTCTGTTTCAATCTCAGCCCCGGCGTCGACATCACCTTCGGTGTCTACTTTGTCAGTGAGGGCATCGTCTGTGCTGGTATCTACTTCGGTTTTGGGGCTACTCGCTTGTGTTCCGACTGAGTATTTTCCTTTAGAGCTCGAGGTTGGCGTGTTGATCGATAAGTGGTTGATTTTGACTCCCTCTGCTTTCAGATCAGGGGCCTTGCGCTCTATGGCGACAGTATCGTCTTGCGCGTTCGGTAGTGTGAGCGATTGTGGCCGTTCCTGTTCGTACTGCTTAACCGTGCTTTCTTTGACTACTGGTGGAACAGCCCATTCACCGTTTTTGTAGATCGTGTATTCCCGGTCCTTAGTCGGAGCCCACACGACGGTTGAGAATTTATGACGGTATCTTGCGAGACCGCTGCTGGACTGATGGAAGACGACGACCGATTCTGGATTGAGAATGTCGACGACTCCTTCGAGGGTTTCTTCGGTTGGGTGATTAACCATCCAGTATTTGTTGGCGGTGCAGCGGCGACTGCCAATGTCTTCTTTGGTGTTGCTCGTCAGTTGGATTAGACTGGCGTTTTCGTCGTTTCTGATCTGGTCGAACAACACTTTCGACCCACCTTGAGTTGGTGTTTCCGGGCCACTGATGGTGATTGTATCCTCGTCGAGGATCTCTTTAGGGTCATACTCTGTGATTGGGTTTACATTCGGGACGTCATACTCGAGGTCCTTGTAGAGCTTCGCCGCTTGGCCGACGATGTCTACTGTGGTCTCCTGATCGAATTTCTCGATCGTGTGACCTAGTAGGTACGCGAAATGGACGCTACTCAACCCTGTGGCTGTCACGAGTGTTGGCGATCCTGAGAGTGAATCCTGAAGCGTCTTGTTGAGTGCTTTCGTTATTGTCTCGTCGAATGAATCGTTCGTAGTCCCGTTCAGGATTATGCAATCTGCGTTTCTGATAGGCAATCCAGGATATCCGGCGACCGACCGGCGCGTAAAGTCTCCGGTGACTAAAACCGACTCTGAGGTAGTTCCATCGTCGACCTCGATATAGAATGCAACTGCTCCTGGTGTATGCCCTGCGGGTACGGGTGTGACGGTGACTCCATTAACGATAGTCTCGGGCGAGTCAATCGCGACGACTGCATCGTTGACCTCGTCGATATCGTACGATTTCTCAGTTTGTTTTTGAGAGTCTGCAAGGACGGTCTCAAGCATAGCTTTGTTTTGTGGCGACGTGTAAATTCGCGCACCGTCCTGAATGTTCGAGCCGATATTACTGTAGTGATCGAGATGCAGGTGCGTCAGTAACACACCAGAGAGGTATTCTCCCCGATTAGGGTTCAATAACTTATTGACGTTAACGCCTTTTCCTGGGTCAATCAACAGGCATATCGTTTGCCCATTGAGTAACCCATCTATTTTTAACAGTACAGATGTGTTTGATCCGTTTGCGTATTGGTATTTGATATTCATGGATAGGTGTGGTTGATATTTGCTTCACACCACACTGTGTGGTGGTTGAGTGCCTGTATGTAGGGATACGAAGGCATGACCACTATATCTTCCCCTACATATCACATTACAGTCCATTTTTTCATGAGTGGGAAAAATGGGCCTTACCAACTCTTTTCGAAACCGGCTTTCAGATGTGTTGGTAAGGTCTACGGTGCAAGTTGAGTTAGCCCGTTCTATGAATGTTATATTGAGAGTGTGATTACTCTCAGCTGTGTCGACTTGGGTGTTGTCTCGGGCCTCGAATTGGTTAGAGCGTCGATCCGAAGATCACAAGAGGATGTGTGCGGCAATCCCGCCAACGACACCGAGCGTCAGCAGGCTGACGACGATGATTGGTTCGATTCCAGTCTCGATGGCGAAGGCGACCATCCACCCTCCAACGAGTGCTCCAGCGAGAGCTCCTCCCTGAAGTCGGGCGGCTTCGTTTTCTTCGTCAATCCATTTACTGATCTGGACCATCCGTTCTTCTGCGTTTTTTCGTTTTTCTGCTAGTGACATTGTTTAAACACCTCTAACTGCAGGTCTTACCCATTTTGTTGCTCCGAGACAGTTCCGCTCCCACCGTTCTCGGTCTTCGATCAATCTGACGCCTTCCTTCTTGATCTCGTAGTAGTTTGTTCGGTTGTCGAGTTCGCCTTTTTCGACGAGACCCATTTCCGCGAGAGAGTCAAGATTCGGATAGAGATGGCCGGTATTGATCTCTCGACCATAGTACGATTCGACTTCCTTTTTTACCCGCAAGCCATGGGGCTGTTCGAGTCCAGCAAGGATGTATAGCAGATCTCGCTGGAAGCCGGTTAGTTCTTGCATCGCAGTTCGTCGGTAACACAGGAAATGATTTTAAAACTTTGGACGTTCCGTGTTAGTGACCGAGAATTGCGTAAGTGCTAAAATCGCGTATCTCGGCTGTTCTGAATTGGGTTTTCGCCTTGTACCGATTCTGTTTTTAGCGTAGTTTGTAGCACTGGTCTGCGACAGCGTAAATCGAAATATCGTCTTGTCGATGCTGGTTTTGAATCAGAGATCGGCGAATATTTGACGGTATGAGCCTTGATGAAGGTGTATTCGTCAAAAGTGGTTGTTTACCGGGCATCACAAAATAATACCAGCCCAGACCACCCGTTATTATCTTATTTCAGCTAACGTATGGGTGGATAAATAAAGAGAAGAATTCTGTCTCGTCGGATGTTGCGTTGGTTAGCGGTGTTGGTTATCTTGTTTCAATGGGTCAGACAGCAACTCCCCACTCAGGAGATTCGTTTTCGTTGGGTTCGATGACGCTTGTAGGGGTTGTTCCTTCCCACTCTGTGCCTTCGAGTGCTGCGTGGAATGCCTCTTGCAGACTGTTGTACTCTTCACCTTCGACGATGTACCTGGAATCTGGAGCCGCGTGATCGTCGATTTCCCAATCGCGGTCGGCTTGTTTATTGACGAAGACTTCCCGATCGTCGTCCCATACAAGCTCGCAGTAGACCCACCGAGAAGTTCCCGCATCGAGGTCGGGGTACACAGGTTCGATTGAGGTGATGGTTGGCACGCCCGTGCTGTCGTCGTCTGGATTCGATGGCCATCTTTCTGAATCGTGATACCGCCAGACCATCACATTTGAGACGGCTTCTGGAAGATCGTTTGTGAGTCCTTCGAGCGGTGGATCTCCGATGTATAGATCGAGGATTGCTGATCCACCGACGTTGAGGATGTACTCTTCGGCTTTTCCGGGCATGATGTTGAATTCTTTTGCTCCGTAGTCGTAGCACAGTTGTTGATACGTCGATAGGCTGATCTCAACTGTCTGCTCGCTGTAGTGGAACGTGATTCGAACAGTCGTATCACCATATGCGACCAACCCCCAATCTTCGCCGATTGTTGGAGAGTCGATCGGGAGGTCGTACAACTCTGTGGCTTCATCTATATTCCTGACGTACAACACAGACAGCTCTTCAATTTCTGGTTCCTCATTCTGTATAGGGATAGTATCCTTGCTCATCCTTCCACTTTTTTTGAGGGACAAAAACACACATAACGTGTCCTGAACCGTTTGGGACAGGGTTAGGGTGGTTCACTCAAGCCCGGTTCTCTTTCTAATGAGTTCTCCTCAGTCACTTGTGTGTTGTAGCATGAGTGTCTCGATCGCTTCTCGGTCTTCCGGTCTGGTCGTCTTGAGGATTGACGTTGTGGTCTCTTCTTCGAGGTACGTAATGGTTATCGGATCGTCCCGATCAACAGATTGTAACAACATCCAGCGAAGGTCGAGGTGCGTTTCGCCGAGTGGCGGGAGCATATACCACGTTCTGTAGTCGCGAATTGAACTGTCGTATCGGATAAGGGCCTTCGTAGTATCTTCGACCCTCCATGCTGCAACAGACTCTCTTTCTCGCTCGTAGCTGTACTGTAGCGTGAGCGACAGTGAGGTGAGGATGTTTTCTGCGATCACCGGCGGGATCTGATACCCGAGAACTGGTCGACCGCGCTGCTGTTCTGGTGGGACGTTAACGTATCTATTAACCACTACTTCTGGTGAGGTAGTGGCCGAATCGTCGTGATTTACGTCTTGGTTCAATTCGGCTGTGATTGGCGTACTTGGCTGGTTGTTGGGGTCAGATGCCTGTGACATGGTGAGAAATCACTCCTCTGGTTGATTCAACTCAACCTTCAGTTCACAGACGAGGGGTACAAACCAGACGCCACACTCAACACTCAACAAACAGTCTCGGTAAAACGATTTGACTCGGCCGGTTACGCCGGCTGTACTTGGTCGGAGATGACGTCCCAATCGCTCGGAGAGAGGGTCGTCCCTTCGAACTCGCCCGCTTCTGGGTATGCTGTAGTGACCAACATCTCCGAGGTATCTTCGAGATAGTCAATGAGGTTTCGGATGTGCTCTGCGGCGAGCTGTCCGAGTCCGTCGAGGAGGATGCACGGCACGTCTTCGTTGACGTTGAACGTTCTGTAGCCAGCGAGAGCCGTCACAATACCGATAAGCTCACGTTCGCCTTCGCTGAGTCTGTTCAGTTCTGTTTCTCGACCTTCTCGAGCAACGATAATCTCGTATTTGATGGTTTCCTCGTTGTCTTTGATCCGTTTGAGGCGGGCCGATTCGAAGCCGGGTGCGAATTTCGAGATCATATCGCTCATCGCGACCTCGAACTGGTTGGTGACTTCTTCCAACTTGGCTTCTTCGTAGCCTTTGAGTTCGTCCAATTCGGCTTTCAGTTCGTCAATTTCGTCTTGGAGTTCCTTTCGCCCGTCTGCTTCCCCTTCTAGGCGTTCGAGCCGTTCTTCTGCCATCTCCAGTTTGCTCTCCTTACTCCCGATCTCCGATTGGACTCTTTTGAGTTCTGAGGCGTCTTCTTCTTCGTCTTGCTCGATCTCGTCGTATTCGGCTTCGAGAGCTTCGACCTCTTGCTGTAGGGCTTCGGCCTCTTTTTCGAGTTGTTCTTTCTCGTGTTCGTTTTCTTCGATACCGACGTTCAGGCTTTTGATGTTATCTTCAAGCCTCTCTTCTTCGCGCTTCTTCTTTCTGATTTCCTTTTTACGCGATTCGATCTCTTCGATCTCGGATTCCAGTGATGATTTTTCGGCTTGGAGGTTCTGCTTCTTCTCGTTGATCTCGTCGAGACGTTCCATGATCGTCTCTTCGTTTGTTGGCTCTCCACAGACCCAACAGGCGATTTCATCACCGGAGAGTGTGCGTTCAACATCTGTGATGAGATCAACCGCGCCCTCGTCGATGATTGCTCTGTTACTTCTGAACAGGTCGTCGAGGAGGTTGATGTTCAAAGAGAGTTCGTTGATTCGATCCCGTTTCTCACCGAGGTTGCCTTCGTGTTTTGGATCAGACGGTATTTCGAGAGCCTCAAGCTCATCTTTGTGTTCCTCTAGCTTGCTCTGCTTCCGTTCGATCTGATTCTCAACTCGCTCGATACGGTTCTTAGTGGAATTGAGTTCGGTCTCTTTGTCGCTCAAATCCGAACGTAGTTCCTTCTGCTCACTGTCCTCTTCGACCTTCTCCTCTAGCTCGTCGCGCTTGGCTCGGAGGTCTTCAAGATCGTTTTCGAGTTGTGTGACCTTCTCTTGTGCTTTTGGAAGTTTCTTTGCTGCCTTCTTTGCAGCTGCGAGTTTCTTCTCACGCTCGACGATTAGCCGCTTTTTGGTCTCTTTTTTTGTGTCGATATCTTCGATCTCGAGTGGCTTTTTTAACAACTGCGTGAGGCGTTCTTCGTTGCCGTCTCGAACAGCCAGCCTGATGGGATTATCTTCTCCGAGGAATGCAAACAACCGGGCTGAGTGTCTGTCTTTATCATCTGTCAAGAACGTATTTCCACTGAGGCTGATGGCATCGCCGTCGACACCTGTCGAGCGCGTGAGTGTAATTTCGTACTCCCCATCTTCGGTCTCAAGACGAATTTCTCCATCTTCTGCGCCTTCTGTCAGCGGATGGCCTCCACCCGACAAGCCAGTTGTCCCCATAATTGTCTGGATGGAGGACATAAAGCTCGTCTTACCTTGGAAGTTTGAGGCTTGGATGATATTGACTCCACTGTTGAGTGTTGCATTCCCTGATTTGATACCGCCAATATTCCTAATTGAGAGATTCCACATTGTGTCTATCTGTTGTTTGTCTTTTTCAGCTATAAAGACTTTGAGATTGTGAGATTAGTTAACTATTCGTCGTTACGTCTGGGCCACACTACGTGATCTTCGCTTGTTTACTTTCAGTCTCGCCTTTGCTTGAACTCGCTTGATCTGTAGTCTTAGTTTGATCTACCTGGGCGTCTGCACTCAAGTGCTCTTTGCAGATATACCCTCTTTCGAGTGCCCGTTCGAACCGGACTTGTGTGGAACACTCTGGACATCCTAAGTAGACCGGGGTGTCGATGGTTGCTTCCGTAGCACCTTCGATACGTCCTTTATTTTCGAGCGATCGGAGGGCGTCTTCCAGATTCCCCCGCATAGTCTTCTGGACATATTTGACCTTCTCACCCTCCCAATTGGAATTCTTATCTGGCTTCTTTTTCTCTTTATTTGCTTCGAGGCACTTCGTCAGATGGCGGTGTAGCGTCGACTTCGTCGCGAATGACTTGGTTAGCTCTTCGGCGTCGATTCCGTCGTCCTCGAGGTCATCCATGATCGCTCCGCGCGTGATCTCATTATCCGAGTTGAGTGCTTCGTAGTCCGATTTGAGTTGAGTCTCGAGGGCCTTTCGGTCGTGCTTCGCATAGACGGCTTTCAACAGCTTGAGATTCAACCAGTTTGCGAGTGGTCGCGTCCCCGTCTTGGGATATCCGTCTTTGCCTAACCACCGGCCTACTAATGCCTCATTGATGTCGCCACCAACGACACTCCCTTTCAGATCATATCTTTCAATGATCTTTCCGATTTTACAGCAGTGGTCGCCCATTTCTATGAATAATCTATACGCTCATACTATTCAAGACTTGTGGTATCTCTTAAATGTTAGATAGGTCCAGGTTGTGATTTGACACATATAATGATATTATGGGGTCTGTAACTCAAGATATTCATGTTTTTCAAAATGGAGTTTAATTGTTGAGATTCATATGTGTTTGGATCATGTGGCATACAGAAAACATAAGTTAAATACATATTGTTGTCGTGGCCGATTCACGTCTTCTCGACAATTTGAAAAGAGCGTTCTACGATTCGGTCTAAAGAAGGTGGTATACAGACCTACAGCTACCAGTAGCCGAGTTAATAGGATTCTCTGACGAGGTACGGCAAAATGTTCGCCTTTTCAGATGGCTTGATCCATCTGCATTTGGCTCTGCTCCTCGCTGTCAACTTCGACTCTACTTCCCTCGATGAACTCTGTTAGGTCGAGGAACAATCCGGGGTTGAAGGATGTCGACGTCTCTGTTGCTATGAGGTCTCTCCACGCTTGCGGATTTTCGTCCATCCGCTCTTGGTAGCATGATTGGTGTTTGAGCATCATCACTTGTAGATTGAACGTGTCTGGAGAGCCATCTGCGAGCTTCGTCCAGTGGTGTTTCTGCGAGCATTCTTCACAGAGGAAGTGCTGATCTACGAGACCATCGATGATGCCGAATTCGACCTGTCGGATTGTCCGTGCTGTTATGATCTCCTTTTTGCCCGGCAATTCGCTGAAGTAGAATGTGAGGTAGGTCAATTTCCCATCTCTTCCTTTGACGGGCCAATCGACAGCAAACGATTGTTCAGTGTTACAAAGCTCACGTTTGATTTGCGAGGAGAAATCGGTTGTTAGGGCTTCTGCGTCGAAGCTATAGATCGTTGCGACGTTGTCATCTGGCAGGAGCAACTTGCCGACCTCGCATATCTCCACACCGTGTTTGAAAAATCGATGGTCGGTTGGTTGCGAAGATTGGGACACGCATCTATACCCAATCTCATTAGCAACCTGAGAGAGGTATTCAGAACTGGCAAAGTCGGGTTCGTTTGTCATGCCGTAGCCCACCCCTTTCATGAGTCATCACCGATCCAGCCGTCCGCTAGAGTGCTCTGAACCATACAACACGTACTATCATGAGGGGGCATAAAAACCGATGCTTTATTAATTGGTGGCGGTGCAATTACGGGTTGTATGAAAAAGTTGGATATGTTAGGAATGAGCCGAGATAGGGGGAATTCCTTAGAAACAATATCCAATACATGGGGAGAATCTACGGTCGTCTTTTTCGACACCTCCCCACTGTGTGAGGATGTCATCGAATATCTAAACCAACGGAACATTGAGAGTATTGTTGTTGATTCCGAGAGGGAAGTCTATTCGGAGGTTGGTTATTCAGAGGTCCATTGTTTTGTTGTTGATCCTGCCAATGTCGAAAAGGTAACTTCATTTGTAGATCAGTTGCGGGGTTTGACTGATGTTCCGTTTCTGGTATGGGGCAACGATCTCGAGGTCGGTGATATTCGCGATCTCGCTCAAAAGCCTAATGTAGACCATATCCCAAAACCAGAATCTCGTAATGATCGAGTATTCTATCCTGGGGCTATCAATTCTTTAGGGAGTGATACTTATTCCTCTCTTTTTGAGCATCAATCGAGTCAAGGGTCTAACATCGATGAGGTGATGGTTTCGATCATAAGGCAGTCTGTATTCACATATAGGCTGTCGAGGCAGGTTCGCTTTCAGCTAGACGCGATCGAGAGCTCGAATGATGGTCTTGGCATTCTTGATTCGAGTGAACGATTCGTCTATACCAATCAGAAGATGGCGGATATATTCGAATTCGGTGGTCCAGAGTCTTTCATTGGTAATTCATGGCGGATGTGTTATGATGCAGAGCAGATAGAATTCATCGAGGCCGAGATTCTTCCTGCTGTTAGAGAGTCTGGTTCATGGTCAGGTCATCTCACAGCTCGGAAAATGGATGGGTCTACGTTTGATGTCAACGTTAGCATCACAAAGTTGAGTGGTGGTGGCTTCGCATTCTCGATCGAGGACGTTTCAGAAGAAGTGAAGGTAAAGCAAGAACTCAGCCAATTGTATGAATATGTAGACGAAGGCTTTGTTTCTATTGATGACTCTGGAGAAATCGTCCAGGTTAATCAGACTGCGATTGATATGTTAGACATTTCGTTCCCAGAGAAATCTCAAAACAGTTCTGTTGATCTGTTTGAGTTTTTCAAGGAGGGAGATGTCTATGAAGTCTATAACGAAGTAGTGGACACTCAAGAGAGTCGTGTGTTTACGATTCACTTTATGGATGGTGATCGGTCTTTCAAGATCCGTATGTATCCTTCTGAGTTTGGTGTTTCTATCTTCATTAATGACATCACCGACCATATGAATCTTGGCGAACGGGTTGAAATTCTAAATGAGTTTGCAGAACGTACACGCGATGGCTTCTTCGTTGTTGATGGCGATTCGCACGAAATCATTCACGCGAATCAGACGAGTCGACAGTGGTTGGATCACGACCAAGAAGGTATTGTGGATTTGTCCTTGCGTGATGCTTTGAGCCTTTTACGAATAGATATCGCCGATCTGCTCCCTGAGTCTGTAGACAATATTGACCAACTGCTCGGTTTTCTTGATGAGGGTGAAATGAGTGGTTACAAGACAAACGTGGACGCATTTTTCCAGACTGGTGGCAGTGCTCAGTTAAGGGTTGAATTTGCGAATGTGGAATATGAAGGCCAACAGTATGTCGTAGTCGTTTTGCACGATATTTCATCTTCGCCGGAAGATGATGGGGTGGAGGATGTTCAGTCATTGGAGTCGGTCATTTCGCAAATGCTTGATCCCGTCGTGATTATAGCAACCGATACGTGGGAAGTTGTTTCCGCCAACGACTCTGCAGAGGATATGTTTGGCCGACCGCTGGATCAGATGGCTGGTATTGGTATTGAGGAGTTCGTCCCTGATAGTGCTAGACCGGAATTTGAAGACGATTTCGAGCAAATCATTGCGTCTCGTGGAGATAATCTGCGGCAGTTGTCTAGTGGGCAGTATGTTCCCATTCTGGATTCTGATGGTCGGGTCGTTAGGTTGGAATTGGTTGCTTCTATATTCGAAATCGGCAGCCGAGAACTCGCACAGATCGTTATGCGACCTGTGGACGATGTGATTCAACACCGATTAGCTCTGGGTATGTTGAACGAAATTTCGTATGACCTGTTTAACCAAGATACACAAAATGGTGTTGTAGATACGGTTATATCGAGTGTCTCTGATTTGCCGAGTGTTACTGGTGCTGCTGTGTATCTTTATAATCAACAGGACGGCGTGTTAGAATTTACAGCGGCTAGTGATTCGTTACGTCTACCTTCTCCCGAGATGCGAACGTACGCCCCAGGAGATAGTGAGGTGTGGGGCGTCTATCGATCAAGAGAGATTGAAGTGTTAGATTCTTCTGATTCAGTTTCGCTCCTTGAAAGCGATGAGCCGTTTCACTCAGAGATTCTGGCGTCACTTGGGTCACACGGTGTGGTTTGTATTTCGAGTTCAGCAGAAGAATCTGGTCAACAGTTGATCTATGAATTGGCTGATATCTTGTCTTCGAATATCGAGGTCGCGCTCGATCGGTTGGAAACTGTTCTCAAATTAAAACAGCAAGAACGCAACCTCCGAATTCAGAAAGGTAGACTTGAATTCGTCTCGCAACTAAATGAGCAAATACGCGGTCTGAATTCTGCGTTGGTCGGAGCCGATTCGAAGGATTCGATCAGGCAGGACGTTTGTGAGAGTCTGTCTCAACTGGATGCTTTTGATGGGGTTTGGATCGGGCAAATGGATCGAGACGAACGAAGGATTGCCCCTCAACAAGCAGCGGGTGTTAAAGATGGATACCTAACTGACTCACCGTTGGATCTACATGGTGAGAGAGAGCCGCACCCTGCAGTGAGAGCTTGGGAAACCAGCGAAACTGTTTATCATCCAAATATATCCACTGAAGCGAGCGAACATTATTGGGCCGATCTAGCGTTGAGACATGAGTACAAGTCGTGCGTTTCGATACCGCTGGTGTATGACCAGGTCAGCCACGGTGTTCTTGTCATTTACAGCGTTCACTCCGATACGTTTAACGACCATTTACGGTCTGTGCTTGATGAGTTAGGTTCACTGATTGCGTACGGGTTCCATGCGGTAGAATCTCGAAACGCATTGGTGAGCGAAGGTGGTAAAGACCTCGTGTTTGACCTTTCGGATTCAGATGCTCGTCTCGTCAGTATTGCTGAAGAGTTAGACACGAAAATCAATATTCGAAGTGTTACTCCTATTAGGTCTTCAGATGACGAATATCTCGTGTATTGCCGTGTGAAAGGGGCGACTTTCGATATGTTTGATCGAGCTTCGGATGCTGTATTTGGGTTCGAGGTGAACCGTGCTGTTGGTGGGTCTCAAAGCGATGTCTTTGAGGTGATTGTCGACGGGACGTTCAAGTTCACACGATTAGATGGTCTGGGTGCGCCGCTAAAGTCTCTCACAATTTCTCCCGATGGAATTCAAGTAATACTTACAATTCCAGATGGCGGCAATAGAAAAGAGTACATGGATCATGTTGAGGAGATGTATCCTGGTGCGACACTCCATGCCACTTCGGATAGTGTCGATACTGAGACGTTCCCTTGGTTGCGAGCTCTTGAGGACATCTTGACCGAGAAACAACGCAGAACGCTTCAGGCAGCGTATACAGCGGGTTATTTCGAGTCTCCGTCTGAGACGACTGGTTCTCAATTGGCAGAGAGGCTTGGCGTTTCGCAAACAACCGTTTCACAGCGTATTCGCGGTGCCATGCGAAACTTATTCGGGTCGATGTGGGATTCGCCTCGCAGTGAAAACGAGTATCACAGTAAATAGTAAGTAGGTCGGTTACTCTATCTTCTTTCAGGAGCCCTTCGCATGAGTGACCACGATACTGGTGCGGTAGAGGAACCCGACACTGGGTTCCAATTAGGTGATGATATCATCGGGTCTGTCGGTGATGGATTAGCTATGCTGATCGATATTTTCTCTGCGGTACTTCGGGTTTATCTCATCACCACGACGATGTTGTTGTTGAGTCTTTTCGTGTTGTTCGTGGTTATGTACTTCATGCGACAGTGGCCCGATAGATATGGGACTCAATTGACTCTCCGCCGCACCAGACGGTCTGCTATCGGGCTGTTTATTGTCTGTTTATCTTTCCCAATCCTCTATTTGGCAGCGTGGTTAGGGACTGGATCGACATCCAGTGGGGATTTGCCGTCCGATAGTGTGTTTGGAACTAGTTTCGAGGAACGATTTATCAATATCGGCTTCGAGCCTGACGGCCTCGAGCTTAGTGTCGACTTTCTTGTTGCGGTCACGGGCATCTATCTACGCCTGACGACGACACTGCTGTTCGTTGCGTCTGTTTTGATGATTGCTCTGTATCTCATTCCGAAACTATCGCCGTTTGGTGAGAAGCTCTACAGACAACAATCTCGCCGCATTTTCTACAGTTTCTTTGCTGTGTCCATCTTGCTTCCAGTGCTTTATCTGATTGTCTGGGCGATTGCTGGCGAGCAGTCAGTCAGCGGTTACGATCTGGAATCTGATGGTGTCTTTGGGACGAGTTTAGAAGATCGGCTTCTTGGCCCCGAGATTGGGGAGTCTGGATTTGGACAGCTCATCTCGATTCTGTCTACGATCTTGGAGACATACAGAGTCTCGATTACGTTCATCATGCTGAGTTTATTCGTCTTTTCGGTTGTTGTGTATGCAGCGTATCGCTGGCCGCGAGAACTGAATGATGGGTCGTTCGAGGAGCATTTATATCGTGCAGCTATTGGGTTGATGCTCTCGTTGACATTCATTCCAATCTTGTATATGATTGGCTGGCTTGCTGTGGGGCTGTACCGGCCAGATGAGTCGCTGACACGGGTTGCTCCGCAGATTTCGTTACCGTATGAAGAAGTGTTCCAAGGGCCTCGATATCATCCCTTTATCGATGGCATGGAAGCGTCGATGGATCCTGTAGAGGTCTTCCTCCATACGCTTATTGAGATTCAGATAACGACACTGCTGTATGTCGGTGTTCTTGCGCTGATCTTCGGCGTTCTTGTGTATGCTTTCTTAGCGAAAGCGAACGTTCTCCAGACTAATCTCGGTCAACAGTCGTTCCGTGGTGGGGTAATCATCATTGTTGTCGTGTTTTTGGCTCCGGGCATTGTCACTGGAGCTGCGTGGATAGCGAGTGGCGTTCCTGATGATGGGTATCTCGGTGATGGCCCACCTGGGTATTCCTCAGAGTGTACTGATTTCGAAGATGCCGACATCGAAGATTGGGATGTCGTTGAAGGAACTGCGTCTGCAACCGTTGATCCGGCGGGAATAGAAGTAGATGGAACTATCGCGAAAGATTTCCCAGAGTTGGCTCATGGTGATCGGTCGGTTACTGTGACGACGATCACAAGCGATGAAGATGTCCATATTCGTGTGTATGACGATGACGGTATCGCACTCAATGAGACTATACAGAACGATGCTAGCTTCACATTCGGTACTACTGGCGAAGTGACCGTTGAAATCTCTTCGTCCGGGGCTGAGTTGGCCCAAGCCTGTGCAGGGTTTGCCCCGTCATCTGACCCGCAAGTCGATGTTCATCTGTTTGAACCCGATGAGGAACTCATCTTGCATGAGGACTTCTCTGTGAAATACGGTGTCTATAACGTTGGAGAGGTTCCCACAGGGACGAACTTCACGATGGCATTTGGCGCGAATGGCACTGACCCGTGGGGTAATGAAGCTCGATCTCGCGAATGGCATGACATTGAACCGCTTGATGGTGGTCAGTTCATAATTGATCCAGTGTACTTCGCGAATGATACGATCACTACTACGTATCCACCTGTCGGTGATGTAGAAGTCACCGCGCTTGTCGACCCAGAAGAAGAACTGGATGAGCGCACAACAATCCCCAATCGAGACTGGATCAGAGTCACAATCTTGTATGGCAATTTCTTCGCCGATGTTGATGCTACGCTCCCAACCGTGAATACGACCAATATTGAGACATCGACACTCAACAATGGGACGACAGATACCGAGTCTACGCCTGCGAATTTGACCATCTACGACGAGGATAATGATGGCGAAGTAGTGACTGATTGGGATATCTCGCTCGATCCGATTCCACCGGAATCTACGTTTGCGGATTCTTTCGAGCATACGTTCGAAACGCCGGGCAACTATTCCGTTGAGTACGATGTTCACGATCGGTTCTTCCCGACTGGATCATCTGCGAATGATACGATTAACATCTTTGCTGGCGATCTTCGAGGCGATCTCGAAAATGTTGATGACACTGCTCGCGTTGGGCATGAATCGACGTTCGACGTTCGCGTAGAAAACCACGGAAATGATGAGTTTGGTGAGCCGGCGGATTTCACTGTTGATTTAATCCGATCGGATGGGAGTGTTTCGCAGTCACAACAAGTGACGATACCGAACTTAGAGCCTGGAGAACAACACGTCGAAACTGTGTCTATTGAGCCAGATGAAGGCGGTCAGCATACAATCGAGTTGGATGTCCACGACCCACACTTCCCGATTGGATCGACAGATTCCGCTTCGATTACCGGCATTGGGCCGAATTTGGACGCTTCGGTTAGCACGTCGACGGTCCACATCGGTGAGGAACCCGATGTCACAGTAGAGGTTGAGAATACTGGAACTGACGATGCTGCTGAAACTTCGCTCACAGCAGCCGTTGTGGACGATGGTGGCGATGTTATCCAGGAAGATGAGTTGGATGTCCCGAGCTTGAACGCCGGCGAGTCATACAGTGTTTCGCTGTTCGACGAGCCTATGGAAGAAGATGGTGACTACGATGTCGAACTAACTGTCGATCCGACACCCGATACGACTGGTGCGGAAGCGGATGGCGAGTTTGAAGTAGTCTTTTCAGATGTCTCACTCGACGTTGACGCTCACCCAATCGGCGGCACGAATGAAGTCGACGTTGGAATGGTACTTGAGAATCACGGGACTGGTGAGACAAGCGACAACAACGATTTCGAGATTTGGATAAACGACTCCAACGACAACGTCGTTGATACTGAAACTGGCCAGACGTCTTCGCTGTCTGCTGGAGAGCGTCGAGTAATCAATCGGACGCTAGAACTCGAAGATAGTGGATCGCACGTCGCTGTTGGCGAGGTCGAGATTGATGGGCTGTTGATCGATAGTGATCCGTTTGAACATTCGTGGCCTGACCTTGGTGCTGACATTGAGGCGACTGAAACCGAGGTTGAGGGCTCGTCGACTGATGTTGAGACAACCGTGACCAACTTCGGAGATGAAGAAAGTAGCTCGACATCCGCGAGCGTGACGGTGTTCGATATGTTCGGCAGCGTTGTCGATTCGCACACATTCGATGTCTCTCCGATTCATGGCGGCGGCTCTCAGGAAGATACGGTGACGATATCTTTCCCAGAGGAAGGCAACTACACTGCTCAACTCGATGTTGATGACCGCGAGTTCCCCGAGAATACTACCGATACGACGGAAACGATCGAAGTATTCCTCTCAGAACTGGTGATTGAGGCAGACGAAGACGAATCTCAGGTTCCGGTCGGTGAGGACGGCGTTGTAGATGCTACTGTGCGGAACCATGGGGGCCACACGAGCTCTGCTGGAACGATGGAAGTGACGTTCGTTGATCCGAACGGCAATGTCGTCGAGGAGTTCGAGGAGTCGTTTGAACCACTTGACCCCGATGAGGAGACAACGGAGACGTTTGAGACTACGCTGGATACTGCTGGTATCTATGATATTACGACCGATGCAAAAACTGACGAATGGGACGTTACTGACTCAACGCAAATAGAAGCGATTGAGTCTGATCTCGCGATGTCCATTGAAGCAGTGGATGAACAGATTGCTATCGGCGAGGAAGGTGAATGGGACGTTGAGATCAATAACCACGGGACTGCTGAAAGCGAGGAGCGATCTCTGTCGATCACTGTTGAGGATGGAGATGGATCGGTGGTCCAAGAGTGGGATACGACTGTTGACAGTATCCCTGTCGATGAGTCTGATACGGTCGAGTTCACGTCTGAATCACTGGATGAGGAAGGAGAATATACGGCCATCGCTGAATTAGAGATGGAGGACGAGCCACTCATCGATAGCGATTCGCTTGAGGTCATTCCACCGACCCTCAATGCAGATATCGAATCGAACGATATCGAGGAGGGCGAGCAGGTCGATGTCGAAACAACGATTGAAAATATTGCACCGACAGAGAGTGATTCGACCACGGCAACTGTGGTCCTCCGCGAAGGCTTTGGCGATACAATAGCAGAGGAGGAAATCGGAGTCGAACCGCTAGAACAGGGCGAGAGACAGACCGATGAGCCGTTCGATGAGGTTCTTGACGATCCTGACGAGTATGAAGTTGAGATTGGTATCGACTCTGAAGACTCCGACATGGCGGAAGATGATGATACGTTCTCAGTCGGCTTTTGGGACCTTGAAGTAGAAGTTACTGCTGACGACCAAGACCGCGAGCAAGCTCATGAGGTGGTCGTAGATGTATCCAATGTCGGTGATATCACCTCAGAGGAAACAACGGCTGATGTCGTGATTACTGGCCCATCCGGTGAGAAAGTCGTTGATGAAACACTTGAGATTCCGCCTATCGGTGGTGGCAATACCCACACTGAGATTGTTGAATTTGAGGCCGAAGAAGGCGGCGAACACACCGTTGACGTGGACGTCGAGGATGCCGAACGTCCAGATGGGACTCAAGATTCCGATTCGTTCGTAGTCGTGTGGGGCGATCTCCAAGCATCGATCGATGCTGATGATGTCGTCGAATCAAACCGGACAGATTTCGATATCAGCGTTACTAACGTCGGTCCCGGCGAGAGTTATTCGACTACTGCAGAAGTTGAGGTCTTAGATTCGTTCGGCAATGTCATGGATCGGATGGTGATAGACATCCCAGAAATCGAACCCGGAGAACAATATGATACAAGCGTCCCGCACACGTTCCCTCGTCCAGATAATTACCAAGGGTTAGTCGACGTTGAATACCCCGAGTACCCAGACGGGACAATCGATACGACCCGATCAATTAGTATTATCCACGGGAACCTTGAGACTGAAGTCGAAGTTACTGATCCAGAGGTTGTTGTCAGAGAGGAAGGTTCCTTCGAGGTGACGGTTACGAACACCGGAAACGATGACACCGATCCAACTTCGCTCGACGTCGACGTCACAAACAACCGTGGCGAGAGAGTGTTTGAAGAATCTTTGCTTATCGAAGGACTTGAAGCTGGAGAGGAGACGACTCGAGAGTTGAGCTCACTTATCGATGATCGAGGGGAGCACACTGTGACTGCCGAAGTTGATTATCCGACCTTCCCAATCGGGAATGAGGATACAGGCAGCATTGAAGGCATCTCGCCCGACCTCAGAACCGACCTAGATGTTGATGACGCCGAACTTGGCGAGGAGACTGAATTTAGAATCGATGTTGAAAATGTTGGAGAAGTTCCCTCGAACGCGACTGATGTTGAAGTCAAGATGTTCAACTCTCAGGGAGATCGTGTTGTTAGGGAGTTCTTTGAGGTTGACAGTGTGAATCCTGGTGATTCGATAACCTTGGTTGAGAGCCAGCTGATTGCGGAAGAATGTTGGCGTACGGAGATGTCCTGTGAACCCGGTGCAGAGATGGATACAGGAATATACACTGCGACTGCTGATGTGGATACTGAGTACGCTCCAGAAGGGTCCAAAGACGAAGACGAATTTGTTGTTGAGGGCTGAGGTCGTTTTGCATGATCGACTACCAATTCGCCACACCGAATATCGACTAATTCGGTTCTCATCCCCGTAACATTCAATGTAGATCATCTGGTTGTATTCGAATATGCTACAGAGAGTAACAAGCCTCGCCCACGGAGCGAGAAGGAGAGCCACGCTATTGGTTTCGGCATCTGCGATTGTGATGCTGATTACAGGCCCGTATGTCGGATTCGTTGCTCTCTCAAATGGGAATTATATGATGGGATTCCGTGTCTTCGGCATCTTCTTCATCGGCCTTGCGCTACTGTTAACGTTCATTCGGATGGATGCCTACGAATCCCACTATGCACGGCGTCTTTTGCCGTTCTATGACGATGATGCTTCATTCGACGAGGTCGACTCTGATTCTGATTCCGATTCTGATTCGAGCGACGAATCTGATGATGAATCTGATGAAACAGTGGTAGAATCGCGAGGATGGAAGCAGATTTTGTATGATGACTACGTTCTCGATCCACGCTATGAACGCCTTGAGTATGGCTCCTATGCTCTCGGTGCGGTGTTGTTCGCTATCTCGATGCTGATGGTGTGGATTTGATCTACTGATCTATCGTTTTTATTTGAGTCTCAACGCCTGACCGAACTAGCTAATCACGAGCCATGCTGTTGCGAGATCCCCAACAGTCAGTGTGAGTAACAGCCCGAAAAATAGCGGGACGATCAGCGGGAAAGCTGGTAGAACAGTCACTTTTTCTTCTTTGGCTATGTGGTCTAACCCGTTTCTGAGGTCTTCAGGTGTCGCACCGTACCCGTCGTGGTCGATGTTCTCAAAGAACCGATCTGCACCCCACGTGTCTTCCTTGTCAATCTTTGTGGTGCAGACGTCAGGCATTTCTTCGCCGAAATCGTCTGCCTGTGTATCCATTGGTTCAGTTGCGATATTGTTGCCCCCATCGAATTTCATTGCCCCGTCGTCGATTTTGTAGGTATCTGTAATGCTGAGAGGGTCTCGAAGATAATCTGTTGACTCACTGATTTCTTCGATGTTGATATCTCTCCATCGAAGGTACATCCGCAGTGTATCCAAATCAAGGAAGTGTCGTTCACCGTCTCCAGCTGTGAACCTGAGTATGCCACTTGTGTCGATGAGTTCTGGAACTGGTTTAATGACGGTATCTATCATCGATAACGAGAGCTCTCGGTGTTGGATGTTTTTGTACCACATCACAAGCGGGTACAGGAATGCGATCATCGCGCTGTTAATGATGATCGTGATGATCGTGATACCCATTGGATTGCCGAAAAGCGGCAAGAAAATGTCTGTGAATGGGATTTGGTAGTTAATCGTAGCCGGGAATAAGAGGCTCAATGTGAACACTGCTTTTACATCCGCTCCGCCGAACTGACCCGTCGCATGAAGCATCGCTGCGAACGAGCCAATAAGCGGTGGCACGAAGGCTAACTGGACGACCCGGCTGTACTCTTCGGCTGGTGCAAGCCAGAAGAGGATCTCCCAAGATGAAGCGATGATTCCGATGAAGATGAGAAGTGTCCATAATTTCGGTTCGACACGGCGAGTGTGGTGGTCAGATAGAGCTGCCCACGCGAATGCAGGAACCGCAATAAGTCGGAGTAGATCAGGTCCAGCAGCAATCATTGTATGTAATTCGATTGGGTACGACTAAAAATCGTTTCGGCCTGTTGTGGTCATTGCTTCACTACTACCGTGTGAACATTTGCGACGAGGGCGGTAGCGTTTCGCGGAACTCTGCGTTGCATTCCACCCTTGAAACATCGAGTTCAATCCAGTCTCGACCTTCGTTCGCGTAACACCATATGTCGGTCGGGTTCTCGAGCGACTGTACGAGCACGACCCATGTTTCCGAGCCGTCTTGCTCGTAGTGAATGCAGGTCAATTCATTGTACTCTTTTGAATTTGCTTTACTGTCCACGTTCTCAACTACGGTTGGAGTCGGGTCCGGGTCAGCGACCGTGGCATGGCACACTGGATATAGCTCTAGAGATCGGCGAGATGTAGCATTGATCGCCGTCGGTTCTGAGAGCCATACCTCACACGTGTCGTGGCCGCTGATTTTCGAGAGCAGCAGGCGGTCAGGATTACTGCTTGCCTGATTCGGTGTGTCTCCAACAGTGATTTCGTTGTATGCGTCAGCGTATTGTGCGATCTGGCCGATTCCGGGAATGACCAGCCCCTTCTTTTCGAGAGTGGTTCTGAGTGCGGCTGGATACTCGCCGTAAACGGTGTAGATGATCGGGAAGCCTGCGTCATTGTCGTGCCCCACAAATTTCACCCGTGAGTCAGGCAGACATATCAGATCGGCCTTTGGAACCCACGTCTGGAACCAATCAGCCGATGCTGACCCTCGCGAGAGGACGATAACCAAATCTGCATCCGAGTGGTACGCTTTCCGATGCCACTTTTTAGTCTCTCCTCTGTCGAACGGGTGGTTCACGAATACAATTTCGTACTGTCCCCAGTCTACGACCAATCCCCCGTGGTGTCTGATGTTCTCTCGGGCTAGGTACGAATCCGTGGATGCACATGGATCGAGATCGAATCCACCGACTGCCTTCGCTATTGGCAGCACTTCGCTGAGAGGCGTATTGTTCTTCTCTGTTCCCCCTTTGATTTCGTAGTCGAGAGTTCGGTTTGCGATATTGTCTACGCCTCGAACAGCGGGTTCGCTACTGTCGACGGACGAGCTGGTGTCGGGATTAGGGTTATCTGGCTGTGCTGTCCCGGTTTCTGATTTGCGTACTGCATCTGCAATCGTGACCTGTGACATTGTGGTGGTTCCTCCTGGATGCTCTGGCTGTGATGTTGTGCTCTCGGTGCGCTCGGTACTCTCGATCGGGCGTTTGCTACTCTCGGCCTTACCAATAGTTTTGGAACTACCCTTTGGAATATGTTGGTAAGGTCAGTTACCGATCGCCGCTTCGCGCTGCGAGCCGGCTTCGGCCCACGAACTTAGTGCGGCCTGTTTTTCGATTCGCTCGACTGGACAGACGAAGACCCATTTGTATCTGTCTCGGATCTCCTTGTATTCACGATTTGAGGCCTGCTTCGGTTTTGAGAATCCGATGCACTCCCACCCCTTGTCGTATAGTGCTCGCAGCATTGAACCTCGAAAGTCGGCTCGCACATACGTGATGAGGTAGTCGACCGACGCCGGGCATTCCGAGGACTCGACGAAATACTCTTGGCTCGCTGCGAGCGAACAACTGGCGAGATTCGGCATCCGCTCGCCGAGACAGATTCGATTCGCCTCGGCAAACTGATCGCCCTGTAGGACCTCACGACGGTCGACATCGTCTTCGTCAGTGTCTCCGAGCAAAACCTTTCCTAACCCGACGAGTTCGTCAGGTAGCTCGGTTTCGAGCTCTGCATCGGTGTATGGGGTTTGGATGAGTTCTCCGCTCTCGTTGAAGGCGACTTTCTTCCGCGAGAATGGTGGGTATCGCCACGTAATCGCACCCATTAGTTGTCCTCGGTAGTACAATCCGTGATGGTCGAAATTCGCGTTGTGCAGATCGTCCCCGCCCATGTATCCATGGTGGGCGTTGTAGATGTCTTTGGCCCACGCTTGCGGAATTGGCTCGACACTGACGCTGTCGGCAAACCGCATCCCGAGCGGTGCAGTGAATGGCCTTCGCGAGCGGTTTCGATGGATCGGACACGAACAGTCGCCGTCCTGTGGTTGGTGTTGGAAGACGCTCGCCTGCTCTGCCGCTTCTGCTTCTGGAACAGCCATGATGCTCGCGTTAGTTCTCAGCGGCCTGTGGCCGGCGCACGTCGATTTCGATGTCTTCGATGGTCCCAATACCTTCTGAGACAATGGCGACCACGTCGCCATCCACAGCGGCTACAAACACGTTGTCACTCCCATGCTCTGTCGTGAGCGTATCGTGGGTGTCTTCGATCAGTCCGAGCTGGTCACTGTTGGGTTCTACTTCATACGTCATCTTTCACTCTCACTGAGATGATAAAAATTACTGCACTCATCCTTCTGAAACCGCAAATACATATGTTAGAGCCGTTTAATAGGGCGTATGGGCGACGAGACACATTCTGACATTGGCGATAACAACGAGTCGGGTGTCGACGAACCTGATCGAATCGCCAAGATCGAGGACGAACTGTTCCAATACCGGATGACCTTGAAACACTTTAGCCACCAACTGCCTTCCTTTCGAGACGGGCTGACTTTGATGATCGTCAATACGCTCTCGAGCGTTTTTTTCCTATCAGCGGTGGCCGCTGGAGTGGCTGTTCTTGCTGGTGTCTATTCAATCACAGAGGCGTGGGGGTATATCGAAACCATTGCTATCTACTACGGGATCATGGCTGCTCTCCTGATTGGCTCGTTCAATATTTTCTTGTGGGCTCTCAACTGGTATGGGTCGTTCAAAGGGATTCGAGAGCAAGAACAGCCGTCTGAAGTGAATCCTGAATAGCTCTCTTCTATTTTTATTGCACTATCTCCGAAAACGATAGTAGTCTGCGGTTTGTTGGACGTAGCATAAGCATGGCCGGTGGGAGCGACAAGTACGTCGATAACCCATCTGAGAGGCTTCTACATCTCGATCAGTTCTTACATCAGTTGCTCCCGATCGTGGTTTTGGTCTTATTCGCCTATCTCGGGTTGTACTTCTTTACCGGCGTCGATCACGTTCTACTGGATGTTCTCGAATACGGTATCATCTTGTACTTTGTCGCCGAGGTTGGTGTCGCATACCTGCTGTATGAAGACACGGGAGAGTTCTTGCGAGATAAGTGGCTGAATATCCTGTTGCTCGTACCGATCTTGGCTACGGCTCGAGCAGTAGGTCGTGTCGGGCAAGCCCTGTATGGTATCGAAGCGATGTCGGTAGCTTCGATTGCCGAGACGCCGGTTCTTGGGCGGGCTGCTCCCCACCTCCCGAAATTGAGAAAACTCGGCCACGGTATCGTTGATTCCAAAAAGGCACTGCTGTATGCGCGGAAGTACAAGTTATCCAGAAAAGCCATTTTTGGGAAGCTCGCGCTAGTCTCGACGTTGCGACTGTTTCGTCGAGAATCTAAACACGACCGAGACGGCCGGGATCGGTCTGGTTAAGATTTGACGCCGATCCGGGTGTTGGTCTAACCAAGTGGGCCTCTCCGATGATCCCTGTCCGCCAGTGTCTCACCCTGAGAAGACGAGTACGTTTTCGTCGGCAATGGTTTTTCCTGAGACACCAGGGATGTTTTCTGGGGCGTTCAAGTAGGGAATCGTCTTCGAAGGGATTGTCCGGTCGAATGTATGATCGTGTTCCAGACCGACCTCGAGGGCGATTTCAGTCGTGATGAGGGGTGTCGGGATGGTGACTCTCGAAACAGTCCGACTCCCGATGACGATTGCGACCGGCTGGCCGGGTTTGATCGTGCGCTTCATTTGTTGGATGGTCTCGGCATAATCCGTTATGAATTCAAGGACGTCTTCCCACCGGCCGTCTTTGGCTTTGAGTTCGGAGATGACTGCTTTGAATGTATCAGACCATTCGAGGACTGTCTCTGGGTCGAGTTCTGACTCGGAGTTCCGGCCACCGAGACATGATGGGTCGACATTCTTCATCCAATCTGGTTTGATCGGCGTTGCAGATACAGCCGGATCTCGTGAGAATTGCCCGTAGCCCACAGTTGTTGATGAATCGCCGTATGGAGGAGAGGTTATGATGCAATCGAAGTGGTCTTCCGGGAACACTGTCGGATCGCGACAGTCGGCGAGCTCGACTGTTGACGTGCTGGTGTCGTCGACGAGTTGGTTGAATTCCTTGAGTCGTTTGACGTTTTCGTCGAGGACCTCGTAGAACGTTTCTCTGAATGGTGGATTGTGCGTTTCACGCTCTGGTACAGATAATCGCTGGCGTTTGAACTCTGAACAATCTTGATAGCTGATCTCTCTGGATGCCTGTGCCAGCGCGATCCGGACAAATCGAATCACACGGTAGTCGTATTCGGCTCGCAACTCGGTCAGGAACCGATTCATTGCTTCGATTTTCTGTATTTGCGGCTCTGGATACCACCCTTTCCTCACTTTGGTATATTCCCAATCGTAATTGTCTTCATCAGGGTGGATGTCTCCTCCCCATTTCGTCGAATATGTGTCAGCCGCTTCTTGATAGCTCTGGTCGATAAATCGCTCCCGGTAGAACCAATCCGGGCTGAAAATCCGGTCGATTACGTTGTTCACCGCTTCGACGTCTACTGGCGTGGATTTGGTTCGAGCCAAAAGTGCGGCGAATGGGTTGATCTCGGTTCCGACTGCACTAAGGCCGTTCACACGTGCCTCCACGAGCGTCGTCCCACTCCCGGCGAAGGGATCATACACGAGCGCGGAGTCGTCGATCGTACCGTCCGAGTGCCACTTCGAGAGCAAGGTGTCCACTATTTGTGGGATCATCCGGGCCGGATACTTGTGCAGTCCGTGCATGTGGCTGTCCGTAATGGCGTTTTTGAATGACCAGTCAATGTCTTCGAGATCCGATTCGAATCCTTCGTGATCTAAGAGTGATGTTTGCATGGATTATTCTCCTCAACAGTTGATTATCGGGACTCAACGTGTTCGTAGAGCTGTGCGACGAACGATGGCTCCCGAATATCTTTTTCGAGCAGTGCAGGCGTCGTGATGCCTAACACGTCGACAGTAGTGTAGTAGTCCGGCGTTGCGTAGTGCATTTGCTCACGATATGCGGATTGCCCATCTAACATCATCTGGCAGAATCCATCTTCGTGTTCGTACGCGCTGTTAGCCAGCACGTAGATATCTAGGTCACTTTCGTATTCATCGAACTCATCGGACAGCGCCGAACCAACGATGACTACGCCCAACACTTCGATACCGCTCGGTTGGCCGTCGATTGCCCAGGAGAACTCGTCAAGCGATCTCTGAGCAACGTCGACAACGGCGTCGAAGTCGATCTCATCGAGTCGCTCTGCGACCGCTGGTGGCCACTCCTCGCTGTTGATATCTACAGTGAGCATTGACATTCACCAGTTTTCAGACCGTCGCTTTCCGGCGTGATTTCGAGATCATGATTTGGTGCGTGTTAATGACCAAGTAGTTCGGTACGCCTTCGACTGGTACGAAGTAGATATCGTCCATCTCTTCGGCATTGTCGGGGAGCTGGCTTTCGCCGATCACTCCAAACGCCTTTTCCTCGACGAATACCTCCAGTTCTGCCCCGCAGTTCTCGCAGGTGTGGGCACTGCACCGGTGGTGGATGCCGTTGTCCCAGATAACGTCTCGGTCTTCGTAGAGTGCGTCCTTGACGTCGGGATCGAGGTCGCTCTCGCATTCTGAACACGTCCCAAACTCCCGAACGAGGATTGAAGCAGTTGCCGGGCTAATCCCATCTTCGTACTGCGGCATAGCCATCGCTCGAGTATTCCATCCTGTATCAGTTTTTATCATAGCTCAAACCTCTACCTCTCTCGGGTTCCAAAAACACTCCCTTCTTTGGGACGATTTGGGACACAGTAAGACTGTCTCGTACCTCAACGTGCGGTGGTTGATCGAGTTTTCCGACCGGAGTATCTTTTCTCAAAGATCGACCTCCCAGAACCCGATTCACTGCCCCAATCGACCGTAAATATAAGTCTCAAGCGGTCTAACGTATGGTATGCTTGGGCATGATTCGCCCAAAGATGACAGCCCCGGCTCCAAAATGCAGGAGCTCCGGGAGCGGGCACTCGCCTGGGACATGCCGATTCTACGGACGTTCCGCGATGACTACGGTGTTCATTGTATCAAAATTCGGACGCCGAGAGGCCCGGTCTACTGTATCACAAAAAAATATCCGTACAAGGAGATGGCGTCGTTCCCGAGTCGGGTTGTTTACCGTGCTGCCGATCACGATTCTCCTGTGGCCGTCTTTTTCGGCGAACCTCGGATGGGGAATGCTTACGTCTTTGATTCTGCCGTAGTAGCCGCTGAGGGGGTTCCGAACAGAGAGAATACTGAGCCTTCACGCCGGAAAGAGTGGCTCGACATTTCTCTTGAGAACGGTGTGATATTTGGCGATTGGATCACACACCGACGTGAACTAATCAGCGAGAAAAAATAAGACTCTCTCAATCGTCGCTTTTCTCTCGTAGCCCCCGGACTTCGTCTGCTTGCTGTCCGAATGCTTCGGCCAGCCCTTCGGCCTGTTCATCGTCTATTTCGAAGACGTGTAGTTCTGATTCTTCGACCGAGTCACCGATCAGGAGGCCAAAGGCTTTCCCGAGCCCTTCGATCTGTGTCCCGTCGAGTTCGAACATCATCAGTTCGGCTTCTTCTTCCGACTCACCGACCCAAAGGCCGAATTTGCCTTGTGGCTCATCTAGATAGCCGTCGAGATCGTATGGCGAAAGGAAAGCCGCGCCAACAACGTTGTGGGCCTTTTTCGCTTTGTCTCTGACTGTGGGCGGGAGAATTCCCTCCCGTTGTTCAACGTTAGTTTCGCTCATGATTGGTGGTGGTTTTGTTGGCTCAGTCGAATGTGTAACCGATATCGAGCGTTTCGGGTTCGATCTCTTCTGTATCAGTGAGGCAGGTCGTGCCGAATGTGTCGGTCAACTCTTGAAGCTCGCTCAGGGATTCGATTCTGACGTTCATCCCTAACGGTTGTGGCCGATTCCGTTTGGTGTAGATGAGCACCGATTCGCCCTTTTCGGTCGCGTACTCGAGGAGCGTCCCGACAGTGGCATCTATCGGGGCTCCTTTGAGGGGTGTGTCTTTGTCGACGTTGTCTGCCTGTTCGACCTCTGCTTCGAGTTCGTCTGGAGTGAATTTGTTCACTTGCATTGGTGGTGTGTGCTGTCTTGAGATGCAGTCATTATTCCGGGTTCCAACTGCTATCTCACACTGGATACTGGATGATAACAAGTTGACTCTCTTATATCGGTTTTCACCCTTTGAGCTCTCGTTCGATTGTTCTCGTCAGATGCTTCTCGACCGCATCGGTGTGGTGTCTATTGATCGGAGTGGATTCGCTTGTGATGTATGTTCGTAGCCCACCGAGAGATTGAATGCCGAGCATGGCGAGATACTCACTTTTGGCCGGGCCGACGCCTTTTATCGACTGGAGGCCTCGTAGATCCTCTTGCATCTCGCATACTGGTTTGTTGAGCGAATACATCGTATTGACTGCGATCTCGAACGCAAATTTACGCGGAACCTCCTTTGCGATCGTAGTTTTGTCCGTTTGTCCATCCTCATAGTGTATGTCGTGATATCGGGTTAGTGGGCCGTAGCCGCCCGACATTTCGACTTCTTCGAGGGTGAGTGTTGCTTCGCTGTTAGTGTGTTCCCAGACCGTAGTTCCGATTGGGCGTTCTCGCCTTCGTTTAGTAGCGTTCCAGTTTCCAACAGTGGCCGGGAATTCTGGTGGTTTGGTGAACATGCCGTCGCCCGGAAATCTTTCCATCTTCTTTACCGCCCGTTTCCAAATCCAGTCTGTTTTCTCGATAGACTTTCTGCAGATGATCGAATCATTTACTGCATGGTTGAATCGGTCATAGCACCGCTGTTGTAGCCAAATTTCACTTTCATCATCGGCATTCTCGTATTCTCTTGCGACGATGACTTGGTAATCTCCCTGAACGTGGCTTGAGCCTTTCTTCCAATATTCGAATAGGTTTCGCTCGGGATCTCGTTCGTGTTTCACCCACCCGTGCATCATCACTGGCAACTCGCCAAATAGCTCGGTCGAGACCGTCTGTGTGCTTGTAATTCTAGTTTGGTTTTCAGCGGTAGCACTCATCCTTCTATCTCACTTCGAGGTGTTAAAAACAGACAATATAGACTGTCTCTGTCGGTAATACCGGCAAAGATACAAATGTGTGTACTCCCGAGTAAGTAATATGGAAGCAAAACTCGTCGATGGGCGGTCGCCCCCTGATGAGGGCGATCTGGTTCGTATTAGAGTCCTACGGGTAGGTGATACGGTTGTTGTCGACCGTCCGCACCGTGACAGTCCGTTGCGGATCAACACCGCTGCTGGTGAGGTCGAAATTCCTAAACTGGATGGTACGTATGAAATCACCGGCGAGCTCACACGGCGGATGTTTGCGACTCACTCGAACGAACCGGATTATTTCTTCCTTGAGGACGTTTCGGTTGACCTCGAATCCGAGGATTTGGTCGAACTCCCCCATCAGAGTGGTCCCTCGTGGCAGGATGTGGATAGCACCGACGCTGACGTTGATGTCGACGTCGAGAGCATCATGTCTGATCCTGTTACTACTGATGAGGCTCAAACGCGGCCATCACTACACGTTGCAGAATCGCTTTCAGAGAGCCATAACGACTTGTTATTGGGTAAGGTTCCATCCGATAAGCGACCGAGTTCAGGTTGAATAGGGCCGGTTCAGAAGATCGGATACGGGTCTGATTGTGGGTTGTGTTTTGCTCGGTATTCTGCCCGCCAGTTTTCGTATTCGACGCGCACAGTTCCGCTGTCGCGGTCGGGGTCAACGTCGACGACATCGCCTTTCATCTCGATATCGACGATAATGTCGTCTAGAGGGAGGTGACTGAATCGGTCGAACTCACTGGCGAGATAGGTGATCCGCTCGCCTGACGGCAGTACACGCCCGATATTGGCTAATTCGAATCGATAGCTTCGGGTTTCATCACATTCTGGGCCGACTACGATGTCTTCGAGCCCATACTTGCCCATATCGACTGTCTTCGTGACCGCATATCGACACTGCTCGAGGAATATGGCTGCCCCATCCTCGATGATCGGGCCTTCATTCGTTGGTTCCCATTCGTGCTCGTGTCTGTCAAAACTGGTCTCTGGTGGTGGCGATGTTGGTGGGCCTGAGAATGCTCTAACCATGGTACTTCCAATCCCACCCGAAGGGCAGAAATGAAACTCCTACACCTACATTTCGAGCTACTTTCCTTCTTTTGAGGTGCCGAAATGAGTGGTTTGGCCGCAGCCTTATGGCGTTTTTACGTTCGTGATCTCGAAGCGGGCTCCGCCAGTATCGCCTTCTGAAAACTCTATATCCCAACCGTGAGCTGAGACGATTTCTTTCACGATTGCGAGTCCGAATCCTGTCCCTTTGTTTGTCGTCGAAAAGCCGTAATCGAAGATGTGGTCTCGATCTTCTTCTGGGATTCCTGGCCCATCGTCTTCGAAGTAGAACCCGTCGGAGCCTTCCAACATACCCACAGTAACCGAGACTGAATCACCTCCGTGCTCCTTTGCGTTCCGCATGAGGTTCTCAAAGACTTGGACAAGCCGCTGTTTGTCTGCGAGAACGTCCCCATTTGATTCGAGTGTTAGTGATGCTTGCCCGCAGCCAAAGCTGCCACAACACTCTTCGATGATGTCGCGGAGGTTGATTTGCTCGGTCCCATTGAGGGATTCGCCTTCCTTCGCGAGCGTTAGGAGGTTGTCGATAAGGCTATACATACGGTCATGCGCGTCTTGTATGTGTTCGATATGGGGCGATTCGACTTCGTGGGCGAGGATCTCAGTACGTCCTTCAGCCACGCTGAGTGGGTTTCGTAGGTCGTGTGAAACGATCGACGCGAATCGTTCAAGCCGGTTGTTCTGCCGTTCGAGTTCTTCGATGAGGCTTTGGTTGCAGGCGTTTGCGATATTCCGATTGATCGGTTGGAGCTCTTCGATTAGATGCTCTCTCAGTGGGCTTCCTTTTTTGTAGAGGGCGAGAACGCCAACATCCGGCAGTTCCATGATGTAGTAGTGGCTGTTTTTATCCGTGCTTTCGATGATTGGTAGCTCAGAGTCAAACTCTTCTGGCGTCTCTGGTAGGATTTGCTTAACAGTCTGAATCGTCTGACTGTGATCCCGCTCTTTAGGGACCGCCTCAATCGTGTTGTAACTGATCGTCTCTTCGAGGTGCTGTGTTTCTATGATCGCGCCTGACGTACAGGTCAGTTTTCGCAGTAATGTGTTGAGCGCGAAGTTGGCAGTTTCCTCCAGACTTGCTTTCGGCTGGATGGATAGTGAAATCTCGTATAGGACTCTGATTTCAGTCTGGGAAAGCATGGGTTCTATAGACTATATCCAATTGATTGCTGTCGTCACTGCCGTTTTGTTGTAGAGCACAAGGTGGCCTTTTGAACCGTTCGTGATTTCACCGATTGTGAGAGCTCCAATCTGCGGCTCGTTTTCACCTCCAATAGCGTCGAGTTCTTCTTCGAATTGATCCTCAAGGTATAACACTCTGGAAATGCAGTCGAACGTCACGATGTCTGCACCATCTCCGTCTGCCGTTGCTTCTTCGTATGCTTCTCTTGCTGCTTCGATTAGATTGTCTTTGTCGCCTTTCAGCACGTAGATGAACTCGTCTTCGCCGATGTCTCCAAAACAGGTCAGAGAACCGTCTTCATTGGCCTCGAATGGGTCTCTGACAATCACTTCACCGCCAATGCGGTCGATGCCCAATGGATAGTGCTTTGCGATTTCGAAGAAGTTGTCTGCTGTGATTTCTTTGCCAGAGTCTTCTTTGATGATGTCTCGATAGACGTCGAATGCAGGGTCTCCGCCGAGTGTTTCAACTTTTTGGCCTTCTGCGCCTGTGACACGGATTGGGCCTTTAATGCGCTCCCAGCCGTGTTTAACTCCGATCGATGAACGCCCTTTGATTTCTGCATAAATCGCTGCGTCTTCGAGCAGACCTTCATTAGAGAAGATGGTGGGTTGCTGTTCCATGTCGAGCGATCCGGTTCCTCCACCAATGTAGCTGATGTCGTCTCCGCAGACGTGGAAGATATCGTTGATGAGTTCCGAGACTCGCTCGGCATAAGCGTCTGCTAACACAATAGCTGTGAGTTCATCATCACTCGAATGCCGTTCTGGTAGATTCGCCTTGAAGTCTGTCTGTGGGTCGCTTATATTCGAAATTGTATTTATCTCAACGTCTGCTTCGATACCTGCAACGATGGCTCCATCTTCGATTACATCGCCCTCATGCAGGAGTTTTGGGTACACTCCTCCGAAAATCGGCGTGCTTACTTCCGTGAGTATGGGATCGACAGTTTCGGGAGTCGTTTGTTCTCCTGGTGTCGCCAGAAGTAGGATGCCGTGTATTTTTTCGTCGCGATCGTACTCGTCGACTGCTGATTGTAACGCATCCCACCCATTCTCAACCCGTCGAGACTTCATACGACTAAGTCTGTTTTTCGTTTACTAATAATTTACCGGATTCTTCAACCAGTTACCATTATTTAGAAGATAGTTTATGGCTATCTGCTCAACATGAAATCTCGGCTTTAATTTTGTCAGATAACTCTGAGAACCGTTTCTTTTGCCCTGATTTTTGGAAATACCCATTTGCCCCACAATCAAGTGCTTCTTGTTTGAGTTCTCGATCGTAGTGGTTGGTAAACATGATGAACGGGATCTCCGAATCCGTTTCGCGTATTTTCTTGAGCAGCTCTATCCCATCAAGGCCAGGCATTTCAAGATCACTGACGATACAATCGAACTCACCAATTTCAATGTCGGAGACGATTTTTCGAGGGTCGGTGACAGCCTCGATCGCAATTGAACTTTCGACGACGCTCATCATCATCTCAGTCAATTCAATGAACTCCTCTTCGTCGTCGATATGAAGGATGTTGATTGTCTTGTTTGATTCTCTGTCATTCATATCAGTAATTGTGGGATCAGATTTGTTGTAGTCACTTTGAGGGCTGGTAGCCTTCATAGTTGTTTCTTAGATCAAATTTGAGCAGTATGGTTATTATATGTTCGCTTTGTCTTGCGATTTTCCATGCCTCACTTGATTGGTGATGCAAATGAGACATCTTCAATTTCGAATTCGTTGAATCGGTACGTATCTCCGACTGATTCTATCCCTCCCGTGAGGTTGGCTACAACTCTGTAAACAGGGTCGTCAAACAGCCAATCTAATCGAATGTCGAATGTTTGGGTGGCTGACTCTGTTGATTCTGGTCTGTCGCCTTCGTGGTGAAGAAGATCGTCTAACGCGAGGTATGCACTTTGACCTTCTCCGATAAAGAATGCGTCTTCTTCGTGTGCTTCAACTGGCTGCATCGGTTCTTCGGAGGGAATTTTTGCTATTGCGGCTGTTGCGAATGAGACGCCCCCTGTCTCACTGGTTTGTAGTGAGACATTTTGGCTCGGGTTGAATACGACTATTTCCTTGATCCGAGTTGGTCCTGTACCCGTGTTCGTTACCTCTAGGATGGGTGTTGTCGACTCATGGACGTCTCCAGTATCGCCTTCGAAGTCCTTGGCCGGGATTACATCTGTGAGTTCGAGTTCTGGACTCAACTTCCATTCTTCGCTTCTCTGTGAATCGCCATCCGAATCAAGGAGCTTGATATCGATTGTAGTGTTATTGTAGAGTTGTTGGTTTCTCGTCCCGATAGTCTCGAAATCGCCGAGTTCGTATGTTGCTATTGGATTTTCTTCGCTGATGCTGTCGGTCGTTGGATCTTCTCTCTGCGGGTCGAATTCTACCGCCTCGACGAGTTCTGGTGTCTCCACTTCTACGTTAAGGGTTGTCTCATCAACGAATATTTTCCCGAAATGTGGTGTTTCGGTTTCTTGACTTGCACACCCTGCAAGTGGGACGGTCAGTGCCACTGCTGATGCTTTAAGTGCCTGCCTCCGATTCATACCTGATATTCAAAAACAGTCTTCGTGCTACTATAATATATTGGGTTGCTGCTGCTTAGAAGTCGTTTAGACTCATAGGCCCATCCGCCCTGCTTTTGTTTGCACCCGTGTCTGCGTCTGTCTTCGTGTTCGACCCGCCAGACTGCTGTGATTCGCTTGTTGATGGTCGACCTCGAAGCGCATATTCTTCGCTACTCGTGTTCAACTTCCCGTCTGATTCGTACCGATCAACGAATTCGCTGATGTTGTTGGCAGTCACCTTTCCGATGGTTGGGACTTTCTCTTTCAGGAGAACCTCGAACTGGTTTTTCGTGCTGGTGTGGTCTTTGAACTCGCGCAAGAGCATCCAGAGGTCTTTGTTCGGGTCTGTATCCAGCGTTTGAGTCGCCATCTGCTGTAGATATTTCCGAAGGTTTCTGACCCGTGTTCGACCCATACCGTCGATGTTGTCCACAAGTGGCACTGCGTCTGTCCTGATGCCCTTTTCCACACGAAGGATCAGTGTGTCGTGCCAATCGTGAATGTGTCCGTCTGGAGCCGCCTCGACGATATGGCGTGTTGCCTCGGTTGTGTCGCTGACTCGTTGTGCGAGAGATGGAATGTAGGCCGGGTCAATTTCGGTTTCACGTTCGATCCGTTCACTGGAGTAGTTGCCCATCCAGTACCATCTGAGTAATCCGGCAGTGATCGATACTTTCGAGGGTTTGTATCCGTAATCCTCGAGGTGAGGTTCAATGGTCTCGTTAGCGTCTTGCTCGTTCAGCGCAAGATCGAATGTGCCGATGGTTTTGTGCAGATAATCGAGTTGGTTAATCTCGTCGTGCGGAGTGGTTTCGACCCAGTTGTAGAACGACTTGATTGAGATGAGGTCGGTATCGATCCAACTGTTGTAATGGAACTTCACGGCTCCGTCTCCGAGTGCTGTGGTATCGAACGCGGCGACGGTGTCACTTTCGATGAGGAAGTCGTTGTCGATCAACCAATCAGCAGTCTCGCGGATTCGTGCTGATAGCCGCTCGTCTTTTGGTTTTAGCGGTCGACCCCACTTCGATACATTCGACATTTGGTGGTAGTACAGCGTCTTTTTGATGAAGTTCTCGATTTGCGTGGTGTTCGTCCAACCGTTGGCAACGAGTTCTAGGACGAGCCAGCGGAACTGCGTGTCGTTATCGACGTGTGTGGTGATGTCCTCGAGTTCTCGTGGTTCAAAGAACTCCTGTTCGACTGTCTCTGGATCGTTTGCCAGCGTGTACGCATAGCCGAGGTCGTAACCCCACCCTGGTCGTGCTGCCCGGCCAATCCACTGCGTGTACTCGTAGCATTTTACGTAGTTTCCGCGCCGCTTGATGTCTGCGACGATCACTGTCTGAACGGATGAGTCAAACCCGTAGGCAAGCGAGGTAGTCGTCGTAATGGCTTGGATCTCGCCCTCCTCATACAGCTCGAGGATGTATTTCTTGATGTCTGATGGCAGGTCTGCGTGGACGTATCCAACGCCTGCACGGAGCATAGAGAGGATTTCTCGGTGCGTACTGGTGAATGCCCCATCGACTTTGCTCAACAGTTCTTTGCGTATATTACGGCCGTCTGATGGCCCTTCGAATAACTCGGCTTCCGCGAGTGCGGCAGCGCGTGATTCGGTCCATGACTTGGCGAAACAGAACACCAGAAACGGCCCCTTGTCGATGTTGTCTGCGACGGCCTCGACGACAGCCTCTTTCGTTGAACTGGTACTGGCGTCGATTGTTTCTTCTCGGATCGGGATTTGTCGTCCTTCCGGGCTGATGAGCGCGTCTGCGTCCATCCAATCTGCAATCTCCTCGGCGTTCCCGATAGTCGCTGAGATTGTATAGAGTTCGATTCCTCCGTTCAGTGCAGCGGCAATGCTTCGTTCTATCGCATTCCCACGGAACGACGAGTACAGCTCGTGAAAATCATCGAGTACGATCGCGTCGATAGATCGTGCGCCGTCGACGCCTCGGATGATCGCTTGGTAAAATGATTCAAACGTCCCCACGGCGACGTCGGCATTTCGATATTTCCCGCTCCCACTGTAAATGTCGTAGTCTCGATCAGCCCACTCTCTGATCGATTTCGTCTTCGACCAGACCAGTTGGCGGCTTGGGACTAAGTAGGCGACTCGGTTGCCTCGTTGCAGGTGTTTGAGTACGACCGCTTCTGCAGTTAATGTCTTTCCGTTTCCGGTGTCTGCGACAAGTAAGTAATTGCCGTCCTCAAGAATGCCGTTGTTGAACGCATAGCTCTGTGTCTTTTTGAGGCTCTCATACCCGTGGGCGTCCATAATATGGGCGATGAGAGCCTGATCTTCGATTGATACGTCGAGATCAGGTGGTTTGATCTCTTCCGCCTGTTCTTGCGTTGGTGGTTGACTGTCTGTACTCTTGCCGTGGGGTGTCTTTCGCTGTGACATTGTTCTATCCAGGAGGAACCTTTATTTCACTTTCTTCGTTATTTCTGGATGTTAAAAACAACCCTCATCCTGACTGTTGGTGGACGTCGCGATGTTTTGGGCTCATACCAACGACCGCTTTTTCGTATAATTGAGGAGTTCTTTGTCGTCTGTGACGACTCTGTGCCCCTCGATTTTTTCTTCGGCGTATGTGCTTTCGCGTATTGCCTCTCCCATCTCTTTTCCGAGAGAGTACGGTAGTTCGACGTCGGTTTCTTCTCGGACAATAACCCACGGTGAGTCGTCGTTTGGGTCGACCCAGAGAAGCCGGACGGTCAGCCCTGTCACGAGTACGATAGCAGGGATCACTCTGTCGAATTCGTACTTATCTTCGATTCGGAAGATCGGCATGATGCCGTCGATAGAAGATCCCTTGGCTAGTTCGCCACACTCAGGGAGAGTCAGTGGCCGTGGTGGGAGAGCTCCGAACTCCGTGTGCGGATGGTTACAGACTGAACACGATTCTTCGCCGATATTGTCTTCTAAGCAGTCGATCATGGTTCGAGTTTGCGGGCGTCCGTCGATTTGGTAGTCGATTATCCCGGCGGGACCGGGAACGTGTAATCAACTCCGTCATCCAGATAGTAATAGTTTTCTGGGATTTCGCGGCTGATGAGTGGATAATATCGAAGCGGGTTTGTGGCTGGCAACTCTGCTGCGAGGTCTAAGACGTAGTCTCTGTCTGCAGTTTCGACCCAATAGTGGATGCTCCCTTCCTCTCTACACTCCCATATTGTCGATGGCAGATCGTCTTCCTTGGGAGTTGTATCTTCGGTATTATGCGTTTCAGTGACTCCACCACAGATAATGAGCGGATCGAATCCGTGATCCTCGAGCGTGTTGTTCAGAACGTAGGTATTACGCAGACATCTATCGCCGAGCAGCGTTGGTTCCGTGTCCATCTCCGATGTTTTACTCATCTCCTCGTATCGGATTTGTCGAGCCTCCTGAAAAGCGATGGTCAGGCGTCTCAGTGTAGAATTTGTGGTCATGGTTGAATTGCTATCTGTGATTGTATATGAGCTTTCAATCTACGGCGTCACTCCAACTGCGGGCTAAAAACTTCCACTTCCTATATGAATGTGTATCCCAAAGCCAGAGCTGTGTACCAGTTTGCGAACAGCACGGCGTTATACGTCCCGTGCATCAGTGAGGGAACCAGCAGGTTTTCTGTCCAGGCATACGCCGTTCCAAAGACTGTCGAAACAGTGAATACCGCCAGAAGACTCACTGTTATCTGCGATAACGTTCCAGTCGCGTATGCAGGGTAGTGGACAACCGCAAAAATGAGGCTCGCGATTGCGATTGATGATGCTTTTGAAAAATCCTCGTAGAGCCGCTTTTGGACTAAGTTACGAAAAATGAACTCCTCGCTTGGTCCGATTACTAGTATGGAAATTGGGATCATCAAAAGAATGAATCTCGGATCGATGTTCTCGTTACCGACCGTCTGCTGTATCGTGTGCTGTGATGCACCACCTTCGAATAGGGTGGTTGTCGTGGCGACAAGGTAGAATCCGACTAGCAGCGTGACTGTCCCGGCGGTGATAATGAAAAGCTGCTTCTTATCCGGGATGTGCATGTCGATATACGACATATCCTTGTCGCTCACGTAGAAGTACAACACTCCGATCGTGATAGCGGCCAGCGCGAGAGACGTGTAATTCATGAGTAGTATGCTACTTGAACTTGGTTCGAGCCACGGTAGCCGCGTTGCCTCCCGGAATGGGATAGTCCAGATGATCGAACTGGCGTATCCCAACACTCCGAGCAAGGCCGCCACCGCGAGTGTCTTGAACTTACGTTTGTATCTTGGTTGGCTCTCCGGTTCTTCGCCTTTTTCTGTTCGTTGGCTCTCTTCTTTTTCGAAATCCGGTGCGACGTCTTTTGCTGGTTCAAGTTCTACGCTTGTTTCGATGTCTGCTTCACTCTCTGTCGGTGTGCTCATTTATTACATTGTTTGGATGGAGTGGGTCGCTTCGCACTGATTTAACTCAGGTAAATGAGGGCATAGCCAGCCATCAAGACGTATAGGCCAGCCGCAATCGCGAATGATTTCTCGGTCGGGTATTCCGAGTTCAGTGCGAAGAAGATGCCTGTCGTCGTGAACAGTAGGACGACAAGGATTGCTATCTGTGCTGTTCCAAGGATCCCTCCGATGAACCCAAGGGTTGCGGGTGCTAGCAAACTCTGCATCATGGTCATTGGTATGTGAGATATATTCCTGTATAAAGGTTTAGGACTATCTCGTTCGAGTTTTGGTAGAGGCCTGGGCTGACCTCTCACTGGCTGATTGCTGTAATCTGGGCGGCTAATTTCTGCCCACTATCTGTGAGCTCCAGTGTGTCATCCTCTCTGATAACGATATACTCTCGGGATACTTGCTTTTCGACCAATTCCTCGAGCAACTCCTTTGGACGGGTGGTATTCTCGTATAATGTTTCAACGGTTGGATCATTGAGCTGGTCGATCATTGCGACGATTTCCCTGCAGGCTGGTGATAGGTGTGCCACTGTCATAGTCTTGGTTTCGTGTTCTTTTTTTGTTGTTCAACACCGACGGACAACATATTTGGGACAGGGTCAGGGTGGACCAAATTTAATACTCTACTTGCTTCGAGGTCACTTTTTGAACTCGGATTGGATCGTTTCCGGTATCGTTTCCTGGCTGATAGCGATTGCCGAGGTCTTTTGCCGACCTTTTCCGTATGCGTTCTTTTGATCGTACAGCACACAGTTGTAGGCATTGCCGCTTGCGGTCGATACTGGTGTGCAGATTACGGTTTGTGTACGATCTTCGGAGACGAACTTGATCTCGTCCCTTCGTGTGGGTACGTGTTTCCAATTCGAAAGCGAATCGAGTGCTACATCTGGTGTTGAGTGTCCATTCTCTGTCGACATAGGTCGCTTCGTGTATTATTGTTATATTTATGGCCCAGATATTTTAACACTACTGATTGTGTCATTTAGATTGGGCTGTGCAGGAGGTTTCATCGTTGTAACCGGATGTTCCAAATCCGAATTCGCTCAACTGCAGGTGGGCATTTGCTGCGTGTTTTTGCTTTGGCGTGAGTTTCTCTGCGGAGTTTGTCTCGATCTCGATTGGTGAGTTCTCACCATCGTAATCTCGAAGGTTGAACGCCCCGCAGTTCTCACAGACGAGGGTTGGGCCTCCGTTGTATGGAACCCACTCACATTCTACGTCGTTGAATTGCTGCCGGTGACACAGTTTCAATGAGTAGTCTTCGTAGTAGTAGTAGTGCTTGCAGATCGCGGCTTTACCTTTATCTGGTGTGAGTTGGTTGATATGTAGGTTCCAACCGTTCGGCTCTGTGATTGGTTCGCCGTATTCGAATGACGCCCCACAGTCGATCATCCGCATATCCCACTCGGCGGCGATTCCTTCCTCGGCGTCGAATGGATGGACTTCTTTCCGATGTCCGTAGGGGTCGTCGACGACCTCATCGCAGATCGCACAATAGAATTTCCAGTTCCAGAAATCGTGCAACGAATGCTCTTTCAAGAATTTCTCAGCTGGCGATAGCGGTTCGCCGTTCATTTCGTATGGCCCGTTTGGACATCGTTTCTCACACCCGCCGCATGTGAGCATCATCTGCTCGTCGCCAGTGCGAGCTTCGCCTTCTGCGGCCGACATCGACCCATTGGCCCAGAGAGCCCGTTCTTTCGGAATCTCACCACGTGCGACCAACTCAAGGACTTCAAATTCGAGGTGGTCGATCTGTCGAGCGGTCTCCGGTTCGACCGTTCTAATGAACGGGAGGTTGTACCGATCTTCAAATGCGCCACACAGACACTCCCCACTAGCGTGAAGGAGCGAGTACGCATCATTGTCAATTAAATTATGCTTTTCTCGGTACTGCTTGAGGTCTTGGTCGGTGAAATGATACAGCGGTGAGGCCCATATCGTTCCGTTGACTTTTCCGAGTCCGGTGTCTGGTATATTCTCGTACCGAACCGTCGATTCGTGCTTTCTGACTCCACTGATGAACGCGACCGTCCCATCAAAGCTCGATTCGTATCGCGATCTCGGTTTGTTTTTCAGGTTCTTCCACTGGCCGGAATGGGCGTCGGGATGCTGCCCCGGAAAGCCGAACCGCTTTGTGAGATATTCGTAACTCTCGTGCGGGTAGCGAGCGTTAGTCTCGTCGATTATCGTGAGGTTGACGTCCCACTCATCGCAGACTTCTCGGACGTAGTCTTTCGTCATCGTCAGACCGATTCCAGTATCCATGTGCGCTGCTTCGGTGACAGTGATCTCCGGGCTTTGCAGGGCGAAATGTAGTGCTGTCGTAGAGTCGTGACCGCCACTGAGCGCAACGACGATGTGGTCTGGATCGTATTCTTCACGGAGGTCTCGAAGGACTCGGTTGCCGATTTTCTCGGGGGAGTGTTCTGAGAAATCGGTTTTTCCGGCCGTACAGGTGGTGGTTTTGCTCATGGCTATTGAAATTGGATTGAATAGAGGGGTGTTACTCAAACTGCGATTCTGCCCACTCGACGGCCTCTTCCCACGAGTCGAAGGTTTCCCGTTCTACCGGATCTTTTGAAACTCGACCCCGGCGGTACGGGGCTCGACGAAGCCGGCCTCGGATTCTCTTTCCACTCGTTCTGATCTGGACTTTGAAGCTGAGAGACTGCCACGTTTCTTTGTTTAACTCCCGTACAAGGAGGATTCCTCTCTCGTCAGTATCTTCGCGAACTTCCCACTCTCCTGGAAGCGTGAGGCTGTCGACGACGTCTGACCGACTTAGGGGGCCGGGTACTCCATCTTCGGTTTCTGATTGGTTTGATCCGTCTCTTATTCCGGTCTGTTCTTCTTGGTGGGTGGATGAATCTACACTCATCTAACAACTCACTCACCCTACAATTGTGAGATAAAAACAGGGCCTCCAACCGAGAGATATCTTGCACTCAACTCTACTCAGAGTTTCGAATATCTCTATAAATATCCCAACTGCGGTCGGGAAGCCTCGCCGTTCACGGCGAGGAGGATGTCACGGGACAAATGAGAGTGGGGTTCTGTTAGCTGTTGATACGCTTGCCCATCGGTTGCGGGGCGAATTTGTTTTGCTCTCTGACTTGGTCTGCGTCACCGAGCCAGCTATCGACCCATTTCGCGATGTCGACTAGCCGATCTTCTTCCGTTTCACCGCTCGTATTCAGTGTTTTCGTCAATGCGACTGATCGACGTGGGAACGGCGTTTTGTACTTGGCTTTCACCTCTTGGTATGATCGCTCGTGCTGGATGAAACACTGGTGTAGTAGAATGGCGACCTTTGCCGTTTGTTCTGAAGTTGTCTCGGCTAGCGATGGGTATTCGTCTTCAATGTCGATGTCCTCGACCGATTTTGGACCCTCGCTTCGACTTTGTTCTGAGGCTTCACCGGGCTGGCTATCTTCGTCGTCTTCTTGCGTCTCTGATTGATATTCGTATTTTGGGTCGTCTTGTATTCGACTGGATATGACTTTGGCTAAGTCGTTGATTGGCCTTGAGTCATCCTCAAATCCGATGTGCTCTTCGACGAGTCTGGTTAGCTGTGTGAGCCCGTCAAACGGCCAGACAGCGAATTCGCTTTCGTATTCGTCGTATATGTCTGCTGCTTTGAGCGTGATTTCACCAACGGTGGATTCTGCATCGTCAAATTCGACCTGTTCTTCGGCCACGTCAACTGCTGCAGAGGCGATACTTCGAGAGAGATTCCAAGTGTTCTGTGTATATTGGATGACGTTCTCTTCTGCCATTAATTACGATTGGATTGTATGCCAGTTATAACCTTTGTTCCAAATATGTTATTTGATATTTTCTTGTTCGGCTAATGCTTCGATCCCTGCTCGGAGGATGTCGCTTTCGTTATGGTATTCTCCGTTTTCGGCCAACTGTTCGAGTAGATTAGAATGGTACTCGTCGAGACGGACGGTTTTTCGTTCGGTGAATTCAGGGACGGACTCGCGAAGTCGCTTTTTCGATTTATCACCCTCTGCGCTCATAGGTTTTCACCAAACGTGTCTGAGATAGTCGACTGATTTTCTTTCTCACTTTCGTTATCGTGGCTGGTTTTGTGGCCTGCGAGTTGCTTCAGTTCTTTCCGCTGGTCGAATAGCCCGACTCCCTCAAGCGGGTCTAGGATTCCGATATCGTCGTCGAGGGCTTCTTCGAGTGGTGTGGCGTAGTCACGGCCCATGAGGATGAGAACTTCGTCTGCGCCCCATTCTGCGGCGTATGTGGCAACGTCGTTCGCAAGTTCTCGCTGCTTTTCTTTTGGGTGGTCGCTGAGAACTTGATCGTACCATTCGACCATATCTGTCGGCTCGAGGCATCCATGTTTACCTGAGAAGATGATCCAGCCGTCACAATTCGCTTTGAGGGCGTCCACCCGGCTGTCGAATAACCATGAGTCGTATAGATGCTGTGCCTGTAGTTGGTTTATTGTGGAGTTTTCTCCGCCTCGTTTCGACTTGCTGCAGGCTGTAATTCCGAGTCGTTTGCCGTTGGATTCTTCGAGCATTGTTGGTGTCTATCGGAGTTTTACTACACCGTGTTGAAGTGGTGCGTCGATACACTCATCAAAGGATTCTTGGACGGGCACAGTGAGATTTGAACTCACGACCCTCGGATTAGAAGTCCGATGCTCTGTCCCGACTGAGCTATGTGCCCTGTTGTGGGTCTGAGGTGTCTGGTTATGCGGCTCGAATGAACGTAAGTTTTGGCGGTCGACTATTGAATTCCCTGACGTTCACACATTCGACGGGAAACTCCGATTCCATCCGATCGGTTAACTCGTCTGTGATTTCGCCGGTACACGGATAGACGTTCAGTGCGTCTTTCCCGCTGCTTGTCTGTGTTGTCCGTGCGGTATCGACTTCTTGCCAGCCGTTGACGATGCTCCATTCTCGGTAGAGGTCGTGGTTCTTGACGTTCATTGGTTGTAGGGAAAATCGTCGTGTGTTTCTAGATGGGCACTCCCGGATTTAAACCAGGGACTACCGGGTTATGAGCCCGGCGTTCTATCAGGCTGAACTAAGTGCCCACTTGGTGTTCTGGTAGTCTCTGCCGATGGCGACGTCGGGGACGGGATTCGAACCCGTGTAGCCTTTCGGCTACCTGCTTTCAAGGCAGGCGCATTAGGCCGCTCTGCCACCCCGACATATCGTGTTTGTGTTGAGGACTGATGCGACCGCTCGGATTTGAACCGAGGGAGGCCTACGCCAGATGATCTTAAGTCACCCGCCTTTTCCGAACTTGGCTACGGTCGCACACTGTGGTATGAAGCCCTCTAAAGCCGGAAACGGGATTCGAACCCGTGGAGGCCCGATTACAAATCGAGTGCATGAACCGCCCATGCTCTTCCGGCAATCGTTGGTGGGCAGTGGTGCGTACTTCCGCGTATCTTTTCTCCTGTACGCATCTACTCTTTCACTACCTTTTGAGATATATAAACTTTGTAATCTATACTCACAAGAAGGTGTTGAGGTCGGTGTTTTCGGCCGATTTTTCTTCTGTCTCGTTTGGTTGCCCTAGGAGATCCGCGAGCTGCTTTTCGATCGGCGTTTCTAATTTGCCCCGTAACCGATCGCCTCGTTTTCCGGCATGGTCGAAGATGTCTCCGAGCGGGCTGTCTTCGCTTGGCGGGTTGCTTCCTCGAGGGTCGTCGAACAGGAGTAGGTTCGCCAACACGCGAGGATATAGCCGCTCTTTCATGTATCCTTGCTCCCCCATTTCTTCGACGATCTTTTCTTCGGTCTTGACGGCTGATTCCAGCGGATTCCGTGTGATCGAGAGGACCTCCCACGCGAGATAGCACTGTCGACAGAATGTGACGACCGTTTCGATAGGATCCATACCTGTCGATTCAATTCTTCTTGGGGTTGCGACGGATGCTTCACGGTCGCAGTTGTCGTGATAGCAGCGGTATGTTCCGTTGTCGTCCTGTGGTCGTGGCTCTCGCTTGGGCTTTCTTTGTTCGAGAGGGTCTGGTTGGTGGTCGCTCATGGCAGTGTCGATCTCTTGTAGTTGGTCTTCGTCTGGCTTCGGATAAAAAGGTGATCTCGTTAAAACTCAACCTTTTAGGCCGAATACCCCGAATAATTTGGTATGAGTGCGAGTCGAAAGGGCGACCGCCGAGAGCGGGAGCTCGTCAACAAACTTGATGAGAATGGATATGCGGTTATGCGTGCGCCGGCCAGCGGTGCTGCGACGGATCGCGATCTCCCAGACGCCCTTGCAGGCAACGGGGATGATTTCTATGCAATCGAAGCAAAGTCCAGCAGTGGTGATCCGATCTATATTGGTGGTGAGGAGGTCGAGTCGCTCATTTACTTCGCACAGAACTTCGGGGCGAAGCCTCGCATTGCAGTTCGATTCGACCGAGAAGACTGGTATTTCTTCCACCCGGCCGACCTCTACGTGACTGATGGCGGGAACTACCGCGTTAAGAAAGAAAAGGCCCTGTCCGAAGGTATTGATTTTACTGAATTTGTCGGTCAATCAGAGCGTGTCCGCATCGACGCCTTCGACGGCTCCTCCTGAGAATACCGGGCTTCAGCCCTCTTTCGACGGTGTTTCGGCTGGTTCGACGGCGTCTCCGTAGAATCGCATATTATCCTGCGTGAGCGTTCCATCGCCACTCGCGTATTTGTCGAACCACTGCTCCCAACTTTCGAGGTCTGTCCTGGTGTACCTCTGCTTTCCGATGTTGTAACTGACGAGGTACGAAGCACCCACTTCGAGAAGGAGTTCGGCGTACCAGTCCATTGCATCGGTGCCAACATGGATGAATAGAATGTCGCCGGTTTTCACTTCGCACACGGGGTCTTCTGGAAGGACCTGCTCGCGCCGATAGACCGGCGGTAGGCCGTTGGTGAACAGATATTCCGGTGGCGTTTCTGGGAGTGGCTGGTCTGAGGCGTCTGGAGAGTCGGGTTTTGTCGGTTCTGCTATCGACTCGAAATAGCCGAGGCCGGTTTGCCCACCATCTCCGTGAGTTACATCTTCGTGGCTCATTTCAGTTGTCTTCGGATGTCAAAAACTTACTCACATGAGGGGTGGGTTATCGATTTCGTCTGCTTCGGTGTCTGCCCGTATTTGCTCGTTGGTGATTATCTGTGCTGTAGTCTGGATATTGCTCCGCTGGTTCGCGCTGTCGACTCTCGCGTGGTCTTCTCGGCGTCTGATTTGATTTTGATCGCGGCCAGAATTTGAAGAAGTAGATGAGAACGAGTATTGCGATTATCTGCATCTCGAAGCCGAATAAGCCGAGTACGGCCGGGAACGTGATGATGACGATGAAGAACTGAATGTAGGTTTCGAAGACATTATGGCCGGTGCTTTCGCCGACCTTGTATAGAATCGCGCTGATGAGGGGCCAAAGCCACATGGTTATTCTTCTCCGTTTTCTGGTGTGTAGGTCTTTAGCTGTCTGAATATCTTTTTCTTTCTCGGTAGTGATGTCAGTGTTTTCCTGATCCGTCGGAGTGACTCTCGATGAATGTCGCCGTCGCCAAAGATTGCGTACGCAACCGACTCTGCGGTGGCTCGGCTTGCTGTGATCCGGTTGATCTTGCGTGCTGTTTTCTCTCCGATACCGTCGATCTCGTCTAGTGGTGTCTGTATTGCCGGCTCTGGAAGCGGTGATTTGAGCACTTCCTTGTCGGGTTCGACTACGTCTACGTCTTTTTGTGGGTCGGCAGTGGTGATGTCAACGTCCGTGGCGGCAAATTTACTGTCTCTTCTGAATGCCGTGTTTGGCCGTGGTGGTGTTTTGTGCGACCCGCTGATGTAGCAGACTGGACCAGATATGTATCTAGAGTGTGAGCCAGCCGGACTCATCCCGATCTGGTAATACCCGCCTCGCGGGTTGTTGACGGTCACTGAGAGGACTTCGACTGTCTTGTTTTTCAGCGTTCCACGTGGGATGATGGCGTGTGTTTCGAATGGCTCGCTTACGACCGTCAGTGTTGTAGCGTAGGCTGGCGTGTTGATTTGATCTCCCGGTGAGAGCGTTTCGAATGCGTCGATACATTCGGTTTTGATACGCTCTTTGTGCCGTTTCTGTGGATCTAGATATTCGATTTCACCGCTCTCCCACGCCTCGAGTGCTTTAATCGCGTTTTGGCAATCCTCGGCCGTTTTTGGAACCGATAACTCGTATGCTCCGAGATGTTTGGTGTGGGTCTTGTCTTTTTGCCGCCCACACATTCTGTAGATTTCGTCGTACTCGATACTCACTGTGTTGTCTACTCGCTCAATATCGAGTAATTGCCCGACAACGAGACCAGCCCCCATTGGTGAGCTCATTCCGCCGCCCGTGATGGCGACCGGCAGGGAATTGAATGACTCGCCGAGCGCGTAGACTGCGTCGATGTGGTCGATTGCTGTAGATGGCCCCATGCCACCTCGCCCGGCGATCGTCGAGAACGTTACCGAAACGGTATCGTCAGGAACGCATAGGTTCAATTTGATCTCCTCTTTTTCCAGGTCGTCGATTGCCGCTTGAGGATACTCTTCTGGCGGTTCGTCGAATAACGGTTCTGATTTTTCGATCGAGTCGCACTCGCTATTGGTCGTTTCGCCAGTAGTGTCGCTTTCTGGTTCCCCGTGCTGTAGGTCGGACTCGTCTTTAGATTCTGGCTGTGTTGTCGTGTCTGTATCTGTATCCGTGCCTGCGAAATCCGTTATTGATGGTTGGCTGTAGCTCATGGTTCACACTGGAGGGGTTAGCTATCTGCTGATTCTCGGGGCGGAGTCGATGGCTGCGTTTGATCTGCGGCGGTTTCGGTTTCCGTCTCTGCTCCCGCTTCTGTCTCTGAATCTTGCTGTATTTCGGGCTCTTCTACGTCTTCGCCGGATCGCATCTCTCGGTGTTCGCAATATATCGTGATGAGGTCGTCGTCAGGGAGTTTGATTTCAGATATTCCCCTCCAATCGTGGATGCAGTAGTACGTCGGAAGGCTGTCGACGCTTTCGGTGAGGGGCTCGCCGTCTTCGTGAAGTTGTTTTACAGTCGTTCTGCTGTCGTGCCCGATCGACTCTGCGATTGCCATGAATACTTCATAGTTGACGGTTAGCCCGACGTGCGCTTCCTCTTTTGGTTTGAATGAAATGATGCTCGTCGCTGTCGAGGTCTCGGGTTGGAACGTTTCTTCTGGTAGCTCTATCACCGTGTCTAGGTATCCTCTTTCGAGTAGCCACTCCCGTCCAAACTTGTCGCTTGGGATACTCAGTACGGTTGTTGGGACGACGAGCGATACCACTCCACCATCTCGAGTGAATTCCGTAGCTAACTCCGTGAATAGCCACTCGGTTTTTTGCGAGCTCCGAGTCGTGCTTGTTTCGTCGTTGAACGTTTTCCGGGCCAGTGCGTATTGGTCTGAGGTTCTGATGTCGTTGGGGTATCTCTCTCGGTTGAGGTCTCGTTTGTCGAATGGTGGGTTCCCGACAACTTGATCGACACCCCGTTGAAGCACTGATTCGACCTCCTCGATGACTTCAGCTGAGTCACTGACTTCTTCCTCGAGGGCACTTGTTGCATCGAATTCCGGTGGATCATCGTGTCTTTCGCTACTGAGGATTTCGTTAACTTCTCCTTCTGAGACGCTGAACTTCTGTAGCGGTGTGTTGGTTTCCGGCGCGATACGGTAGATAGATCGAACGTTCATCGCGAGAGCGTCTCCTGCGATGATCCAGCCGGGTGTTTTTGTCAACGTCAGCGTGAGCGCGGCCATGTGTGCGGCGTCGGTTTCGAGATCCCATCCGAGGACGACTGGATTCTCTGTTGCTCGCCCCGCCGCAAGGAGTAGCCTTCCGCTTCCACACGCCGGATCGAAAATGATTGTCTCTTCGTCCGTTTGGCTGCCGTCTGACGAACTCTCGCCTTTAGATTCGTCTTCTGTATGACCGTCGTTTGTGAATATGTCCAGTGTTGTTTTCCCCGATACGGTGTCCTTCGAAGGGGTTGGTGGTTTGAAGTGCTCTCGAGTCGTGTGGCCGATCCGAGCAAGAAGGTCTGCGACGTTCGGGGGTGTGAAATACTGATTGAAGTGGTCTTCTGCAGTTCTTCCGGTGTACTGATACAGCGCACCGAGAATGTCGGTTTTCGTTGCCCACGTTGCGGCTGCGATTCCGTGAGCTAACTCACTGTCTGTTACTTCGCCTGGGTCGGACCTACATTTTTTGAGGATGGTCATGTAGGTTTCTTCCGCTGAGTAGCCGATCGGCCTGTTTTCTGCAACCAGATTTTCGATTTCCGAGAGGACGTCTTTGAACTGCTTGTATCGCGGTCTTGAGTAGCCGGCGTTGAGAGCTTTGGCAAACGAAGCGACGTTATCTCTGGTTTCGTGCCGGTATGGTGGTAGGTAAGACATTATCTTGTGTTCTTGATAGGGCGATTACGCCTCCTGCTCAGATGGATCGACGACTAGGACGTCTTCTGCACTTATGCCCGGAACGATGATTTCGATGTTGCCGTCGACTTCTTCTGCTGGCGGTCCTGGTAGACTCAGAATCGCTTGGTCGTCGAGGACGATACGTGTTTGTAGGTTTCCATCGACCACTTCCTGTTCGATGGTCCATTCCGCTGCTGGCCGTCTGATGGAGAAAATGAACTCTGAGCCGAATGTCGGAGTCCCGTAAATCTTGAAAACTTCTTCGTCTTCGTAGGGGTTTTGCTCTGCCGTGTAGTGGACTATCGATACTTCACCGACAGTGGTTTGTGGACCGTCGACTTCGGCTTGGTATTCGGTACATGAGCCGACCCCAGTGTTTTTGCAGAGGCGCAGGTGTTCCGTCAACGCATCCAGCGTATCGATGCTCAGAGGTTCGCCTTCTGCGTGTGGTTTTGTCTGTTGTTCCGGTTCGTACGCAGTTACCCCACTCTCACCGGTGGTATTATTACTCATACTCATTCATTCCCGGTAAGATAAAAACTGGCTAGGAGCTGTTTCACTGCATTGGACAGTGGTTATTCGGCTGAATTCCGATCTACACCGTTCCGACTTCGAAGAAATAGTGTATCATCGACATGAATGAAGACCAGCCGAAATAAACGGCTAGCATGAATCCGCCACAATACATCATCCAAACCCCTCGTTGGCTGCGCTCTGTCGACTTGCTTGCAGTCCCCCAGAGAACCGCACCGAATGCTACTGTCGCCAGCCCGCCGTAATGAAGCGTGAATAGAGCCATGACTAACAACTGGCCGAAGAACGCATCCATGCTTCTGTATGTGTCTATTCTATTGACTCACATAGATGTATCGGCCAGCGATGGTTAGTTGGGACGTCGCTATCAGTAGATTTCGATTTCGTCGACATCCCAACAATCCAGTTTGTCTTGGAAGATGAGTCCTCGAGGGCAGGAGTGGTTCATCGGGTCGAATATTTCGTCCCACCACACGCCATCGAAACCGTGGGCTGCTGCATACCAGATTGGGAGTATCCCCTCTACGTGGATGGGATCTGCTTTATCTGGATGCTGCATGAAGGCATCTTTCCAATACTGTCTTCCCTTGTAATCCAGCCGCACTGTCTTCACAGGCGTTAGTGAGCCTTCACGCATTTCGGCTTCCGTTTTCGCTTTTCGTTTTGAGTAGAATTCTATCCGCGATTTAGCTCCGAGAGCGTCTTCGTATTCGACTCTGTATCCGGTTACTTCCTTGACCAGATTGTTTTCTACACACCATTCTCGCTCGACATCGAGCGGTTTTGTTGGGTCGATGAAGTAGAATCGGCTATCTTCTTTTGTGAGTTCGTAGGTTGTTAGCTCCGAGAGTGTTGAGTGGCCATTTTCGATTAAGATGTTCCTCCATGCGATCGGGTGGACTGAAATTGATAATTCTCTGCCTTCGTTCGATGTATATGGTCGTCTCCGTTCACCGTCGAGATTGCCGACATGATACACTGGAGACAGCGAGAGCGTGCCTCGGTGGTTAGTGAGCCGATGCTCTCTTCCTGGGTCAAGACCTGCGTACATATTCGTAGGATTGTGTTGGATGTTTTCAATATCCGAATACCGGAATGCGGCCTTCTGTTACTGGTCTGAGTGCGTCAAACCCGTCGCTTTCGGGATGGTACGTTTTGCGCTTGTCGAACGATGTCGACGCTACTGTAATCCCACCGTTGAGGTCGACGACAATCCACGTCCGAGGCCATTCATCCGGGATCGGATCAGGGGTTATCTTGACGACTTGAAACAAGTGGAATTTTTTCCCGGCGTATGATGCAGTTGTTTTGACCTCCTGTAGTGTTTTACCTGAACTGCCTTCTATCGCTGTATTACCGTCTTTAGACGGTCTATCGCTGGTTTCCATACTTTTTCTCTCAGCCTCTCCCGGTGTATATAAACCCCTAATTAAAGCCGCTCTTTGAATGCTTCGAGACTCGCTTGGCCTGTTTGTGTTTCAGTTTCGTCTCCATCCTCGGGCTCGGAGCTGTCAGATGTAGTATTTGACTCCTCGGTCGTTTTTGTCTGGTTTGTATTCGTCTCGATACTGGGCTGGTCGTTTTTGTCTGGTTTGATATACTCAATAATTTCTATTGAGTCCTCGTCTTCTTCGAGAGACCGAATTGCGTTGTGTGCTGTTTGAACGGCCTCATCGAGTTGTTCGCCTTTGGATATTTGAACACCGCGCTCCCATCGATCACAGCATAAGATGCTGACATCCCATCTCCTCGAGGTAGTTTCTTGGTCTGGAGTGATGATGATACAGGTTCGGTCGCCTTCTGGATTGTAGTAGTTGATGTGCTTGCTTACGTTCGTCGTGATTTTCCAATCTCCAGGTGGGTCTGGAAGGTCGTGATAGACGGTCATTGGTATGTTGTATTTTGTCTTTGGCCCCTAATTATATTGAAATCCCGAAGATTCTTGAGTTTTGGTTCGCATATCACTGTTAATGGGTCGTGATGAAAAGCCTCTGTCTAGCCATGCTGATGATTCGGATGATTCGGGCCGATCTGGATTTTTCCAGACTACAGTTTCGTGGGTTCGCGATTTCGCCATAGGAGCAGGTATCGTTCTCATCCTTTTGATGTTGATAGTCGGTGTTGCTGGCGTCTGGCCACCATTTGGGGCTGTTATTAGTGGGAGTATGGAGCCAGTGATTAATCAGGGCGATCTTGTCGTGTTTACCGATACTGAACGATTCGAACCCTCTGGTGCCGATGAACACGGGATAGTCACTCACGATCGTGGTGAGGAACACGGCGTTGAGTCTTTTGGTGAGTGGGGGCTTGTGATCTCTTTTTCGTACTCTGATTCGGGGCAAGATATCATCCACCGGGCGATGTTTTACGTTGAAGAAGGCGAAGATTGGGTTGAACGGGCAGACCCCGAGTATTTAGACGGTGAGAGCTCTTGCGATGACCTGACTACGTGCCCTGCTCCTCACGATGGGTACATTACGATGGGCGACAACAACGGTTACTACGATCAGGTTCAGGTCGGGCGTGAGCCTATCAAACCAGAGTGGATATCTGGAGTTGTCGAGTGGCGAATTCCGTATGTTGGTTGGTTACGGATGGCTTGAGAATGCCTGATTGTCCTGTTTCTGTTTCACGATTCTGCTTCGATTGACTCTGCGAAACTGAGTAAGATAGATCTGAAGGCTTCCGGGCTGGCGTCGTAGACGCCGTTTTCTTGTCTTCGAGACACGCAACTTGCTGTCTGTGAAAGGAGATCCTCTGCGTTGAGCTCGTAGCGAGCGACGGCGTGCATAATTTGGTTCTCCATGATTGTCTGAATGGGGAACGGCTCATACTGAGGGTCGTGCAGTTTGGCAGCGTAATTAGCCAGTCGATTTACTGCTTGTATCCACTTTCCGTAGGAGGTATCTGTACGCTCCCCGGTTGTCCAGTCGCTATCTGTGATTTCTGTTCGGATGTATGGTAGGGCTTGGTCGAGCCTTTCCGTACGGTCGTGTGGGATTACTTCGAGGCTCTCCACTGGATGTACGACAGTCTCGGCGTCGGGTGCGTCTCCAGCAGGGTTAAAAACCAGTTTGTGTTCGTCCGGGCCGTCGAAGCGCAATGTCCGATCATGTGTGATCGTTCCGGCGTATGCCGATGTTCCGCTGTATTGGGGCCAATGATAGAGTCGGTACGATTGCGTTCCTTCGTCTGTTTGCCCACCAACGAGTAATGGATCTCGTCCGTTGATTTGAACTGCTACCCGGTAGCTCTCAATTTCGCCAAAGATGTCGATTACCTCTGACGGAGTGTACTGGTCGATATCGTCGATACTCGTTGGGTCTGTTGCGTGCTTGAACGATTCGAGCGTCGGTTCTGTTAGCTGTGATTTGGTATTACTCGTCATGTTGGTTGGCTCCGTCCATTCCGTAGGCATCTGCTAATAGCCTCAGCAATTCGATGTTGGTGAGTTCGATATATTCGTCCATACCACACTCGTATAGCCTGATTCGGTCGGTTGCGAATCCGAGTGTTGGCCCGTCTTTGATGCTTAATTGTCTGGACTCGCGCTGGTGTTGTAGTGTGGGAGTTCGGTTTTGACGCTCTTTTTCAGGAACGTCGATTGTGACCGTTTTCATGGTTCGGTGACGAACTCAGGCATGGATTTTCTCGACCGATTCATTATCGAGACATTTGACCACTTTCCCGTCCCGGAAAATCGATCGCGTTCCGTCGTTGTAGTTAACAACGAGATTTTCCCTTTTGTCTCGGTCGAGACTGGTGACATTTTCGAGTGGATCTGTGCGCTCATCGCCGTTGTACTCTACAGTGACTACCATATCCGAATCTTCCACTTATTTTCCGAGGGCTAGAAATTCTCCATTCACGCTGTGTCGAATGGCTTCACTTCGAGCAAGAGTTGCCCGTCGCCGAATCCTTTGAGGCTTACTTCGATATCGTCGACGATTCCGAACAGCGGGCCTTGTTCTTGCAGGAAAGTATCGAGGATGAGCTGGTTTTCGATAGGCGTCTTTGCTTCATAGAGGTCAACCCCTACTTTCGAGAGAGTGATGTAGTTACGATCTGGGATTGTGATACCCCAATTTTTGAGGCTTTTCCAGATTGCTGTCCTGATTACGTCTTCGGTGTCGTTTGGATCGGCAGTCATGGTTGTTGACGGTGTTGTCCGGTGGGTTGAATTCATGGTGTATCTCAATCGCTGGTTTTGACTGCTGATCGCAGTCACCTTTCTTCAACTTCCACTCCCAACGAGTGCATAAAAACTTCCGAGCTGAGAGGCTGAAAACCCTGATTTATCCGAGGGTATTTAACTAATGTCCGTGAATATAATCTGTAAGGATGGCTGAATCACACGGAGTTGCTATTATCCCGATCATTGTCCCACCCGATCGGGATGAGCCGATTAAGATCCATCGCCTGTCGAATCCGCAGGGAAAGGGGCATGAGAAACTTGATAAACACGTTGTAGATAGCATCCATGTCGATGCTGCTACTGCGTTTGTTGAGGCGTTCAACAAACTGCCTATAGACGGTGGTATGATACATCGGTCATTTGCTACCAGTTATACGTATTCACGACCGACCTCCGACCATTGGGGAGTCACTCGCCGAGAGACTCGCATTCATACGTATTTGGTTGCTCTTCGGCCTGAACAGTACCACGGTGACGAATCGAGTTTGGTAGAGCCTCCAATTTCGATGTCGTTTGCATCGGAACTGAAGGCTGTTGGAGCGGCCGCAATCATTGTTCACAATAAACGTGAGACTGTCGACCGCGTTCTTCAGACCCGAGGCTTTGGGGCTCTGCCGTATGAACGAGACTGGGTTACGTATGACGAGTTGATGGAGAGTCGGTCGTTCCGCTATGGGTGGGAACTCCGATTTGAAGATCCTGATGAGTTGCCTTGGATGGACACAGAGCCGTCTTTCGGCGAGCCGTACACTAAAGAAGAAATAGAGGCTGCTGTTGATCGGCGGTATCAACTCGGTTATTGTCCAGGACAGATTTACTGCCATAACCACCGTTGTGAGAAAGGCGACATCACTGATGAGCTCGAAGCCGATACCGTGCTTGATATGAAGGTTCAGTCTCCGCAGAAATTACCGCTGGACGAGCGTGACCGGCTTGAGGAGATGGGCGAGCAGCGGGTGAGCGTCGATCTGCACGAAGTTAGCGATGGTGAGTATGTGTATTTGCTCGTCGGCCCAAATATCGACTCTGGAGAGCTCGAATTGAGTGGGTGGTTCTGTAGTACCGAATGTATTGAGTCGGTTCCGTGGCCGACAGACGACCATATTGCCGTTGCTGCCGAACTGTGTGTACCGATTGAGGTGGATCAGCCGCCGGGTTCGGTGCCGCCTGTTGTCAGTGACGTCAGAGGCGTCTACTCTACCGAGCCAAACGTGCTTCAAACGAACCTATCCTCGTTTTCGGTATGAGTTGCTGGTGGGGCTCTTAGTTCGAAAACTCCGGGTCGTCGCTGATTTTAGATGCCTCCGGCCCTGTTTGATTTTGGTATTTCGAGCCTCTTCCTTCCCCGTAAGGCCGTCTTGCTGGTGAACTGAGTTCTGTCAGTGTCAGCTGTGCAATTCGCATTCCGGGTGTGAGCGCGACAGGTGCGACACCGAGGTTGCTGATTTCGAGTGTGATTTCTCCGTGGTAGCCGGGGTCTATGATGCCTGCAGTGCTGTGGACGATTATTGCGAGCCGGCCAAGAGAAGACCGCCCTTCGACGTGACCAATGAGGTCTCGAGGTATGTTGACCGTTTCTGTGGTCGTAGCGAGGATAAAATCGCCGGGGTGGACAATGAATTCCTCACCTTCGTCGACAGTCTGTTCGGTGATGTACTCTGAGACTTCCTGTTCTTTCGTTGGGTGGATACAGGGTATGTTGGTACGATTGAATTTGAGGAATTCTCTTCCGAGTCGTAAATCAATCGAGGCTGGCTGGATCTGACGGTCGATGTTTCCGAGCGGTTCGACTTCCAGATGCCCGTCTCTCAACCGACTAAGGATGTCGACATCCGACAGTATCATGCCGGTGAGTGCTTACCGGAGAGTCAAATAGATGACGGAGCCCTGACCGATACCTGTCTGTCGATCTGGTTGAGACTGTTGATTTCTGTTTCAAGGCGTGCTGCGATCCCGCTGGCTGTTGTCTCTGTGATTGGTTCGGTAAATTCGATAGTTTCCTGGAAGTAGATTGTTCGAGGCAGTTCGAGTTCCCCGTCTTCGAAGACGTAGACGACGACACCGTCTGTCTCAACGACGTCTTCGGATTGTAGATACTCTCGGTGTGTATCGGGGTTATCTGCGTAGGGCTCAAGTCCGTCGCCGAACTTCTCTGAGGCTCTGAAACTGATTGAGTCTTCGTCGACGAAGATGTCGGTCGCCATTTTCCCACTTGGCAGTTCGTACTGCAAGTTCTCAACATCACAGTCGAGCCATGTGTGTACGACAGCGCCGACGTCTTCGACGGTGAGTTCGTCTTCTTCGGCTGGTGGCCGTGCTGTTTCGGCTGGCTCGGTGGTGCCTGTGGATTCGCTCATGCGGTTGTTGCCTCCTGCTGGAATGTGGTCAACTGCTTGGCGTCGTATTCGAATGGATCGCCATCTATCCCCTCTGCTGTTTGTGTGACGGTCTCGATCTTCAAAGCGGTTTGAGTGCCGAAGTGAGCGTCCACACTGTTCATCGCGGCTGCAATACGATATTCGACTTCTGCTGTCCTGTGGTAATGGTTGAAATTTAAGTCAAGGATTGCACTGCCGAGGAGGTTCTGGATCGCGAGTGCAGGGTTAGCCTCCCAATCGTCCGGGAGTCGCTCTCCGCAACGGTAAGCGTCTGCGAGCTCTTCGACTGTTTGATTGTCTGTCTCACCTACTTTCGCGAGCGGGTTGTAATTGCCTCTTGCTTTCCGTTCGACCACGTATTCTTCGAGACTCTGAGATTCGTTTGGAGATACCTGCTTGTCGATGATGTAGAGGGCTGCGATGAGGCTTCGATACGTGTGCCACTGAGCCTCGTCGTCGAAGATGTCTTGGCCGGTTAGTTCGAGAATCTCGATGATACGCTGTTGAGCGTCTTCGAGACTGTTAGAGTCCGGCTCGACCGGGATTTTCTCGAAAACGTCGTGGATATCAAGCAGCGTCTCTACTTTTGTCGTCCCTCGGTCTTCGATTGTTGGAATGAGTTTGCTGTTAGTCATCGTACTAGTGTTGCGCCGTCAGGTGATGGTCCGGGTTTTGATCGTCCGATTCGTCGTTAGGAGCAATTTCGTTGCTCACACGGGTGAGTTCTCCGCAGTCAATCGCAATGCGAGCCAGTGAATCGATGCACTCGTTGTAGACCGATTCGCGCTCTTCTTGAGTGTCTGCTTGCTCAAGCCGGTTGTTGATTGAATCGAAAAGCTCGTTACGGGCTCGCTGTCTGCTGAGGCTCCCCATTAGTTTTCGACCTCCATTCCGACCGCCTTTTTGTCTGTTTTGTTGTCGAGCGTGATTCGGACGATACGAAGGTGTGCCTTATCCGGCTCGTCGATATTCTCGAAGTGTTCGATGGCGTCTTGTTCGCTTCCGAGGACGTTGCTGTCTGATCCGATAGGTGGGACTAGACAATTCCTGTGCGTATTAAACACGCCGTACCCGTAGACTTCGTCTTTCTCGTCCAAGAATAGGGTGTCTTCTTCGCCTGTGGTTTCGACATTGCCGTTGTCGTCGATACTCGGAGAGGTGGTGCGTATTTCGTGGATATCGATACTTCGTAGGTCTTCTCTTTCGACTGTGACTGACGTTCCCGCCTCTGATTGACGATCTGCCGGTGAGAGTAGCCACACCGGGTCTGCATTGATTCCTTTTGCGAGAGCGAGCAGTTCTTCGGGAACGACTCCCTCCTCGGCATCGATACTCTTGATTTCGTTGTCGCTGGTGAATGTGACTGTGATTGAGCTCATGCTTCTGCCTGTGAATTGGATTGTTCGGCTTCGCGTGCTTGCCGATCGGCGTCCGGTTCTTCGAGATCGTTGAGAATTGCTCTGAGGCCGTTGAGAGCGGCTTCAGTATCGCCGTTTTCGATGTGAGCGATTGCATCACCGAGAGAGTCGACTTGACCGCCTCGGATGATGCTTTCATTTCTGGTTGCGATTTCGTGCCCATCCTCGACGATTATCGTTGCGAGACAGTCCCCACAGTACGTGAAATCGTCGCCTGCCATTCGATAGTGGCTGACGTATCTGAAACCACATATACCACACTTCTTTTCTCCGTCGTGCCGGGTGTGTTCTACCTCTACCATGGATGATCTGAGGGGAGAGTCCCTCACTTGCACCCGGACGATAAAAATTTTCAGTGGTGTCTATACCTTACCAACCTATTTCGAACATACCTTTGGAAATTGTTGGTAAGGACTGATCCGAATGTCACCGACTCGCCACAATTTAGTATAGGTGTTTTTTCTTCCCGATAAATTCGCTTAGACAACGAATACATCGGTAGCGTGTCAGCTGATTCCAAACGTGTTGTGAGCGCAACATCGAGATACCGGCTGGCTTCATCCCGCATTTGGGGCATTCTGGGCCTTTCCCTTCGAAACTATTGATTCTCTTTTCGACGTCTTCTTGCCCATTAGAGTATGGACGAGTCTGGATTCGGTTTCTGATCGTATCGATCTCGTCTTCAGTGTAATCTTCCTTGCCGAACTGCCTTTGTTCTCGTTTCGAGTAGGTCATTTTTCCATCAGTTTGTCTCGAATTTCTGCGTAGGTAAGTTCACTAATATCTCCGTAAGTAAATTCGTTTTCCGGGTCTGCTGCGATTAGGTGTTTGTACGTGTTCTGGATCGTTGTTGTGCTGACCGGGCATTCTTCGCTAATAGCTCTTTGTCTTATTCTCTCACTGAAATAGAGCCCACTTGCGTAAATTGCAGTCGCAGCGACAGCGGTTGGTTGTCTGCCTGTGATTTTATGTGTCTCACTGAAGTGCTTTGTGAGCTTCGTCGCTTTTGCTTCGATTTTATTATCAATATCAAGTTTTGAGGCAAACTGCGGGATGTATTCTGTTGGATTTGCAGGTGAGACTTCGATGTTCAGTTCTCTTCGAATCCGCCTTTGAGACCGCTCAATTGTGAGTTTGTCGACTCGAGAGACAGTCGCGATATCTTCGAATGTACGTGGGATCTGACTCTGCCGAGCGGAGATGTAGATTGCTGAACTTGCGACCTCTTCGATAGATCGCCCCTTGAGGAGGTCCTTTTTGCTGGCTTGCCGGAAGATGATTGAAGCTGTTTCTCTGACGTTGTCGGGGAGACCGAGCGCGGATGCCATCCGAAGGATTTCAGTTAGCCCTTTTCGTAGGTTGCGGTCCTTGCTGTTTTCGGTTTTAGAACGCGAGTCCCATTTGCGAAGACGATCCATTGTTCGTCTCCGTTTTTGCGACAATCGTTTGCCGTAGCCGTCTTTGTTGCGCGATCCAATTACTGTACTTAGCCCCCTGTCGTGCATGGTATTGGTGATGGGAGCTCCAATCCGAGATTGGTTGTCTTCTCCTTCGAAATTCCGCCATTCAGGTCCTCGATCGATTTTCGATTCTTCGATAACAATCCCACAGTCTGCACAGTGGGTTTCTCCTGTGGATTCGTCTTCTAGAAGGTTTCCGTCGCATTCGGGGCACGAGTCTCTTTTTTTGGCGACGGCATCACTACTGATCGCCTGTTGATGTTCCTGGTGTTCTGGTGCAGTGGTTGTTCGCGCAATATTGTCAGTTGAAGTCATGATCGGGGAAGAACGGGTTGAGAACCAACCGTAGGGAATCGTCGCCGCTGGCTGTCGCTCGCGGGCGATTCATACCCTTGTCTCTAATTGTATGTCTATCAGTTACCTTTGAGGGATATAAACTCTATATTCTGCACTCCGGACCTTATGTTCCAAGTTGGAAGTCGAGAGAGACTTTTGAGCACCAGCTCAGGTTTCTCAATGTGCAATATTTTGGCTTTGAGGCTGTTGTACCGCTCGAATTTACCAACCTTTATATATCAAACTGGCTAATCACCTTTTGCATGGCAGACCTAGTTGTCAAATCCGCCGTCAAAGAGGCGTTGAGCGACAAAAACGTGGCTTCGGACTTCTATGAGGCACTCGACGAGGAGGTTCACGAACTCATCGACGAAGCCGCAGAGCGAGCAGCGGCCAACGACCGGAAAACAGTCCAGCCGCGAGACTTGTAGAACCGGCTGCTAACTAACATAATCTTGTCTATTTATTGGGTTGAGTAGCTTCTAGTTAGAGGCATCTACGGGTCAGAGTATATAAAGGGGAATTCTTAATATATAATCAGCAGTTACCTCGGTATTGATGACGTTCCGGAAAGATAGGTTCAGAACTGACCCTTCGATCGCTCTTGATATGGCCTATAGGGTTGGGGAGAATCACTGCAGTGAAAGTGAGGATGGGGACCCCAATCACAGCTCAAAGGAACACGTTGTTTCGTACAATATTTGGGTTGATGATGGTGAAATAACCAAAGCAGAAGAACAAGATACATACTCAGTAGATGGTGTGTCTTTGAAAGAACAGAAAGATGCTGTCAGAAGATACGGTGATTATGAAGATTGGCCTTCTTACCTCGCTGAGAAGTGTGGTGAGCCACCATTCCCTGATCGGCGAGTTTTTATTAGGTACGGGGGTGGCCCACATATCTTTATTACAGTCTTTTTTGATGGGTGGTTAAATGAGCCCGAAACTGCATCTGTCCATGAGAGTAAAACTCGAACTTTTGTTCCAATGGCATATCGGGGAGACTGCCTTTGCTATGAACGAATAAGCAAACCCCGTCTCATAGAGTGGTTTGACGAGTTTGTTCCTGGAGATGGTAACGACATTCTGGGTGAGAAGGATGTGCATTTCGTCACAAACGGGAGAGGTGCTGAAAAACTGAAACATAGGACATCTCGGTATTTGTTGACTTTGCCTAGTCCTAATGCAGATCCCGATTCTCGTTTAACGAGAGAAGCTGTTTTTGAGCCATTTTATATTTCGGGGTTACTCGGTGTGACGCATAAATATGGGCGGGTATTGTGTGACGAGCTGGTCCGGGAAGAAAAGTGGCCAGTGACAAGGTTGTACCCCCCAGATGATAATACGTGGTTTGAATATGATGGCTATGTTGTAGCCCTCGAACAGTATTGGGGCGAATGTGACGAGTATGACTATTCGACGTACAAATTCCGATCGGCAGGCAAACTGACTTCTGAACCGATTGTTATTGTTTGATATCAGTTTTGTATCGTCCCTACGTTTGCATCTTCGGTTAGCTCATCAACTTCGAAGAAGATCACTTTGACTCGAGTAGAAGGCCAGACAGTTTGCTTGTTTGGATTGTGGATACACAGCGAATGCCGACTACAATGCGGCGAAAAACGTAGCTCGAAAGTTGGCATTGAAACTCCATCGAGGGCAGAAGTCCCCCGATGGAGGGGTGTTCTGTCAGTACGCCCTGAAGTCAGGGATTATGATCGTGAACGCTACTGAAGTGGCGTCCGACCAGTATTGGTCGGCAGAAC
>LKMJ01000057.1_pt1 | contig 61261 bp, 67 predicted proteins | sample 643391 | NCBI WGS metagenome assembly LKMJ01 (sample SAMN04112250, study PRJNA286221) | soda lake metagenome | biome: soda lake; feature: Kulunda Steppe; material: water; isolation source: sample PL-Br10 brine of Picturesque Lake | place: Russia: Kulunda steppe | collected 2010-07 | reverse complement strand
TGGCTGCGTTCCATGGTCTCCCCGTAAATGCTTAGTGGGCCAGTTCTGGCTCACGCACCGGAAAGATGGGAAACACTACCTTTGTTATACTCTCCCTTGCGAGAACCAAGGATGTTCAAAACCGCAAGAATGCACAATGGTCAGTATTGTAGAAGGTTCAGAGATAGCGAGCGAGATTCAAAATACAGAATTCAGACAGGACATTGAATAGACCGAGTAAGGGTTGAAGAAAGAACTACCGACTGACTGGTAATCTGAGTACAACAAAGTACGGATAGGGGGAATGGCAAACCATACCCAATAAGAGAATCTTACAAAGGCGGTTATCCCTGGATAAGACAGTTACAATCTGGTCTTGCCAGTCTTCAGCAAGGCTCGTACCCGAGGCCATTGTCTGGGGCAGTCCTGGACAGGCCGTCTGGAAATACATGAGAATCGGACGGTAGCTACATAGGTGAGTACATACACATACAATGGGTTCAAGAGAAACTGAACTATCTCAGGATGTCGTGTTCGATATTCTCAGTAGTCCTAGGCGACGGTACGTACTGTACTATTTGAGAACGACAGGCGAAACAGTCAAATTGACTGACCTCGCTGAACAGGTCGCCGCCTGGGAAAACGATACAGCGCCAGAGCAGATTACTGAACAACAGCGCAAGCGCGTGTACGTGTCACTTTATCAAACGCACGTCCCCCGGCTCGCCGAGGCTGGTGTCATCGAGTACGATAAGGATTCAGGTGATATTGCACTTGCAGAGGAGGCCAACGATATCGACAACTATCTCGGCCAGCCCGAGCAGCCACTCCCATGGCAACAATTGTATCTCGCGCTTGCCGGCATAAGCGTCGTGTTGCTCGGCCTGACCACGCTCGATATCTCAGTGTTTGCTGCAGTTCCCGAAACAGTGGCCGCGGCCATTATTATTACCGGCTTCGTTGTCACAGCGTTAATTCATTCGTTCGTTCGGCTCTCCCGCCGACGCTCCGTCCCGGATGAATTACAACAGCGGAGGTAAGCTAACCAACGGATAAAGCCGTGGATTTCCCCGCTATCACCGATATGAACATCTCCTCAAATGAGTTCGAGTACCCAACTGGCCCGCCGCTAAGTTGCTACATCACGTGTGGGTTCTACCACACCGTTCTTTATCGGTCCATACTCTCGTTTCTCACCTCCGGCAATACCACCGTACAGCACTGGAGATTACTGTGTCAATGGAGAAGACAACTTGAGAGATAACCAAATGACTACTGTGAGTTGGAGATGGTTAATATTGCGTATATATTTGGAAAAGAGAATAAAAAAAGCAGTTGTGTCAATCGTCGGAGTCAGGGACGAGCTGGTCTGGTTCTCGTCTGAAGGTTGGGGTATTTGCGAACTCGCGAATCCGTTCCATATCAGTTTCTGTGATGTGCTCTGGCATCACTACCACTAACCAATCTCATAGGGATAGTAATTGGTCGCCTGTTCTGCCATCGGTTGCGACTATGATACGTCTACGATTCTCAGGTTAGCTAATAAGCACCGCATAAAAATTATTTGAGTGATACATTGCCATCGGCAATAAAAAGTCAGAAGCAGTTACTCTCATCAAGTAGTAACTTAATAACTAATGTATTAACAGGCAATTGCATAGGTGATGTCACCCGGAACGCCACAACAGTCGTCATGTGTGAATAAGTGGCATATTACGGTGCGTTCGGATGGAGACACCGACACGTTACCGAAGCTATCTGTATACCATCGGCGGATACTCGCCCATGTCGGTTCCAGTGGGGGCTCTATGAGCACGGTCCAGTTAGCCAGGTTGCTTGCCACCGAGCGAGCAGACAGTTCTGGCTGGAGAGATAGTTCTAACGCAGTCTCAACAGGGTTTGCGACCAAAAGTCTGCAGGAGGTATACCTCGAGTTGGTCACTGAACAGCTTCCGCTGCTTGAGCGAAAGGGTTTGGTCAACCACTGTGAGCAAAGTGGGGAAATATCTTTGAAATCTTCCTCCATGTGAACAGAACAGGGCTTTGTCCTGCAGCTATCCGTTCTCTCGAACACCCGACGAAGCGGTGGGAGATGTTACATTGCCATCTTCAGTTGTTTTTTGCGAGGTTCTCCGTGTCGATCGTGTCCCAGATAGTCCGCCCATCTTCGGTCAGTCCGTAGACCCTGCCTTTCTTTCGATCTTCTGAAACGAGGAGATTCACGAGCTCTCTATCCCGAAGGTCCTGTAGCGCCCGCGAGACGTGGGCAATCCCAACCGATTCATCCCCTGCAATTTGTGAGGGTGTCGCTGGGCCAGCTGCGAGTCGTTTGAGTGCCAGAATGCGATACCGTGAACTGATTACAAAGCCAATTTCATCCCAATCTTCGGTCATAATTATTATTGTATTGATTTTTTGTCCGTCGTACGGACCGGTTAGATACGTTCGATTCAATTTTGTTTATCGACAGCTTCCGGTATAGCTATTACGTTCGTTCAAAATTTGCACGGATTTAAGCAAAGAGTAGAAAAAAATAAGGGACTATTACCCCGCAGGTTGGAAGATATATAATTACAGCCTGTAGATACGTTCGGACTGTTTTAATTGGGTGTCTCTGGTATCCAGCTATAGAATTGGGCGAGCGAACAAATCAGCACATAGGAGTGCTCTATAGCGCATATGCCAACCCACAGTGCGAGAAGACAACACCGGCCCACTGAGTAAGCCGTTCAATTATCGACCTCAGTGGGTTACAGCCCTGTTAGCTCGTCTGGATTTCAATTCGGTGGGAATCCTCGTCCGAATGGGCTTTTGGAAGTGTTAGCGTAAGAACGCCATTGTGCAGAGCAGCCGATGCCTCCTCCGTGAGTACGGGTGTTGGCAACCTAATGGAGCGCTTCATATTTGTAGCGCGTCGTTCTTTCCGGTGATACTGGTCAGCCTCTTCCTCCATCTGTTCCTCATTTTGAGCTTCAACCCAGAGCGTCCGCTCGGTGACAGTAATATCGATATCTTCTCGCTCGAACCCTGGCATTTCAGCAGTTACGACGAGTTCATCCTCATCCTCGATTATATCGACCGGAAACCGTCTGCTGGATAATTGCGGTTGCTCACCGGACCATAACTGTGTCGTCTCTTCAAGTTGTTTGTTCATCTCTTCGAGCATCTGTTTGAAGTCGAATGGGGTGTTCATGTGTTTGAGTTCTCCGATAGAGACTTCGGTAGTTCAATGAAGCCGTTTATCGAGTCTATCTGGTCATGTATGAGTGGTTGTTCACCAGTCTACCGTACCGATTTTGAAAAGTCAATCCGATAGCTTAGCTATACACGGCCTAGTCGAATTGGTCCGGCGCGCCAGTGGAGAGTAAACTGTGTAATAATCAAGGTCAGGTATGAGAAAGCGAGGAAAACTACCTGAAAGATGAACCGCCGTCGAAGACTGCAGTTGCCCTCATCAGCCAGTCTCCCAGGATGGCGATATGGAAGTAGGGTAGTATTACCAACTATTACGACTAAAGCTTCGGTTGGGGCACAAAGTATGTCTCTTATAGCACCCGATGGCAACCTCCATCGGTCCGGGATGAATACTATTTTCCAGTTATCGACATTTGATATTGAACACTGGAACGTTTTCTCGACAAAACAACACTGAACGGATCAGGTATCTGTTTCTTGGAGATAATTGCCGTTGAAAAAGCACTGTCTATTAGAAGGAGACACGGGACCAAAAAACCCGGAAGGGAGCATGCCAGTTGTACACCGCAAGCAGTTGGAGTAAGTTGGTGTGAGGCCAGGAGAACAGGTTTGGGTGTTACGCCAGGGAGACGTCGGTATTGGGTCTTTCGTCGAAACGGGACCACGAAAATTACATTGTAGTAACCGCACCGCATGGAGGGTATATTGAATACAACACGGCAAAGCAAGCGAAGTATGCTACAGAGATACAGGATGCGGCTGGCTGGATTTGTCTGGGGTACAGCGACGGGAGTGGGGCATTCGATAGATGGCATATCACGTCAACGAATATTGCTCCAGATTCGTTCCAAAAGCCGGCTCGTCTCGCTAAGCGTGAGTTTGCATATGCCATCAGCTTCCACGGCTTTATCAAATCAGGAATTGCGATCGGTGGTCGGATAGAGCGAGAAATATGATGTGTATATCCCACGACGAGAGAGTAGTGTTGCGGGGACCTCACTGCGAAATTACGTCAACTGGCTTGCCGAGGGACAGAACGGATTACAGCTCGAACAATCGCCAGTTGCAGGAAGGGATGACTGGGAAGCGATTGTCGGAGCAGTTAGTAAGGCGTTTGCCGAGTTATAGGTTACAGGTCGTCAACGACGGACCCGACCACATCGACGATGCTATCCCTGCTGTTTCGACATTCGGCACCGGGTTGACCAATGTGGATACCTCCTTTACCGTTCTCAGTGATTCTGTTTACAACCGTATTCTCACCGCTGGCCTCGTACTGTTTAGTCAGAAGCACAATATTTGGAATTAATAAGAGATTGCGATACAGTCTTGTCGTACGTTACCTGTCCGGTTGGGTAATAGCGGTAGGCACCATAGTAAACAGTTAACAATAATAGCTGAGTTGCTGAGAAGTGATACCGATGGCAGTGCAATTGAAATTGCTACAGCTAGTTAGATTGGGAATTCAGCAGAAGAAGCCTCATCACCAGGAGGGAACGTAACCGTGTGGCCCTGGGAGCATGGGGCAATAGGGTATATTGGCTATTCTTTGCTCTGTCGACTACGGGGGACACCCCTCTGATGGCGCTGCCCTCGCTGTTCTCTTTGGAAGCCAACTCCCGGACCTAATCGACAAGCCCTTTGCGTGGTGGTTCGGTATATTACCGGCAGGGCGGTCGCTTGGTCATTCATTACTGTTTGCTGTTCCGGTCTGTCTTCTGGTCTGTATCATTGCAAGTCGGGTCGGCCGTTCAGATATCGGTGCTGGGTTTACCGTGGGTTATATTTTGCATATTCCCGCCGATGTTATCTCGCCGGCGCTATTCGGTCGGGCCGTTATCCACTAATTTTCTGTTCTGGCCGATAACACCCGTTGCAGAGAGCACGAGTCGGGGGATTTCATGCGAGCTATCTCTGAGCGGGCTATACAGCTGCATCTTTGGACCGCTCGAAGTTATCTATCTGATTGCAGAGCTTACTCTCCTTGGGACCGCCGCAGTATTATGGTGGGCCGACGGACGCCCGGCAATACCGTTTGTTCAGAAGGGGAATAACGCGGGCTAAGCGTATCCTACTGCTAGTTTGGCAGCGAGTATTGATAAGTAGAGCAATCTGTATTAGCGTAATACGAAGTTACGTATAAGTATCCAGCAATAGCGTACAAATAGCGGTCGTCCATACGTTGTGACGGAGATTACATCCACGTGTGCGAACACATCGTGTCCTGTTAAAATGACACCCGGGAGTAGAAGGGAGCTACAAACAACGCGGCCACCCAGTTCATCATGAACACAACAGATAAAACGGACGAGACAGGTCATTCACAACCAACCGTGGGAGAGCTAATGACTGAAGGAGAGCGAATGGCAATTAGAATGCTCGTCGAAGGAACAGTTACTTCGCCGTCAGTCTCCAGACAGGGGACTATCGATTCGATATTCGACGCGCTATCGAACCCCGGGCGCCGGTATGTTTTGACATACCTCCTCTGTGCTGATGATTACGTAACAATGTCCGAACTCGTCGATTACGTAATGGCACGGACCGATTCGTCACCAGAGGACCAGGCGTTTCGGAAAAAGGTCACGGTAAGCCTGAGCCACACGCATCTCCCACGATTGGATGAAGAAGGGTTCATCAAATACAACATGGAACGCCAACTCATTATGCCGACCGAGAAAACTGCACTCGTTGACCCCTATTTGAAACTAGCACTGGTTCAACAACAGCAACTCGTGGACGCACTGGAGAGTTGAAACTGTCTGAGCTGCCGGGAAACAGACTTTTTATGCCGAAATCGGAACATATCACTATCTGTAGATACTGTGAGTGTCGAGGACCCCCCACTTTTTCATACCAGACCACGTGTTTAACTGCGTTGGCGAGCCTCCTAAATCAATATATAAGACTGCCCTAGTTGAGTTCGGCTGCCCAGACCGTTGTTATCTCCTTTTCAATTGCTGTTGTGTCGAGAATCCGTAGGCTCGAGATATACTCACGTGCCTCGGAAAGGAACGTTTTTGTCCTGTCAACACACGTCGCCTCTCGGGCGTTTTCCACCGCCAACTCCGCCATATTGTATTCCAGCTTTTCGGCGAGTAGTTTTTCCATCGAGATCCCATACTCGTTGGCCTCTTCTCGTATTCGGGATGTCACCCAGAGAGGGACTTCCAGTTGTACGATACATTCTCTGGCGGGTAGTTTGAGTGTACAGCATTCGGTTTCACACGTTTCAGTGTTCCACGGAACGATGGCATACTCCTGGTCGGCTGCCTCCATAGACTGCAAATCGAAGCAGACTTACAAATGTACGAGCCACCTACTAATATACCAGAATTGGTGGTTCGTCTATTGGATTGTGAACTCTGCGTTCATTGGAAGACACGAACAATGATGTAACCGTGGACATATCAGGAAAAGAGTCCAACGGCGGTAAAACCAGCAAACCCAACGACGATAGCCAAAATAAACGAGACGACCCATGCAAGAACGGTATAACCGATTTTGGACCGGCTAACCCCTGCTCCAGCTGCTGACGCAGCGCCAGCACCAGTCACGCCGCTCACGATAATCTGATTAAACGAGACGGGAATACCGAACAGAATAGCAACTTGAGCGAGAGCGAATGCGGGAATTAACGCTGCAAGCGCCCGCCGAGGGCCTAGAGAGGCGTAATCCTGTGATACTGCTTTTATCATCCGTGGTGCTGCTGTCCAGGCCCCAACAAGGAGGCCAATACCACCACCAACGAGGATGGCAAGCAGCGGAACAATATCATCGAGCAACGGCAAGAGGGGGCCAACTGCAAGCCCAACCTGACTGCCACCGGCTGAAAAAGCAACAATAGCCCCCATCACAAGGGCGAACCGTTGCTCGGCCTGAACGATTCCCTTTTTGACCTGCTGGGAGAGTAACAACCCTGCACCGACTGCGAAGACGAGCGATGGGATGAGTATGCCAATAAGCGAATGGCCTGGGATGTATGTCCCGACCGTCTGGGCGATGGTTGCACTGCCATCTTCCGGACCAAGAACAGCGAATTCGATATTGGCGATAAGAAGGCCGACAATCGCACCGAGGAAAGAAATAGCGATATCCTCACGATGTTTTTCGTCCCGAAGCCAGACAGCGATACCATATGAGAGTGCTGCACCAACAAAGGGAGTCAAGGTCCACATCAATCCGATTTCCAGATATTTTGCCCATGCAGGGTCACCACCCATAGCCAGCCCAACCCCAATGACTGCACCAGTTACCGTGAACGCAGTCGCAATCGGATAGCCAGTGAATATTCCTATGGTAACGAGGGTAGCAGCGATAATTAGTGCCATAGCAGCAGCAGTCGTCGAGAGCGTCTGTCCCTCTATCAGGTCGCGGCCGACAGCCTCCGAGACGTTTGCGCCCTGCAATACAGCACCGAGAAAGATACAGAGACCTACAATAAATCCAGCCTGCATCACGGAAATAGCACGAGCACCGACGGCAGGTGCAAACGGTGTCGAGCCAGCAGACCCAGCCCCAATTGTCCAGGCCATGAACATGCTGGCGATAATCGCCGTAACAAACAGTGTCCCGGATAGAATATCAACCATACTACGAAACTTCAGTACCCTGAGAATAGCAATATGAATGAGATGATGCTGGCATATCTGTTGGTAAGTAAGGCTCTTCGCTGTTGGGTATCACACGCTCTGAAAGGTTCGAAATGCCACACTGGCCGTGGGAATTCACGGTATCTCCTCCGTCCGAACCGGAGCCCATGGCGGATGACGCGTGGTGTGTGGCTTTCATTGTGAGTATCTCTTCGTCTGACTGTAAGAAGTATAGTGATTACGGTCTTCGATTGTCACAGTTTTCCTGTGGCTTACAATAACTATTCATCCAGTAGTATCCAGTAATGAGTCGATTGGTACAGCATATCCCAGACCATCGCGGAGTAATCTTACCCTGCAAAGCAACCAGAACATATGACTGATAAACCAAACATCATCCTCGTATCGATAGACAGTCTACGTGGAGACCACTGTGAGCCACTTGGGAATACGCGGGGACTTACACCGACGATGCAGAAACTCGCAGCGGATGGAATCAACTTCGAAAACGCCGTATCGACCGGTCCACAGACCTTCTCCTCAATGCCTGCCGTTTTCACTGGACGCCCACGTCCGGCGGACACACTGGACGAGCACACTGCGGAGACACACTGGCAAGGGCGGCTGGAAGCGATCAAGGAACATATGCATTCATCAGCAACCCTTGGGCAACAGTTACAACTTGAGGGCTATACGACCGCTGCGGTCACTCCCAACCCCTGGACATCCAGAGCTGCCGGGTTTGACCGTGGATTCGATACCTTCGTCGACCTCTCTCGTGAAGAAAAAGAAAGTAACTGGGTATCACGCCTTGGGGGGGTTCCGGGAATCGATACCGACGACCGCGCTGTGAATCTCGTCGTTAATATGGTGACTGGGAGCTCATTCTTTGCGAAATGGACTGATATGTACGACAAAATTTCGCAGTTACGGTCGGAGCTTCCGGAGCCATACTTTCTGTGGGTGTTCTTGCTCGATACCCATTACCCGTTTCTCACGAGTTGGCGCCATCGGTCCGAGCAGTCCCTGTTTGAGATGTACTACAGCACGTATCGTTCGGAGAAGCTCATGCGGGGACGAGTAACTGATGAGGTGATGCCCGAAAAGACGCTCAAGTCTATGCTTCGCGGCTATCGAGATACAATCCGTGCCGCCGATGCATTTCTCGAAAGAGTACAGGCGGACGATAGCGATGACCCGGCCATCGTCGTTCACTCGGACCACGGTGAATCATTCGGTGAACATGGGAATTATGGGCATCATCACCGAGATGTCTACGAGGAGAATATCCACGTCCCGTATATCGTTTCAAATATCGACTCGACGGCAAATGTTAGTGAACCAGTATCCCTCGCATCTATTTATCACCTCGTTAGAGAAATAGCAAGAACAGGGACGGTCACGCCAGACAGATATACTGCTGAGTATGTGATGACAAAAAGTGAGTGCGGAACAAAGCGAGCAGTTCGTGGGGAACGGTTCAAATATATCAAGCGCGGGGAAACAGAGGAACTGTTTGACCTCAAATCCGACCCGGATGAACAGACGAATATAGCGGAGGGCCGGCCTGAACGGTGCGCTAATCTACGGGACGTTGCTAAACGCGAAGAAGTGACAACGGTTGAATTAGATACGCTTGCCAGGTCCACTGCGGTCCTCGCAGAGGAAGGTCGATTTTGAGAGAATTCGATTAACCAACAAAAGAGCGGGATTCCGTGTATTGTAGGTTAAACGCTAGCCGTAGTCCTAAACCAGCGGTTACTCCACAGTAACGCTTTTTGCCAGGTTACGAGGCTTGTCAATTGGTCGTTCTAGCAGCGAGGCGATGTGATAGGATAGGAGTTGCAACTGGACATTCGCAAGAATGCCAGCAAGTTCAGGGGAGGTCGAAGGAATGACGAGATGGTCAGTAACCTCATCAAACGTTGTCGACTCCTCGCCGATAACGACCACCGGAGCTCCCCGTGCAGCTACTTCTCGAATCGTCCCGCGCATGCGGTCTACATTCTCTCCTGTATTGATGGCAAAGACCGGTGTGTCGGGTGTAACTAGCGCAAGGGGCCCATGTTTGAGTTCACCGGCCGGGAATCCTTCCGCATGTTCATATGAGATTTCTTTGAGTTTGAGCGCTCCTTCCAGTGCTACAGGATGACCGGTACCGCGACCAACGAAAAAGAACGACTCCGCATCACAGTATTTGTGTGCCAGCGCTGCTGCCTGGCTGTCATTGAGAATCTGTTGTATTTTATCTGGGAGTGACGAAAGTTCTGCCTGCACGGATGAGAGGTCGTCGGGGTCATCGGAGACGAATGCTGCGAACTGGGCAAGGGTTGTAACCTGTGACGAGAAGGTTTTCGTTGCAGCAACGCCGATTTCCGGACCGGCTCGAATGAACATCGCTTCGTCACATTCTCTAGCAGCCGTCGACCCGATAACGTTCGTGATTGCCAGTGTTTTCATCCCACGGGAAGAGGCTTCACGGAGGGCTTCGAGCGTGTCTGCAGTTTCACCGCTCTGAGTGACACCGATAACGAGAGTATCATCATGAAGCGGCGGTGGGCTCGCAACGAATTCACTCGCTAACGTGGTCCGTGCTTTAATACCACGTTCGGCAAGAAGCTGTTCGCCATAGAGTGCTGCATGATAGGAAGTCCCACAGGCAATAAACTGAACCGATTCAATATCTTCGATGAATGATGGGTCAAGTTCGTTTGTTGCGGCCCCTCCATCAGTCATCCTTGCATCGGTTAACGCCCGTCCCCTTGTGGCCCGTTCCAGGGCTGTTGGTTGTTCGTGGATTTCCTTGAGCATGTAATGGTCGAATCCCCCCTTTTCGGCCCCCTCCGGCGACCATTCGACGGTTTCTACGGAACGTGAGACAGGGGCACCGTTCTCATCGATTGTTTTATACCCCGAATCCGAGAGAATAACTATGTCTCCATCTTCCAGATAAATCACGTCCTCAGTGAATTCGAGAAACGCCGGTACGTCGCTGGCAAGGTAATACCCTTCCTCGCCAATTCCAACGACGAGTGGTGAGCCTGAACGGGCAGCGTAAATGGTATCCTCTCCGGAGATAACCATGGCAATTGCATAGCTTCCTTCGAGGGTTTTCAATGTTTCTGCGAAGGCTTTTTCCGGGGATTTACCGGCAGAGAGGTGCTCTTCCACCAGGTGTGGTATCACCTCTGAATCAGTTTCGCTGGTGAATTCGTGGCCCGAGGCAGACAGCCGTTCCCGGAGTTCGCTGTAATTGTCAATAATGCCGTTATGAACCACAGCAACCTCGTTAGAACAATCCGTGTGAGGGTGGGCGTTTGCATCGGAGGGCTCTCCGTGCGTACTCCAGCGGGTGTGCCCGATTCCTGATGAACCGTTAACATCGAGCGACGAGATGGCGGCTTTCAGTGCACTGACTTCACCCTCTCGTTTGACCAGATCCACTCCTTCATCGTTTCGAAGGGCAACACCAGCCGAATCGTATCCGCGGTACTCGAGGTTATCGAGCCCTGTGAGCAGAGTATCCAGCACGTTCTGGCCACCAACGTACCCAATAATGCCGCACATTAGACTAACACCTCGCGTCCGTGTGGAGGACTGGAATACTGGACAACATGCTCAAGTTCACCGTGGATGAACCAATCAGCGATTCCATCCACGGTAAACAATCGCTTTGCTTCTCGTGGCGACAAAGAATCACACCAACCACCATACGATAGCTGTCGGGTGTTTTTGTAACCGTGGTTGTGTGTGATTGCGTTGCTCGTGCGATACTGAGACATGCCGATTTAGTTTTTACGAGAGTGTCTTTGTTATAGGGCTACTTGCTGTCGCTGTAACCAACCGAATATGTCACCTATGCCGAGACAAAGTCTTCATGAAATGAGAACGAAAAAGGTCATACGGCTCTGGAGTCAGACAGTATACCTTCGTCCTATGAAGATATCAAAAACCCACATCACATTCGAAAGTTTGCATTAACGGACACCTTTTCCTGAGTAAAATGAAGTGAGTAGACGATTCGATGTGGTTAACTACGGATTTGTGAGGCTGTCCTGTTCTCACCTGGTGGTGCATCGAACATCGCAAGTAGGTCACTAACGAACGCATCTGGGCTGTAAACAGTCCCTTCGACTCGGCACGGAAAAACCCCTTTCAACTGTTCATCGCTAAAAACGCTGATCGTGATATCGGGTGGTGATATCGTCTTGTATGACTCGTCAGTGATGGAGTTTGACACTGTCCGTTCGGTAAAGCCGCATGCTTTCATGCCGCCTGTTCTCCATTCACTCAAGCTCTCTACTGTTTCAATCAGGTTGTTTGCTGCCCGCATTGATTCACAGGCATCACAGAGACAGATGTCATCCCCAAGTACCGTGATGTCATAGTCGTCAATCCAGTCGTGAGCCGCTGCATTCTGAATGCAGTCCATCAAATCTTTTCGGTGTGCGTGCAACCCGGGCCTCGGTGAAACGGAGCGGACGAATACGTGAACCTCCTGCGTAGACCCACTTTCGCTCCGTTGTTCAAATTTGTCCCACCATTCCGAAAGCGACGACTCATCTTCTTCTAGTCTATTTGTTGAATGTGCCATTACCGATTGTACACCTGCTAATCCGGTCACTGGCTACACTGATAACTAATATGGACAGTTCAGTCCTGTATGATTATCCTACTTTGAAGGGCCAAAATACGATGTGAACTTACTCAATAAGGGCCAATTGACACCAGAACTTACTCGACGGGGCCGATTAATTATTCAGTTGATATGCTGCAATTCCCAGGAGCATCACAGTCTGAATCGAAAAGAGAATGAGAGTTATCAAGGTGTGCCAGAGATACACCGATACGGCCACCCCGGCAATGCCGAATACAGCGATGAAAAGAGACAGATATCCCCAGTTTTTTGGTACCTGTTGGTGGTCTTCGTGGCTTTGCCAGATATGGACTCCTTTGTCGGTCAACGAAACGGTGCCCCGGTTCTTGTCGTATTCGACAATATCCATCTCGGACATTTTTGGCAGGTGAAATTGATAGAGACTAACGTAGACGCGCTTGCGTTGAGAGGACGTGATTACATCGATATCGACGTTATTCTCATCCGCAGTGACGAAATCGGCAAGCTCTTTGACTGTTGCTGAGCCGTTATGGCTCCGTAAATAGCCCAATACCGTCCGTCGCCGGTTATTTTTCAATATTTCAAACGTCTCGTCGATACCTGCTGTTGAAGACCCGCTTTTTGATGAATCGTCGTCATCAGGGGAATCCTCAGCAGTCGATTCTTGACCCGGATTGTTAGTTGTCATATGAGTTTGCTGGCGAGCGGTCATTCCAATATGGGACTGAGGCGAGGCGAGGGAGATTGTGGTGCAACCGCATGGTATAGTGTTAGTGAGGTGCTTTGGTCCAAGCTTACAGTTCGGGGTAGCCATTACATTGGGAGAGTGAATTGTAATGATTAATGAATATTACTGTGGTATAGATACATAATACCAACGGTTGTTTTCTACCGTGTTTGAGTGGATACATCCGTTGACTGGTGTTGAGTGTAGCGTGATGGAATCTTCAGGATAAAATCAGTACAAACAGTTTACCCAAATTCGTAATGACAGTATATCTATTATTATAATTTCCGCCGTATATTTGGTAGAATAAACTCTATTTAACTATGATACTTCGTCGGGTTATCCCTGTTGTATCAATGTCACACGCGACGAAGTCTTCAACTATGGGAGAGACGGGAGAATCTGAATCGAACGAAGAAGCAAACGAGTCCTCATCAGGTGACCTTACTGAAATCGTACCAGATGCGGAAGAGCCTCGGCTATCTAAATCAGAGGTATTCGAGTTACTGAGCGCTGAACGTCGTCAGGAAGTGCTCAGGTACCTTGACGATACCGAGGGCGCAGCTACACTGAGTGAATTGGCAGAACACATTGCCAGTCTCGAATGTGATTGTGAGCCAGCACAGCTCTCTTCACAGCAACGAAAGCGTGCCTATGTGGGTTTGTATCAGTGTCACCTCCCCAAAATGGCAGACGCTGGCGTCATTGAGTATAACGCCGATAGGGGTATAATCGAACTAAATGAACGGTCTGTTCGGTTGCTGAACTACCTCTATTTTGAGGAGGAATCGACCAGCGTCACCAAAGAACTGGTTACTCGCTTGTTTGGGTAAACTGACCGGCTGAGACAGTGGAAAAAAGGTCACATGTTGTCCATTGTGACCGTCAGCGGGAGCGTTCGAGGTCAATGAATGACCCTTCTTTTGCAGTAATCCACGTAGCCATCTGTGACATCTCATCCGTGTGTGGTTGGTAAATTGTACAGAGGTCGGGTTTCGCGTCGCGACGTTCGATTTTCGCAACTAGCTCACATCGTGTCTCACGTGGGTCCACTGTTTCGGTCATACAACGTTCTGTTACCGATTCCGTTCGGATCGGTGTAGTTATGATTCTTGTATGAAGGTGATAAAGACTCTTTACCAGCAAAAGAAAGGTTACAGAAACCATTAGAGGTTACCTACCAGCGTGAGGAAAGCCAGATAACGTTCCGCCCGAACAATCTGACACCGCCTCATAACCGAGCTGAAATGGGGATGTTATAGGTTCGATTCGGAAAGTATGGGACTCATTGACTTACCCGAAAGAGGCTGGTAACAATGATGGACCATCACGATAGTACAGATGCCAGGTGGATGGCAGTGACCCACCGCCGTACCCACTCTGGCTGATCGTCGTGAGTCTGGAAAATGTCGCTCCGAAACCTGCTATCTGAGGTTTTCGGCACCGGAGCTGGGGCAGACGGTGCCGAACCCCCTCGCCAGCGTCCCTTTTTTGACCTACTATTAGAGGCTGAACGGGAGCTCTGGTTTCTGGTCATAGTGACCATGCTCATTGATGTCACACTTACTGTACACGGGTTACAACTTGGATTACAGGAGCTCAATCCAATCGCTGTGCGAGTTCTTGAAACAACAGGCGTAGTTGGACTGTATTTACTCAAGCTTGGAGCAATTCTCGTGGGGCTTTCCTGTCGGCCGCTCCTCCCCGCCCGGTACACAGCGCTCATTCCTCTGGGGCTTGCTATTCCATCAGTCATAGCTGTCGTGAATAATTCGTTGCTGATTCTGTGGGTGCTAGCCTGAGTTGGGCCCTATCATGCCGTTTCCTGTCGAAAATTCAGATAACAGCCAGTCAGTACTATGAGTTTACAACCGCATAGGTTTCAACAGCCGATTGGCATTACCCGTCTAAACGATTTGCTGTGACAAACCCATCAGAGGATATAGTCACGAGACAGTCCTCGTACGTGAACTCCAGATAACCCTTTGGGGTCTTTGAGTCTGGTGTCGGTGAGAATAGTTGTTGAAGTGCATCGGTATCGATTTCCTCCCCAAGCGGCTTGAGGGTTGTTTCGTCAGTATCTTTAACCGAAGAGACAACCGTTACCACGGCCAGTGGTACGGATTCAGTGTCAGTAATATTTATTTTTTCAGTTGTCATATCTCCATTTACTGTCTCCCCACGTCCTCGCTCTGGAATATTCGTACTCATGGTAATGAACGGCTTGATTACCTATTGCTGTGCAAGCCTAACCTATTCTTCGTTTGGAGGTAGATTAATCTTTTGGACGAATTATGAGTCGATTATTTGACTAATTTACATGAAATATTAGACCACGTACGAATCGAATGGGTTACTCAAACGTTGAAAGAAGATGGCAGAGCGCATTCAGTGAGTCAATCGTATAGTCTGGGCGGTCAGACTGGCTATCCGGTTCAAGCGAGCGATATCGACCTCGTTTCAGTCTGACCGTATACATACCGAGGTTGTTTGGTACCGGAAAGTCTACTCGTGGGTCATCTCCAATGTATACAGCACTGGATGGGTCAGTACCCAACGAATTCAGTACCTGGTGGAAAACAATGGGTTCGTGTTTTGAGCTATTTATCTGGGGTGTGACCAGTATTTCATCAAAATAGCCACGGATTCCAAGACGGTCAATTTTTTGTTGGCCTCCTCGACCATCCGTAATGAGTCCGAGTTTGTACTCTGTTTCAAGTCTTGCCAAGAGTGGTTTCGTTTCTGGGTAGGGAGCCATCGGTGCCGTAGCACTGTGAAACGCGTCTACTAGAGGTTCTATCAACTCTTCAGAGAGACCGTAACGCTCTACTATGATATCGAAGGTTCCCTCAGTTTGCTCCTCATTGAAATACAACTCGAGAAGTTCGTCACCGAGTTGTTTTCCCGCTCGCTTCTCGAGTATCGATGCGGCATTGTTGAGGCCCGCTCTTGCATACTGTTCGTAATTGTAGAGCGTGTCATCGAGGTCGAAACAGAGGGCAGTGAGGGTCATATATTGGATTCTAGACAGTCAGAAATCGATTTCGGCTCCATAGCTACTCACTCACGGAGTTTATTAGTGAAATGAGTGACCTCCCCATCCGGCATATGGAATAGTTCTTCCCAGTACCTAACCATACGAGTTCCCCAGTTGACAGGGCTCGGTGAGATTTCCTCACCAAGCGCATACTGGACAGCAAGATAGGGAAGATTTGCACCGGCGCCAACACACATTATGACTGTACCAGCAATACGGGGATTAATTTCTATCAGGCGTGGGTGACCATTACTATCGTATCTGAACTGAAGGTTAATATTATACTCCAGGTCGAGGCCCTTACAGATACTGGTTGCAGCATCAATAAGTTCATCACGTTTTTCGACCTTCCCTTCGAACGTAATACCGGCACGTGTTCGCTCGCGAGTTCGGGGAATTACCGGGCCAACCTTATCTCCCATTGCGAGCACATCAACGCTGTACTCCTTACCGGGAAGATATTCCATCACTGCGAGGTCTGGAAACGAGTCTGTAGACGTTAAGATTGGGAGTACTTCTTCCAGTGTAGTGACAGCACTGTCGGGCTTATCCGAGAGGAGACGGTCAAGTCTGTCGGTTGTTTCATCGAGGACTCTAAAGCCACGCATCCCACTGGCAACAGGTGGCTTGAAACAGACCGGTGTGTCTGGATATCCTAATGCATGCACAGCGTCCACGAATTTGTCTTTCGTACTAACCCTTCGGTACTCTGGTGCCGTGTCAAAGGTTTCCTCTTCGAGATACTGATAGAGTCGACCCTTATTATTTGCAATTTTCAGGGATTTCGGCTTTGATACCATCACCTCTGCATCAAATAACTCCTGGGCTGTTGTGAGTGGTTCCAATTCTGCAGTGGTCAGCGGCAGTATTACATCGACGGATTCCTCTGAAGCAATTTCGCGCATCCGTGAAATATACGCATCGTCGATACCGGCAGGAACCGTGTAACCGGTATCGGTAAACGCGAACCCATACGCATCTGACTCCATATCTACACCAACAATCCGAATTGACCGTTCTGAGACCATCCGAAGGCTTTTAATAATCCCGGAGGCGCCAGGAGCCCCGGCCCCAGTCATCAGAACAGTAATTTCATCGGTTCTACTCATTGGTTATCACCGACTATTTCTTTGCTACTACGCGTCGTTTTCATGTGCACCCCGTTTGAATCATTATCTGTAACATCCCGGTTGAGCGATTCTTCGCCTGGATAGCGTTCGAGGTCCGCGTTATCACGACGGTCCAGCTCCGCTGCAGCTAAGGTTGTCAACGCACTCGCCATCGTTGCAAGTACCCAGACACCAGTATCGGAGCCTGAGCGGAACAGTGACTGTACTAATCCGATAACGCTGGTAACTAACCCAGAAATACCAATAAGATACAGTGGCGCCAGTGGATGATAATCGGTTATCAGGTATTTTCGGCTGAGTCGCCAGAGAAAGCTTCTGAACAACATTCCAGAGACCCTTGGAATATACTCACGGTACTCGATATGACTTTTCCATCCTTCCTGATAGGCGTATTCTGACTGTCGAGGGACTTCAGCGATAGTAATATTGGCTGCGTTCAGTCGGACGAGCAAGTCGTTACAATAGCCATAGTATTCGTACATCCCATCTATATCAGCCGTCTCAAGTCCGTGCAATGAGATAACAGTGTAGCCATTCTGAGAATCCATTGTTCCCCAGTAGCCGCTGGCGATTTTGGTGAGGTACGAGAGTACGACGTTTCCAGCCATCCGGAATTTGGGCATTTCTGCCCAGTTATCAGGGGAAGCAAATCGATTCCCTTTGACATAATCAGCCGTCCCGTCGACGATTGGGTCGATATATTTTGTCAGTTTGTTCGGGTCCATCTGGTCGTCACCACCAAGGACGGCCGTCGCCTCAATACCGTCTTCCCGAGCTCGTTGATAGCCAGTTTTGATTGCGCCGCCTACTCCCCGGTTTTCCTTATGTTGAATTGGTACGATTTGTTTGTCAAATGTGCCATCATACGATGCGTTTCTGTCCTGAGCATATTCCTCAATTTCATGCCAGGTTGCATCGGTTGACCCGTCATCGATAACATACGCTCGGTCAATAAATTCCGGAAGTTTCTCTATGACACCGCCGACGTATCCTTCTTCGTTGTAAGCGGGGATAACTACCCCGACTGTCACTCCTCTATACATGATTATTGTCCTCCGATTTGGTCAGTCATGAGTCGTCAGTTTTCGTTGGATGAATTGATTGCATTGTTGTGCGGATGTTGCTATTTGTTCTGGATGGGTTCGATAAACTCCTCCTGTGCCCTCTGGTTTATGTGACGACAGGAATCTACAACGCTATGTTCTACCCGTTTCTCGAAGGTTTCATCGCGGTCTGACCACAATCCTGGATGGACCAGAATCTGTGCTCTGTCCGGTAGGTTTTCGAACTCGGGTGGTTCAGTGCGCCAGCGCTGGGTCGATTCAGAAATATATACAATATCGGAGAAATACTCTGGTGAATAGGTGTTGACGAATCCATCGAAGTCCGAATCAAGCACCCATACAGGTGGTCTGTGGAAGGAGACAGCCTCAGATAGATCCGGTATAATTGTGCGAAGTGCCTCCATCTCGTTCAAAACCTGCGATTCGACCGCGTCTTTCGATGGTTTCCCGCTTTCCCAGTAATTGTGTGTGCTGAAATGGAGTGCAATATCGTGCCCCAGCGCCTGAATTTGCCGAATTGTCTCCAGAGGTTTCCTATCAAACGGGTTATAAATAGGAGAAGATATGAGAATACAGTATGTCGATTGAATTCCGAGTTCAGATTCTATTTGAGCCATTGTCAGCGCATCGGTAGTTGAAAGGTCCACGTCGTGCCTGAGAAAAATACTGCCCTTCTCTGGGGTAGCTGGGAAGGTTTCGAAAGAGTAACCCTTCTCTTTGAGATACGAAAGAAATGATTTGTACCACTCGTGTGTAAACGCCAATTCACCGAGCAACGGTCTAGTCGCCATACAGAACTAATTCGGGTCTCTTCAGGGATTAGTAATTTATTCCCTTCGCCGTCGTAGTAGGCACATACTCACAGACAGCGAATCAGCAGCTTTCATTCGTGTTCTTCAACTTTTCTCCGTGTCCGGAAAACAGGTTATATTAGGAAAGGACTCGGTAGTAAACGGGATTTCAGTAAACCGCTTGCTCGTAGACAGATTTGATGTTCTGTGCCATCGCGGCAGCACTATTGGCTTTTGCCTGTTCTCGACCACTTGCCTGATTCATGTTTGTAAGCGAATCAAGTACCCCTTCAACGAGTTGTTCCTGCGACTCGCACACATGTGACGAATTGACGTCGTCAAGATGGATGCCAATATCGCCCACATCAGTTGCAACGACGGGTGCATTACACGCTAGTGCCTCTCGTACGGAATTAGGAGAACCCTCGCGTAATGAGGTAACGAGTACCACATCGGCTGCATTGTAGTAATACGGCATACGCTCGTGAGGTATATCTGAGAGGGTATGAAGATGAATATCGGTGTCTAACCGCTCACGAACGTCTGCAACAACACTCGCAGCGGTTGGGAATCCTTTGATACGCCGGTCTGGACTGTAGGGAAACAGAATATGGTACTCATCCTCCCCCCAGCCCACGCGCGCCCGTGCTTCAGTCTTGGATATAGGGCGGAACAACTCCATATCGATTCCGTGAGGAATGATATGGCTGGGAACTGAAAGTTGATTCGCCATTGTCGGAGTCATCACAATCACTTCGTCAACTTTGGTTGCGCAATACCGTGAGAGAGGACCCATTGTACCGAGTAAATCAGAGCCCCACAGAGACAATACCGTCGGGGTATTTCGTTGAACCAGTGCTGCAGGAGCGGTCAATCCGTAATTGGCATGAATGAGGTCATACGAGCGGTTAGATTCTCTAAGTATTCGAGAGACCAGTCGTAGATACGCACCCACTGAACGGGATTCAGTTGCGGAGTGAGTGCCATCGGGGGACCAGACATCGCTCGTTATCCCGAGTTTTTCCAGTGAGCGGACCTGTTGTTTAAAAAAGGGAGCATCATCGTTCGTCACGAGTTGCAACACATGCATTGCATGAGTGGGGTTGACTGGTCACTGTAGTAATTGTGTGACTAGGGATAGTTCTGGACCGTGTGATACGTACTCCATAACAATGCCTGCAGGTCGAAATAAGCGGTTATGAATCATTCCACATCCAATAAGACTGCATCCAATTCTATAACTGATGAGTCTGACTCTTCTCACTTGACTGGTGAAAAGCTATCGCTCGGTGGAGGGACAGGAACTCAACGACGCAAGTCAACAGCTTCGCTGACCTCACTTGTAACCGACAAAGATATTCTCGTAACTGGCGGAGCAGGATTTATTGGAAGTCATCTGGTTGAACCCCTGGTCGCTGAAAATCAGGTAACAGTGCTTGATAACCTATCTTCTGGGTCGATAACACAGGTTCCTGAGGAGGCACAATTCGTCCAGGGTGATATTCGGACACTCTCTTCACTCACAGACCTCGTCAAGACTGCTGATATTGTCTTTCACCAGGCCGGTTTTGTTAGCGTTGAGGAATCTATCGAACACCCCTATACGAGCCACGAGCACAATGTCACAGCTACTGCACGGTTGCTAGACAGTGCTCGTCAGGGAAATACTCGCGTGATTACTGCCTCCAGTGCTGCAATTTATGGCCAGCCGTCACAGTTGCCGATAACTGAACAAGAGCCCCCTGAACCCGAATCACCCTACGGGTTTGATAAGCTCACTGTCGATCGATACACACGCATGTATAACGAATTATACGACCTGCCGACGGTGAGCCTTCGCTATTTCAACGTTTACGGTCCCCGACAATCTGCAGCAAGTTACAGCGGCGTCATCAGCACCTTCCTTGAACAGGCAGCTAATGGTGCCGATTTGACGATACACGGAGATGGATCGCAAACTCGTGATTTTGTCCACGTCACGGATATTGTACGAGCAAATCTTCTGGCCGCGAATACTGAACACACTGGAATGGCATACAACGTCGGAACCGGAACTGAAACATCTATTAACGACCTTGCATCTATCGTTCAGAAAGCCGCGTCTTCTTCATCAGGAATAACACACCTATCGGAACGGCCTGGAGATATCAGTCAAAGCTGTGCAGATATTTCACGTGCAGCCGAGTATTTGAGTTATTCCCCAACTATCCCTCTCAAATCAGGCCTCAGTGCACTGGTTAAACACTCTACAGCTTCGTCAATCTCCTGATAAAGAAAAGATAAGATTAGATAGAGATTAAAAAGTGTTTCGTCTATTTTCAGTATTCAGGGGTTGGGTCGTGATGACAATTGAAGACCATCAAAGACACTCAGAACCAACAGGTTAATCACCAGAAAAAAGAATCAGCGTTAACCTGTGGAGGTATGGTTACCTGAACGACCAGTCGAGTGTTAGTAAAAATATATAGATAGCATATATTATGAATGTATAGATTGATTGAAGATTACTACACCCACAGAACAGTTATAATGGTAGGACCTGGTTACCCGTATGTAGTTTGGATTCACCGAATCCGGAATTCATCATGAATGAGGATACAGATGGAACAATACAGTCGAATTGGTTTGCACAAGGGGAACAGAAAGCTATGTCTCGTGAGGATTGGGAGGTGCTTCCCTCAGACCCTGATGACGAAACTGACCTCGGTTATGCCCTTTCCGATTGGGAATCATTCGATACCCTCGATGGTTCAAACCAGGTTATGTTTCTCCCGGGAAATGAAGATGAGTTGAAAGATTCCGCGTTTGTTGTAGCTGACGAGAGCGTCATTACTCCGCTTGAAAATAACTGTTAATTCACTTCTGAGTCGTAATTGGTACCCAGATATGTGACCGCTAGGTGAGTTCGTATTGCTATTGTATCCGTATGTTTACAATTTTAATCGAATTTTTTGCGAGTAATGTCATCATTTTTGTGGTAGGTTATTCAAAACACCCTCCAACAGAGTGCAAACCAATCTATTATCAACCTGCTAACTGGTACGACTATGCGTCTATATCATCGACGACTTCGAGTTGTTCCTGGTACCGTTTTCTGATTGTTACTTCAGTAACCTTGGCAACCGATGCAATCTCCGATTGTGTACAGCGTTCTTCACAGAGGATAGCAGCGATGTAGATGGCAGCTCCGGCAAGTCCCGTTGGAGATTTCCCCGAGGTAAGACCTGCGTCAGCGGCATCCTCGAGAATGTCTACTGCCTTCCGTTGGACAGGTCTGCTGGTATCCAGTTCCGAGCAGAATCGTGGAACGAACTGACGGGGGTCTACTGGTTCCATCTCGAGATTCTGTTCTGCCACCAGACACCGATACGTGCGGGCTATTTCGTTTCTATCCACGCGCGCGACCTTCTCAAACTCGTCAAGGCTACGCGGGATATTCTGTTTTCGACAGGCAATATAGAGACATCCACAGGCGACTCCTTCGATAGAGCGTCCCTGGACCAGGTCGTCTTTCAACGCTTTTCTATAGATAACAGAGCCCATCTCCGTCACCTGTTCGGGAAGCCCGAGCGCACTTGACATTCGGTTGATTTCACTCAGTGCAAGTCTGAGATTTCGTTCCCCTGCTTTACTGATTCGAACACGCTGTTGCCACGTCCGTAATCGCTTCATCGTCTCTTTCTTTCGTGGCGATAACGGTTTCCCGTGCGCGTCCGCGTCCTTCCAATGTATATTGGTCGTCAACCCACGGTCATGCAAGGTTTCAGTCATCGGTGAACCAACTCGTGATTTCGTCTGGCTTTCCCGATGAGTGAATGCCGACCATTCAGCACCAGTATCAATCATCCGGTTCTGGAGGATATAGCCACATTCCTGACAGAGAAGTTCTCCATGGACGTCATCACTGATAATAGATTCGCAGCCACATTCCGGACAGCTATCAGTGTCATCGAGCTGTACATTCGAACTGCTGTCGGTATAGACAAACTCTCCACTCATTCTGCTGTCACTCCATTTATTGGCCGTTTTGTAGCCTGTAGCGAATTACCTGTAACAGGCTGTCTGATTGGTTCGGCCTTGACCAGAGCTTGCTCGTTTGTTGCGATGTCTTTTCTCCTTGGGTTTCGTTCTCCGTGTATAAGACCTACTGCTGATAATTGTGTCCAACATTCTCTGGTGGCTGTTTTCAACAGATTGTGACTCACCAGATCTTCTCTGACGACACCAGAAAGAACGTGGAAAAGGCTCTTCGTACCAGCACCCCACGGAGATAGCCGCTCGCTGTCCATATCGGTGGCTTGTTTGACATGCGCATTGTTATACAGGCTGTACCAGCTCAGCCTTTCAGAAAGCCGTGCATACACCGAGTTTCTGCTTGATCCGAAAACATACGGAGTGGTCAACAGAGTATCAACCGTTGCTGAGTCATTTTTTGGGGAAGAAATTGGGTATGAGTGGGTTGACTGTTTTAACCAACAGAGCAGTAGTTTAACCCAATTTGTTGGTTAAGACAGATGGAACATCAGAATTACCGGTTTCAGTCTATAGAGCTATTACTGAGGCAGAATTGTTCTGTTATGTTGGTGGCGATACGTTGTGTAAGATTCTGTTATGTTGGTAGCGATGAATTATGAATTTTGAGGTGATTGCCGATAATAGTATTTTTGAGTTCAGTCCCAAGAATTAGTCAGGTTGGTGGATTTCTCCCGATTTGATTATTCTAACACGGGACAGCGGATACAATTGAGGGTCTTTTGGAGGTGCCAGCAATCCACGTATAAAACCAGTCGTACCGATTATCTTTCCAAAGAAAAATCCGAATGTTTCCCGTAGACCGAGTTTAGTCGCAACCAGTCCCACACCAACAAGAGAGATAAGAGACCAGGTTAGGAATAATGGGATGGCCAACATCGAGCCAAGACCGATTACGAGCCATATAATAACGATTAGCATATATCGAAGTCGGCTACAATATTGGATGAGTAGTCGTGGATTGTCAAGCGATTTCCTGATAACTTGACCAGTTCCAATCATATATCCACGTTTCCACCGCCGTAACGGCTCAGTTACTGTCGGACGTGTTGGATGATAGCCAGCAACAGAAGGAAGTCGAAGCAGTGTATATCCCGCGTCTCTTATCGTATAACCAAGATGGATGTCCTCCATTGATTGAAGATATGGGTCAAATCCCCCAACTTCCTGGAGAATTTCGGCATCATATAATGCTACTCCTCTAACTGCATCCGTTTCAACGATATTTCCATCCTCACGAGGTTCATTGAGTTGGCCATCAACCCCGGCAATTTCTGGTTCCTCGAGAAGTGCAAAAGCTTCCTCCAACCAGTCTTCGTTGAGTATCATATCCCCATCTACAAATAAGATAGCTGGTGCGTTTGCAAATTTTGTTCCGACATATCGTCCGGCTGATGGAGTAGTTAATCTGTCATCAGGAATTTGGGCGAGGGTTATAGGATATTCCGCTGCAATATCGACAGTACGATCGCTTGAATTTGAGTCGATGAGAATAATTTCACACGTTTTGAAGTCACTACAGGAAGAGAGTATTGATTCAAGACAACTTCTGATTCGATCTTCTTCATTATAAGTTACAACAACCACAGAGAGTTCAACAGGAGGTCCAGAGGTATCTCGGCTCTGTTCTTGAAAGTAACCGAATTGCATTGCACAAATCGAATCCACCCGCAGTATTGGTTATACAGATACTACTGCAAACCAAGAAACGAGTTGGGATAAATGACAATCAAAACCAAAGTTGATGGAGTCAAGAGAAACTACCCAAATTAGATGTTGTAAATGGTGACCCCCTCCCCCCACTTTTTCATCCCAGATTGAAAAAAGGGGAAGGGGATGAAATAGATGGATAGGTTTCTTAAAATCAGTACTTTTTGAGTACTAACAAAGGGCACGGAGTAGCTATTACAGTCACAGAAGATACAAAACAGCCTTCTTAACAAGTTATATAGAGTTATGTAGCGAAGAGGTGTTGATGAAAACCAACAGACCGATTAGAAGGTTCTTCCAGAATATCTGAGTTTGGATATCGCTGGAATGAGAGTCCAGGGCTACCGATAACAGAATACAAAGAAGTCATTCCCAAGGTGTTTGTTTCCGGATTAATGGAGGTTTTTTTAGTAGTTCTATATTTAAACATAGTAATTTCCCTCCATTGGAATCTGCCGTACTCGTTAATCTGCTGTATTCGTTAACCTGCTGTTCCTGTGTTATTCTGGTATGTTCTAATAGAGGACTGTATTACTACTATACTAGCTAGTTACCTAGTGCTAGTCTAGTTATATAGTCTAAATAAAGTAAATTCATACAATGATAGTTACCATATTATAAATCTTACTAAAGAAGAAATAATATCCTGTAACAACGAATCATATGACTAGCTCTAATTGGGATAATATAAATGATGTAAGATATTCATAAATCGTATAAATGAAACTAACCGTATACAAAAATTAACCATATAGAGTCTGGGAACAACCTGTATGGTAATAACTGATTTGTCTATAGACAATAACGAGATTAGTCATGCTTTCTTACTTTCACTCATGAGTAACAATCGTTAGAAGGATTTGGACTGACATTTCTTCGTTCTGTTCTCAACTATTTATATACAAAATCCTTGATTGTTGTATTTAATTTCAATTACTACTGGTTATATGTCGTTGAACAGCTTGCCATAGTTCCCTTTCTCATTTACCCTATACTCCAATTCCCAATCTGGGATGAAAAAGTGGGGGGAGGGGGTTATAAAAGAACCCTTTCCCATTAAAAAATTCCCAGCCGAGTCGTCCAATAATGGAGTATTGGTCAAGGTATCGAATTCTCGACTTCCCGTACAAACAAAAACAGGTTCTAGAGCACAGAATAGTTTGAACCACGCAATAGAATCTCTGCCAGAGAAGAACAAATCAATACCTCATGACCTTACCAGATTACACCAGTCTGTTTGCCGAATAGTTCAGGTATGGTAGTGATTGTATTCTACTGAGCAGCTGGTTATGGTAATAACTTGTTTTTGTCTGTGGTCAATCACTCGTTCAGTAAAAAGAAGTAACTACCGTCTAATCACGATGGGAGTTGGTGTTTGGGATGAAAAAGTGGGGGTGGTCAATTTGTTGAGTAATAGCACCTTACCGACTATCTGGGATGAAAAAGTGGGGGGTCGGTTATATATAGGAATAGTCTGATATGAAAACTTGGGTGTTGGAATGAAAGAGATGAAAGGAATGAACTAGTGGTTTTAAGTCAATGCAGGTCGCTATCAAAACCAAGAATGACGTTCACCAGGACCGAGGAATCTCCGTTTGCTAATTCGGAAGTTCTGGCAGAGGACTATCTCCCTGATAAAGTCCTCGGTCGTGATGCAGAACTCGAAGAGATAAGCGAGGTTTTCCAACAGATCGTGGATAACGAACAACCAGTTAACGCGTTCATATACGGCATTAGCGGCACAGGAAAGACCGTTTCGGTCAAATTTAAACAACAACAACTGGAAACTGCGCTGGAACAGTATGATGACGTCCACGCAACGTTCATTTACCAGAACTGTGAGTCACTGAGTAGTTCATATCAGGCTGCTATCGCGATAGCGAACGAATATCTAAAAAAGCCAAGATATGAATTCCTTCACGAGCAACTGGATATCGATCGGGAAACGCTCCCGAGTTCTGGACTTCCAAAAGAACGGGTGTACGATATCCTCTTTGAACTACTGGACCAATTGACCTACGAAAATATCGTCTATCGGCAAGAGATAGCCGCTGCATATTCAGATTCGACTCGAGAAAGGATTGCCGAGGAGGTTGGCGTCGATTTCCCTGAGCGGTTAACGGGACTAGATGTGGCTAATTGTCTTATTGATTCTGTCGGCTACAGTATAACACCGAATGAAAGAAATCAGTTACTCGACTGGTTCGAATCGGAATTTAGCATTCAACCACCCGAAAGTGTCACGGATTATGTCACCGTCATTCTGGATGAGGTTGACAGGATTGGCATTCGCGACGAACTACTCTATGAAATTCCACGGAGCAGGAATACTGGAAGATTGCAGAACGTTCTCCCATCGGTGATTGGTATCAGTAACGATATTGGATACAAAGAGAGCATCCAATCGAAGACGGACTCCTCGCTCAGATTGAAGGAAATAACATTTAAAAAATATAATGCATCTCAACTTCGCGAAATCCTGAGCCAACGTGCAGAGAAAGCGTTCAAAGATGGAATGTTAGATGAAGAAGCGATTCCACTCGCTGCGGCATTCGCTCGAAAACAGGGTGGTGATGCCCGGTATGCTATTGACCTCCTTCAGAAAGCAGGGATGAAAGGAAAAAAAGACGATGGCGTCGTCACTCCGGAGCATGTCAGAGCAGCATATGAAGAAAAAGAACGCGACAGGGTGTATGAAGTAACTGATGATCTGAGTGACCAGGAGAAACTGGTTCTCGCGGCTATTATGTATCATAATCTCCGTGATGAAACCCCAATCTCCCGAACGGACCTCTATCCGACATATAAACGGTTTTCGGGAACATTACTCGATAATTCGAACGTGCCCAGACGCGTAGCGGATTATCTCAAGGAAATGTCCCAGTTAGGATTAATTGAACGACAGGACGCATACAAAGGACCTGGTGAGTCGGGATTCAAATACGACCTCGAGAAGGTAGAATACAATATGATTATCCAGATACTCGGTGAAACACAACCAACTGCGACAAGTTATGATAACCTGCTTCCGTCAGAGCTTATTGAAACATTTGAAGAGTTCAGTACGGGTAAAACCGAACATCAGGCAGGAATAGATAGCTGGTAAAATGCCTCCTATTCTCTTATGAATCAAATCAATTGATTCAGGTCGGTTTATTCAGATATTTATATAACCTTCATTTCCACCTATTATAGCTCAATCTCTTCGTCCTCAAATATTTCACGTTCGAATAGACGTTCACCACGCTCGGTAACAATTCGAGTATTCTCAAGCGTCACTGACGAACTATTCAGCTGAACTGGTCTGTCTGCCACTTCGATATAACAGTCCTCGAACCGACAATTAGGCGAATTCTCTATCACAAAACCCCGGCGGTTTCCACTGGATTGTTCTATCGTGCAATTTTGAAATGTGGTTCCGTTCCGGCCAGCTATCTCCGCAACTGGACCCGCAGATGCCTGCCCCGTGACCGTGACGTTCTCGAAAGTTGGTGCGGAGTCTGGCTCATGCTCCGGTGCGAAGGCTCTGAATGCGGGAATATTATCGCGGTTAATCTCGATTACAGTATCAACAATACGAGCACCCCCGTTTGCCTGGTGGAACACAATCCCACCAAAACTATCTGCTGCTTCTGGTCCAAACCTTATTTCACAGTTACGAATCTCCTGATTTTCCTTATTACGGAGGCGTATTCCTCGAGAGTTTAGTTGGCCCCAACCCGGGGTCTCATCATCTACAATAACCGTTACACTGTCTGCCGTAGCGCCAGTCGAACCCAGTCGAACGTTTGAAATATTGTTATTACGGAAGGTTCCGCCAATCACATGAACAATACCGTCATTTCCGTTTGGCCCGCCAGGTGCAGAAGCGTATATACCGTTATCTGAGAACTCATTGAGTGCGCAGTTCCGAAATGTTAACTCACCAGCGTGGCCATCGCTCACATACACGCCTGTAAGTGTCTGGTTATCATCGGTATTACCCGCTTCAAAGTTTTCGACCAGTGCCGTTCCAGTCGGGTCAGAGACTTCAATTCGTGCGATACCGAGCTGATTCGAGCATGACCCAACATACGAAAAATTCCGAAGGATGGAATCACCTTGTAAAAATAAGTGTACAGGCCCTCCTGAATCTACGTCACGGAAATCGAAATCGATGCCATCAATGACAAGGTCTTCGATATCATCAAAATGATAGTACGGATTCCCACCGCGACATCCATCGTTATTGGGGATGAAAGTGGCTCGCTCGTCTCCATCGTTGACGAATCCCAGCTTCGTCCGATTAGAGAATTGAATTGGGTCAATTTGGAAGGTTCCTGAATCAAAAACAAACAGCGTGTCGTCTCCAGTATATTCACGGAAAAGTTCGTTTATTGGTTCATTTCCTTCATCGTCGACCCCTTCGTCGATTACATCCACGACTGTCTCGAAATCGTCTTCGTAGGGAACTTCATCATCGGGTGGTCCATCTGGAGGGGTATCATCAGGTGGTTCATCATCATCAGGTGGTGGCGTTTCCGGTGGTTCATCATCATCAGGGGGTGGGGTCTCCGGTGATTCATCGTCGCGGGTTCCATACCAGATAACTCCGACTGCACCAGCTGTGCCACCAGCCACTCCTGCGGCTTTCAAAAACTGTCTCCGGTCGATATCATCGACACGCTCTTTGAGACGTTCAATCTCATCCGCACGGTCTTTCATCTGTCCTTTTTGAGGGGCGTTAGCCTATTGGTTATGCAATGGTTATTTGCTCTGGGGTGCGAGTTCGATTATCCATATTTGGAAAAATGGCTGTGGATACTGTATTTTTGTAAACCTGGAAACTGGTAACGGTAGGAGAACGAGTCTCTCTTCTAGGCGTATCCCAACTCCTCCAATCGTGCCTTGACCTCTGGGGATACCTCCACGTTGGATTCTTCACCTCGAGTGAGTTCAAGGCGCTCCCCGAGTTCCCGATGTCGAGACACTGGGTCTTCAAATTCGGTTTCACCGAGACAGACCACCTCGCCAGGCTCTTTCTCGTAGCAATACGTGCCATCTCTTGTTATGAATCCGTGCATGGGGGTTTTCCAGACGTTAAAGACTGCTTCTGGGATATTGTATCGCTCGAATTGACCACGATGGAACGGTAAGACTCCGTGAGATTCGAACAGTAACTCCTGTTCAGGGACTCTTGAAAGCAAGCTACGACCATCGGAATTAACTGAAACATCTGCAAGTTCACCGATTGTTTGATGGATATCGAGCAGGTTAACCGGTTCATCACGACGTTCCTCCCGCAGATTGTCTCCACTGATAACCAGTGGGACGTGTATCAACTCAGGATGGAGACTAATCGAGTGATTCCACAGGCCATGCTCGCCGAGTAACTCGCCGTGGTCTGAAACTGTTACGACGTAATCAAATGAATCAAGCAGTTTTTCGTGTAATTGCTTGTATTCGTTCGACAAATACCGAACTGATTGTCGGTATGCATCTCGCAGCTCTGTTGGGTTATCGACCATTTCAGCAAGGGCTTCGGCAACGACGACTGTTTTACTCTCATCGGAACCTGGCGGTGGATGATACGGTGTATGGGCTTCCATGATGTTGATGAATAAAAACTCTTCATCCGCAAACTCCATCGCCTCGACCCGGTCGGTGATAGCCCGTATGCCACCATCGTATCGCGGTCGTTGCGTCAGTTCGTAGCCATATTGAAGCGATTTCGCTGTATTGACACCAGGATGAAGGCAGCGGACAGCAGCACGAAGGTAGCGACGTACCCCGGGCTTAGTATCGCGGATGAGGGCATCCCAGTCCAGGATTGAGGTGTCACAACGGCCTAGGTTTGCAGTCCGCTCAAATGTATCAAACCCACGACTCCAACCGTCGTACTGATTCAACTGGGCATTTGCACTCAAAGCAGTTGTTTGGTACCCTGCTGTTTGCAATGATTCGGCTATCGTTTCGGAATCACAATTCAACGTTGGGGACTGCCCTGTTACACCAACTGTGCTGGCGTATTGACCGGTAAAAAGGGAGCCGTGGGCAGGTACGGTCCAGTGTGAGGTCGAGTAAGCGTTTGTAAACCGAATTCCGTCAAGCCAATCGAAAAATTTGTTGAAATAATCATATCTGACTGTATCGAGGACAACCACAGCGATATTGGTCATGCGTAGCCTTGTGCCAACTACCTGTTTAGTAATTCATTCCCAACTGGTAGTAGCCTCCCTGAACGGGGAGAGAATGAATGAGAATCACCTTTCTAGAATACCTTCATCAAGCGCTTTCTTGACCAGTTCGGTCACATCCTGCTGTTCTCGAAGCCTTGAAAACGGTCGTATTGGTCGTGGGTCAGTGTCTTTCGGTGCCAACTGAATTCGCCACCATGCGACATCATGCCAGTCTCCCTCAGTGTATCCCATCGCTGGAAAATCCACTATTCGTTCGAATCCAAGATTTTCGTGAAACGCTACCGTTGCAGGGTTCGGAAGAGTAGTTACTGCATAGGCGTCCCGAATTCCCTGTTCTTTTAATATTTTGAAAAGTGCATCATACAGTGCTGAACCGATTCCGGACGAACGATGACCCTCTTTGATATACACTGATAGCTCAGTGACCCATTGATAGGCTGATCGCTTTCGGAGTGAATCAGCGTACGCATAGCCGATGACTTCTGTCGAATTCTGTTCACTGGGTACTTCATAAACTAACCAAGGGTATCTCTCAACTGTCTCCTGAATTCGCGCTCTCAGTGCTGCTACTGATGGGGGTTTCTCTTCGAAGGTAACGGCCGAAGATTCACAGAAAGGGGCATAAATGTCGCGAATAGCCGCAGCATCGTCGGCAGTAGCGACACGGATAGGAAGGGAATCAACCATCTATAGACTACTCTTTCGGTATTTCAAAAATAAAGGCTGCGAACGCTTGCTGAGTGCCCAATTGTGGGCTATCAAAAAGGCGAGGTATACGAAGTTTACATACAGATATTTCAGGTCCAGCTTCCGTCGTAGTCTGGAATGATATCGCCGACGTCTACGGATGCATCTTCCCCGTAGTAGTTAGCTTCAAACTCTACGTTCCGCCAGGCAGTCTCGGTCGGTTGGATAATACCCTCGTTCGACCACGAACCAACTGGACTGTCCAGTGGTTCGTTTGGATTATAAAACCAGTTCTCGGTAACTTCGAACTCGTCACCAGGTATGCCACGAACCTGAACTGCGGGCAACGGGGTATTGCTTCCGCCGATATGGTCGACCGCCTCGACAAGGTTATTATGAACTTCGGAGTGCTCACCGGCAGGTTCATGAATGTCGATTACTACACCGGTAGCGTTTGGTCCAAAGTGGTTATACCGGCAGATATACCCTTCGTGGCTCCCCGTTGAAGCGATAGAGTGGCGATTGTAATCAAAGAAATTGTACTCGATAATCGGTTGTCCAGTGCTCATCGTCACACCGTACCCGAGTCCTGATTGGTTATTCTGGTAGATGTGATTGTGATGGACGTGGGCCTCACCGTTGTTGAGGTTAACTCCCGCATAGCTGAACTGCCCGATTTCACAGTTATCAATCTCGATGCCGGAACCAACTACTGTGACAGCGTTGGAGTTCGAATTACCATTTGGTCCATCAGCCCACGGCCCTCGCATTCTGAGGCCAGTAACTCGTGATTCTGCCTGCATCGTGAACAGTTCAGCTGGTTCGCTTCCCTGGCTTGTCTCAAGCAACGCACCATCGGAACCTTCGTTTCCTCGGTCGGAAGCAACCGTCACTCCTTCGGAGATATCTACTGACGTATTACTCATATCGAGAGTTGTGTCTGGTTCAATGAAGACAACCTCGCCACTCGTTGCACCACTTAGAGCATTAGTAAGCTCTTCTTTACTCTCTACAACGTAGTCGGCATCATCAGATTCAAGAATGTCCTCGTACCCATCACCACCACCGAGTGCGATGCCATCTGTTTGGTCTGATGAGTCTCTCTGGCTCTCTTCTCGCTGTTCGCCACCAACAGTGGAACGCGAGCGACCTTTTGAAAATGGAGAACCGTCTTCATCTGCACTGACACCTGCAGCCCCAAGAATTGCAGTGGTTACTCCAGCGCCAACCAACTGTAACCATTTCCTACGATTGACAGCATCTGATGATTGTACGTGGCTACTCGGTACGTTATCGTCCGGTTGTCCCGGCATGAGCAGGTAGAATAAGCTTACTATAAAAACTGTTTTCGCGGATTTGTTAACAACTGCTTACAGACGATTGTTATTGACTCGTAGCCGTTGTCCCTTCACTCACGTTTACGTATGAGGTTGTTACTCTGCCTAATGATTACCTTATTCTCGAAAAAGTGTAGTTAGAAAGAGGTAACCTTGTCTTATTGCCGATATTGGTCGAATCAATTCATAGCAGACAGAAATTGATACTGTTGATGCGCAGCTTATCTTAACCAACAAAATTGGATAATAGTTGCTTACGTTGGTTAATCTATTATGACCGGAGTTCCGAGAGAAAACACACAAACAGTAATTGCGAACCTCTGAACCCCTGCGAATCTCTGAACCGTCGATTGCTACAGTGCTGCAACAATACTAACCCTGAGCGGGTTCCCGTGCCTTTCGAGCTTTTCTCTAATGTGAACCTGATATAATACGGGGGCAAGCATAATATATTTGATACCAATATGTTGTATTAGCTTGTATCGTCTTCAACAAACGTCATCAACCAACTTTCCGGCTCTCTGATATCTAGTCCATCCTGTTCCCAGTCGTTGCTGAGTGATCGTACTACGTGTTCCGTTTTGGATGCCAGAAAGGAGAGTGGGGGAGTACCGTCTGAATGAAATCCGAAGCTTTTGATTATCGATTCAGGGAAGCCCTGCCCTGGTATAATAAACTCCCCCGTTTCTGAATGCTCTTCCAATATGTGACTGAGTAAGCTTACTAATGCAGCATTAGGTTGACCACCTAATGGGATGATATCCGTGAATTTTGTGGTCGTGAGTTCTGGTTTCACTGCTGTCCCAGTAATGATAGCTGCTACGGGTACTGACTCGTTTTCTGCAATAAAGGTTGTATATTCCCAATCCGGGTTTTTGAAACGCCACTGGTAGAACTGTTCGTCACGATGGGCGTGAATTTGTTCAGGGATAGAATTTCGGTACAGTGTCGCGAGTTGCTCCACAGGCGGTTCTGATTCTGCTCTAATACTAACGCCTGCCGCTTCGGTTGTGGTATAATCCTGAAACCCATAGTACCCTTTTGCAACTGGCGAGATAATCTTGGCTAACAGCCGAATTGCCCGTTGACTGGTTCGAGATCTGGCGAGATTTTCCGGGTTTTCAATTCTGTAGTAGCATGTTCTTTTTGTGACAACTTCTGCACCATGATTGAGATGTGCAGGTCCAGATACGTTGTTTGGAAACGTGAAATAGAACGGATACTCATCAGAATATTTTTCAATTGCTTGCTCCATCAATCTTGAAAACAGCCCCTGTCGTCGATGGTCTGGATGGACCATAGCATCTCCTGGCTGAAGAACCACATCATCGTTCCCATTAATTACTACGGGCAATGCAAAAAATGGTCTTGACCCGATGACCCGTCCCTGGTATCTCGCTACAAAAATCGGAATATGGTCGATATAAGGATTTTCGGCATACTTCCAATCGAACCAGTCTTCTCTTTTAGTTTCTCCCATAACAGTAGCATAAAGAGATAAGAAATCATCCCTGTCCTCGGGCTGATATAATCGAATTTTATATTCGTCCATATCTCACCAATTGATTTTATAATTCATAATAATACTTTCATCGTATTATTTATGGATATTTGACAAACATTGACGTATTCTGATTTACTGGCTGCTAATTTCTCTTATTCGTTCTGTTGTCATTTAATATTGAGGTAGTTGCCATGGCTATCAATGACAATTGAATCTATTTGATTGTTCAGTAGCGAATTCTGTTCTTAATCTTTTCCAGTCGTGTCTGGGGATTTTTGCCTTCTTTTCGCTCTTCAATTTCTTCACTTGCCACTTCGACTGTTTTCTCACCTGCTTTCCGTGCATGTTCAACAGATGCAGCAGAATGCTCAGCGGCTTTGGCCGCCTCATCCAGCGCATCTTTTGCAGCTTGTTTCGCTTCTTCCTTCGGCTCTTTCCGGCGTTCTCGGAGACGCTTCAGTGTAACAACACCGATGACTATTCCAACTGATGCGACAACAAATTGCTTTGCTCTTCCCATGAATCGCTAACAGTACGGTTTCCTCTTTGTAAGTCCCAAGCTAGTATTCCGGTTGGCTACGGCTTCTGTCTTCTCGAACATCCAATTTTTCACCAGTAATGATATTCTGTAAGACTCAGTTGAAGCCAAAAAAGTCAGTATATAATTTGATTCAAGTATTGGTAATGTAGCCGGTTTCAATATCCAACGCAGAGGTATTCAGTGTTGAGGGCCAGCTTCTATAGGGCTGTGAGAATCGCTCTTTGAGTGGTGTTGTTCTGTTTGCAAAACACGGTCAGCTACGTCAGCCAGTGTTTCCACAGTGAGTCCACTGTCCCGTTTGGAATCGATATAAGCAAAGATCTTCTCTATTCGATTAATATCCCTTTCAGTGACGAGGTCATTCGGGTGAAGCCAGATATGGACAATGCCTCCAGAAGTGAGTGCTTTATCAATTGCGCCAGTGACCTGGCGGACAATAGGGTCTGTCCAGAGTGTCTCACAAACAACGCGAGCCAAGCCTTGAAACCCGTACAAGAATAGGGACGGTGGCACGTTTACAAGTCCATACTCATCAATAGTCGGTTCAACGAGTGGAACTTGGCTGGGATTGACTGTAGCAGCAATTTTATTCCACTGTCTCTGATGTCTACGGGTCTGTGGCTCTCTTCCTCTATACACTCGGAATCCAGTGTCTGCAAGAACACCACGATAGCCAACGGCGTTTCTGGGAAATACAAAAGAATCGTACTCGATATCATACGGCTTAGCAGCGTTCTTTGCGGCCTCTATTTCAGCTTCTATCACCGTTTCATCGAGTCGTGGGTCATCAAAAACGACATGCGAAAACGTATGTGAACCGATATCGTGGTCGAGGTCACTCGTTTGCAGCGCCTCTATCAATTCTCCACCAAATCGCAAATCACGGCGTAATTTCCATTCAGTTCGCTCGCGTGCGAACCAGTCCGATGGTGTGGGATGAGAATGATGGTATCCGTCACAGTCGTCCAATAGGAGATGGCCGACGACGGCCCAGGTTGCCGAAATCCCATACGTTTCACAAAGTTCGTGAAGCTGTTGCCAGCCGTGTCTAGCGTATTCTATCCGCTTTTGCGGAGGCTCTTCCATGTCATGAAATCCCCATCCAAGTTCAGCGTCAATTGATATTATAACAGAACTCATTATGCGACCTCGTCCATGGGACCTTTGCCGATTCAACGGATTTAGTTATTTTCTCTCGAATAGAAGCACTTCCATATGGTTGACTTTCAGCTCTGGGGACGTTGACCTGTCCATACTTCAAATTCGTAATTGACTGTAGGTAGGATTGTCCTAAGAGTTTGTTATCACTGCGTAACAAAACGCGTGAAACGAGTCGGTTCTGCATATGGCTACATCGGCTTCAGAACAGGGAGTGATTATTCCGGCAATCTCGACAGCGAGCAGCACTGCGGCTATCAGGTCGCTCGGCCGAAAAGGTATCAAAACGGTCGCTATTTCGGAACACGAATCCCCTCCAGGATTTCGCTCAAAGTACTGCGACGAGCAGATCCCAGTTCCCGACCCGACTGAAGACCTACCAGGGTACGAAGAATCGTTACGCGTGCTCGCGAGACGCCCGGATATAGAAACTATTCTTCCGTTCAGGGAGGCCGACGTCTATGTTCTTTCACGCAATAATTCCTATTTTTCAGACCACCTTGGAACAGTATGGCCGACGCTCGATATGCTCAACCTTGTCCAGGATAGAATCAAACTCCGTGATGCTGCAGATGCTGCCGATATCGCTATCCCGGAGACGACAACGCTGGATAGGTGGACGGACTGGAATACTCCCGCAGTCATTAAACCACGGTATACCGTTCACGCACCGGAGTACAGTGAGGAATTCGATTACCCTGGCCCGGAAACCGGTTCGACGACATATCTTCCCCCGAATATCGAACCGGATCTCGAAAAAGTAGTTGAGAAAATGGGTCACACACCGATAATACAGGAATATATCCCAACTACCGACGAATACGGGTTTTTTGCATTCTATGATGAAGGCCAGCCAGTGGCGACATTTCAACACCGACAGCGTCGAGGCTGGAAATATGCTGGTGGCCCGAGCGCGTATCGTGAATCAGTCTCAATTCCGGCACTGGACCGAGCAGGCCGTGCTCTACTTGACGAGCTGGAGTGGAATGGCGTGGCAATGGTTGAGTTCCTTCGAGACCCTGAAACGGGCGAGTTCAAACTGATGGAAATTAATCCACGATTCTGGTCGTCGCTCCCTTTTACTGTGCAGGCTGGGGTTGATTTCCCCTACATGGTCTGGCAACACGCAACTGGGGAATCGATTACTGCTCAGGAACCGTACAAGGTCGACATCGGTGGTCACCTCATCAGGGGTGAGGTGCTGCATCTGCATAGCATCCTCCGTGAAGAGTATCCGCTTGTTGAACGGCCATCTTTCGCTGGGACCGTTCGCGACATTGCAGTCACGCTTGTTACGGAACCCCGGTTTGATTATCTTTCCCGCGATGACCCGGGCCCATTCATAACGGAAGTTATCACGTCGCTTCAAAATACTAGACCTGCCATTACCCGTTCAATTAGATCCGAGAGCTCCGGAGAGAATCGTACCCGGGACCAAACAACACTGGCCCGTGTTGCTAGCTGGTTTCATCAATGACGCCCCCTATACTACAATTGGATACAGGGCATTCGGACTCGCCTGTTGAAACAGACGATATCGTTCCGTCGCCGTCGCCACGCATCAGAACGGTTCCAGCAGCAGTCACACCGGTTGGTCCAGATGATTTCCTTGCTGGGGTTCATGGCCACTATCGTAACTGTGGACGCAAGGAATTTCGCACGCGTATTCTCAGCTATCTCGATGGACATAGCGCTGGGACATACACCTCGTTTCGACGGGCACTTGCTGCCTGTTTACTCACGCTTCGGTCAGAATCTGATGCGAAGGAGGTTTTGATACCTTCGTTTTGTAGCTCGGACTACCAGAAAGTAATCACTGGTATCGGGCTTACACCCCGTCGATACGACGTCGACCCACAGACGCTAGCTGCGGATATCGATTCGCTACAAAGCAAATCTTTTGATGATGCACTTGCGGTGATTGCAGTAAACGTACTCGGCTATTCCTCCGATATGGAACGACTTGAAACGGTTTGTACCTCTCAGGACGTATTTCTGCTCGAAGCCCTTGGATATGGACTGGGTACAGAGTACGCTGGCCGCCGACTCGGAACGTTTGGAGATTGTAGCATCTTGAACTTTCAACAGGGTAAACCAATTCCTATTGGCGGAGGGATGGTTGTTTCACAGAACCCCAAGCTAACATTCAGTGACACCGGTCGAAGCTCTGTCTCGCCGAATATAGCCGCACTCGGCGGTTATATGGTCTTCTCATACCCGTCGATGTACGGAATGTACCGCAACGGTGGTGAGCGTATTGCTTCCCTGGTCATCGGTACTGACCGACCGAGCACTCATCCTGAGTCGAAAGAAAATGTCACGTATGTACCACCGTTCAAAACGATATCGAACTTTCAGGGCGAGATTGGCTGTCGAGTATTCGAGTGTCTTTCCGAGCATCGAAACCAACGGGCAGAAACAGCACACTGGTACAGTGAACGACTGGATGGGGTGGATGGGATATCGTTGCTCTCTCCTGTTGCTGGCCTGAGCAATCATCCGTATGTACGGTATCCGCTTCTCGTAGAATCTCAGTCGCTCCGAAAACACCTACACGAAGAACTTGTGAGGGTGGGTATACAGAGCAGCATGATGTACGACTGGCCAGTGATAGATACTGACCAGTTTCCTGGTGGAGCTACCTTACAGAACCGTCTTCTCACCGTTCCCACTCACCCGTACGTTACAGAAAGGGACCGGCGCCGGGTAGTACAAAGTATCGTACAGAAATTGTCTGCAGTGCAATAACACTGGGGATCGAGAATTAGTTTTCAGGACTGCATAAGATAGTCGGGTAATAACAATATCACCTCCCCAACCGGTATGGGTATCGATGACACATGATAGCAAGGGAGAAGAGGCGTTACTGGTACCAGACGGTGGTCAGAGCCGTCCGACAAAAGAGAAACAGACAAGGGAGCTGGAACAGCTTTTCGTCGAGGTTACCGGCACGGAATCTGTGACAGAATCTCAGCAATCCACACATGAAAACAAAGAGGTTGCTGGACAGAAAGATTCCACACTTTCGGGATATGTAGCGGAAATAACCCGGAACGATGGACTGGATGAAACGCTTCCGGACCCTGAAACTGGAACCACAGACTGAGTTTTTCGCTCGGATTACTCCATGGGCCATGGATGACCATGCTAAATAAGTTATGAATAGCAATAGGACTCTCAGGAGTGGTATTTTTCGATGAGACGACCAAACAGACGAGAGTTCATACTGAGTACTGGCGCTCTGACACTGGCAGGTGCAATCGCAGGATGTGGAGACGCTGATGACGAGGAGCCGGAAACTGATGATGACCCGATGGATGAAGATGACGACCCGATGGACGATGAAGATGACGACCCAATAGATGATGAGGAAGAAGACGACGACCCAGTAGATGACGAGGAGGAAGATGAGCCTGAGGATGAAGAAGACGAAGATGAACCAGAGGATGATGAGGAAGATGAGCCTGAAGATGAGGAAGAAGAAGATGATGATCCAGTAGATGAGGACGAAGAAGACGACCCAGAGGATGAAGATGAGGAGGATGACCCAGAGGATGAGGAAGAAGAGGAAGAAGACGAAGAAGAATAGTCCTTTGTGAGGAACCTCTGATTCACGGATAGAGAAGAGGCTGAATCTCACAATCCGTGGAAGTAAGCAAGTTGAAAAACTCCACAAACCCACGCTATTTTTTGACTGCTTGGCGGTAGCTAATTCGTGATAGGATGGTACAAGTAGGTCCTGGGTCCAACAAATAGTCGTGACTGACGGCCATCGAAACGCAGGATACGATCGACTGTTTGGGACTGACGAACTGACTTTCGGCGTTGGTTTCCCGCTGGCCAACAATCGGGAATCACAACCACCGATTTCGAAAGAACTCGCTCTGGCGAGCTATACCGAATCGCTGGGATATCATGGCCTCTGGGCACGAGATGTTCCGCTGTACTGGCCACGGTTTGGCGATGCGGGACAGACGTTTGACACCTGGCCGTGGCTCTCACATGTCGCGGCAGAGACTGATAGTATCGCACTCGGGACATCGAGCATCGTTCTCCCTCTGCGGCACCCACTTCACGTTGCTAAAAGCGCAGCAACAGTCGACCAACTGTCCGATGGCCGGCTGGTGATGGGTGTTGCAACGGGCGATAGAGACCCCGAATTCCCGGCCTTTGACATCGAAGCAACAGAACGGGGCAGGTATTTTCAGGAGGCAGTCTCACTACTGCGAACGGTCTGGAAGAGCGAGTTTCCCACAGTATCGGGCTACTGGGGGGAGCTTTCCGGTGACCTGACTGTCGTGCCTTCGCCAACTGCTGAGACTATCCCCTTGCTTCCAACCGGTCACTCCCGACAAACCGTTTCATGGATTGGTGAACATGGTGATGGATGGTTATTCTATCATCTCCCGCGGTCGACACTTCAGACGTACCTCGGAGATTGGAGACGACATGGTGGTGAAAAACCGTATGTTATGGTTGTGAGAGTCGACCTTGCCTCTGACCCAACAGCAGAACCAGAACCGATTCACCAGGGCTATCACGCTGGCATTGAGTGGTTTACGGAGTACTTTAGAGAGCTCGAAGAGCTTGGGGTTGACCACGTAATTATCGGTATTACAGGTGATGAACCTCGAGACTGTCTTGGACAGTTTGCAGATGTATTACTGTAACCTTCTGACCGACAGACCTGTCTATTAGGATGAAAATACTTACTGTAACGGTCTCCAACGCACAGGGTAATGCGCACTGCAATCCGGGACTGGGTAACAGACGTCCGAGAAACGATGGCTGATGATTGGAAACACGGGCTTATGCTAGGTGGCTATTACGCATACGTCGGTGCGAACCTGACCCTTACTTCCCGGCGACCCGTCGGGACACACCCATACGAACGGGACTGGGATGCACTCATCATCCTCGATGCATGCCGCGTAGACGCACTGAAAGAACTACAGGATGAATTTCCGTTTATTAACTACGTCGAATCAGTTGCTTCAGTAGGGAGCACGTCGGGTGAATGGATGGCACATACGTTCGACAGTGCATATCGCTCGGAGATTGCTCGAACGGCGATGGTCACGGCAAATGTCCATTCTGAAACCGTTCTTCGTGATAGGGTTGTTCCCCCACAGTATGTTGCTGCTCCGTTTGTCTGTACTGATTGGGACCCTGTCTGGCCTGATGCACTTGGTTCGCTCAATGAGGTCTGGCGATACGCCTGGGATGACGACCTGGGAACTGTCCCACCACGCGCTATCACAGACCAGGCAATCACAGCCGGACGAACCACTGATTGTGACCGACTACTCATCCATTATCTCCAGCCTCACGCACCTTACCTGGCTGCGACCCCGGATGGTAGTGTCACGACTACCTACAATCAGCCCCTTGAATCACTTCGGAAGGGCGACATTTCACGACCTGAAGCGTGGGATGCGTATCTGGAAACCCTTCGACTGGTTCTCTCCGATGTCGAACTCTTGATTGACAATCTGGATGCAGAGCGTGTCATCCTCACTGCAGACCACGGTGAGGCGTTCGGAGAAACCGGCTTTTATGAGCATCCAGTCTGTTGTCCCCATCCTGTTGTCAAAAAAGTCCCCTGGGTCGAACTGAGCGCAACCGATTCGGAAACGTACGAACCAGTGATGTCGGAATCTGAGTTCTCAGAAGGACAGAATATCGCCGGACAGCTTGAGGCACTTGGATACGTGTAGTTCACCGAACGACGATTACAGGGACAGGTGCGCGCTTTACCACCTTCTCTGCGATGTTACCGATAAGGAACTGTCGAGGTGCGCGACTTCTATCCGCACCATGTGCACCGATAACAACCGTATCATAATCCGGTGACCGATTTAGAATATTCCTTGCAGGATGACCGATACCCACAATAGTTGTGATTTTTCTATCCTTTTCTTTTGCACGTTGTCGTGCACGTTCGAGTACGCTACGAGCATATAATTCAGCGCCTGTCTGGAGGTCGTCTGCCAGGGCCAGCGCAGTTGCTTCACCCATCATCATGGATGGAACTCCAACGACGTGAAGGACTGTAATGTCGGCCGCTGGAAACGTTTCAAACGCATAATCCAGTGCATGCTCGGCATGCACCGAGTCGTCTATCGGCACCAGAATTTTCTGCGTCATGTGATAATGAGCACAGGTATCCGTTAAGTACCTTCGTCAGGCAACCCTCGGAAATATTTTTCAGGTATGTGGGGTGAGGTAACAATCAATATACGTTCCCAAATTCAGGGGTTCACAGGGCGATGGGATGAGATACTGGCCCTCGGCATGATAGTCCCGACCTTCAACGCTGATGGAAATCACACTGTGAGTTCTTTTTCTTTCCCGTTAACGAGAATAACACCATCGCTCGTGATGGTCACAGTTTGCTCGGGTAGTTCAAACGACAGTGTCCACGAGGCATCTTCGTGGGCTGCTAACTGTTGGATGGCGTCAACAGGAATGTACTCCTGGAGTTCATATCCGAGTTCTGTTGGCTCGACAGCCTGTTCATCAGCTATGAGTTCCACCAAATCCACGATGGGGGGTTGCTCCATATCAACAGTTAATTCACTAACTAATTAGAAGCTATACCTAATTGGTTAGCAGGTGGCAAGCTATAATTGTTTGAGCGTGTATCCTGGTCAGGTCCATCTGCGTAGCTCAAACTATTATTCTATTAACAGGAGAAACATCTCTTCCTGAACGGTAGTAAGAAGTTCCTACTATTCAATAATCGCTACTTACTCATCTCTTTTTAATGGATTCACAGAAGAGAGTACCACGCTAATAACCAGAAAGCTTGTCTACGCTCTTCTATGTAACCCTGGTGCAACTGTAAGCAACGTCCGCGTATCTTGCGAGAAGCCTTATCAGAGTAAGCTTAGGATACCCGGCTATGCCAGACAGCTCAGAAGAGCTTAACGCAACAAAAGAGAACAAAGAGGAAACTACCCGTCGCGGACTCAATCGTCGCCGTCTCCTGCAGATTGGTGGAGTGGGTCTCTCGATTGGTGCGCTTGCGACTGTCAATGCTGCCGCGGGTTCGGACGAACTTCCGAATACAATCATCATCGATGGCAGCGAATCGGATGGTCCAGCGGAGTATGAGTTCCTTACCACGGGCTCAGCGGCGGTACATCCGGACCTCGGTGCAAATGACAACGAAGACGATGTCAACGGAGGGCACGTCACAGGCGCTGCCGGAAATGAGGCACATGCATATCTGTTCGATGGAGAACTTTCGTATCTTGATGTGGCCGGGACAGCTGAGATTCGCTTGCTTTACGGTGATGATGGTCGCGTCGCGACTGATCGGCTCGAAATCGTGGCAGCAAGTGAGGGTGAAGTCGAATACGAAATCATCTCCGAGGAGCCGGTGACGAAGGTACTTGACAACGACGATTATTCCGCAAACCTAGGTGAAGACAGTATTACTGAAGATGACGGAATGTGGGTTGTTGAAGGCTCGACTGAGAACGGTTCCGGCGACACGTACGATTTCCATGGTGAGATACTCAGTTTCGAACCGGTAACCGGTGATTTTACTCTGTTTTTCAACGGGGAAGAGCGAACTGTCACAGACCTGACTGGGCAGGAGGTGCCTGTGGAAGATGAAGCTGAAGATGATTCCGAGGAGGAAGAAAGAGACCGGGAACACTACTATTCGTTCGAAGCGACTGGTGACGAGTACGTAGATTATTATTTCGAAGTTGAAGAAGGTGGTGACCTCATTGCATCAACGCTTGATGATTCCGTCGTTGAGGAGGAATACCACTGGATAAACGACGACGGGACCAAAGCGGCAGGACGGGTCCACCCCGGCGAAACGCATACCTACGAGTTCGATACACTGGTTGCTGACGTAACCATCGAAGGCGAGGCGAATGCTATTGTCAACGGGGTCGAGTCAAACCTCCATATCTATCCGCAAGATGGCGCCTCGGGTGATTACTGGAAAGGATATTTCCCATGGCAACTCGAGGGAGAGGAGCGAGAACACTACTACTCGTTTGAGGCAACCGGCGACGAGTACGTGGATTACTATTTCGAGGTCGAAGAAGGCGGTGAACTCATCCCATCAACTGTCAATGATGGTCTCGTCGAATACGAGTATTTCTGGATAGGAGATGACGGAACCAGAGCAGCGGGCCGAGTCCATCCTGGTGATACTCACGCCTACGAGTTCGACACACTCGTTGCAGATGTGACAATCGAAGGTGAAGCGGAGGCTATCGTCAACGATGTCGAGTCCAATCTTCACATCTATCCGCAGGATTCTGCCTCCGGCGACTACTGGAAAACTGGGTTCCCATGGCAGGATGGTGACCACGAAGCACCAGGAGACTCTAACGGCGAGAGCGATGTTGATGTCGGGATTCGTCACGATAACTACGACGGGCCACTGGGTGGTGGCGATGGAATGCCAGACCGTCTCGTGTATGATGCGTCGGATGCAGATATCGTTGTCAGCGATGGTAACGTCAACTCAGCATTGAACCGGGCTTCCCAGGGCGATGTCGTCTATGTCGAAGGCTCCGCCAGCGGGTTCACAGCGGATGTTCCCGGAGTAACGATTGCTGGAAACCGGGGCATCGGGAATGATGGAGAAATCACCGGCGAAGTCACAGTGACTGCGGATGAAGTTACCCTGAATGGATTAACAATCAACCGGAGCGGTGGGACTGCACTCACCATTAGGGCACAGTGGCCGGTCTTTTACAACTGTGCGTTCCTCAACGCAAGCAACAACTGTATCCAGATTCGTCGCGAGAACACCGCTTCGACATTCACGCAGTGCCGGTTCCACAACTGGTCTGGCTACGGGTTCCACCACAACTACAACTATCACAATGAAGAGCACAAAAATGTCATCGAGTACAGTGAGTTCTCCGACCTCGGTCGACACGGAATCTCCGCAGGGAATGCATGGTATCGTATCAGCGACTGTCATATGCATGGAACACTCAGTCTCACACCGGACCACTTCATCGAGGTTCGCGCCCCCAACCACTACGGCGTAAACGGCTCTGCTCCGGTCGAATGTGGTTCTCCCTGTGGGAATGCAATTATCGAACACAACCGCCACGAGATGAGAGGTGGTGGACAGAAATCACGTCTCATCGTTGTTCGAGGACAACCAACTGATGGCGTATGGGTCCGGAACAATCAGGCTCCTGGAAATGACGCTCCTGATGGTGGCTGCTGGCAGAACAATACGTTCTCTGGCTGGGGTAATCAGATTGTGATGCAAAATGCCTCCGGTTCAAACGGCCTCTCGAACGTCCATATCGATAACAACGAGCGGTGAACCTCTTTGGGGTCACCGAGACGATTGAAGCTATCAACAGTCGGCTTTGAATCCACGGAGGTACAAACTCTGACGAGACTTATTGCACGCAGATAGGGTCCGTTTATTTTGAAAGTGGTGACTTCCACCAGTTTTGCTTACGCAGGGGTTCGTATTTCATCGTGAAACATTCAGCTAGCACTATTCATTGATGCTATCCGTCCGCTCAGGCTGTGGACTACCACTCTGAGCTTTCTGCGCCTCAAACTGTTCGGTATTATCTGCCCTTGTCGGATCACCCGGCTCGAAATACTTCGACCAGAGAACCAGGAAGCTCGGTAGGATAAATACGCTGCAGAGGAACGCATACAAAATTGTCAGTCCGGTTATCAACCCGAACTGTTGCAGCGGTGGCAAGATAGCAAACATGAGGACGCCGAACCCACCGATAGTGGTCGCTGCGCTGCCGAGGAGTGCGCCACCCGTTCCCGTCACTGCAATATACATTGCTTCCAGTCTTCCGTTCCCACGGTTGCGTTCCAGCATATACCGCTCGGTCATGTGTATATTGTACGCAATTCCTAACCCGACGGTGAGGCTGGTAATCGTCCCAGTCATGACGTTGAACGAGATACCGAGGAGATACATCGTTCCGAGAATCCATGCAACGGTAAAGACAATCGGCAAGAGCGTTACGGCACCCAATACAGCACTGCTGTGTGTCCATCGGTATCCACCCATGAGGAAGATAAACACTGCCACCAGCGTAATCAGGAGGCTCTGAATAACAGTTTCAAAGAGTTCGCTTTCGATGATATGGAAAACAATCAGCTGTCCGGTGGCCGTTGCTTCTAACTGTGGACTGTCGATTGATGATGCAACCGCTCGCATATCTGTGGTAATGTCGCCGCCTGAGGCTCCACCCTGGACTGAGACGATAATCTGGACGGCTTCGTACTCACCATCATCAGTTCGATATATTGTTTCGCTCGCTGCACGCTCATCCACCTCAAATAACGCATCGTAAACGGCGGTCAGATTCTGGTCTGGTACACCATCCCCGGTTGTATCCGCTGCAGAGAACGTCTCGTTAAAGCTCTCGTTTTGCTCTGCAACTTCCTCCATTACCGTTAGTGGACTTGTTACATCGGCATTGCCATCTGGGAGGGTGACTGTACTATTTTTCGTTGCAGCCTCATCCGTTGCACCCGCTATCTGTTCTCCAGTGTCCGCGTGAGTGACGTCCCCCTCTATCAGTATGTTCGCCTGTGCATCTTGTCTCAGAAAGTTTTCGTTGACGTACTCGGTGTTCGCTTTGACTGAATATTCACCCGGTGCAAACGGTTCTGGGAGACTTTTCATCCAGTCCGGTGGGTCATCAGCGAGGAAATCTTCCTGCTGGAATGACGTGTCTACCTGTGTCGCTCCGGCAGCGCCCCCGGCGGTAAGCAATAGTGCCAGGGCGACTATAGCGAGTGGCTTTCGTGCTGCAGCACGCTGTCCCAGCGAAAGCAGGGAAGTGAACACCCCACCGCCCGTTCCAAACGCACGTTTTTGGCGGTCAAATCCTCGAGATTCGAGGATGGTGTCGGTTTCTATCTTGAGAGCCGGAATCAACACACCGAATATCAGCAAGGCTGAACTGATTCCAACCGCGCTGGTTACACCGAATTCACGCAATGGGCCGATTGGACTGATAAGATTCGAGAGAAACCCAATTACTGCCGTTGCTGTCACCCAGATGAGGGCAATTCCGACGCCCCCGAGAGCGATATTCATCGCCTTTCGCGTTGAGTCGCTTCTTTCCTCCCGTTGTTCTCGATGGCGCATGAACACGTGAATCGCATAATCAACGCTTAAACCGACCAGCAACACCGGAACAGCGATCATCACGATGTTGAACGAGATGCCAGTCCACCCCATGAAACCGAACGTCCAGATAAGGACCAGTATGATACCGAAGATACCCAGTAGGATATCCAGGATATCGCGATAGGCCACCACAAGCACAACCGTGACGAACAGTAATGCAAGGGGGAGAACAATCGCCAGACTGTCAGCCAGTGACCGGTCCATTTCATCGGCGATTATCCCCGCTCCGAAGACGAATCCGTCATCGAAGCGGTCGTCGACAAGTGATTGCAAAGCCAGCTGCGAATCGACGATACTTACAGGTGCTTCACCTTCCATACCTGTCGCCTCTGGCGTCTCCTGTGTCACAAAGAGCATCCGTGCCTCAGCCGAAGTGGAACCCGGTTCGTACGCTGTTGGGAGGAACGTAAATAGACGGGTATCCGCATTCTCGTCCAGCGTTGAACCAATGAGGTCTGCGACTTCATCCTCGCTCATGGACTCCAGTTTCTCGATTGCCTCTGCAGTCGTAGGGTCAATCTGTCCAAGCTGGGCGTACTCCTCTTCTAATTCATTCCCTCGCTCTTCGAGGTCTTCCCCATCAGCCTCGATTTCTTCACCACGTTGCTGGAGTTGAGCGAACTCATCGGCGAGTACCTCTCCCTCAATTGCTATGTAAATCGAATCAAGTTCTTCACCGAGTTGCTCTCGCTGGGATTCATACTCCTCTTCGTCGATTGTACCAGATTCAAACTCCTCTTCAAGGGTATTGAGTTCGGCCTGTACCTCCCGTGCCTGTTCGATGAGGGGTTCGAACGAAGCGAATTGCTCGTCTGTCAGGTCAGTAGCGACTGAGGCAGAAACCCCTGCAATCTGGTCATCTCGTTCAGTTTCAGAGATATCACCGGCATCGTAAGCAGATTGTATATTCCGCGTTTCGTTGAGAGCGTCACTCAGTTGGACTGCTAACCCCTCCAGTTCCTGCTGGTCTTCTTCGAGGGCCTGTTGTCGTTCTTCGAGCGCCGCTCTATCGGTTTCTAACTGCTCGCTCCGTTCATCGAGTGTTGCCTGCCGTTCCTCAATAAGTGCGGTTCGAGCAAGAACCATCGCCAGGTCGCTGAACGGCTCATCAGCCAACGTCTCGTTGATTGCTTCGTTATCTCTTATCTCCTGTTGCAATTCAAGCGTGGAGATGAGGGACTCTTTGCTGAGGGCGTTATCTTCACGAATGACAACCTGTGCTGCTGTCGTATTGTCATCAGCAACGCCAAAATTTTCCTGGATATATTCGAGTTTTTCAACTTCCTCGCTCTCTGTTTCGAACTGTTCGAGCGAGGTATCTTCCTCGACCATGGACATACCTCCACCCACAATCAATGTACAAACAAGAAGTATCGTTATGGTTGCTCGCGAACGACGAGTTATCGTGTCGAGAAATTTTCCTTTAAGACTCATATATTCTGGCCGTTCACTGGGATGAACAAGCTCTGTTTGTATGTTACTACAAACATCTATCTATAAAATCACGTCGATTCCTGGGTTCATATTTGGAGTATCTCTGTGCAGCATTTCTATTCCACTCTTGGTGGACGGATGAGTCTTCCATTGAAATTGCCTGTGAAAGTGTCACAGGCCCTACGTTCCAGGCACACCAGTGGCGTCAAACGAGGTGATATCTGCGGTGGCCAGAACGTACAACACTACGATAACTGCAATCCAGGCAACGAGTGTGATACCGACCGCATCAATCCACCCTCCAGGATATCGCCACTTGACGATGGCGAGGTAGGCAAGCAACACGAGCAATGGACCCAATAGCGGAATCCATCCAAACAGGAATCCTGTAACACTCCAGACAATTGCTCCGATAAGAGCAGTAAAAAAGGCATACGTATAATTAGTCACGCCAGAAATTATCATCGCCCCAATATGTATCCCCAGCGCTCCGATGAGCAAACTGACTACGAAAACTATCAAGCTATCGAGCATAAATTTTTTTCTCACTGTTGAAAGGAATAGTTTATGATTCCAACGATTTGCTCAGTTAGTTTCTCGGCTCCACACACTGAAGTTATATATGTTGGCGGGAGAATTACGAGTATCGGATTATTTAATGAATATCTGGTCAGTAGTTAAACAGGAAGTTTTCGGGTTGTGGGGGAATGGGAAGGGAATTTCCCTCGGTGCGATTGCTCTCGGGTGGGGGCTGTTAATGGGAATCAGGATGGTGTATCCGGTTATTATCCCATATTTTGAAACCGAGTTTGGGATGAGTCTCTCGGTCGCCGGGTTACTTGTTTCTGTTCTGTGGTTTTTTGCAGCCATCGGCCAACTTCCCAGTGGAGCACTTGCAGATAGATACAGCGAACGGACGTTGATGGCTATTAGCGTTGGTATCGTTGCGGTAGCACTTGGTCTCGTCGTGATGGCTCCATCATCAATCGTCCTCTTTGTTGCGACAGCCATCTGGGGACTTGGACACTCCCTGTATCCCGTTGCTCGAATCACCTTTCTTTCTGAACTGTATGCTGAGCGTCTTGGCAGTGCGCTAGGGGTTACAATGGCCATGGGAGATATCGGTCAATCTCTTCTTCCACCCGTCGCTACCGTTCTTGCTGCTGCATTCTTCTGGCAGGTAGGACTTGGGTTTGTTATTCCCGGTCTCGTACTCGCTGGCGTACTTATTTTCCTCTTTTCCCCAGCTCAGACCTCGGGCTCTGCATCTGCTGGGATGGACTCTCTGTGGGATGCTCGTCATATCCTTACCGAACTTCGAAATCCGACGATGGGATTTATGACTGGAATTTTATTTCTTTACATGTTCATCTGGCAGTCGTTTACGACATTTTACCCGACCTATCTAACATCTATCAAGGGATTTTCACCATCGACGGCAGGCCTTCTTTTTGGCTTTTTCTTCGCGATGGGTGTCATCGTGAAACCGTTAGCGGGTGCAGCATATGACCGAATTGGGATGCGTATCTCGCTAATAAGCATCCTCTTACCCGCAGTATTTGGTTTTGCTCTTCTTCCGCTTACTGACGAATTCTGGATTCTCACCGTACTCACGGCTCTGATTAGTATTATGCTCGGGACTGGCGCAATAACTCAGTCATTCCTTGCTGAGGCCTTTTCTGACGATATGAAAGGCACAGGGCTCGGTGTCGTCCGGACTATTACAGCAGCTCTCGCTGCGTCGGGGCCTTTCGTATTCGGTGTCGTGGCCGATGCTGGTTACTTCGACCAGGGGTATGTCGCCTTAGCAATCGTCATGGCGGTCGTTGTACTGCTTACGTTTCGAATGCCAATGAGCCATGGCAGGTAAGAAATCCCGAGGATGGTGATTATTTTAAGACGTGTTTACACTTTGGGCATTTCTCTTTCCTTGAGGTCCATCATAATACCCTCGTTCAGCCAAATCTCTATTATATAGTAGCACGTGAGATACAGTATGGTCGAAACTGAGTCGTTATCGTTTACGGAACAACTGGTACTACTCGGGCTTGTTGATGCAGAACAGGAGGGAGCATCGCCGGTGGAATCAATCCAGCTCAAACAACGGACGCTTCAGGTTATCGAAAACTGCAATGCTGAGGCAGTTGGCAGGCTCTCCGAACGAGAGGTGATGCGTGCACTCAGTTCGTTAGGGACCAAACCGTATCTTAATGAACATATATCTGATACTTCACCAACTGGTAAAGGACGACCACAGTACGGGCTTGATTGCCATCCTGAGGAAATTATTGATGCTATTGGAGACGATGAACGGCTTGGTGATGTTGTTGAACAATTCTGGTAAATCGGTCTCCTAGAACAGCACAGGCGGACGAACTGAAATACTCGGGAAATCACTTTCAGCTTTCAAGCCTCCGCAGCCCGAATATATTCGGATGAACATTCACCCGTTAGTAAGTGGAACTTACAGTCAAACTCGTGAGTGACAAACGATGAGTAACCTGCACCAGCTTCCAAGGCGTCGAAGGGACCGTTATCAGAGGGATGCCGACCGGTCTGAACATGATAAGTTGCCCGAACTCCTTACTGTATTAAATGATGCTGACGCACGGGCGATTCTGGAAGCTACTAGCGAAGAGCCGAAATCTGCAATGGACCTCTCCGAGTGCTGTGACCTGCCGTCATCGACGGCGTATCGAAAGGTCGACCAACTGACGGAACTTGGCCTTCTAAAGGAACAGCTTGTGGTTAAAACGAGTGGCCATCATGTCTGCACGTACGAACTGCAGCTTGATTCAGTTCATATCTCCCTGCAGGATGGGGTCTTTGACTGTGAAATCACCCACTCTGAATAGACAGGACGACACTCGATTTCCGGACGATACCTTTTAGTGATAATATGATAAATATATTCTAATGATAGATACGAAGAAGCTGTTTGCTGCACTTCCAAACCGCAGCACCTATACGTTAGACCTGCAGCCGAATCCGACGAAAGAAGACCTCAGAGAGGTTGTCAAGGAACTCCAATCTGAAGGGCTTTGTGGGCGTCGGATCGCTGAAGACCACCTCGGGCCATATTTTATCGCTCACGATTCTTTCGGCCAACCGGAGATAGAACTACTTGACGAGGTTATCGACGAAGAGTACGCCGGAACGGATTTCTGTACCAGAACGCGCCAGTCGGAGTGTAGCCGACTTCGCGGCGGTTGTAAAGGCTCCCGTTAGACTACCCCTTCATAGTGATTATTGCGAGTTGTTACCGCCTTGCCAACGCAAAATGTGAGGTGCCTCCCGTGAGACAGCAATTGCCCTACCAGAGGCACGAAAATCACCGCAATAATCACTATTCACAGTGTTGCAGCTTTGTTAAACGGGGCCGGAAGCTTTCCGAGTAGCTCTCGCAGCTCCTCTGTTTCTAGGGCACCAGTAGCGACTGCAGTTGCAATAAAGAGTGCGAGTCCCAGCGGCGGAACGATGACCAGTGAGAGAATGTCATTTGGGATTATCTGTCCCATCACGAAAATTGGGATACCGGCGATGACTGCCGTCGCAGCGACGCGAACAGGTCGGAAATCGGATAGCGGATTGTATCCCACACGCCAGGATGCCCAGACCAGAAGAACAAACATTGAGCCGTAACTCGTACTCGTTGCGACAGCAGCGCCGTTCATTCCATACAGCGGAATCAGTGTTGCGTTCAGTACAACATTGAGTACCGCTGCAATAGCCACGGCGGTTATTAGCGGTCGGAGATTCCCTGAACCCTGACAGATAGCCTGTAATGGCCTCGCAACTGCAAAGCCGATAGCACCGGGAAGTAACAGAAGCAATGGAACTGTTGCGATAGCGAAATCAGCGCCGTAATACAGCGGAACAAGTTCGTGTGCCAGTGCTGCTAAACCAATCGCCATCACCAGAACCAAGAGCACGTTATAGCGCGTGATGCGACCAGAGACTTCGGTTATTTCATCTGTTTTTCCTTCACTCCAGAGGCTTGAGGTCGAGTGCAAAAGGAGCGTCTGGAGGACAATCGGCACAATCCATAGATATTCTGCAAGCGCCAGTGCGGCCCGGTAATATCCGGTGGCCTCGTCACCAACCAACGTTCGGACCATGACGATGTCGATGTGGAACAACGACATGACCAGCAATACGAGGACCACATTGAGCACGTTGAAGGACAGAAACTCCCTGATCGGGATTGAATCGGGAAGCCGAAACAGCTGACGAATCGAAACCCGATTTAGGATGGTATAGCCCGCAATGAGTGCGACGACAAGTTCTGCGATGATGTTCCCCAAAATCATGCCGGTGACGTCGAGGCCCGCGAGCACGAGCATAATTCCGACACCAGTGATGAGCACTTTCTTTACTACGCCCAGAGGGCCGTTGATATGCTCTAGCCCGAATCCGAGAATTGTATGCATCGTTAGTCCCCTGAACTGTCCGACGAAGATGAAGGCGGCCAGCAGATAGAAATAAAATGTAAATTCCTCGTCAAAGAGCCTCTCTGCATACCCCAACGCGGTAAAAATCAGCAAGACAAAGATGCCGATAGCAGCCAATGCGAGAGCTAATACGAAATAAAATTGAATAACTCGTTCAAGCCAGGCGTCATGGCGGTCTTCTTCCGAAACGAATTTTTGGACACCTTCCGTTATCGCCGAGCTTATCGGTATCATATAGAGCGAATAAATCGACAGGAGGACTGCGTAATCACCGTAGCCGCCCGGTCCGAGCAACCTGACGATAATCGGCGTCGAGACGATAGCAATCACTGTCGAGAGCATCTTCGGCCCGAAGAGCGAGAGAAACCGCTGAAAGAGCCGTGATGTCCCGCTCATCTATACTGGGCCAGTTGAAGAACGGACGGTCGGAACCGACTGGAACGGCGACAGATGCATTCATGGGGCGAGCCGCTCCCAGCTATCAGTTTCACACAGCAACACCGTGCTCGAAAACCGGTTAGTGGCTGTGTGACAGCCGCTATTGTCATCGATAGCAGCGAGGCGACTAACTCGGGTAGTTATTCGTTTTCTACTCGTAGACTACTTCAAGTAGGAATCACATATTGCAGTCTGAACAATGTTTTCACGGCCTTCGAACGTCCTACGGTACGAGCGCACGGAACGTAACCACGGTAAGGACACCGACAACGAGCGTCAGTAAAATATTCCCTGTGCGCCACATCACAATCCCGGCGACGAGCGCAGCGCCCCACTCTGGCGGCCCCCCCTCAGCTAGTTCAGGCGCGAGAATGGCGACAACAATCGCCCCCGGCAGCACGGTAATGCCAGCTTGGAGTCGGTCGCTGACTTCAAACTGGCTCAGCAGCCACAATCCGCCCATTTTCGTAATCACGGTCACGACTACCATCCCAAAGATTACCCCGACGACGAGTGGGTCAAGCGAGAGGTCGACGTTACCAATCATACCGTATCACCTCGACGAGGCCGGCGGCGATTCCACCGATGAGAATATACCACTGTCCGGGGAGCAGATGCGAACTGACGAGGGCGGATGCGAGGGCGACACTCCATGGGAGAACTGACGAACGCCCGTCCCAGAGTTCGACCGCGAGGGCGACAAAGACAACGGCCAGGATGAAATCGACGCCATAGGCGGCCGGGTCATCGATGGCATCACCAGCAAGGACACCCACGACGGTAGAACTGACCCACGCAACCCAGATGGCAACACCGCTTCCGAGTAAAAATGCACCCCGGCCAGTGCCGTTTTTCAGGTCACGAAGCGTCAGGGCCCAGTTTTCGTCGGCCATCAAAAATAGGCTACCGTACGCCTGTTTCGCCGACAGATGTCGAAACCACGGTTGCAGCGCAGCCCCCATCAACGAGTACCGCAGGTTAATTGCGAATGTGGTGAGAATGATGGTTGCAACCGGGAGTGGGTTCGCCCATAATTCGACGGCAACTATCTGTGATGCTCCAGCGACAACTGTCGCACTCATCAGTGCAGCCTCTGTCACTGTCAGCCCAGCCTGATTGGCCAGTAAGCCGAAGGCAATGCCGTAGCCAGCGACACCCATCGCGACGGGAAGCGTTACCAAAAACCCCGCCCGAGCGCCGTCAAACGTAAACGAGACAGTCCGTGGAGTGGACTGGTCGGCCTGTTCGTCAACCGACGCGTCTTCTTCGCTGGGGACCAGCTCCGACATGCTATCTGCTACGACCGACGGCTGTGAAAACCATCACGAAACCCGACAGCTACCGTCCCAACAGTATGGACGGTTAGTCATCCATTTGAATTGCTGACTGAGGTACAGTGTCTTTAGCTTCCGGCCCGAATGTTGCCTCCAGCAAAGCAGATACTTCAGCAGGCTGCACATCGGAATACCACTCGTCGTGTGGCTGAATAGTGATTGCAGTTCCACCTTCGCTGCACAACCCGAGGCAGTCGGTTTCGGTAACGCCGATTGGACTCCAGAACGCATTCCGGTCCCGGAGCCATGATGTAACTGCTTCGAGGGTTTCCGCTCCCCGAGCATTCGCACACGAGGCATGTTCCGCTCTTGATTGTGTACACACAAACACGTGAGCATCCAGCCGTCTTCGCTGTTCTTCAGTTCGATTTTGCATCTTAATTTACCGTGCTGTTTGTGTCGTTCAATCCGGTTGTCGAGTGTTTGCTACTGCCACGCCGTGAAAGGGTATTGAATCCGGCAGCAATAAGGACCCAGATAGCTGCCTGCGATAACGCAGCGAGTGCCTGATACACCGTTACCAATTCCGTCGCGAGGTCTGGATGGGTTGTAATCGTCGGTGAGAGCAGCAGTAATGCGATTCCAATACACGCACCCAGTGCTCCAGCGGCGATACCACCAAGCAGTTGATTCTGTTGCCTGAACCGTTTATAGACCCCTATTATTGCAACGGCTGTTAGCAGCCCTATGCCAACCATTCCGACGTAGATACCGAGTCTGATATCGATGCTATAGACCTGTTCCGCTCCAGGTGCGGCAGGCGGTAAAACGAGCCATGGCACTGCAGAGAGACTCAGGAATCCCGCCCCTGCAACCACGTACGCTTTGACACTGTCTGAGCCTGGTATTGCAGGTTCGAAAAAATAGAAGGCAATAGCAAAAATCCCGCCGAGCAGGATTGCCCAGAGTATTCCACTGCCGACACTCACAATCGCATTTGTGGTCTCCGAAACGGCATGTTCGTGGCTATGGCCGTGGTCGTGTCCGTGGTCATGGCCAGCGTCATGTGCATATTCGGTCAGCGGGTTACCGACCGTTATCATGTATATGCCGTACGCAATGCCTGCGAACAGACCAGCCGCGATACCGCGCTGCAAGTAGTTGAAAAACATCTGTCTAGTGGCACGTGATTCCCGCAGCATGTCTGAAATTGTGCATCGCGTCGTGAACCAGTGGCTCCTGTATGAAAACGAGTGCAAACAGTATCGATGCCCCGAAAAGAAGCGTCGATGCAATCTGCAGCGGTGAGAGCTGATCCTGTGCCAATCGCATTCTATCTGCAACGGTTTCGTGTTCTTGCATACAAACCAAATTTAGATACTGAAAACTAACTTGTAAAACTTCCGGTTAGCTGCATTCTCACCTACCAGCACCAATTTTTCTTTTTTGATATTGCGAGCGACGGTGCTATAGACAAAAAGTATGTGTTTGCCGGCGCCCAGGGTTGGAGTATTGCATGACAGAAGATACCACCCCATCTAGACCTGCTAATTACGTTTCGGGTAGCTGGAACCAGCCGTCCGGGACCGATTCTAAACAGATTACGAACCCAGCAACAGGTGAGAAACTGTGTGAGGTTCAGTTCAGTACTGGCGATGATATCGATGATGCTGTCGCTGCGGGACTCGATGCATTCGAATCCTGGCGAGAGACACCAGTGGTAGAACGAATCCAGCCGTTGTTTCGCCTCAAACAGTTACTCGAGGAGAATCAGGAAGAATTGGCCCGGACTCTTGTCAAGGAACATGGGAAAGCGTTCGACGAAGCGATGGGTGAGATACGTCGTGGTATCGAAAACGTCGAGGTGGCCTGTGGAACGCCGATGAATATGCAATCGGGCACCTTGCTCAATGCAGCACCCGGCATTGACGAGTCTGCGCCCCGACGACCGCTTGGTGTTTTCGCTGCAATTACACCGTTTAATTTCCCAGCAATGATTCCGTTGTGGTTTCTGCCGCATGCGGTCGCCACAGGAAACAGTTTCATCCTCAAGCCAAGCGAGCGAGTTCCACTGACCTCGACCCATCTCCTTTCGCTTATCGAGGAGGCCGGCTTTCCTGACGGCGTTATCAACCTCGTTCACGGTGACAAAACAGCCGTCAACAACATCCTCGAACATCCCGATATCGAAGGGGTTTCGTTTGTCGGATCGACGGAGATTGCAAAGTATATCTACGAAACTGCGGCCGCTCACGGCAAACGCGTTCAGGCCCAGGGCGGTGCCAAAAATCACATTATCGTGTCGAAACATGCGGACCTGGATTTTGCTGCAGAACAGACTGTCAGCTCTGCGTTTGCAAACACTGGTCAACGCTGTCTGGCAAATCCAATTGCCGTCGTTGTGGAGGACGTGTACGAGGAGTTTGCTGAGAAGGTAGTTTCCAGAGCTGAGGCATTATCGGTTGGCGATGGACTTGACGATGAGACGGATATCGGCCCTGTGCATACCGAAGTCCATGCCGAAACAATCCGGACGGATATTGAAGCCGGGATTCAGGAGGGTGCAACGTTGCTCCTTGATGGTCGTGATGCGTACCCTGACGAACGGAACACCTATCTCGGACCGACTGTTTTCGGCGATGTTACAGGGGAGATGGCGCTTGCGACGGAGGAGTTGTTCGGTCCAGTCCTTGCACTCTCTCCAATTCCTTCCCTCAAGGCAGGCATTCAGCGAATTAACGACAGCAGGTACGGTAATGCAGCATCGTTATTTACCACACGGGGGAACGAGGCCCGACAGTTCAAACACGATACCGAGGCGGGCAATCTCGGTATCAACACAGGAACTGCAGCGCCGATGGCATTCTATCACTTTGGTGGATGGAGCGAGTCGTTCTTTGGGGACCTTCACGCACAGGGCGAGGATATGGTTCAATTCTATACCGATAAGGTGGTGTGCATCGAGCGCTGGCCAGATTCCGACGAAAAATAAACCCCGTTGTAAACATTCCTCACCCAGTTACCAATCTAAAAACAGCCTACTGCGATCTACTCCCCGGAGAGTTACCTTCTATCGTATCCCCACTCTCGCAACACATCTTCTGTAGTTTTGTCTGCTGCATCAGCAAGGATTGCAGCTTCGAGATAATCCATCCGCAGGACGCGCTCGTCGAATTGCTCCGCCAGTTCGTCGATTCGCTCGTCGATGAGCGTCAGGGTTTCCTCCTGTAACCAGATAGGTTTCTGTTCACGCTGTTCCTCGGCGGTTTTTCGTGCAAAACGATATGGGAGGCTCTGCTGCGATTGGCTCGTGGGCTTTTCTTTCGGCGAACTTCGCTGACTGGACTCGGCTTCATCTTCCTGTTCATCCTCTTCGAAGGGATCGAAGTTTGCACCTTCTTTCATTCCACCGCCACCACTCATTGGTCACCACCCCCTGGGACCGCTTCAACACGATGGTTGATATCGCCTGGTTCTGGTGGGTCCGGGGCCTCAATTCCGGCCTGTATCTCGAGATGTCTGGCGAGTCTGTCCAGCTGTGCTAGCGTTTCTATTTCGTACTCCCGCTTCCGTGAACGATGTTCCCTGACGTATTCGAACGCGGAACACTGCTGTTTCCAGCATCCTTCGAAAAGGGACGTTCGCTCGCCGATAATCTCGGGTATATCATATTCAACTGTATCAAGCATTTCACGCTGGTCACGGGTATCCTTGAATCCCATTGGCACGGTTGCAAGCACATCAACGTCCATATCGAGATTCGTTGAAAGGCCGGTTACCAGTGATTCGAGTCCCTGAACGGATGCATCTCCCTTTGCGCTTGGCTCAAGCGGAATCACTAACGAACGCGTCGCATGAATTGCGTTGTAGAGGTGTACTCCTTCGGTTGCTGGTGGGTCACAGATGAGTACGTCGTATTTTTCGTTTATTTCGTTCTCTCGCAACACTCGCAGGAGCTGTGAGTGAATTCCAAACGATTCGCCTAGTTCCTCAGCCTGGCGCTGCTCTCGCCGAAGGTAATCCGGAAGCGAAGAAAGCATGTTGTGTTCTGGGACGATATCGACGCCCTCGACAGGCTCAATCAGGTCATCGAACGACCCCTTCGGTCGCTGGATGAGATGTCTCACCAGTGTGTCAGTCGAGTCATCGGCACGTTGCGTATCCACGCCGAACAATCGTGAAAGGTTCCCATCCTGAGGGTCGAGTGGAACGACCAGCACGTCTAATCCACCACGGGCGTGTGCCACAGCGAGGTTTGATGCTAACGTCGTTTTTCCGACGCCACCTGCCTCGCTGTAGGTGGTATAATTCAGCATATCCGGTGATTCAACGCTCTTATATATAATTCTTAACTACGATTTTCACCTAAAAAAGTTATATAATAATCTAATATAAGAGTATAATATTAGACCATAGTATTAGACAATTAGAATTAAATACCATCCTTCAATCGTCCTCTGGCAGTACCTCCGAGGAGTCCGTGAGCTGGCCTGTTTCGTACCCTGCCCAGTTGAATTTTTCCTGGAAATAGATTGCCACGTAGACAAGCGCGAGCAGGACAGGGACTTCGATAAGCGGACCGATAACCGTTGCAAAAGCAACTCCTGACCCAACACCGAAGACGGCCACAGACACCGCAATTGCGAGTTCAAAGTTGTTTGATGCGGCAGTAAAGCCTATTGCTGTCGTCGTTGAGTAATCAGCACCGATACCTCGGCCCATGCCAAAGCTCACGAGAAACATCACGACAAAATAGATTGTCAGGGGAATTGCCAGCCAGACCACATCAAACGGTTGTGCGAGAATATTGTCCCCCTGCGTGGCGAACATTACGATAACCGTAAACAGAAGTGCAATGAGTGTAATTGGACTAATCTTTGGAATAAACTCGTTTTCGTACCAAGTTTCCCCTTTCGAGCGAACACCGCCGAGACGAGTAGCTATCCCGGCTGCAAACGGGATACCGAGGAAAATTGCAATCGCCCAGAACACTTGTTCGATGGTGATATTGAACTCTCCAATACCTGCAACGAGGGCATCAAGGCCCAGCAGTGGAGGCAAAAAGAGCGCGAAAAACCAGATGTAGACACCGTATGTAATAATCTGGAAAATGCTGTTGAATGCAACCAGGCCGGCTGCATACTCACTGGAGCCGTCAGCGAGGTCGTTCCAGACAAGGACCATCGCAATACAGCGGGCCATCCCGATGAATATCAGGCCGAGGAAATACTCGGGATGAGCGGGAAAGATTGGAACGATGCCACTGAAGAAAATCACGGCAAGCACAAACATCAGTGTCGGACCAATCAGCCAGTTCTGGAGGAGGCTCAAACTTAGCACACGCCACTGGCTAAATACACGCGGAAGCTGACGATAATTCACCTTGGCCAGCGGGGGATACATCATCGCAATCAATCCAATTTCGACGAGGTAATATTCCTGAATCGGGTCGACAACTGACGGAGCTACGTAACCCAGAAAGACACCGACACCCATTGCAAGGAAAATCCAGACGGTCAGATACTTGTCCAGAAAGTCCATCCGACGTGGGTCGCCACAATCTGGACAGCCACAATCTTGGCCGTGTTCGTGCTCTGTTTCACTCATCGATTGTCACGCTCCCCTCCAGGACGGTAACCAGGGTTACCGCTCGATTCGTAGCGCGATATTTTTTCCATCGGCCGTCCTTGCGACCTTCCACCAGCCCTGCATTCTCCAGGTTAGAGAGTGCATGACTCAATCCACTTTCGGAGACATCGACGACTGCATTTAATTCACAGACGCAGAGTTCCTCTCGTGCTGCTGTGAGGACACGAACCAGCGTATACCGGGTGTGGTTCGCAAGCGCGGATACAACATCCAGTTCAGCTTCAGTCTGGTCTTCTCCGAGACTCCGCTCAAGCGTCCCCAGTTCATCCAGTCGGTTTTGCACATCTTCGCTACGACACTCTTCAAGGGTATCATCCAGATAGCGTCTGAGCCGCTTCGACGACTGTGACATCGCTAATTACTTGAAAGAATATTCAATTAAGGGTTTCGACTTCCCTGTTTTCATAAATCTCACCTTCCGATAGCTTGCAGGGCAATAAAATTGAATGAGTGCCTGTATCGTAGGCAATATACATCGAATGAAGTTGAACAGAAACTAAACCGATTATGTGAGCGTCTCAATAAAAGGTTCTTTGATTTGCTCGTCACCTTGTCAGTAATATTTAT
>LKMJ01000056.1_pt1 | contig 61436 bp, 71 predicted proteins | sample 643391 | NCBI WGS metagenome assembly LKMJ01 (sample SAMN04112250, study PRJNA286221) | soda lake metagenome | biome: soda lake; feature: Kulunda Steppe; material: water; isolation source: sample PL-Br10 brine of Picturesque Lake | place: Russia: Kulunda steppe | collected 2010-07 | reverse complement strand
CGTTTGTCCTCGGCTTCGCGGACGACCGACGACGGAACCAGTAGTGTTAGTCCGTCCATCGGGTGTGCCTCGTCACTAGACTGTATCTCCGATTCCCAATCAGGGCCTAAAAGGCTAGCGGAACGATCCTCCCCTGTGTCGGCTTCACACGGCTCATAGACGGTGTTTATGTGGAAATTACTGTGCTGGTTGGTGTGTCTTACCACACAAACAGTGGGCCACTGGCTGACGCCAACTACACTCAGATTATCAAACAGTGGTGTCGGCTGTATAATGTAGGGATGTGTGGACTCCCAACGATGTTGTCAGATTCCTTGCTTGCTATGTATTCCTTGCTTGCTATGTTTCGCATCACGCACGGGCGCGAAGTGTTAAATACGAAATACGGCCTGGCACTCAATTTCGAACACAGCCCGACACGCAAAACTAGATCGGCGTCGTCCTAGTAGAGTAAATCCGCGTCGTTCTGTATCATATACAGACTTCGAGAGGCGATGTTGACCGCGTGGTCGCCAACACGCTCGAGATCACGGACAGTCAACAGCAGCCTCGAGATATCGGCCAGTTGGGCTTCGAGAGCTCTCGAGTCGGTCGATTCTTCGCGGCCAAGTAGTTCCCGGACAACCATCTCGGAGGCTGCCTCACACCGGGTATCGACCACATCATCACGGTCGGCGAGTTGATAACACAACTCGGCGTCTTCGTCAGCATAGGCGACCATCGCATCTTCAAGCATCTCGGTGACCGCAGTGCCGATAGCCTGGACGTCGACTTCCGGCAGCACGTCGGTGTCGGCCGCCAGCGAGTACTCCGCGAGGTTGACCGCAAGATCGGCGATCCGCTCGAGGTCGGTGATAATCTTAAACGAGGCCGCGATGAACCGCAGATCCGAGGCGACAGGCTGCTGGAGGGCAAGCAGGTCGATACAGTCGCTTTCGAGTTCGAGATACTGATCGTTGATTTCGTCGTCGCCCTCGATCACGCGGCGGGCCGTCGACTTGTCTTTGCGCTCGAGTGCCGCTAATGCGAGCCGCAAGCGGTCGATCACGACCTCCGACATGTACAACACGTCATCGGCAAGCCGCTCGAGTTGGTGTTGATATGAGATTCTAGACATACACAGACGTTCCTATTTCGGGGCTAAGAGTGTTATGTTTGGCTCAAAAATGCACACAAAAACGTGTGAATGAACACTCAAGGTCAGTTATTATGGCTGTTTTGGGAAGCGACAAACAGCAGATAGACTCGCGGAAAAATTCCGCTTGAGTGATGGATGTTCATCGTTCCGTCGGTTGGTTTTCCCACTCACAGGGCGTGGCTTTCGCAACGCTTATACATCCACCTCCGGTTAGACTCTAATGCGAAAGAGCGCGTCGGTAGTGTAGTGGTATCACGTAACCTTGCCATGGTTACAACCGGGGTTCAAATCCCCGCCGACGCATACTTTTCCGGAACCCAATACCCGAACGATGAGCGTGTCGTGCAGCGTTTATGTTGGCTACCGCGTACTGTCTGGTATGACAGCGTTCGTACTCCCGGCCGACCGAGTCCATGAAAGTGCGAGGCTCTGTGATTATTTGATCGGCCGACTTGACAGCGACGATACCGTCCACGCAGTCAGCACCGACAGCGACTCAGCCCCACCGGAAGCCCGCCGAGACAGTGAGGATGCCCAAAACGCCATCTATGCACGGCTGGGTGCGACAGCGACCGTCGAACGACATGCTGAGACTGTCGAGACCCAAGCGGACGCACTTCGTGCGGTCGCCGACCGCCTCGAGGCCGACGAAATCGTCGTCATAGCCGACAAAGACGAGACATACGACCTGTTGAAAGACTCGAGACGCCCGGTTGTTGTGGTTCCCTCGGCGGGTGGCTGACCAGCCCAATCACTGCATCCAATAAAGGTAGATAGCCCACGGCAGTGAGGTCATAAAGACAATAATCCAGAGGAGCGACCAGTCGACGGCTCCCTCTGTGAGGTAGGTAATACCGCCAAAGATTGCGGCGACAGTCAGTGTCGCAATGATTCCACCCTGCATGATCGACTGCTGTTTTGCGGCATCCATTACTGGCAGTCTCTCAGTCGACCATTTTACTGTTCCGTCCAGAGCCGGCTACCCTGTAACAACCCAGATCAGTGCCGTATTCCAGGCGGTGACAGCGATTCCGACAATCGTCAAGCCGAGCGGAATGCCGAGACGATGGGGTTGTGGCACAACTTGCCAGGCAGCGTAGCTTCCAGCGAGCATCCCTGATTTCAACACCACCAATCCCGGTGTCCCGTAGGCGTTGAGTACCGGCTGGGCGACCGGCCCGACTTCGACGATACCCTGCTGGCTGAGACCCACAATCGTCGTTACCAGATCACCGAATCCGTACAACAGCAGCGCAACGATCCACAGCGTTTGCTGGCGGGCGCGAAGCCACCCAATGACACCAGCGTTGCTCATAGCTGGTGGTCGTCACAGTCGGATTTCGTTAGCCGTCTGCTCACTGCCAGTAGAGACTGCCTACAGTCCCCTCAGGAATGAGGCGACGAAAGCCGACACAGAAGGAGACTTAAGAGAGCCACGACACCCCTCGGTAATGGCTACTGCCTTCTTCGATCGGCTTGCCGACCGGATTGCGACCATCGACAGCGTCGTCTCGGTTGGTCTCGATACTGACCCGAAACGGATTCCCGAGCATCTCGAGGACAAAGACCTCCCACAGTGGGCATTCAATCGCCGTATTATTGATGCGACCCACGAGCATGCGGCCTGTTATAAGCCCAACGCTGCGTTTTATGAGTCAGCCGACGGCTGGCGGGCACTACGGGAGACAGTTGCCTATGCCCACGGCAAAGACGTACCCGTGCTGTTGGACGCAAAGCGCGCCGACATCGGCAACACAACCCGCCAGTACGCCCAGATTCTCGAGGAGGTCGATGCGATTACAGTTAATCCATATATGGGCCGAGACTCACTACAGCCGTTTTTGGATCGCGCCGACAAAGGCGTGTTCGTGCTGTGTCGGACTTCGAATCCGGGCCGCGAGGATTTCCAAGACCTCGAGCTCGACTCCGGCGAGCGGCTCTACGAACGGGTGGCCGCGCTCGCCGAGTTGTGGAACGCCCACAACAACGTTGGACTGGTCGTCGGTGCAACCGGCCCCGAGGAACTCAACTCCATCCGGGAGGCCGTCCCCTCGCTGCCGTTTCTCGTCCCCGGCGTTGGCGCACAGGGTGGTGATGCCGAGGCAGCCGTCGAACATGGACTTACCGCCGACGGCGTCGGTCTGGTAAACTCCTCGCGTGGGATCATCTATGCGGGTGAAAATCAGGGCGAGGCGTTCGCTGCTGCCGCCGGCCAGTCAGCAAGGAAACTCAAACGGCGACTCAACCAGTATCGAGAGTCGTAGCTACCCGGTGTTCGTAGCTATCGCTATCTGCCCAAACACTGGTGGCATGCACCTTGCTTGCGGTCATAATGCTGTTGGCAGACCAGCGAGCCACAGTGTTCGCACGTGTGGCTGGCGGGTGCCGCCTGACAGACCTGACAGAGACCGACCGTACTCATATACTCGAATACAACTGCGAGGGGGTTAGCTACTGGGGCAAAGAGGGGGTGGCCAGCCGAGACAATTACATTGATGCAACACGTTGTCTTTGGCAGTGAACCGAAACGGCCTCATCATGGGGATAGCATCCGTCTTTGTGGGGATTACTGTCCTGATGATGGTCGTTGGCCTTGCAGTCAATCCGTTCTTTTTGTTCGTTGCACTCCCCTTTGGTGGGTCGGCGTATCTGATGTGGTATCAGGCCAGCGGGAAACTCGCCGAACGGATGCGTCGGCAGGCCGCCGCCGGGCAGTTCAACGCTGCCGGCCGACAGCGGAGAGCCCCAGGAGGCTTCGGACCAAGAGCAAGCCGAGCGGGCTTTTCGGCACGCGAACGCGCCCGCCGAGCACGGCAAAACCGTCGACGGGCCAAACGCGGGACCAAAACAGTTTCCTCGAGGCTCTCGGCGGCCGAAGCACGAAGTATCCTCGGTGTTGAGTCTTCGGCGAGCCAATCGGAGATCAAGACGGCCTACCGACAGCAGGCAAAACAACACCATCCGGACACCGACGGTGGTAACGAAGCCCGGTTTAAAAAGATAAGCAAGGCCTACGAGACGCTCTCGGAGTGAGTTATTCGGTAGTACCGAACGGGATACTACATTCGAGTTTCATTTGGTATGAGTCCACACAGCATGAAAAGCGTTTTACTGTCGCCTGATAAACGGCGCGTATGAGCGCGGATCGGGCTGCCCTACAGGAGGCCCTCAAGCGCGGTGAACAGGACGGCGAGCCCATCGAGTTCAAAGAACGACTCACTCGGTCGCTTCATCTGGCCGACGGGCGCATGGAGAGTCTGGCAGCCCAACTTCGACACAGAGTGTTGTCGGGCGATGGCCAGGCCACATATGTCGTTGGCGTCACAGACGACGGCGGTATCGCCGGTATTTCATCGGAGGCGTTTTCAGAAACAATGGACGTCCTCTCGTTGCTCGCCGAGGAGGCCGGTGCCCACATCGAAAACGTTGATACCTGGTCGGCCGGCAACGACGGCCTGGTGGGGATGGCCACGATCAGCGAGGGCGCGATGCTGTCGGCTGACAACGGCCACATCGTTATCGGAACGGCGGGCCACGTCGATCACGGCAAATCGACGCTTGTCGGCTCGCTGGTTACCGGTGAACCTGACGACGGCGACGGCTTTACCCGGAGCTTTCTGGATGTCCAACCCCACGAAGTCGAACGCGGGCTGTCGGCCGATCTCTCGTATGCGGTCTACGGCTTCGAAGAGACAGGCAAGGCCGTTCGGATGGACAACCCGCATCGGAAAACGGATCGCGCGCGCGTCGTCCAAGAGTCTACTCGACTTGTCTCGTTTGTAGACACTGTCGGCCACGAGCCGTGGCTCCGAACCACGATTCGTGGACTCGTTGGACAAAAAATCGACTACGGGCTGTTGGCGGTTGCTGCCGACGACGGGCCCACAAAGACGACACGCGAGCACTTGGGTATTTTACTGGCAACTGATCTCCCAACAATCGTAACGGTGACCAAAGTCGATGCGGTCACACCCGAGCGCGTCGTCGAGGTCGAAAAGGAAATCGAGACACTACTGCGAGATGTTCAGAAAACCCCACTGCGGGTCGAACGCTACGGTATCGAAACTGCCGCAGCCGAACTCAACGAGACAGTCGTCCCGATTGTCCGAACGAGTGCTGTCCGTGGCGACGGAATGGAGGATCTGGATTACCTCTTCGAGACGCTCCCCAAGCGGGCGACCGACGAACACAGCAGCTTCCAGATGTATATCGACCGCACCTACAACGTCACAGGCGTCGGCGCAGTCGCATCGGGAACAATCAACGCGGGAACGGTGTCGGCCGGCGACGAACTCCTCGTTGGCCCCATGGCCGACGGCAGTTTCCGAGAGGTCGAGGTTCGATCAATCGAGATGCATTACCATCGCGTCGACGAAGCCAAAGCCGGCCGAATCGTCGGCATCGCTCTCAAAGGAGTCACCGAAAGCGAGGTCGAACGCGGCATGGTGCTTTTGCCCCGAACGACAACACCCCAGCCAGTCCGTTCGTTCGAAGCAGAGGTGATGGTGCTGAACCATCCCACACGGATCACCGATGGCTACGAGCCAGTCGTCCACCTCGAGACACTGAGCGAGACGGCAGTGTTTTCGCCCGCCGAAGGCAAACTGCTTCCCGGCGATACCGGCAAAACAACGGTCGAGTTCAAGTTTCGGCCCTACTTCGTCGAGGAGGGCCAGCGGTTCGTGTTCCGAGAGGGCTCGAGTAAGGGCGTCGGAACAGTCACCACAATCAACCAGTAGTCGCATCCGGCCGTTCAGATTCAGTGAGTCGGTAGCCGGTTGCTGTCTTTTCAGCCACCGCACACAGGACGAACCAGTCAGCAAGCCGACGCTGTCTGCGGCGATGTACCCGTTGGTGGTCTGTGTGATGATGTCGTTCCCACGTCGGGAGGTCGATCCCACACTCGAGAAGCGATTCGACATCGAGCGGTTCGTCGGCGGCCACCAACGACGCATAGAGTTCACGGCCACCGAAGAGACGCTCTTGGAGTCGGCTGGCCAGCGTTTCGGCAGTCAGTTCCTCGCGGGTCCGACGATAGCCGCCTGAGACCTGTTCGACAGCCTCGAGCGCGCGGAGAAACGTTAGCCACTCGTTTGCGGTCTCACGGTCGTCGATCTGTGTGGTTCGTTCGCCCAAGCGGGCCAGACAGTCGGATTTGCTCGCAGGCACGAGCGGAATCGCCCGCTGGACGGATCGAAGCTCCTCGAGGGACGCCGGTGGTTCGGGAACCCACTTGAATCGCATCTATTGGATGCCGAACGATTTGGCGACGAGTTGGTCGTCTGTGTCGCCGAGGACGTGTGTTGGCCCGTCGACAACGTCAATGGTCACCTTCGCGGGCGCAAAGATGTCTTCATCGACCGCATAGAAATCCCAGTCGGCCTCCTCGAAAATCTGCTCGAAGGGGATGCCGTACTCCTCGCGCGCATTAGATGGCACCTGCTCGAAGAAAGCGGCGTCTTCGCGAACCTGAACGTATACCTCCCCACCGTAGGCCAGCGCGTCGTTGGTGCGGCCCATTGCGGTTGATTCGTTGTAGCTGACCGGTGCGAGTGGCGCACGGCCCGTCGCCGAGATGATGTCTGCTGGTGGGTATCCCAGCTCCGAGAGCCGGAAAACGGCTAGCTCTGCGGCTCGAGCGGCCATCGAAACGCTGCCTGCGGTCGAGCCTGCTGCAAACGTGGGCAAAAAGACGCTTGTCGGCTCGACGTTGCTGAGTTCGGCGATATGTTCGGCGATCTCGTCGGTCGGGAAATCGATTGATTCGACCGCCAGCACGGCGAAATCGAACTCGTCGTAGTAGCCGACGCGTTCGAAGTCGGTTTCTCTGCCGACAAGTGCGCGCGCGGGGCCCGAACCAAGTCCGTTGAACTCCCCAAGGTCGAGTTCCCAGCCGGCCTTCTGGGAACACAACAGCGCGAGACCAGGATGATCGGTACTCAACTCGACATATGGGATCGGTGCACCACCGACCTGTCCCATCTGGGTATAGATCGTCGCTAGCCCAGCAGTCTGGATGTCTGCCAACATGAGTCCGGCTTCGATGCCGCCATCAGCTTCGATGCCGAAATCCAGTACCGTTGTCCCGCAGTTGAGTTCCAGAGCCCCGATACCGAGTTCCTCGGCAAAATCGAGCGCCTCGTCGATGAGTTCGACGGCCGAACGATTGATACTCTCCATACGTCTCGGTTGGCTGTCGTCTGTTAAATGGATTCGTAGTTGCTATCGGTCGCCTTTGGCTGTCCGGCCCAAAACGTCCTCGACGGCTTCGACCTTATTAGCGGCGGACTGATCGCTGGTTCGTTTGTCGTCGACTTTCAGGAACGTGCTCACCCGGTCTGCCTCAACGGCTTTGTGTGCATCGGCAACCGCTGCCAACAGCGTGTCGATATCGTCGGCTTCGATTACGGTTCCCATAGGATTGGTCTCATAGCGCACATCGTGGGCCTCGAGTGCGGCGACCGCGTTGGCGACCTCACTGGCCATGCTGTCTTCGATAACGGGTGCGACACTGAGCATTGCAATGACTGTCATCGCTCACCGTAGTGCATGGAGGCTCCTAACTGTCCTGACTAGTCGGCGGCTGTCGGAACCACACAGGACGCGATGTTGCTGGCAAATCCGTCGAGTAGTCGGCCCCGGTGATATTTAGCCGTTGACTCCAGACAGTCAGCTATGACACACGGATCGCTTCGATGGAAAACCAAAGCCACAGAAATTGACTACAGTTCACCAGCGTTCGACATCCGGCGGGATGCCGTCGAGCTTCCAGACGGTACGGTAACTGATTATCACTACGTCGAGGAGCCGGCTGCGGTCGTTATTCTTCCGTTCACACCGGATGGTGATGTCGTCGTAATCGAAGAGTGGCGACAGGCCGTCGACAAAGTCAATCGCGGGCTCCCTGCGGGCACACTCGAGGGCGATGAAGCCAGCTTCGATGCCGCCCGGCGAGAACTCCGCGAAGAGACCGGCTACGAGGCTGGCAGCCTCGAGCATCTGTTGACAGTCGAGCCCTCGAACGGAATTTCCACCTCGGTTCATCACCACTTCGTTGCCCATAACTGTGAGCCGGCCGGCGATCAAGAACTCGACGAAAACGAGTCTATCCGCGTGGATGTGACCGATTACAACGAGTATCTCGCGAGTGTGGTTGACGGCGAGTTGGACGATGGGCGGGCGGCGTTGACTGTCACCCACTACGAGCTTACCTGCCGGTAGTCCTGTCGCGGCCGAACGCAATCCTTACCGACCGGCCCGGATACCACTCGCATATGCGCGATCATTTCGAGATCCGGGATGCCGATGTCGCTGGACGAATCGGCCGCCTGGAGATTCCGCGGGCAGACCGGACAATCGAAACCCCGGCGCTGATGCCCGTTATCAACCCGAATATGCTGACTATCGAGCCCTCGCGGCTCGCCTCCGAGTTCGGCGTGGAACTGCTTATCACCAACTCGTATATCATCCGCCAGACTGACCGCCTCCGCAAACAGGCACTCGAGGAGGGCCTGCACGAACTGCTCGAGTTCGACGGCGCGATTATGACCGACTCGGGGTCGTTTCAGCTCTCCGAGTACGGCGAAATCGAGGTGACAACCGAAGAAATCGTCAACTTCCAGTACGAGATCGGCTCCGACATTGCCACCCCGGTCGACATTCCGACCCCACCCAACGTAAGCCGCAAGCAGGCCGAAGACGACCTGGCGATTACTGAACAGGCGTTGGCTGATGCCGAAGCCATCGACGTTGGTGAGATGCTGCTCAACGCGCCGGTTCAGGGCTCGACCTACCCGGAACTCCGAGAGCAGGCGGGCCGACACGCCGCCAGGACGGATCTTGATATGTTTCCGATTGGGGCGGTCGTCCCCCTGATGAACAACTACCGCTATGATGAACTGGTGACTGCCGTCTCGGCGGCCAAACGCGGCTTGGACACCGACTGTCCAGTCCACCTGTTTGGAGCCGGCCATCCGATGATGCTTGCGCTGGCCGTCGCAGTCGGCTGTGATCTGTTTGATTCGGCAGCCTACGCGCTGTATGCCCGTGCGGGTCGGTATCTCACCGTCTCGGGTACCGAACACCTCGAGGAGCTAGATTACTTGCCGTGTTCGTGCCCGGTTTGTACCGAGCAGACGCCCGAAAAACTCCGCGAAAAAGACGACGAGACCCGCGAGCGACTGTTGGCCGAACACAACCTCTATGTTACCTTCGAGGAACTCCGCCGAATCAAACAGGCCATTCGGAGTGGGAACCTTCTCGAACTCGTCGACCGCCGAGCGCGCGGCCACCCCGCGATGTACGACGGCTACCGTGCGTTGTTGGATCATGCCGCCCAACTCGAGGCCGAAGATCCGGTCTCGAAAGGCACGTTCTTTTATACATCCCCGGAGAGTGCGCGCCGACCTGAAGTGCTGCGGCATCACACACGTCTCGAGCGGCTCTCGACGCCTGAGCGGCTGTTGCTCACCGAGGCCGGTGCGCCTGATACGGACGAATACGACGCCGCCTGGCGCGTTCTCGCCCCGTTCGGCCCGTTCCCGCGAGCGCTCTCGGAGACGTATCCGTTCACCGCAGCCGTCCCGGATCGGCCAGACCGACAGGGGCAGATTGCGGCCGCCGAGGGTGTGTCCCGGCTCGTCGAGGCCAACCGTGAAACCGAATTCACCTTAGCCATCTCAGCGTGGCACGTTGATGCGCTTGATGTCATTCCCAAACAGGTTCGAATCAAACGGATCGGTGAAATCGGAGAACAAAACGAAAGAAGCGAAAACAACACGAAGCACGACGAGTAGCGATCCCACGGCGTTGCCGTTCACATCCTCTCGGTGAAATCCCACGTATACACGCTGTGTGGATCGATCCGGATCTTCACTTCCTCGCGATCCGGCGACAGCAGGCGCTTTGCCAGCGGCGAGTCAGTGTCTCCGAGATAGCGATCCAGAAGATCGGATAACAGTTCTTTCTCAGTATCGGGTATGACCGCCGCCGTTCCGTTGCCACGGACGCCTTTGTATGGAGGTTGGTTGGTCGACACCTCGAAAGCTACCTGATCGGTCGAAGATAGATACGTGATCACATCGGCCTCCGCACTGGTCGCACACCACAGCGCGTTGTCACGGTAGATAAACCACAGCGAGAGCATCCACAGATCACCGGCCGGTCGTCTACACGAAAGACGAATCGGAATCGTCTCGCTGTGGAGAAACGCCTCGGTTGTATCCTTGTCCCACATGCCAGTTGGATTCATATGTTCCTCTCGCGGAGTGTCTGCAAATCAGTTGGGGTCGACGAAAAGCAAGATAGTTCACCCTCGACTGCCCAGAATCGGTATGACTGAGTATTTCGAGGTTCTTGACCGCGACGGCGCGGCCAGACTCGGCGAGTTGCGGCTTTCGTCACCGGTGCGGACGCCAGCGCTGCTTGACGATGTGATCGTTGACAGTGGCTCTCTGTGGACAAGCAAAAACGAGGTTCCAGAAGGTAGCGACGACCAGTTGACGGTACTTCCACATCGCTCGCTGCCGGCCGGCACCCGCGAAGAAGTCCGTGAGGCGTTCGCGACCGAGGCCGTCGACGTCGAGTTTCCAGCGGCGGCGGTCATCTCCTCGGAGTCATCCCGCGAGCTTGGCGTCGACGTCTATATTCTGAGCGATGCCTCGGGCTTTGTCGGCCACGGTGAAGGGTTCAAGAATGCAATACTACGAACGAAAAACGCCCTCCCAGCCGATACCGCCCTCATGGTTTCCGGTGTGGCTACCCCGCTCAACGTCGCCACGCTGGCCTATGCCGGCGTCGATGCAGTTGACGCCAAACTGGCGAAAATAAAGGCCAGCCAGGGTAAGTATCTGACCAGCGACAGCGAGGCGTTTCTCGAGGATCTCGAGGAACTGCCCTGTAGCTGTCCGGCCTGTCAGACCCCACGCGATGAGTTTGGTCGACAAGACTGTATTGACCACAACGTCGCCGCTCTTCGGGCCGAACTTCGCCGCGTCCGAGAACGGATTCGGGCTGGCCGACTCCGCGATTACATCGAGGGCCAGGCGCGCCACGACAACTGGTTGACCGCCGCATTCCGGGAGTTCGACGCCCAGTATAGCTACCTCGAGTCCCGGACGCCGGTTGTTCGGAACACCGAACTGTCGGCGGCGACAAGCGATTCGATACGCCGGGTCGAAATCCAGCGGTTTGCCGACCGCGTGACAACCCGGTACCGCAACCGGTTTGATAACCCGCTTGTCCTCGTTCCGTGTTCGGCCCGCAAACCCTACAGCGAGTCTCAAAGCCACAGCCAGTTCCACGACATGATCGCGTTCCGAGGCCACACTGTCTCGATGACCTCGCCGATCGGTGTCGTCCCCCAAGAACTCGAGTTGACGTATCCTGCCCAGCACTACGATTCGGTAGTAACAGGCCGATGGTCCGAAGATGAAAAGCAGTTTGTCGCCGCGGTTTTGGAACGATACCTCGAGCGCAACGACTACCCGCGGGTGATCGCCCACGTTCCCGACCACGGTTACCGCGATATCGTCGAACGCGTTGAGACAGAGGTTGCTCTCGAGTTCGAATACACCGTCGAGGGACATCCGACCGCGACCGACTCGCTTGGGAACCTCGCGGCTGCCCTCGAGGGCGAGCTCAAATACGCCAAACGCGAACGTGAACACAACACCGTCAAAGCGATTGCGGACTACCAGTTCGGCCCCGACGCAGGCGACCAGTTGTTCGGCGACATCGAGATCCGGACGACTGGACGCTATCCCAAACTTCAGGTTCGCGATAGCGACGGCGAACAGTTGGCGACGATGGTTCCACAGTACGGCATGCTGGCGATGACACTCACCGGCGCAGACCGCTGGGTCGAAAGCGACGCGCCAACCAAACTCATCGAGATTGACGGCTTTGTGCCCCACGGCAGCGTGCTCGCGCCGGGTGTCCTCGAGGCCAGCGAGGAGATTCGACCGGGTGACGAAGTCGTTATTCGCGGCCCGAAAGCCTTCGCGGTGGGACGCGCCGAGATGAGCGGCCCAGAGATGACAGACGCAACGCGTGGGATCGCCAGTACGGTTCGACACGTCAGAGAGCGCTAACTCGAGCAATAGGTTCGTACGACAGCCACGAACTGTTGAACGCACTGTAGTAGCCAGAGCCAGTGATGAGTACTCGAGGGCCGAGTTCGATGATGATTACTCGAGTGAGTCAGGTTCGTCCCACAGAGATTCAGGTTCGACCGCCTCGAGTGCGTGGGTGATTTCTTTCTCGCTGAACTCGATTTCGTCGAGTACCATACTCAGCCGTTGCCAGCGGGCGCTCAGGTCTGCTTCGCCTTCGGGGCCGACACGCGCACCTCGGGTTTTGAAAAAGCGTTTGCCCCGCTCGAGGCGTGCGCCCTCGCCAGTGTGGCCGTCGAAAATGGCGTCGTATGTACCACCAGGCTCGAGGTTGCCCGCTGGGAAATCGACGGCTGGCTCCTCGCCCTGCTCGTAGGCATTGGCACGCACAGCAGCGACTTTTCGGAAGTATTCGTCGGCGTTGGCAGCCTCGCGCGTAGAGGGCGCGCGGGCCGCAGCGAGCGCGGCGTGGATCGCACAGAGTCGGCCTTTCCAGCCGGCTTCGTCCCAGCGTTCTGTTGCCAGTTTTTCGTAGCGTTCGATAGTGAGTGCGATGCGGTCGCCGGCCTGGAGGTCTTCGACAACGTAGAGATTGAGCCGATCCCAGAGGTTCCAGGCGTATCCCGAGCGGGCGAGTTCCCAGGCGGCCCAAGCAGCGAGTTCTTCGTCCGAGCGGCGGACTGCCTTCTGGAGGAGACTCGAGACCGCATAGCGGTTGTAGCCGCCGTCGGTTTCGTTGGCTGCTTTGGGCTCGCCGAAGTCCGTTTCTGTGGAGGCCTCGGGATCGCGGTCGGTCTCGAGTTCGCCGTTGTTTCCGAACGTTGCCTGTCGTGGCTCTCGATCCTCGCCCATGGCCGCAGTGAGGATCGCAGGGGCTAAAATTCGACGGCTCCGAATCGTGCGATGGCTTGGCGATGAGCGGGCAAATGGGAATTCTTAAACACCGATGGGCGGCTATACTGAGATAGCCCGCCCTTAGCTCAGCCTGGTAGAGCAGTCGACTGTAGATCGACTTGTCCCCCGTTCAATTCGGGGAGGGCGGATTTCTCTCTGCGAATGAACTTATCAATGCCAAATCCGTCCCGACCCGAATTGGGCAGCGGGTGAGTTTAATTCAGACAGGACAGACAGGTGTTATTCGTCTCGATTCCCCCAGATTACCTTTTCAACCAAATCCACACGCAAATCCTGGGTAACCCCAATCTGACACGACAGCCGCGGATACCCAAACCGCTCGGCCAGTTTGTCGTGCCAGTGATCCGGCTCCAGATCCTCAACGATCCGAACTCCACAGGTCGCACAGATTCCTCGCCCGCCACAGTTGGCGCGCTCGGTCAGTCGACTGTACGGCGACAGTCCTGCGTCCAAAAGCACGTCCCGCAACACCCGCCCGCGGTCGACGACGAGTTCGGTTTCGGCCTCACCGTCGACAACCACCAGTCGAACTGTCTCGGTCGAATCCCCAGTAGACAGGTCGACTTGATCGCCCATACCGAACCATAGCGAGAAGCTGATAAAAGTGTGACCGACCAGTCAAGCCGTAACGTCGTCACGCTGTGCTGCGGCGACGTTTCCAGGCCCGCAGGGAGACGAACATATACAGCACTCCAAGCCCACGGATGATCGTCGGAAAGCGGTCGGTCGACTCGAGTTGGTCCGGGTTCTCGTAGATCAGACGCGTTGCGAAATCATGGTACTGTGATGGGAAACAGGCCGCCACTGCGCCCGCAAAGCCCATGAGATTCAACAGCCACGCATACCCCCGCCCACCGAGGAGACTGACCACGCCAACCACGATACCTTCGGCTCGAACCACCGAGAGCAGCCACTCTTTTCGGACTCCATCGTCGGGATTCTCGTGGGCCAGTTTCTCATACAAGTCAGTGATACGGGCTGGAAACAGTGCTTCGACGACACCAAGGGCGACAAACGCTGCTCGGGCCATGCTACGAGCTACGAGTAGCACCTCAATAAGCCATGCTGCCGATTCCGAATCCATCGCGCTGCCAACGAAACTGAAAGCCAGGGAACGATTCTACGACCGAATCCACCGGGTGCGGTTCGACCTAACGGTGTACATTTATATACCTCACCTGGTAATCTCTCGGTATGCCTCAACGACTATCTCGAGAACACTCACTCGCTGCAGCGGCCGGCGTCCGGACAATTCACGTCGGTCGTGACCGGCCGATTCGAGTGAGTGCTGGCCACCGTATTCTCCATCACGACGGCAAGTGTAGCCGGCCACACGGCCACAACTACGAGATTTCGGTTGCCGTCTCGGGCGAACTCACAACCGAAGGCTGGGTTGTCGACAAAGGCGACGTGACCGATATTATCGACCAGTGGGATCACATGTTCCTGCTTCAGGAGGGCGATCCACTGATTGAAGCCTTCGAGGAGGCCGGCGATGGCGATGCGGTAGTCGTCCTCGAGGCTCCGCCCACTGCCGAAGTAATGGCAGTCGTCCTCGAACAGAAACTGCTCGAGGCGCTTCCTGAGACGGTCACAGAGGTGTCAGCCGACGTGAGCGAAACTGCCGAACTGAGTAGCTGTCAGTACGATGCCCGTTAGCTCCACTCCTGCGGTCGAAAACGATAATTCAGCCGGCGAGATTGACGGCTCTGGACTGCCGATCAACGAACTGTTCGAGTCTCTCCAGGGTGAGGGCATGCTTGCTGGTGTCCCGAGCGTTTTTATCCGAACCAGTGGCTGCAATCTGCGGTGTTGGTTCTGCGATTCGTATCACACCTCCTGGGAGCCGACTCACGCCTGGATGAGTCTCGATGAAATCCTCGAGGCTGTCGGCGAGTTCGATGCAACCCATGTTGTGCTTACCGGCGGTGAGCCACTCATCCACGAGGAGGCCCTCGAGTTGATCTGCCGGCTCTCGGAGCGTGGGTACCACATCACTGTCGAGACCAACGGTACGATCGCTCCACCGCCGGAGACGCCAATCGATCTCGCCAGCATCAGCCCAAAGCTAGCCTCTTCGACACCAACATCTGAGCGACCGCCTGCCGGCGGTAGCACAGCAACCGACGAAGTTGGTGTCTGGCAACAACGCCACGAGGAAAACCGAATCGACTACGAGACACTGACCGCACTCCTCGAGCGATTTGCGTTCCAACTCAAATTCGTCCTCACGGGTCGAGATGATCTGCCGGAAATCGAGACACTGATCGACGAACTGCGCACTCGAGCCGAGACCGAAATCACCGACACCGACGTACTGTTGATGCCAGAGGGCCAGACCCGCAGCCAACTTGCCGACACACGCCAAGAAGTCGCCGAAGTGGCTGTCGAATCTGGCTTCCGCTATACGCCGCGAATCCATGTTGATCTCTGGAACGACGCCCCCGAAACCTGAGTGACAATGCCACCATCCACACAGAACCCACAGACCACCGACACTGCCGCCGAACCGACCGCAGAGCAGCAACCGAAACGCGCCGTCGTCCTCGTTTCGGGCGGTATGGACAGCGCGACAACCGCCTACGAGGCCCGGGATCAGGGCTATGAGCTGTATTTTTTGCATACATCCTACGGCCAGCGAACCGAGTCCAAAGAGTACGACTGTGCGGTCGAGTTGGCCGAGATCGTTGGTGCAGCGGAGTTCCTCCATATCGAAACCGACCACCTCCGACAGATCGGTGGGTCGGCGCTCACTGACGACGAAATCGCAGTTGGCGAGGCTGCTCTCGACAGCCAAGAGATTCCCGATACGTACGTGCCGTTTCGAAACGCCAACCTGCTTTCGATGGCCGTCTCGTACGCCGAGGCCAACAACTGCGAGGCCGTTTTCGTTGGCGCACACAGCGAAGATTTCGCGGGATATCCGGACTGTCGGCCCGCCTTTTTCGAGGCCTTCGAGACGATGGTCGAGGTAGGCACGAAACCCGAAACGGAGATTTCGATTGAAGTCCCGTTTGTCGAGGCAACAAAAACCGAGATCGCCGACCGCGGAGTCGACCTCGAGGTACCGTTCGAACACACCTGGAGTTGTTACCGGGATGCCGAACCAGCCTGTGGGACGTGTGATTCGTGTGCATTCCGACTGCAGGCCTTCGATCAGATCGGTGTTCGTGATCCAATCGAGTACGCCGAACGGCCCGAGTATCCCTCGAGGAAAGCCGAATAGCTCTGTTGTGTCAAAGCAACGAGTATAAAACCACAAACGGATGGCGTTAAGTGCCACCCGTCCAGATTTCAACCACGAATGAGTGCTGGCGCTATCGGCTCGTCACGATCTACCTATGCGATTCTCGGCTGTGGAAGCGTCGGCCACGCAGTCGCCGAAGAGTTGGCCGAGGAGGGCAACGATGTGCTCATCCTCGATAAAGACGACAGTCGCGTCGAGGCGCTTCGGGATCAAGATCTCAACGCCAAAGTCCAAGATATCAGCGACCCCGAAGCCGCCGAGGTCATTGCTGACCGAGATATCGTACTCGTGTTGGCCTCTGATGTCGAAGCCTCCAAAGCCGCCGTCTCGGCGATCCGCGAACGCGGCAGCAACCAGTATATTGTCGTCCGGGCCTCCGATCCCGTTACTGAAGAAGAACTCCGAAACCTCGGTTCAGATGTCGTGGTCAACCCCTCGACAGTGATCGCAGAATCCGCCCTTCGAAGCCTCGAGTCCGGCGAACTCCAGTACAAAGCCCGCCAGCTTGCTGAGATTCTCGAATCAACCAGCGGTCGGCTCGCGATACTCACACAGGACAACCCAGACCCCGACTCGATTGCGAGTGCGACAGCCCTCCAGGCAATCGCCGAGGAGTTCGACATCGAATCCGATATTCTCTACGACGGCGATATCGGCCACCAGGAAAACCGTGCGTTCGTTAATCTATTGGGCATTGAGCTGTTGGCTCGTGAGGACGCCACCCCGATCGAGGAGTACGAACGCGTTGCACTGGTCGATAAGATGAAATCCGGCGACCAGGTCGTCGAGTTCGAGATCGACATTTTCATCGACCACTACGAGCCCGACGATGAACTCGAAGCCGCGTTTGTCGATATCCGAACGAACGTTTCTTCGACTTCGACGATTCTCACCAAATATCTCCAAGAGTTCGATCTCTCGCCGAGCGAAACCGTCGCTACCGCACTGTTGTACGGTATCCGGGCCGAAACCTTGGATTTCAAGCGGGATACAACACCCGCAGATCTGACCGCTGCAGCGTATCTGCATCCGTTCGCGAACCACGACACCCTCGAGCAGGTCGAATCGCCGTCGATGTCGCCCGAAACCCTCGATGTGCTCGCCGAGGCGATCCAGAACCGCGAAGTCCAGGGTAGCCATCTGTTTTCGACCGCAGGCTTCATTCGAGACCGAGACGCCTTAGAGCAGGCAGCCCAGTATCTGCTCGATTTAGAAGGAATCACCACGAGCGCTGTCTTCGGCATCGTCGACAACGAGATCATTGTCGCTGCACGCTCGAAAGATATCCGGATCAACATCGGCAGTGTGCTCAAAAGCGGCTTTGAGGAGATTGGTGAAGTGGTGGGCCACTCCAAACAGGGTAGCGTGGAGGTCGAACTCGGGATCTTTACCGGAATCGAAGCCAGCGAGGACAACCGCGATACGCTGTTGCAGTTGACCGAAGAGGCAGTTCGTAGAAAGCTCTTCGAGGCGATGGGTGTCGAAGGCAGCGACAGTACGAACGGCTCGTAGCTAGATAACGGCTTCTTCAGTCTCTTCGGGCTGTTTGAGTCGTTCGATCACGTCGTTGATCAAAATTACATCACCGACCGCCCGAACCCACCGATAGGGAACGATTATGCCCTTGCCGGGCGAGACCGTATTAGAAAACAACTCGGCGTTGAGCTGGCCGACTGCCAGTCCGGTGACAGCTTCCTGGTCTAGGTTGAGTCGTACGTCCTCGACTTCACCAACAAAAACGCCGTTGTTCGAGTAGACTTCGCGTCCAACGAGGGTTGTGATCTCTTGTGGGGTCGCGTCCATGCCGGACGGTTGGGTGTGCTGATATTAAGGTTTCGTGGTCGACCGCCAACTGTCTGACATGAGACAGACAGTGCTGTTCGACGAGTGGCTGTGTTGATAGGCTGTGCTGAGAGAACACGCCTACTCGAGAGGCTGTTCTGAAAGCGGTGTAGACTGCATCAACTGATCGGTTATCCGATCACGGAGCCAGGAGACTGCTTCGTCTGTGTCGGTTTCAATAAACGCTCGTGGACCGCCCCGTTCGTCTAACACAATGAGCCCACCGGTCGCACTCGAGTCGTCTTCGGCGACAACCAACCCGCAGGCGGGTTCCGTCTCGATTTGATGGAGCCTCACTCTGGGTTCGGCAAGCAGTGTCTCGAGTGAGTCGGTGTGTGAACTAACCAGCGTTCCAACAGCAGGCTCTGAAAGAACAATGTCGGCCCGAATCATCTGTTGGTCACACAGTTCGACCCACTGATCAAGCAGTTGTGGGAAAACGGACGGAAAAACGGTCTGTGTCCAGCGAGCTGTTCCAGTCAGCGAGCAGAACGCCGAAATCGGCTCATGTGGATTGTGCTTGCTCGCGGTGATGATTGTTGCATCCTGAAAGACGACCGGGTCGAGTTCGTGTGCCGGCGAGAGATCAGCCAACAGTTCCTGGCCAGCCAACAGAGACTGTGTCTGTGTGGCGAACCGATCGTACTCCGATAACAGCAGTTCGCCAAACAGTGTTCGCCGGTAGCCATCGGACGTGCGGGCGAGCAGCCCCACATTCTCGAGTTCACGGATTCCACGATCAACGGTCGACCGCGAGACCCGCAACTGCTCGACGAGTTCACGCTTGCGGATTCCGTCGGCATGTACCGCCCGAAGAATCGGCTCGCGTTTCGTCACAAGCGAAATAATCCCGAGAGGAGTATGCTGAGTCATCTCATATCATCCGCTGAACGGATCTACCCCTGACATATGTATATAAATAACCGCCAGATATATAAACTTTGGTCAGATCTCGGTGAGCACACTCATACAGTGATGTAAAGATGAAACCAACCAGTTGTAGATACGCCGGGGTGCCTCTGACAAACCGGCACTGTGATCAACCGCCTTGCCCGGACGGTTGATCTATCGCTTGTCCGTCTTTGCCCGGACCGGCAAGCACTGACCGGCCGACTTTGCCCGGGTCGGCTCGGTTATGCGTCCACCCGGCTACTATTTGTGGCCGGGTGAACGTTTCAGATTCTGCGGTATCGGATCCTCCGAATCTACAACTACACACCCTGGAAGCCAACCGGCTTCTGAAGTGGCACAACTGATACGAACTGCCAGCGCCGTCTTTGCCAGAAGAATCGATTTCTGGAAAGTGGTACTGAATACGACAAATACCGCAACGTTTGACAGTACGGCCACCAATAGCTGTTATATGCAATTTAATCGACAGAGCGGACTCTTCTTGCATCTAACCTCGCTGCCCGGGCCGCACGGGATCGGCGACCTCGGCGAGGGTGCACGGGAGTTCCTCTCGTTTCTCGAGCAGGCCGAACAGCAGTTCTGGCAGTTTTGTCCACTTGGGCCGACCTCCTCTGCCCACGGCAACTCGCCGTACCAATCGTTTTCGGCGTTCGCCGGCAACCCGTTGCTCATCAGTCTCGAGCGGTTGGTCGACGATGGATGGCTATGTACCGACGACCTCGAGCCAGTACCGGCGTTCGACCGCCACGAAGTCGACTACGAGCAGGTCGCCGACTACAAACGTGAGAAACTCCGAACGGCCCACGAGACGTTTCGCCAAACCGCAACCGAAGCCGACCGCACCGACCTTGCGGCGTTTCGTGAGGACGAACAGTGGGTCGATGACTACGCGCTGTTTCGCGCACTCAAGGCCAAACATGACAAACAGGCCTGGGTCGAGTGGCCCGAACCGATTCGTACCCGCGAACCCGAGGCCCTCGAGGCAGCCCGCGAAGAACTCAGCGAGGAACTCGAGTACCGAACGCTCACACAGTACTGGTTCGACCAACAGTGGCAAGCGTTCAAACAGGATGCCGAAGACGCCGGAATCACGCTTGTTGGTGATGTGCCGATCTACGTCGGCCTCGACAGCGCGGACGTCTGGTCGAGCCCCGAAGCGTTCCAGCTCGATGAGGGAAACCGACCGACCGTGGTCGCAGGTGTCCCGCCGAACGCTGGCGATTCGGGCCAAAAGTGGGGCAACCCACTGTACGACTGGAAACGGCTCGCCGAGAACAACTACGACTGGTGGACTCGTCGGCTCGAGCGACTGTTCGAACAGGTCGACGTGACGCGGCTAGACCATTTCCAGGGTTTTCTGGAATACTGGGCGATTCCGACCCATGCTGAGTCGGCCGCCGAAGGGGAGTGGCGCGAAGGGCCGGGTGCCGCATTTTTCAAAGCCATAGACGAACAGTTGGGCGAACTCCCGTTTATCGCCGAAGATCTGGGCTTTCCAAATGCCGAACTCACTGCGCTGATGGATCGCTTTTCGTTCCCAGGAATGCGGGTTCCACAGTATGCCGACTGGTGTCAGGGCGGCAACCAACATCAGCCGATGAACTATCCAAAAAACTCAGTAGGCTACACCGCAACCCACGACACCGATACGTTCGTAGGCTACTATGAGGGGTTGTCGGATCGCCAACGAGAGTGTCTCCACTACAATCTCGGCGTTGACGGTAGCGAGATCAACTGGTCGATTATCGAGGCCGTCTGGCGGTCTGAGGCTGTCTTGGCGTGTACGACGATGCAAGATCTGCTCGGACTCGATAGCCACGCCCGGTTTAATACGCCAGGGACGGCCAAAGGCAACTGGAGTTGGCGGGTGACCAGCGACGGACTCGACGAAGAAATCGCTACCCGACTCGGTACAATGACCCAACTCGAACTCCGGTAGCACTCGCATTCTAGCGCACCGAAAGGTCGAAACGGACAGACACTCACCATTCGTACAATGGAACAGGGTGCGATTCCGGTCGCGGAACTCGAGGGGTCAGTTGATCTGCAGTCGACGGTCGAAAGCGGCCAAAGCTATCTGTGGGATCGACTGGATGGTAAGATGTACACCACCACCGCGGCCTACGGCGGCAGCGCGTGGTATGAAACAGTTGTCCCACCGATACCAGGTGTGTTCGACCAACAGGCGGTTGTTCGCATTCGGCAACACAACGGCGAACTGCAGTGGGAATCGACCACCGATGCAGTCCCAATTGTCCAGCATCTATTGAGACTCGACGACGACCTGCAGGCAATTAAGGCCGCCATACCCGACGACCCACTGCTCGAGAGAGCCTTCGAGCAGTATGCAGGCATGCGGTTGGTTCGCGATCCGGTGTTTCCCTGTCTGATCTCGTTTATTTGTTCGGCCCAGATGCGAGTCTCCCGAATTTTCGGCATGCAGCGTCGATTGGCCCGCGAGTACGGTGAGGAAATCGAATTCAACGGTGAGACCTACCACGCGTTTCCAACCCCCGAACAGATGGCCGAACGCAGCGAAGGTGAGCTTCGTGATCTCAGTTTGGGCTATCGTGCACCCTACGTCCAAAAAACCGCCAAGTTGGTTGCGACGGGCGAGGTCGACCCACGGGCGGCACTCGATCTCGAGTACGAAAAGGCCCGTGAACATCTCACCCAGTTCGTCGGCGTCGGCAACAAGGTCGCCGACTGTGTGCTGTTGTTCTCGTTGGGCTTTACCGAAGCCGTCCCGCTGGATACCTGGATTCAGACGGCGATTGCTGAGCAGTATCCGGACTGTGATCAAGGTGGGTATGTCTCGACTTCACGGGCGATCCGCAAGCAGTTTGGCGGTCAGTATGCAGGCTATGCCCAAACGTACGTTTTTCATTATCTGCGGAATGGCGGAAACTGATAGCAGACGCGGCGGTGACACTCTGTTTTTCGAGAGTGTAGGCGAACTTTCATACCCACTGCGAGGCTACAATACGTATGGACTGCCGAGTCGTCGTCGAGGCTGCGGTTCCCGTGTACGATGTCGAGACAGTGGACGAGGCCGTCCGGATCGCCATCTCGAAAACCGGCGAGATGTTGAACCCGGATCTCAACTACGTCGAAATCGAAATGGGAACCCGAACCTCGCCCGCCGGAGAGGAGTTGCCACCTGCCTTTATTGCTGCTGACGAAGCACTGGTTGCCCTCGAACTCGAGTTAATCGTTTTCAATGTCGAACAGGAACAACACGCCAGCCGTATCGCCCGCAAAGAAATCGGCCAACAGTTGCACAATATCCCGCTGAAAGTACTCCGAACTGAGATCATACCCGAAGACGAAACCGAAAGCGACTCCGAACCGTAGTTGTCAGCAGCGAGAAACAACATCTACCGCAACGAATGCGACTAGAGACAGATGTCATTTATACACTCCGTCCGCACATATCAGCTATGCAAACGCACATCGTCCCGGTCGGCTTCGATTACGACCGGCTTATTGCGCCGCTCATCCGCGATCAGTTCGATGTGGATCACGTTATTCTGCTCGAAGGCGCAGTCGGTAGCGAGGCCAACGTTGAATACTCTCGGCGACTAGCGAGCAAACTCGAGACCGACTTTCGGAACCTCTTGGGAGCCGAGACCGAACGCATCCGTCTCGAGGACGTCTACGACTACGATGCGGCCTTCGAGGGTGCTTTCGAGTTGATCAACAACCAACTCGACAGCGGCGCAGAGGTGTGGGTCAACGTCTGTTCGATGCCGCGACCCGTTAGCTTCGCGTTTGCGACCGCAGCCCACTCGGTGATGGTCGAACGGCAAGAAGACAGAGATCGCATTCACACCTACTATACGGCTCCTGAGAAGTATCTCGAGACCGAACTCGCCGAAGAACTCCAAGCCGAAGGTGATCTTCTTTCGGATCTCCTCGAAGCCGGAGACCTCGACCGCGAGCGAATCGAAACCCGCCTCGAGAGCATCGATAACCTGCTGGCGGAGTTCGACGAACGCGGTGTGACCATCGGCGCGAAGAAAATCGGTGACAGCCATATCGTCGAACTGCCTGTTGCCTCGTTTTCGAGCGTCAAACCGTTCGAGGAACTTGTGTTGTTCACGCTGGGCGAACACGGCGAGTTCGAATCAGTCAGTGAGTTGGCCTCGACGTTGGCTCGAGATCTCAACGAAGAATACACTGACAGCTTCCGGTCAAAAGTCATCTACAACGTCGATCGGCTCGGCCCCGGCGGCAAAGGGTATATCGAACAAGAGGAGGTCGGTAAATCCTATCGCACCAAGCTCTCACGAATCGGTGAACTCTGGGTGCGATCACACGCCGACAGGACGCGACAGTAGCCGACACTCACAGAACGAACAACACTAACTGATATGCGAAGCCGAGTCCGAACGCTGCGAGCAACAGCATCGTGGTGACGACGACAGCCGGCGACAGATGTGTTTCGCCGGTTAGGATATATTCTTCCATACGCGAGGATCGACCGTACAGCGGCTTAATAGTTTATCCTGACCAAAGCGACTCGGCCGAGTCGGTAGTATCAGACCTGATATTTGTAAGGTGAACTAAAAGTAGTTGTCTCGAGCAGGGAGAGTATGCATATCCAAGGGAGTTTGGGAGTATCAAAAGAGGCCAGTGGGTGGTGAGAATGCGACCACGTGAGTCGGAGTCAGTAGCAAATTACCGGCCGATGGAGAGCGGTGTCCACTCGCAGCCACAGCCATGAGTATCAATTCTGGATCAACAGCCCACATATCACCCGACATTCTGTGTGTGAGCAATAGCCAAAACACAAACAGGAACATTCGAACGGCAGTGGCTCGCCATCGCCCGAACGTCTCAATCGAGACGACAACCGATCCGACAGTTGTCGCTGAACTGGTTCGACTCTGGGATCTCAGCTGTGTCGTCGCCGACGCCGACATGGATCCACTGGACGGCTTTGAGCTCAAATCGAGCCTCCAGACGGACGACCGACAGCTGTCAGTTCTCGTTGTCTCAACCGAACCAGCAGACGGCGAGTCTACGGTTAGTCTCGCTGCAGCCGACGAAACCGACGAGTTCGCTGTGTGTCTCGAGCAGGCAGTTCCTCGACAAGATCTCGAGACTACACCGGATTCCAAACACTACCAGCCCGCCAGCCAACTCAAGGCCGTTATCGACGCCGACAGCCGACATGCTGTGGTGGCCGAACTCGAAAAGCAGCTTGCAGCGTTGGCATCGGTTCGGCACCACCAGATATGGCTAACTACTGTCGATGGCTCACTCGAGGCCACAACAGCGACTGACGGCCACTGCTCGGCTGTTCGGCCGGCTGTGCGTGAGGCCGTCGAAACCGGCGAACCACAGTGGGCGGCCGAACCAACGGACGGTTCGACGGTGACAGACCAGACAGACACACCACAGAGAGGCGTCTATCCGCTTGGCAGCCAGGGAGCGATTGTGGTCGAGTACGATGTGTTCACACCGGCAGTAGCCGCCAGCGTCCATCAGCTTGCGAGTATCGGAGGTGGATGTCTCGACCACCATGCAGCTATCACCAATCTCGAGGCACGGTTCCGCCAGACAGCCGAGCGTAACCGACAGCTTTTGCAGTTCGCCCGAACGGTTGCACACGATCTCAACTCCCCGCTGTCTGTGATCTATGGGCGTATTGAACTCGTGTTGGCCAACCAGTCAGACGCCGAAATGCACCTCCAGGCCGCACACAACGCCGTCCAGCGCATCGATTCACTGATCACCGACCATCTCCAAACAATCGAGACCACTGACGCCGAAGGCGACCGCGAAGACGTTTCAGTACAGACGATGGCGATTCAGGCTTGGCGGATTGTCGATCCCTCGACCGCTCGGCTGCAGGTCGAACCACAACTCGAGACCGTCGAAGCCAACGCAATCCGACTCCAACAACTGTTCGAGAATCTGATCCGCAACGCCATCCAACATGGCTCCGAAGAATCAGTAGGACTCGCTTCAAGCGACTCTCAAGATCCACACGCGGTGTTCGACGATGACACCGATTCAGTGACCGTCACGATCAAACCCACCGAAAGCGGATTTGCGGTCTGTGATGATGGCCCTGGCATTCGGCCTGAGGAACGCGAAACGATCTTTGAATCAGGGTATACCACAACCGACTCCGGCAGCGGACTCGGGCTTCATATCGTCAGCGAAATCGTCAGTAGCCATGACTGGGAGATTACCGTAACGGAGAGTGCCAGCGGTGGGGCGCGTTTTGAGATCAACACCGAGTAGAAGTCGCTATTGATTGGTTGTCGCCGAGTCGGCCTCAGGCTCCGAGGCTTCGTTGAGTTGGTTGGTGGCCTGCCGGAAGACACCCAACAGCGTGTGGATTTCTCGGTCGGTCGGATGGGCACGACCGATGAGTCTACGCAACAGTCGCTGTGTTTTGGCTCGCTTTCGGTCGTTGTAGTTTTGGGCAGCAAGAAACGCTGCGAAGTACGCATAGAGTCGTTCGATGTCAGGTTCCTCAGCACGGAGGCGTTCGACATCCGGGAGTTGCGTCTGTTCGACAGTTAGCTCCCGGAGTTCGTACAGCATGATCGTTGCCGCCTGCCCCAGATTAAGCACTGGATACTCATCGCTGGCAGGAATCGAACAGACCTCATCGAGCTGTTCGATTTCGCGGTTGTGAAGCCCACGGCCTTCTCTGCCAAAGACCAGTGCCGTTCGTGTCTCGACTGTTTTGAGTGAGTCTCGAAGTTCGACCGGAGTTTTAAACGGAAATCTAACGTGGCGGCGGCTGTCTTCGCCTGTAATGGCGGTACAGCCAACGGTGTGGTAGGTCTCGATGACCTCCTCGAGGCTCACCTCCTCGGCGTTCGGCAGCACGTCCTCGCGGGCGTGGCCGGCAAAGCCGTAGGCCTCTCCGTCAGGGTCGAGTTCCGGCGGATCGACCAACTTGAGATCAGTGAGTCCAAAGTTCTTCATCGCGCGAGCAATCGTCCCGACGTTACCGGGGGTTTCGGGTTCGACGACAACGACAACCGGTTTTGGTCTCATTCGTCGCGGCTCGGGTAGTCCGTCTCGAGATCCAACTCGGCGAGTTCGTCGTCGGTCAGGTGGTCGGTTGACTCGTTCGGTTCGTCGAGATACTCTCGGAGGTTGATTTTGTGTGGCTCGTAGTTCTCTTCGAGTCGCTCTCGAATCTCTCGGGCGTCCGGCAGATCAGGCAGTGCTTCGGGGTCGGTTTCGACGACTTCGGTGCCGCCAAACGCCTCGGGTGCGCGGTTGCCGTCGGCGAACCACTGATGGAAGCGATCGGCGAATGCCTCGTCTCCCCGCAGGTCGCTGCCGCCGGCCTCCTGATACCAGTAGATAAAATCCGGCTCGTGGTCTGCACAGAGCAACACCTCGTCCATCGGCTCGCCGTAGACGAACTCCGCGGGATTACACTGCCGTTTGTTCGCCTCGCCGTGGAGTAGATAACAGCCATCACACGGTTTGTCGACCAGCGTTAACAGCCGAAGAAGTCGCTGTTTCGGATCCGTTGGGATCTCTTCGAGCGGCTTGAACTGCTCGTCGTCGGTGAAAATTTCGTCTTCGTTGAACCGCCAACCACGAAGCCCGACGCTGACTTTTCCCATACGGTCTGTTACCGACTCAGCCGACAAAAAGCAACTGACTCTGCGGAGACCGGGGTAGCTATGTTCGGGCCACCCCAAGTCGGTGTATGCGAACAGTCGACGCAGCCGGCCTGCAGATCGGCGACGACCACCCCCCGCGAATCATGGGCGTGTTGAACGTGAGTTCCGAATCACCGTACAAACCGAGTGTGTTCAACAGTCCAAGTGAGGCTGCCGAATACGTCGATCGGGAGTTGATCGACGAGGGCGCAGATATCGTCGACGTCGGCCTCGAGTCAGCCAACAAGAAGTTCGAAGTGCTCAGCGCAGCCGAGGAACTCGAGCGGCTCGATGTCGCCCTCGAGACCATCGAGAGCGTCTCAGGCGATGCCGTCTTTTCGATCGAAACACGCTACCACGAGGTCGCCGAGGCCGCCTTGCGTGGTGGGTTCGATATGGTCAACGACATCTGTGGCTTTGCAGACCCACAGATGCCAGACGTCTGCGAAGCCTACGATGTGGCAGTGGCAAAAATGGCCTCACCACCGGATCTCGAACGACCCGGAGCTATTGCGGCTGTCGATGATATTTATGATGCCCTCGAACTCAACGGGCTAACCGATAAAACCATCATTGATCCAGCCTTCGGCGGCTGGAGCGAGGACAAAACAATTGCCGATGACCGCGAGACGTTCGAGCGACTCCGAGAGTTTCGAGCCTACGGCCAGCCGATGTTAGTTTCGATCAACCGGAAAAACTTCCTGCGGTCGGTTGCCGGCCGCGAGACTGAAGCGGCACTCCCCGTTTCACTGGCAGCGACTGCGATGGCGGTCGAACGCGGTGCACACGTAATCCGTACCCACGACGTAGCCGAAACACGGGATGCGGCGCTCATCGGCCATGAGTTTAGCCGGCGGCGACTACGAGAGACAGCCGGGTCGGTGGCTATCGAAGAACTTGACATAACGAACGATCGTGAGCTGCAGCGGCATCTCGAGCAGTTCGGGGCTGCCGAGACCGAACAACTCGCCAACCGAAGTGTCGTTCACGTCTTCGAGATACAGGGTCTGGATGCTGACAGTCAAACAGCACTCACCACCGCCGCAAACGACGCTGGCGTTGAGTGTGTCAGTCGTCCGTCTGACAGCGCTGTGATAGTCGTTGGCACGAAATCAGGCTTTGATCGGCTTATCGAGGCGCTAAGTGGCCTCTCGGAGGAGGTTTCTACAGTGTGTGAACATATTAGTAATGCGTGCTGTTAAGAGAAAACTTATGCCGGATGGTTCTAAATCGAACAATGGACGCCGGAGGGGTATGCGGGTAGGGGTACTTGATGCCCATCCGGCCCATACAATATTACAACTCGTGAGCCGTAGGCTTTTGGGCTCAACTCGAACAAAGACCAATGGACAGTAGCATCCCGTTTGCCGAATTCGAACCCATCTACGAGGCAATCCTCGCAGACCTCGGCTTCGAGCGGACTGCCGACGAGCAGGCCCGTGAGATAGCCGCCAAGTTCGCCCAAGAGTTCGACGAGCGTCGGCTCACAGCTCTCGAGGGTGGGCGTGTGGCGATTGTCGGAGCCGCACCGTCCCTAAAGGCGGAGCTTCGGGCGTTCGACGAATCAGCGGTCGACGCTATCGTCGCCGCCTCAACGGCCGTCGACACCCTAGCCGACCACGGAATTACGGTCGATCTGATGGTGACAGACTTGGATAAAAACACCGAGACGGCCCGAGTGTTGAGCCACTCGGAAACGCCTGTGGCAGCCCACGCCCACGGTGATAACATTCCGGCTCTCGAGACGTGGCTGCCGAAGTTCGATCTCGACTGGACGCTGGTGACGACACAGACAGCACCACAACGGGCCGTCGAAAACCCCGGTGGCTTTAGCGACGGCGACCGGGCAGCATTTATTGCTCACGCGTTTGGGGCCGACGAGTTGCAATTTATCGGCTGGCAGTTCGACGATCCATCCGTTGGCCCGCTCAAAGCTCGCAAACTCCGATGGGCCGAACACCTGCTTTTTTGGCTCGAGCGTCGACGCGGCGAGCGATTTGCGGTGTTGGACGAAAGACGTGAGGCGTTGGTCGAAGACCTCACACAGCTTTCGACCGCCTGAGGCCGCTTGGGCTGAACCCGAATCTTCCAGTCGTCAGCTAGCTTCCAAAACGTTCCTTACGAACGCCCACGTTGTGTACGTATGCAACTACACTGGCACCGTCGTGACCTGCGAGGGTCGGACAATCGCGCACTGGCTGCGGCGAGCGAGGCTGCCGAGGCTGACTCCGACGGCAGTGTTGTCGCGCTGTTTGTGTTCGATCCGGGCGTCCTCAAGCATGCAGGCTCGCCACGTGTGTCGTATCTCCTCGAGTCACTGGCTGAACTCCGTCAGTGGTACCGCGAACGCGGCGGCGAACTCCTCGTGCGGCGTGGCGACCCCGAAATCGTCGTTCCTGAGATGGCCGAAGCTATCAAAGCCGACCGCGTGGTCTGGAACCGCGATTATTCGGGACTCGCCCGCAAGCGCGATGCTCGCGTTCGAACAGCACTCAACGACATCGGAATCTCTCGAGCGTCGTTTCATGATGCGATCTGTCACGAACCGGGGTCGATCACGACAAACCAAGGCGAGCCCTACTCGGTGTTTACCTACTTCGGTCGCAAATGGCACGACCGACATAAGGACGCCCCGTACCCAGCACCCGACGCCGATGTGTTGGCCGACGCCGAACGGCTCGCTGTGGAGGCTGGTGACCTGCCAACGCTTGCTGAGTTAGGTTTCGACGAACCCGAAGCCGACCTGCTGGCGGCCGGTACCGAGGCGTCCCGCAGGCGACTCGAGGCGTTCTGCGAGGACGGCGTGTATCGATATGACGACGACCGTGATTATCCCACACGGAAATCGACCTCGAGGCTGTCAGCGGATCTCAAATACGGAACAGTCGGTATCCGGGAAGTCTACTGGAAAACCGAAAGTGCCCTCGAGGACGCAACGGAGGCCGAAGTCGAACAGATCGAAGAGTTCCAATCGCAGTTAGCCTGGCGAGAGTTCTACACACATGTCCTGTGGTTTACCCCTGAAGTCGTCTCGGAGAACTACAAGGAGTACGAAAATGAGATTGGCTGGGAGCAGGATGAAGATCTCCTGGAGGCATGGAAAGACGGCCGGACGGGCTATCCCATTGTCGATGCCGGAATGCGACAGCTTCGGACAGAGGGGTTCATGCACAACCGCGTGCGAATGATCGTCGCCTCGTTTCTGACAAAGGATCTGCTGATCGACTGGCGTGAGGGCTACGACTGGTTCCGCAAAAAGTTGGTCGACCACGATACGGCCAACGACAACGGCGGCTGGCAGTGGGCGGCCTCGACAGGAACTGACGCCCAGCCTTACTTCCGGATTTTCAATCCGATGACCCAGGGCGAACGCTACGACCCTAATGCTGAGTATATAAAGAAGTACGTCGAGGAGTTGGCCGAGACCGATCCCGAAGTTATCCACAACTGGCATGAGGCCTCGTTGACCCAGCGACGAAACGCCGCCCCGGAGTATCCCGATCCGATTGTCGATCACAGCAAGCGACGCGAAAAGGCACTGGCGATGTTTGAGGCCGCCCGCGGCGAGTGAGGCGTGTTCGGGGATACCATTGGTGAAGCTAATCTAATTCCAGAAGTTCGATGACGACGAGTTGGTTTCTGTTCCGCACTGAGTTCGCCAAAGCTGGATTTCGTACGTGTTGACCGTCACCCCTTGCGTACAGTCTACAAAAGTATTAACACACCGAAACTTTAGGACGGATTCGACCGTTGATCAAGAGGCATGACCTACGAACTCCCCGACCTCCCCTACGAGTACGACGCCCTCGAGCCGCACATTGATTCCCGCATCATGGAACTCCACCATGACAAACACCACCAAGGCTACGTCGACGGTGCGAACGCCGCTCTCGAAGCACTGGCAGAAATGCGACAAAACGAGGAGTTCAGCGATATCAAAAGCACCAAGCGAGCCTTGGCGTTCCATCTGTCTGGCCACGTCAACCACACGATATTCTGGGAGAACATGTCTCCGGACGGTGGCGGCGAACCCGAGGGTGCGCTTGTCGACCAGATTGAACAGGATTTCGGCTCCTACGAGGCGTTCAAATCCGAGTTCTCGGCGGCCGCAGGTGGCGTCGAAGGCTCCGGCTGGGCACTGTTGCTCCACGATGCGGCGGCCGACCAGTTGATCGTTGGCGCAACTGAGAACCATCAAAACCAGACGCCGCAGGCGACCACGCCGATCCTTGCACTCGATGTGTGGGAACACGCCTACTATCTGCAGTATGAGAACAACCGTGGTGAGTACGTTGAGAACTTCTGGAACGTCGTCGACTGGGACGACGTTGCCAATCGATTCGAACAGTGCCACGAGAAGTCGATTTAAATAACGATACAAACGCAATTTAACACGATTGCGGAAACTATTTTCCTTACGTCCGTCGGTGGGTGTTACGGGAACACATTATTTGCCGGTATTTTTTGTGCGGTGTGTTATCAAACTACTCCTCAAGCTTTAACAGCAATCGAGACAATATAGAAATAGAGGTAATACCCATGAGTTACGAACTAGATCCACTTCCGTACGATTACGACGCCCTTGAACCGCACATTGACGAGCAGATCCTGAAATGGCACCACGACACCCATCATCAGGGCTATGTCAACGGCTGGAACTCAGCCGAAGAGACGCTGGCTGACAACCGCGAAAGCGGTGAGTTCGGTTCCAGCGGCGGAGCCATCCGAAGCGTGACCCACAACTCCTCGGGTCACATTCTGCACGACCTGTTCTGGCAGAACATGTCTCCCGAAGGTGGCGACGAGCCGTCCGGCGAGCTCGCCGATCGGATCGCCGAGGACTTCGGCTCCTATGAGGCCTGGAAAGGCGAGTTCGAAGCCGCAGCCAAAGACGCCAGTGGCTGGGCGCTGCTTGTTTATGATTCCTTCTCGAATCAGCTTCGGAACGTCGTGGTTGACAAACACGACCAGGGTGCAATCTGGGGCGGTCACCCAATCCTCGCTCTCGACGTCTGGGAGCACTCGTATTACTACCAGTTCGGTCCGGACCGCGGTGGCTTTATTGAGGCCTTCTTCGAGGTCGTAGACTGGGACGAACCGAGCGCACGCTACGCACAGGCCGTCGAGGCATTCGAGTAAGGGCAGTTCCGGTTATTTTTTGTGTCGCCACGTGCCCAGCGGTAGCTCTCGAATTCCGCGACAGACAGTTGCGAGGTGTTTCATGTGGGTGCCCGAAAGGAGGGTGGGTTTTTCTATGCCGAGTGGTATGTCAGGATATGAGGATTGGATTGTTTCGGCTTGTCCAGTTGATAGCCGGAATCTCTACGTCTGGGCCAATCTTGTACTATACGACAGTTTCCGCACAACGTGGTGAGTGGCTACTGTTTGGTGTGTTGCTTGTAGTCTCGTTGTTTGCGTTCGTACTGCCAGGCTGGCTGTTAGAACGATATATTAGCTGGGTGTTTGGCCTCAAACAGCGTGCGGTGAACTATGTGGTATCGAGACTAAAGCGGTTGTCTCCGATGAATCGGCTGTAGTCTCTGTGTAGTGGTAGTTGACAGTCTCGAGATCCAAAGCCCGAACGACTATTTAGCCGCCGCACTTCGGATGCACTGAATGCTCGAGGGTTGCAACGTCGCAGTCGGCATCACCGGCAGCATCGCCGCGGTGAAAACGGTCGAACTCGCCCACGAACTCCGACGACAGGGCGCAGCCGTCCGGGCTGTGATGAGTCCCAGCGCGAGCGGTATCATCCATCCCTGGGCTGTCGAGTTCGCCACCGAAAACGATGTCATCACTGAAATCACAGGCCGGGTCGAACACGTCGAACTGTGCGGTCGTGAGGGATGGGCAGATGTCTTTTTGATCGCACCCGCCACGGCGAACACGGTCGGTAAAATCGCCAGCGCGATTGATGATACTCCCGTGACGACCACCGCAACAACCGCCCTCGGAGCGGACATCCCTGTCGTCATCGTCCCCGCGATGCACGAACCGATGTACGACCATCCCGGTGTCCTCGAGGCAATCGCCCACCTCGAGCAGTGGGGCATCGACTTTGTCGATCCACGAATCGAAGAACAAAAAGCAAAAATCGCCACCGAAGACACAATCATCACCGCCCTCGCCCGCGCGAGAACTGACCAGACGCTTGCGGGCCAACATGTCGTCATCACCAGCGGGGCGACCAGCGAATCAATCGATCCCATTCGTATGCTAACGAATCGCGCCTCGGGCACTACGGGTCGGGCGGTCGCCCGTGCCTGTTATATCCGGGGTGCGGAAGTCACACTGGTTCACGACGGCCCTGAGGTACAGTATGCTGAGACGGTAGCCGTCGAGAGTGCGGCCGAAATGCTCGCAGCTGTCGAAGCGCAGGCAGCCGACGCCGACGCGCTGATTTCGGCCGCAGCCATCTCGGATTACACCGTCGAGGCCGCCGCAAACAAACTCCGCTCCGGCGAACCGCGAACCCTCGAGTTAGAACCGACACCGAAGCTGCTGGATTCAATCCGGCAGGCCCACCCAGATCTCACGATGATCGGATTCAAAGCCGAAACCTCGGGCGACGACAAAGCGTTGTTCAAGCAGGCTGCCGCACTCAGAGATCGCCTTGAGTTGGCCGCTGTCGTGGCAAACGACGCCAGTGTGATGGGTAGCGACGAGACACGCACACTGTTGGTCGAAGCGGGCACAGACGACAGCAGTGACTGTTTTGTCCTCGAGGGCTCGAAAGCCGAGTTGGGCGAGTGTGTCGCCCAGCGGTTAGCGAGCTACCTCACTACGTAGTCAACATCGCCTCGATTGCCCCCTCGACAAGGAGCTGTATCTCACTGGAGAAGAACCCGAGTGTCAACCCGAGTGTCGCCCCCAGCGAGACCGCAATCAGCATACCGGTGGTGATCGACGCCCGGTCGATATCCTCGCCGGCGAACGGATGGAAGTAGATGCGGTTGATAAACGGCAGAATGTAGCCTGCAGTCAACAGCGAACTAACCAACACCAACGCGGAGACGACCCACAGTCCCTCTTCGAACGCGCCGAGAGCGATATACCACTTGCCGGCAAAGCCAACTGTCGGCGGCAGTCCGATCATCGTCACACCAAGTACGGCAAACGCTCCGGCCATGACGGGTGCACGTTTGGCGAGGCCCGCATACTCATCGACCAGTCGGATCCCGCCGAACCGCAGGGCGAACATCCCGGCGAGAATGAAAAGCGAGGCCTTGACGATACCGTGGCCGAAGATGTGAAGCATCGAGCCGTACAGCGCCGTTTCGTTGGCAATGCCGATTCCGATAAGGACGAGTCCGAACTGAGAGACTGTCGAATAGGCCAACACCAGTTTGATGTGATCTTGCATCAGCGCAAAGAGGCTCCCCGCAAACAGGCTCAACAGCGCGCCGACGAGAATGACCTGTGAAATGACGGGGTTGGCCGACAAGAACTCCGGTGTAAAGACGCTGAAGGTGATCCGGGCAAACGCATACACGGCGACCGCTGGCATCAACGCCGAGATAACAGCACTAATGCCGTCAGGTGCAGAGGCGTGAGCATCAGCCAGCCACGTATGAACCGGAAACAGCGCGATTTTGATCGCCAACCCCACGGCCATTAGGACGAACGCGGCAAGCACAACCGGGTCGCTGTAGCCTGCCTCCGGAATTCGAACTGCCAGATCCTGCATGTTCAGTGTGCCCGTGGCTGCAAAGGTGAGCGCAACCCCAAGCAGATAAAACGAGGCACCGACCGTTCCAACAAGCAGGTATTTGAACGCCGCGTAGGTCGACCACCGATACTTCGAGGAGGCGACCAGCGCGTACGATGAGATCGCCATGATCTCGAGAAAGACATACAAGTTGAAGATGTCGCCCGTAATAACGACGCCGAGCATTCCGCCAGTCAGCAGCAGAAAGCCCGCATAGAAGGTGTTTCCACGCGGGCCGCCGATACGGGTAAAGACGAGTACACCCAGACAGATCGCCAACACGAGCAGCACCACCAGCATCGAAAACTCATCAACATAAAGTTCGATACCAAATGGTCGGGCGATACCGGCGACGAGATAGCTGATCGCACCCTGACTGTGAACCTGCATGGCGGTGGCGAGAGCCATCGCAAACGTCACCGAGACGATCGCCGCTGCAATCGGCCAACCGACATCGTCGTACCGCAGACTTGCGGCAACTGGGATGACAGCACTCAACACTGGCACAAGCACGAGCGCACCGACAAGCCACTCCATGCTCATTGTTCCTCCCGCAGCCGAGCGATTGTGTGGCTATTCGTTCCGTCCGTCGAAAGACCGTTCAGAGACATATCGATCATCACTGTACCCCCAGTGTGAGTCCGAGGAAAACGAGCAACACGCCAGTTGCCACATAGACAGTCAGTCCAATGCCAAGCTTTGCGCCGGTTTTACCAGGAATCGCTGCCAGCCGACTATCGTATCGTGGCCGCCAGCCGGCTGGGAGTCGCTGGCGGATAACCGGCGCAGGGTCTTGTGCGACAGCGACGAGCTGCCAGCCGGTCGCAACGACGCGGCGGTCGACGCCGTTGTAGAGTCGACCCAGCCCACCTGAGAGCCCTCGAGTCCCGTAGAACGCCAGCGGATCATGGGCACGATTGACGTCGATGCCGCCGTGCATTCGGTCGAAAAGCGGTTTGCCGGCGACAAAGACCACCAACCCACCGATTGCGAACGTGGCGGTATCGAGGAGTTTGCCCGTTGTGTACGGATCGAGGCTCCATTGATCCTGGAACGGCAGGATTGCGAAAAGCGGCTGGTAGAAAACCCCGAGAACGACACAACTCGCCGCGACTGACCCAGCCACAACTGTGTGTCCGAGATCCGCATCAGGCATCTCGATTGGATCGCCGTAGAGGAACGCGTAGTAGCCGAACTTAATAAAGGACGCAAAGGTTCCAATGCTGCCCAGAATGAGCATCCACTCGAGGATGGCCAGTCCTTCAGTAGTGACGGCCTCTTTGAGCAGTCCCTTGCTGACAAAGCCGTTGAACAGCGGGACACCGGAAATCGAAAGCGCCCCGACGAGGAACGCGCCGAGTGCGATCGGTGCCGACGTACCGACCGCACCGTACTTGTCGAGTGCCTCCGTGCCGAGTTTGATGATGATAATGCCCGCAGCCATGAACAACAGGCCCTTATACAGGATGTGGTTGAACAGGTGTGCAAACGCACCAGCGATTCCCAGCGACGAGCCGACGCCGATGCCGACCAGCATGAATCCAACCTGTCCTTGGATATGGTATGACAGCAGTCGGCGCATGTCCTTTTGGGCCAACGCGAAGGCTGCCCCGTAGATCGCCATCGCCCCACCCATATATGCCAAAGCGAGGTTACCATCGGGGAACGCACGGTAGGCCGCATAAACCGCAGTTTTTGTCGTATAACAGGCCAGAAACACCGAGGTCGCAACATGTGGCCGCGGGTAGGTATCCGGCAGCCAACTGTGAAAGCCGATGATTGCGGCGTTGATCCCGATTCCGATCCCAGCGAGCAGTGCGGCCAGCGAGAACTGGAAGCCCGCGAGTGTGACGTCCAACCCGGTGATTCCCGCCCCATCGAAGTGCAGCGCAGTTGGGCTAACGCCGACGCCCGCGAGATGTACCAACAGCCCCGCAAGCAGGATACTCCCTCCGAGGGCGTGCACCAGCGCATAGCGGTAGCCCGCCCGGATCGCATCGCCGCCCGAGAGCCAGACGAAAACGGTGCTGGCGATTGCCATTGCCTCCCAGCCGGCGATCAACCCGAGCCAGTCGCCGACCATAACCGTCCACAGCGAGGCGGTGACATAGCCAAGCCCCCACAACAAGTGACGCTTGCTCGCGTTCGCAAAGTAGGCAAAGCCGACCGCGCTTGCGCCGAAGGCCCCAAAGATGATCGCCATTAGCCTCGAGAAGGAATCAACGTTGACGACAATCAACTCAAAGCCGATGAATGTCACCGTTGTTCCTGTCCCTTCGGGCACTACCAGCGCCCAGGCGACAACTGCACTCAGGGCGACAGTCGCGATGGCGTGGGCGATCCGTCTGGAGACTAACGGCACAACACAGACTGCGAGCGCAGCGAACAGGGCCGGTGGGACAGACAGTAGACTGCTCATGGCCGCACCTCCCCGGCCTCAGCGACAATGGTCTCGATCAGCTCGAAAAACACCATGTGATCAGGCAGCGTTCCGAACGCAATCATGAGCGTCGTTGTCGCCATCAGTGGGGCGAGCATCAACAGTGTCGTCTCGCGGCCGAAGCCGCCGGATGACTCCCAGCCATTCGACGGTGGAAGTGCACCATGGCCATGGCCGTGGTGATCGTCGTGATCGTTGCTGTGGCTGTCGTCTTCGTTGTGATCAGCGTCGTGTGGTTCCATATCGTCGTGATCAGCATCTGAATCTGCGTCGTGGTCGTCTTCGCTGCCGCCGTCAGTGATCACTGCCCGCTCGAGGTCCTCGCGGCCGCCGAAGCGGGCGGTGAGAACGGGTTTTTCGTCGTGGTCGGCGGGTGTCTCGAAAAAGGCCGTATAGATGATCGGCCAGAAGTACGCGACGTTGAGCACGCCCGACGAGACGAGAACGGCGATCACCAGCAGATTGCCGCCCTCAATGCCGCCCAGTAGGATGTGCCATTTGCTGACGAATCCAGCCAAAATTGGAATACCAGCCATCGAGAGGCTCGCCAGTGTGAACGCCGTCATCGTCACCGGCATTCGGCGGGCGATCCCCGGCATCTCGCTGATGTATTTCACCCCGAGTTGGACGTACAGCGCGCCCGCACAGAGAAACAGCGTTAACTTGGCAAATGCGTGGGCCGGGATGTGCAACAGCGCGCCGGTGAGTGCCATCGGCGAGAGCAATGCCAGCCCCAAGACGATGTACGACAGCTGGGCAATCGTCGAGTATGCCAGCCGGGCTTTGAGATTGTCTTGGCGTAGCGCGAACAGGCTTGCAATGATAATAGTCGCACTTGCCAGCACTGCCAACGGCAGACCCATCCCGATGGCAGCAACCGTCTCCGGACCGAAGACATCGATCACCGTTCGGGCCACCCCGAACGCGCCGGCCTTGACAACTGCGACCGCATGCAGCAGTCCCGAAACCGGCGTTGGTGCGACCATCGCACTCGGTAGCCACGCATGAACCGGCATCACACCGGCTTTCACCGCAAACCCACCAGCCAGCAGCCCAAAGGCAATCCGGGCGACCCACTGATCGTCGGCGGCGACCGTCGACAGCGCTTCGATGCCGCCACGCGTGAAGGTGATATCGCCGTTCGTGAGTACGAACACAGCAATCATCCCACCGAAGACGGCCAACCCGCCTGAGAGTGCGTAGGCGAGATATTTGTATCCCGAAACGCGTGATTCGTGGGATTCGTCATGGGCGACTAGTGGGTACGTCGCCAGTGTCAACACTTCATAACAGACAAGCAAAACGAAGATGTTGCCCGCGAAGGCAACACCCAGTGCTGCCCCAACGCTTGCGGCCAGCATCGCAAAAAACCGCGTCTGTGACGGCTCGTCGTGGCCGCGCATGTAACCAATGCTGTAGATTGCGGTCAGCACATAGAGGCCACTCGAGACGAGCGCAAAGATCATCCCCAGGCCGTCGGCCCGGAAGGTGAATTCGATGCCGGCGACGAACGTGCCGAGGTTCGTCTCGTAGACAGTGCCAGCCAGCACATCGGGCACCATACTCGCTACGAGGCCGAACATCGAGAGCGCCGCGAGCAACGTCCAAGCCTCCCGAACGTTCGGCCGGGTTTTCGACAGTCCGATCAGTACGATTGCGACCAGTGCGATCAGCAGTACCGCAGCTGGGCGAACTGACGGCACCGTCGTTGTGAGTGGTTCAATCATCCTTACTTGCTCCTGTGGTGTCGTCGGCCGCGATTGCGGCCTCGATTTCGTTGACGTTCAGCGTCTCAAACTCAGCATACAGCCGGATCACTAACGCGAGAGCCAGTGCGGTCAGTGCCACGCCAACGACAATCGCCGTCAACACGAGCACGTGAACCAGCGGGTTTGCATACGGCTCGCCGAAGCCAATAATTGGTGGCGAGGCATCCTCAACATAGCCGATGATAACCAACATCAGATACACCGAAATCTGGGTGAGGTTGAGCCCAATGATCTTTTTGATCAGGTTTGGGTCTTCGATCATTACATACAGCCCTGTAAGAAACAGCGCGAACGACACGAAGTAGTAGTGATAGGCGCCGAGTTCGATCATATCGAATCACCTTCCTCGCCAAAGCCGTCGGCCAGCCAGACGATGAGGCCGATAATGACACCGCTGACAAGTGCGGCAATGGCAACCTCGATTAGTTTGACCATGTTTTCGACCGACAGTGGAAAGACAAACAACTCGAGGATCGTCCCGCCGTACAACAGCGCACCGAACGCAACAGCACCGAAGATCACAGCTCCGAGGACGAACAGGCCGACAAGCGCGGGCCCAGACAGCCACGCTTGAGTCGGCCCGAACCCGAAGGCCATCGCAATCAGCGTGACCGCCGAGGCGATAATAACCCCGCCCTGAAAGGCCCCGCCTGGCAGACTCGTACCGAACAGTGTCAGATACACACCAAAAGCGACGACAAACGGTGTTACCGTCCTCGAGGCGGTTTTGACCACCGGACTTTCGGTGACCGTAACCTGCGTGCTGGCCGAGACCGTTTCGGGTTGTACTGCTGGAGATTCGTCGTCGTTTTGTGGTACACTCATAGGATATCCTCCCGGTTGAGAACGATCAGGATGCTCACCGCCGCCGCAAAGGCAACAATGAGTTCCCCGAGGGTATCGAGCCCACGATACACCACAAGCACCGCAACAACCGCGTTCGGAAAGTCGGTTTCAGGTACCGTTTCCTCGATATAGTAGTCGTACGGTGTTTGGGTACCAGCAAACGTCGGTGACACGGCAGGTGCGCTCGCCGCACCAACTGGCTCGAGCGAGAGAAACGCATATCCCAGCGGGATCGCCAGCCCGCCAACAACGACCAGTGCGGGCACGTTGATCGATCGAAAGACGCTGTCTGTGTTGTCTCGGCTCTCGCTTTCGCTTCGCGAACCAGAGGTTTTGACAAGCGCGATCATGAACAGCACGGAGGTCACGCCGGCACCGACAGCAGCCTCGATAAGCGCAACATCCGGTGCGGCCAACAACACCCAGATAATAGCGACACCGAGTGTGAGACCGGCGAAAGTGACAATCGAGCCGACGAGGTCCCGCACAGTCGCCGCAAACAGCGCGCCGACAATGACAAACGCCACTAAGCCGAGTTCAAGCCAAATCATTCGCTCGCCTCCTCGTCGGCTGTCCAGACCTCAACGCCTCGACTGTACGCCGAGCGAGTGATCGCATGAGCCGCAGTCGGGTTCGTAAAGTAGACGAACAACAACAGTACGACGGCTCGAAAGCCGACGCTGGCGGTTCCAAAGTAGAGCGCAACCGCAAAAATCGAACAGCCGACACCAAGCGTGTCTGCTTTCGTCACCGCATGCGAGCGGCTGTAGACGTCCGGCAGCCGGATGACACCGACGGCCGCAACGAAGGTGAAAAACACACCGACGGCCGCCAGCAACACGATGATCGCCGAGAGAATCATTACCACTCGACCCCCGATGGATCGTACGTAAATCGGCCAACAACGAGGCTCAACACGAAGTTGAGCAGTGCATACACGATAGCGATATCGAGATACTCCGGCCGACCAAGACCGGCCGACAGAAACACCAGTACCATAACAATACTGGTACCGATCATGTTGACCCCGATAACACGGTCGTACGTCGTCGGTCCGACAGCGACCCGATAGAGGACAACCACTGCTGTCAGGACGACGACTGCAGCCGCCGCTATCATCACACTGGTCATAATCTCAGTCATGGTTCGTCTCCCAGTTCGGCCGTCTTGGTTGCGTTGTTCGACATCTCTCCATGTGTAATTTGGTCGTACTCACCGCGCGCCCGCGGGCCAGGATGTTCGCTCGCAACCCGGCCGTAAAACAGAAAGCGGACGGCTTTCTCGTGGACGCCATCAAGCACGTCGTCCTCGGCTGAGGACGTCATCGAATGAATAAGCAACGTGTGTCCCGACGCATCCAGCGTGAGCGTTCCTGGTGTTAGCGTAATGCTGTTGGCTAGCGTCGTCACCGAAAGGCTGTCGCCGACCGCAGCATCAAAGCGGCTGATTCGGGGATCGATCGGCAACGAGGGATGTAACACAAGGTAGGCAAACAACACGTTCGCCTTGGCGATCTCCCACAGCAAGTAGGGCAAAAACGCCAGTGCGCGAACCGCAGTTCGGAGAGTATCGCCGACAGTCGGTGTCGTCTCAAAAGCAACGTTCCGAAGCAGCACGCCGGCGATAAGCCCAGTGACAACACCTGAGGCCAATGTGAACGTCGACGTTGGGCCGCCGAGAGCGATATAAAATCCGAACGCGACACTGGCGATAATGCTCGCCCGAAGCAGTTCACCCCGGGTGAGTCCACCAGTAGAATCGACAGTGGCGTACTCGAAGTCGATCTCATGGGCCTCGAGAATCGATTCGACCGACTGAAGCGTTGGATCGGTCGCATCAACGGTGTAACGCGGATCGAGAACGATCCGCTCGAGGTCGTTGGTTTCAGCGTAGGTGGCCAACAGTTCACAGTGGTCGCCCGGCCCGGCAACGTACGTCTCGGTTCCAAGCATCGCCGTCTCGAAACGCTCGAGGCCGGCGCTGGCGGCCGTCTGCGTGGCGCGCTCGAGGAGTGCGACGTCGGTATTAGGAACGCCACCCATGTGGTGGCCCGGAACGACGCGAACGAAATGAACCGCTGTTCCGGTTTTGTGTGCGATCTCGACAGCGGCTTCGACCGTCTGGTCGACTGTCGGTGTCTCGGCAATTGGCACGAGAATGCCGCCGGTCATCGAAACCACCTGAACGACCGCTCACGATTCAACCATGAAAAGAGCTCACGCTGTCGGTGCCGAACCGTCGTCGAACCGTCCAGTGGCCATCGATTCCGATTCATTCTCTATGCTCGTTACTCGCCTCATTTGTGACCGGGTGGAAAACTATTTCGTTATTTAACAGACAGCCAAATGAGAGAGTATACTGTGCCTCATTGTTCGTTTATGTTTTGCGATACAAGATATTTTGAGAATTTGTTAGACATTCATGTGCTGTAACTCCCCTCGAGAGCCGAACCATGAGCCTGTGGGCCGAGTGGTGTCAATTGCCAATACTTTCTCGTGGGTGGGTGACCGGTCGAGACGCTGTCGAATGCGCCGATAGACTCATATCGCTGGTGTCGCCGTCAGAGATCGAATCAACTGCCAGCCAGAGAGAAACAAGTCTCCAGAGTTGTTCTCGAGCGGCCGGCGGACACCAGTATTGTACACATTACACAAACTCTTTTGTCTACTGAGCCAGTATGTACAGTATCATGGCAAACTCAATGAGCGAGTATCTCAAACAGGACATGGAGTGCGAGGGGCTTTTGGAGTGTATCCACGGTCTCAAACGTCTCGACAAAGAGATATTCGTCCTGTTGACCGAGCAGTCCGAACCGATCACAGTAGACGAAGTCGCCGAACTGGTCGATCGTGAACGCTCGACGGCCTACCGGTCGATCCAGCGACTGATCAAAAGCGGCTTCGTCCAGAAAGAACAGGTCAACTACGAACAGGGCGGTTATTACCACGTCTTTCGGCCAACCGACCCCGATGAGATCGCCGACGATATGCAGCGGATGCTCAACGACTGGTATGCCAAAATGGGCCAACTCATCGGGGAGTTCCGAACCGAGTACGACACACCACAGGAGCTGCAGGCGACTGCCGAAAACTGAGTTTGCAACCGGGCTGTGAGTACGTCCCGATGGAAACGGTTTTTCAGCAGCCACGACAACCGATGGTATGACCTACCGCAACATTTCGGAGCTCTCGCCGGACGAGCGCGTGGCCTTTTTCCAGCGCGATGCCGGCATCGATGCCGCACGCAGCGATGCCGCAGAAATCATCACTCGCGTCCGCGAGGAGGGCGACGTCGCCCTGCGGGAGCTGTCCGCAACGTTCGACGATGTCGAGGTCGGCAATCTCGAGGTGACAGACCTCGCCGAACGCGCCCACGCAGACGTCGACGACGAGATCACCGCGGCCATCGCTGAGGCCGCCGACAACATTCGGGCATTCCACGAGCGACAAGTGCCGGACGACTGGCGCGAGACGTTCGGCGACCGCGAGTTGGGCCGGCGGTTCCGACCGCTCGAGCGCGTTGGCGTCTACGCACCAGGCGGCACCGCCGCCTACCCTTCCAGTGTGCTTATGGGCGTGATTCCTGCGAAAATTGCGGGCGTCGAACATGTTGCGGTTGCCACGCCGCCAGCTGACCCGATGAACCCCGTCACGCTGGCAGCCGCCCACGAAGCCGGCGCAGATGCAATATACGCTGTCGGCGGTGCACAAGCCGTCGGCGCGCTCGCGTACGGAACTGAAACAGTTACGTCGGTCGAAAAGATCGTCGGCCCCGGAAACAAGTGGGTGACCGCGGCCAAAGCCGAGGTTCGAGGCGATGTCGAAATCGACTTTCTGGCAGGCCCAAGCGAGGTGCTTGTTGTCTGTGATGAAACCGCCAATCCAACCCTCGTCGCCAGCGACCTCATAGCCCAGGCCGAACACGACCCGAACGCATCGGTTGTCGCGGTGACCGACGACGACGCAACGGCCGAAGCCATTCTCGAGGCACTCGACGAGCAGGTAGCAGGCCGCGAGCGATGCGAGATCATCGAACAGGCACTGGCCAACGAGGCCAGTGGCGTCCTCTTGGCTCGGTCGATGTCCGAGGCCGTGTTGTTTGCCGAAGAGTATGCGGCCGAACACCTCTCGATTCAAGCCGACGACGACGAGCCACTGCTCGAGCGGATCGATTCGGCCGGTAGCGTCTTTTTAGGTCCGTACACCCCAGTTGCTGCCGGCGATTATGCCTCCGGGACGAACCACGTCCTGCCGACCAACGGCAGTGCAAAACGATTCGGCGGGCTCTCAGTTGATGCGTTCGTACGCTCGACGACGGTTCAGCGACTCAGCAAAGAGAGCCTCGAGGGGCTCTCAGAGACGATTACGACGCTGGCTGAAGCCGAGGGCCTTGAAGCCCACGCCGAGAGCGTTCGGCGGCGCTTCGAGTAGCGAGTCGAACTAGCTGTTCTCACTGGTTGCAATAGGTTCTGATTACATCCAGTCGTCACAGTTAACACGCTTGGACAACGAAAGGTAGCTATGAGTACGGGAACCGTCGACGGCAGTTCCGAACCCGCCGTGGAGGTCACGGCTGCGGCTGCCGAAGAAGCACTCGAATTGATGGATCGCGAAGGGATGGATCTCGAGGTTGGGGGGCTTCGGCTGTTCGTCCAGCAGGGCGGCTGTGCGGGGCTGTCGTACGGAATGCGCTTCGATACCGAACCGGAAGAAGACGACACCGTGACGGTTCACCATGGCCTGCGCGTGTTCGTTGATCCGGCGAGTCTCAACTACATTGGCGGGAGTAAACTGGAGTACGAAGACGGCCTGCAGGCAGCCGGCTTCCACGTTGAGAACCCAAACGTCGTCTCCGAATGCGGGTGCGGCGAGAGCTTCCGGACATAGGAGCTATACATATACTGTGGGCGGTGCTGAGTACGGTATGGAACTCCAAGAACTCCAAGACTGCACGGAGGGGACGCTGTACGTCGACCGCGAAGATGCAGAACGTGGCTCCGAAGGGCCATTTTATGCTGTTTACAGTACTCTCGAGGCCACAGAGCGGTGGGGATATTTTTGCAGTGCGTGCGAAAGCGTTGATAATGCGATGGATACGATGGGCCGGATCGTCTGCAACCGGTGTCCAAACGTCCGGAAACCCGACGAGTGGGACGCCGCTCACGAGTAGGCGGTTGTGAGCGGTTCGTATCGTGTGACAAAGTTTATCATGGATGCGTCCGTAGGCTCACCTGGATGGCCCCTGTTACCATACCACCGACTGAAGAAGCCAGGAACGTGTTCCGACGGCTCGGTTACGCCATCGACGAGAGTGGAAGCGAGTTCGTCGCCGAGCGAAAGTGGCGACGCGTCCGTGTGACACCGCTGTGTGCGGATGACGCCACCGAACCCGGAGCAGTACTCGCCGCAGAGTCCACCGAGGGCCCGCGGCTCCGGTGTTTCGTAACGTGGATGCAGTGTACAGGGGCGTTACGTGAGTATCTGCAAGCTGCAAAACCGCCGTACGACTGGGCAATTATCGGAATCGAAGAAGACGACAACGAGGCGTTCGAGGTCGTCCATCCGGAGACGACCCTCGCACCTGCCTGAGAGAACCGCGAGGAGTCGACTCGGCGAGCGATTTTTTATGCAAGCGTCCAGAATGAGCAGGTGCAATGGTACACAAAAAAGTCACACTGATCGGTAAAAGTACAGACAGTTTCGAGAGCGCAGTAGACGACGCAATCGAGCGTGCAGAAGCGACCCTCGAGAACGTCCACTGGGTCGAAGTCGAAGAACTCGGTGTTGAACTCGCTACGGTCGAAGACCGCGAGTATCAAGCGGAAGTCAAAGTCGCCTTCCAACTCGAAGGCTAACCAAGCGATGGCGGCCACATCGTCTGTAGAACGGCTACCGTGTGGCTTCTGGGAACCATAGCCTCTTTGGGCGCTGCAGACGAACTGCACCCAGATGACACTCGTTGTGGTTCCCGTTCGGTTTCCGCTTTCTGCCCACTCGGCGGCGACACTCCGAGAGGCGATTCGCATCAGCCGCGATCGCGATGCCGAACTCTCGGTGCTGCATGTCGATCTGTATCAGGACAGCAACCACGTCAGCCGGACTGAACTCAAACAGGCAGTCGAACGCGAATTCGGCGAACTCGAGCATGCCAGGTACGTCGTCCGCCGCGGCTTTCTGGTCGAAGAGACAATTCTTGAGGAAATCGCCGCCGAACGTGCCGATGTAGTCGTCATTGGCTCGAAACAAGCAAGCCAGTGGCAACGAATGGTTCGTAAACTGCTTTCGGATCCGGATATTGGTTCGTATCTCCGCGAGAAACTCGAGTGTACGGTGATCACGGTCGACGCCGACGGACACACTGACGAATAACAGCCCTCAACTCGCTGCGACAGCCTACACACCGAACGTCGCCCGTAGCATATCACGGGTGCCCGGACCTAAGCCAACCGCAACCACTGCGACAAGCAACAACAGCGTATAGCGTGGTGATTCATCGAACAGTTCGTCATTGAACAGCCAAACGACGGCTGTTGCGGCCCCCAGTTTGACGAACAAAAACGGCCAGGCGTCGCTCGTCACCGCAAGAACCGCTTCGGGCAACAGCCGGCCCGTGTACTCAACGATAGCCGCGTTGAGTGGGTGTTTCGGCACGAGATTGCTCCCCGCGCCGAGTGCGGGCATCCAGTTGAGCCCGATCACGTTGGCCACCCCGTCTACCGCGTGGCCCCAGATCACCACGAAGCCGATAAAGCCAGTCCCAGAATTGAGCGAGGGATACCGCCAGCTGACGAGTTTCCAGGTAACCCACGCCGAGACAGTCGCGCCGACGAGGGTGATACCCAACACCTGTGGATAGATGGTTGCATACTCGGTGGCGACACCGAGGTAGGTCAGATATCCCATTGAGCCGACCAGCAGCGCGGTGCCAATCCCTGCGAGTGGATACTCATAGCGGTCGACGTAGCCGTCGGATTCGAGCCGCACACTGAACAGAACCGCTGCCAGCGTCAACAGGAACATCGTGATGTAGATGAACGGGCTGATAATCAGCGCGCTTGCCGGGAACGCGATCAGGGGCTCGGCTCCCGCGCGAGTTGCCGAGACGCCAGCGTCCTCAATCGTCCTGAGCGCGCCGCCGAACAGCATAAACGGGAACAAAGCATAAAAGAAGCCGCGGTCAGTGCCGATATCGAGCCGACGGAGCAGCAGAATCATGCCAAGCAACATAAACAGCAGTACCGTAATGTAGCCGAGCGTCGATGGGATGGTGTATCCCGGATGGGCGACGATCTCGCCGGCCGCCTCGGCCTGACTGCAGGCGGCGCTTGAGCCGAGATACTCGACGCTACCGCCGGATCGAACCGCACAGATTGCGCCGTTGCCGTCGGCCGCAACCGGGCCCCAGAAGTACTGCCAGATAAATCGGTCGTAGACGAGTTCTCGAAACAGTAGTGAGCCAACGAGGAGGGCAAACGTGATCGCACTGCCGGTAGCGATCCACAACCGCTCAGGGGAGCTATTGAGTCGGTCGGAGACTGTAGCCATTTGCAGACTGTCGGGCCGTCTCCGCATTTAGCGTTCCGGTCTCCTGTGGCCGGCTCGTCAAATCAGCGCCGGGTAATCACCAACTACTTAGAGAGTAGCGGCCGGCTTGGTCAACGCCGGGGTGCTCACCTGTTGATGATTCCATCGGCCGCTGCCTGCATCGCCTCGTGGACGTTTCCATTCGAGATGACCATTCCCTGTGAGTCGACGTGCCAGCGGTTGCCATCGAGGTCAGTTACTCGCCCACCGGCGTTACGCACGAGATGGACGCCAGCGACGCTGTCCCACGGCGGAGCCTGCAGATCAGTGATACCGCCCTCGAGTGCGCCGGCAGCGACCATAGCAAGCGTGGCCTGTGCAGAGCCGAATCGCCGGAGATCATCGAACCGCTGGACGATCTCGCGGGTCGCAGCCGCATACGCATCGCGGCTCTCACGATCCCACCACAGCATAGGGACGACCGTTGACAGTTCGGGCCGGTCGGTCTCGCTTACAGTAATGGGTGTGCCGTTGCAGTAGGCTGTCTGTGTGTCAGCCGTGTACGTATCGCCCACCGCTGGCAGGACGACCGCCGAAGCGACTGGCTCGCCGTCGACGACAGCCGCGACTGCAGTGGCCCAGATGCGGATGCCGTCGACAAAGTTGTTCGTTCCGTCAATCGGATCGATAATCCACGCTGGGCCCTCTTTGGGGACTTGTTTCAGGGCGTCGTCCTCTTCGCCGACGATGGGATCGTCGGGATAGGTGGCTTGTATGCGTTCGATCACCCGCCGTTGGGCCGCGCGGTCGGCCTCGGTGACGAGGTCGGTCTCGGAGTCTTTCGATTCGGCGACAATTCCTGTACGGAACTGCTTGAAGGCGAGTTCCGCCCCAGCAGTTGCGGCCTGCTCGACGACGACTGCTCGTGAGGTGTCAGCGTCAGTCACACTCGTACTCAAGAGCCATTTTACCTATAGCCGTCGGAACTATTCGGTGGTTATGACGTGATGGAAAGACGGTAGTCGCCATGATTTACTCAATTCTGAATTGGAGTAAATACTTATACTCATCTCCCATACGAACGTATATGCACCCCGAAGAAGCGCTCAAACAGGTTCAGTGCGTTGCCAACACCACCCTCGAAGATATCGGACAGCGCGTCGCGCCGCTGTACGGGCCGACGTTCCGTCGGGTCGCCGCAAACGGAACCGGAACTGATGTAACCGTCCTCGCCGACCAACTGTGTTCGGAACTTCGTGCCGGCAACCGTCCAACGGTCGCTGAAGCAGAAGGGTTTGCGACAGACGTACTGAGTCGGCGTGCGCTGACTGACGGCGGCAACTAGCGACTCGCGGCGTTTTTGTTCGTTCGGGGCCTCGTGTCACTATGCACATCGGCCTCGTCGTCAATCCAATCGCCGGCATGGGTGGCCGTGTGGGTCTCAAAGGCACCGACGGTAAAGTAGCACAAGCCCGTGCTCGAGGCGCAGAGCCACGTGCGCCTGATCGGGCCCGTCGGATGCTCTCGAGGCTAGCCGAACTCGATTCGACGATCGAGTTGTCTGTGGCCGGCGAGCCGATGGGGGCAACACTGGCCCGCGAGGCCGGCTTCGAACCGACCGTTGTCTTCGAGCCAGCCAGCGAGACAACAGTCGCCGATACGCACACAGCGATTGCTGCGTTCGTCGACCGAGGAGTCGATCTCGTCGTGTTCGTCGGGGGTGACGGCACTGCCGCCGACGTCGCCGACGCACTCGAGGGCACGGAAATCCCAATGGTGGGGGTGCCTGCCGGCGTCAAGGTGTATTCAGCAGTGTTTGCGGTCTCGCCGGAAGACGCCGCAGCGATCATCGTCAGTTTCGAACGAACCGAGCGACGAGAGGTGATGGATATCGATGAAGACAACTACCGCGACGGTGAGGTGACTCCTAAACTCAGAGCAGTTGCGTGGGTTCCGGTTACTGATGAACTCCAGTCATCGAAACAGCTCGGCGGCGGTACAGTCGAGGCGCTTGCCGAGGGAATCGCCGACAGCGTCGACTCCGAGACAACGTACGTCCTCGGGCCGGGTTCGACAGTCGGCGCGATCAAAGCAGCGTTGGGATTCGACGGCTCGCCTATCGGTGTCGACGTGTGGCGTGCGGGCCAACTGCTAGTTCGGGATGCAAGCGAACAAGAGATTCTGGATTCCCTTAGCGATGACAACGTGATTATCGTCTCGCCAATTGGCGGCCAGGGCTTTGTTTTTGGCCGAGGAAACCCACAGCTTTCGCCGGCAGTGATCCGCCGCTGTTCGGTCGAGATTGTTGCCTCGAGAACGAAACTCGATGGGTTGTCAGTGCTTCGGGCCGACACTGATGACCCCGAACTCGACGCCGAGTTACGCGGCTGGCGAAAGGTTCGGGTCGGACGGTTCGAACGCCGAATGATAAAGCTCACATAGACGTTCGACGGAACGACGCAACTCGCCGGCCGACACCAGAGTATGAGAACAAACCACATACTTAGGAGTGGCGTACTCTGCATTGTCAGCCAACACCGTTGAGAAAATACTATGTCTATAGACAAGACTAAGGAGATACAAAGCCCACAGATGGTATGGAAACGCGGAAGGTCCAACGGCTAGGCCCCTCGACGCTGGCGATGACGCTACCGGCCGAATGGGCCAAAGCCCACGACGTCGAAAAAGGCGATGAGGTCTCGATTCGAATGGGTGGGAAAGGAACACTAACAGTGTTGCCCGAATCGGCCAGCACCGAAGAAAGCGAGGCGGCCATCCACGCCGACAATCTCGATGCTGGTGCCCTCGAGCGCGCTATCGTCGCCCAGTACGTACTGGGTCGGCGTGTTATCCACGTTCAAAAAGAAGACGGCGCACTTGAGTCCGAACACATCAACGCCGTCTACAAGGCCGAAACCCAGCTTATGGGATTGGGCGTCATCGAAGAGACGCCCGAAAGCATCGCTATCCGCTGTTCGGTCGATCCTGAGGACTTTACGCTCGATAACCTCTTGGAGCGACTCGAGAATACAGGCAGCACAATGCGGGGCGAAGCAGTCAAAGCCCTGGCGCATAGCAACACTGATCTGGCCCAACGGGCACTCAACCGCGAACGACAGGCGAATAAAATTTTCGTACTGTTGTTGCGATTGATCTTTAGTGCCTACCAGAATCCGAACCTCTGTCGGGCCGTCGGACTGGATTCGAGTTTTCCGCTTATTGGCTACCGGTCGGTTGCGAAAAACCTCGAGCTCACGGCCGACAACGCCGAAGATATCGCCGATATTGTCATCGACGCCGAAAGCGATGGGCTGGATATCGATTCTTCGACGATGCGTCGCATCCGAGAGTTCACCGACCAGGTCGACGAAATGACCGAACTCGCAGTACAGGCGGTCGTCGAGCGAGACTACGACAAAACGATCAAATGCCGGTATATGTTCCATGAAATAAAGGATCGCGAACAGGAGATCCTCGAAGATCTGCCGGAACTGTCGAATACGGAACTGCTACGAGTGCGCGAAGTGCTTGTGAGTCTCCAACAGACTGCCGAGCATGCCATGCGAAACGCCGAAATCGCCGCTAATCTCGCACTCGATGAAGAATCAGAACACGTCGAGATCAGCTAAGACGAATGAACTAAGTGCTCGCTGTCGAACCAGCAGGTATGGAAACCGGCTCAGTCGACTCTGATAAAGCAATCGGGATTTCGATGGCGTTCGGCCTTCTGGCACTGCTTGGGGCGCTGTTGATGTTCGGCGGTGAGACACAACTGCTGCGAGCCTGGGGCTTTGGGGCGGCAATGATTGCCGCTGGCCTCTGTGTAGTCGTCATCCAACTCTACGAGTAGCTCCCGTTTGTGGACGTAATTGTTAAGCCACTCACAGCCGTATCACTGTCCGATGACCACCTACACCGACGAGGAACAACGCATCGTCGCCTATCTGCGCGACAGCGTCTCGCGTGGCGAGCGATACTTTCGGGCCAAAACCATCGCCGAGGCCATCGGGCTTTCCTCCAAGCAGGTCGGTGTGCGGCTGCCGCAGTTGGCTGAAAAGTCCGACGACGTTAAAATCGAAAAATGGAGCCGTGCGAAATCGACGACCTGGCGAGTCACCCCGGAGTAGCCCGTTACCACGCCCTTTTTAGCCTCTGTGCGTCTATTCGATAGCAATGACAGTCCGTGTTTCGCGGACCTTCGAGTTTGATGTCCCTGGCGAGCGTGTCTGGGAGTTCATTGCCGACCCCGAAAAGCGAGTGGGCGCGATCAGCGTCGTCGACTCGTATGAACTTCGCGGCGATACTCGAGCAATCTGGCATGTCAGCCTGCCGATTCCACTCATCAACTCGACGGTTCAAGTCAAAACCGAAGACATCCACCGAGAACCACCAACCAGCGTGAAGTTCATCGGCCGCTCGAAGGCCATGGAAGTCACTGGTGAACACACAATCGAGACGACATCAACAGGCTGTACGCTCACAAACGAGTTCGTCGTCGACGGCAAACTCCCCGGAGTCGAACGGTTTTTCAAACGAAACCTCGACAGCGAGATGGATAATCTCGAGGCCGCCCTACGGGCTGATTTCGAAACAGACGCATAATGCATCTGGCAGTCGTCCAACTCGAGATTACGCCTGGTGAGCCCGAAACTAATCTCTCGAGGGCAGCCGAGGCGGTCGCAAACGCAGCCGAAACCGGAGCCGACCTGGTCGTGTTGCCCGAACAGTTCGTGGTCGGATTTTTCGCATTCGATGCGTATCGGACGCATGCGGCCGGGCTCGACGAGAGACGCTTCGAACGGCTGGCAGAACTCGCTGCTGACAACAACATCGGGTTGGTCGCCGGAACCACTGTCGAAGATCTTGCGGCCAGCGCGGCAGCGGGCTACGATGTGCCTGCTGCCGAAGGGTATGCCAACACGGCCGTCTTTTTCGACCGCGAGGGCACACGCCGGGGCGTCTACCGAAAACATCACCTTTTCGGCTACGAATCGACCGAGGCCGAACTGCTCGTGGCCGGCAACTCAGTTGGCGTCGTCGACTTCGAGGGACTGTCGGTGGGGATGACAACCTGTTATGATCTGCGATTTCCCGAGTTGTACCGGGAGTTGCTTGAGAAGGGTGCAGAACTCATTGTCGTCCCGAGTGCGTGGCCCTACCCCAGAGTCGAACACTGGAAAACCCTGGGGCGGGCCCGCGCAATCGAAAACCTCTGTTATGTGGCGACCGCCAACGGGTCGGGACGGTTCCCTGCGGCCGACAGCCAACTCTGTGGCCGTTCGACGGTGTACGATCCGTGGGGAACGACACTGGCCGGCAGCGGCGAGGAACCAACAGTACTGCACGCAGAGATCGACCCACAGCACCTCGAGTCGATTCGAGCGTCGTTTCCGGCGGTGGATGACCGACGGCGGTGACCACAACCAGGGGACGGTGCATTTATCCGTTTGACCGACAAACCTCCGATGCCGACGCATTGACGCTTTTCTCGTCACCGTCGGCAGAACGCTGCCGCGCCCATCCCACTCACCCGGGTCTGGTCGGACCCACAAGACGAACCGAGGATTCGGGGGCCTCCTTGGTTCGTTTTCGCCCGCCTTCATGTGTGCTCCGAGAAAATTGGAGAGACCGAGTGCCGTCTACGGCGGTGTATAAAGCATATATATAATTTAACGGTCTGTATGAGGGCTTATAACCTAAATTATATGTTGACTCGTACCATGGCTACCAGTAGATCACGAACGGAGGTGAAAACACGTTCACAGACTTCCAGTACATCGACGGCATCCTCGCTGCATCCAGATCTGTCCGTTGACGTACATTCACGGTACCCGTGGCAGCTCGGACGAACGCTGGGAGGTTCGTTCGTCCGATATCCACCCCCACTCCGTCTGTTCAGCCTCCCGTTTTGTTCTTACCGGCGAATTTCGAAACCCTCGAGTCCTGTTGGCTCTTCGGTCGTCCGTTCGACAGCCTCGACACTAGCGGCCCGTGATCCGGTTTTACACCACTCGATCATCACCTCAACAGCCGGCTTCGGCCCCTCAAAAACAGCCTCAACACGGCCGTCTGTGCGGTTTTTCACCCAGCCGTCGATACCTTCCGTGCGGGCTTTTTCGCGTGTACTGGCTCGATAAAAGACGCCCTGGACATGACCACTCACGTAGACGTGCGTGCGAACACGGTCGGAGTCGCTCATACAGCTTATGTGGATGCGATTGCTCATAAATTCGGGCCACCCCGGCCGGTTTTAACCGTCGGGCATCGACAGTAGGTATGATTGAGTTCGGAACGGCGGGCATTCGGGGCAACGTTACTACCCACCTCAGGCCTGCAGCCGCACTGTCGGTCGGCAAAGCAGTCGGGCAGTTCGTTGTCGAAACCACGAACAACACATATTCCTCGCCAGAAATCGTTATCGGCCGGGATGGTAGAACAACCGGTGTCGGGCTTGCAGCAGCCCTCGAGGCAGGGGTCGTCTCGGCTGGCTGTCAGGCGATTCGGATCGGGCAGGTTCCGACGCCGACACTGGCGTTTGCCTCTCGAGGTCGGTTGGGGCTGATGGTGACCGCCTCGCACAACCCGCCGACCGACAACGGGATCAAATGTTTTGTCGATGGCCGAGAGTTCGACAGCGACCACGAATCAGTAATCGAACAGTACGTTGCCGAAGACCGCCAACCAGCCGACTGGGACGACTGGGCGTCCACAACGACAACCGACTTACTGCCAGCCTACCAGCAGGCCGTCGTCGACTACAGCCACCAGTTCGGCAGCGACTGCGAGGGGCTTCGTGTCGCGGTCGACTGCGCCAATGGGATGGCCGCCACCGCAACCCCCCAGGTTCTCCGCGAACTCGGTGTGGATGCGATTACATTCAACGCCAACGTCGACGGTCATTTCCCGGCCCGACCCTCGAAGCCGACTCCTGAGACGCTCTCGGAGTTCCGCAGGCTGTTGGCCGACAGCGAGTTTGCCTTTGGCATCGCCCACGACGGCGATGCTGACCGGATCGTCATTCTCGACGGCGACGGCGAGATTATCCATGAGGATACAGTGCTCGCCATATTAGCTGGTTACTACACTCGAGAGTACGCCGACGAACACGGAGCCAACGCCGACGATCCGGTAGTCATCACGACGCCGAACGCCTCGGGACGGATCGACGAACAGGTGGCTGCTGCCGGCGGGCGAATAGAGCGAGTGGCCCTCGGCGGACTTCACGAGGGAATCGCCGCGGTCGAATCCACACCAGGCGAGCAGGTCGTCTTTGCGGCCGAACCCTGGAAACACATCCACCCCGCGTTCGGCACCTGGACTGACGGGATCACCAGTGCGGCAGTGTTATCGAGAATCGTCGCCGAAACAGGGCTGGCTGGGCTCCGAGAGCCGATCACCGAACGTCCCTACCGAAAGATCAGCGTCGACTGTCCGGACGACCGAAAGCCGACTGCAATGACACAACTCGAGACCGCCTTACCCGAGGCGTTCGACGAAGCCGAAGCGTCGTTCGAACACGGCGTCAGATTGCGGTTTCCGGACGAATCGTGGCTGCTTGTTCGGCCCTCCGGCACCGAGCCCTACATTCGGCTGTATGCCGAAAGCGACGAGGTAGAACAGCTCGTCGAGCAGACAACCGCGCTACTCGAGGCGGTAGTAGACGCCTAACGCCAGAGCATGTGGACTAACGCCGCCGACAGCAGGAAACCGGTTTGTAGGAGCCCACCGTACGGTAGACATGCATACCAACGACGGTGGCCACATTGCCGAGGCAATCGCGGCGTTGTCGGCTCGTCACTATGAACTCGCAGGCGACGCCTACAGTCGTGCGGCCTGGCATGTGCTCGCCGAGCCGCGAGATGGCCAAAGCCCCTTTGCGGCCGACGACCGCGGCTATGTCGGTGCTGGAATCCAATATTTTCTCACGAGTGCGATCTGCTATCGGGTCGCCGGCTGTGATCGACGGGCAACCCATCGCGGCCTCGAGGCGATTGCCGTTGGGCGCGACCTCCAGCGGACGCTGTCCCAACCCGTCCAGCAGGCATGTCTCGATGAACTCATTGCAGACTGTCGAGCCGCCGGTGATTTTGAGGACGTCACAGCGGCCTATGAGACCGCAGCCGAGGCCTACCGTGCGGCCGGCGACAGCGTTTCGAGCGCCCAAGCAGTTGCAACGACCCCGCTTTTTGAGGCCGCAGCCACACCGATCAAACAGGTCGCACGCAGCCTCGCTGACGGCGAAATCGCGATCAAGTGGGAAACACTCCACGGCCCGGATCCGAACGCAGCCGGTGAGTTTCTGGCCCAGCGGCCGACGTACAAAAAACAGCGATTCCAGCGTCTGCTACAGCAAGTCATCGAACGGGAGTTTCTGGCTGCCCCGCGAGGCACAACCGAGTATGCGACCGACCACCACCGATGTCCGAGCTGTGGCTCGAGGCATGTCAACTGGATTGCCGACAGCGTACTCTGTTTGCGGTGTTCACGGCCGACCGAGCCCGTATGAGTTGCTGGCAGAGCTACGGCGAGTGTGTCGCAAAGACGAACTCGCTGGTCGATCCCAGTGGATCTGAGGCGGTTTCGGTGCGAAGCTTCTCGAAGCCGGCGTCGCCTAACTGCTCGAGCGTCGCAGCTCGACCGGGTGCTGAAAAGAACATCGTACCGCCCATCCAGCCACGCCGAACTGTCTCGAAGCGGCCCGACGGCAGCGTCAACAACAGCCTGCCGCCCGGTTTGAGCACGCGAGCGAACTCCTCGTAGACATCCGGATGCCGAGCGTGCGGGACGTGAAAGACAGCATAGTAGGCGGTGATGCCATCGACCGTGTTGTCGGCCAACGGGATAGCCTGCATGTCGGCCTGCAGTAGCCGCGCCTCAGGAACGGTCTCGGCCGCAAGCGAAAGCCCTTGGCGGGCGAAATCAAGGCCGACGGCGTTGGCCGGCAGGTTTGCGAGCGTCCTCGCGCCATCCCCGCAGCCGACATCCAACACGACGGGATCAGGTGGACAGTCTGCCAGCAGTTGCGTGATGAGCGCGGCGTCCGAACCCTCCGGGTCACGTCGGACGGCGTACGTCTCCGAAAGCTGTTCCCACGCCGCTCGGCGCGCCATGCGATCCATACACCCGTTACGGTTTCGAGTACAATCAGTGCTGTCGACACGGCCAGTGGTATTCGTCGGCGTCGGGCCGACGTATTTCGTGATAAAGCGTTTTCTCTCCGGAGGAAGGATGTCACCCAATGACCTCCTATGAGTATGATATCGCTGTCGTCGGTGCCGGCACGGCCGGCTGTTATGCTGCGGCGACCGCGGCCAACGCCGGTCTCGATGTTGTCGTTATCGAGCGCAAGGACAGCGAGGAAGCCGGCCACATCGCCTGTGGAGATGCGCTCAAGGGTGCAGATGCTTTTCCAGATGCGATCCCGAAATCCAAAATCCAACCTGCGTTCACCAACACCGCCGTCGATCACGGCCGTTTTGAGATCCCGAGCCACGATACCGTCCTCGAGATTCCAGTCCCCGGCGAACTCGCGGTCATTGATCGCTGGGAGTACGGCCGACTGCTGATCGAGGGTGTCGAAGAGGCGGGCGGGGAGATACACTACGATACGGTGGTGCAGGATGTCATACAGGACGACGACGGCACTGTCAGGGGTGTCGTCGGTACACGAAAGACCGAGACTGTTGAGTATGACGCCGAGATCATCATAGACGGTGCTGGCTCGCTGTCGTTGCTTCAGGACAAAATCGATTTTGAGGGCTCGACGTTCGATACCGACGTCCGATACTCGCAGTTCTGTTCGGCCTACCGCGAGATACTTGAGGTCGACGAACCAGTCGAGTGGGACGATGCGCTCGTATTCAAACCGACCAAGCGCGCAGCAGGGTATCTGTGGTACTTCCCGCGGACAGAGACAACGATCAACGCCGGGCTTGGTTTTCAGATGAACGAAGAGCCAATGCAGATGATCGACGACCTCAAAGAAGACCTCAGAGATCGCACGGAATTCAACGAGGCCGAAGTCGTCGACAAACTCGGGGCAGCTCTTCCGACCCGTCGCGTGTATGACTCGGCAGTTGCACCCGGCTATCTGGCCGCCGGCGATGCGGCCGCCCACGTCAACCCAACGACTGGTGGCGGTATTGCGGGGGCCGCGTATGCTGGCCAGTACGCCGCCGAACAGGCCATCGAAGCCATCGAACAGGGTGATGTGAGCGAAGCGATGCTGTGGCACTACAACGAGCGCGTAATGGAGCATTTCGGTACGCGGTATGCGGGCTTGGATGTGTACAACATTCTGTCGACCGCGGTCGATGTCGATGATCTGATGGGACTGCTTGCGGCCCTGCCGGGCGAAAAGCTGGCCGAAGCGCTGTATACGGGCAGGACTTCAATGGGGCCGCTGCTTGCGGCCCGATGTGCGATCGATAGCTTTGGCTACTGGCGACAGATTGTCGATTTCTATAAAGTCAAACAACTCGCCGAAAAGCTCATGACCCACTACGAGCGGTACCCCGCGACACCCGCCGCACTCAGTGGGTGGCAACGCCAGCGCGATGCGTTACTGGAGACGATCTACGAGACGACCGGCGCAGAGCCCAAATACTGATCAGTCGTCTCGAGGCTCGAACAACCCAGCGACATCCTGTTGTTTCTGTGTGCGACGCTCGACAGTTCTGTCCAGCCGGTCGTAGACGATATCGCGGTGAGTCGCTTCGTCGACGAATGTCACAAGTAGTCCAATGAACTGCGTGTTGCTGCGTTCGGTTTCCCCACGAGCGTAGTCGGCAGCCTGCTCGAGTACATCCACCGCATAGGCCTCGCTATCGGCAGCAATCGTCTCGGCGGCAATGATAATCTCAGAAATCGACAGATCGGCGGCCACGAGCGGTTGGCCCGCATAAACGAGTCGTGGCGGCCCAGCGCGTTCGATCCGTTCTGGGTCGGCTTCGAGTCCACGCAAGTACGCACGAACAGCGGTGAGCTCAACGTGGCGATAGGTTGCTGGCAAGTCCTCGAGATACGCCTGAGCACTTTCGGCGAGGCCAACAGCCCCCGACCAGTTGCGGTGTTCGGCGTGATAGACTGCGGCGGTAAACTGGATCAATCCGTGGAAAAACCGCTCGTCGTCGGTTCCGTCGGCCAACTCGAGCCAGCAGTCTTCCCAGGCGTCGTGGGCTGCATGAGTGGCTCCGGCGTTGTAGACGGCGATGCCCGCGCGGAGTGATTCGACGAGTGCGTTCATATCGAAGCCTGCGGCCGTGGGGCCTAAACGCTCGCGGCCGACGGCGATAGTAATCCTGATACGGTCGCCACTCCTCAGATGATGTGTGACTACGTGGGTCGAAACGCCGCGCGGTGGCCGAGCGCGTGGCCCCAGCGGCATGGCACGTGCGTGGGTCGAGATCATGCTTCGACCACGGCGGTTTTTCATCAACGGTGTCGCACCAGGCGACCAAGCACCGGGACTGAGCTTTGCGATAGCAGTCGCATTACTCTACGTCGGCGGGCTGCTTGCCGTCCAACCAGCCCGCATTTTGGGTGACAGCCGGATTCCAATCATGGGCGACAGCCCGGGCCTTACGGCTGTCTTTATTCTCCTGTTGACCGCAGTCGTCGCCGCACCCGCCGCGTTGCATCTCGTTTCGGCGATCCAGACAGTGTTTTTGATGCTGACGGTCTCGGATCGGGCGGGCGTCAGCGAGACCGTCCAGATCATCGGCTATGCGACTGCACCGTGTGTGATTGTCTGGCTTCCCGTTCCGGGATTGGCCGCTCTCTGTGGGCTGTATGCCACCGGACTGCTGATTGTCGGCCTCGCAGTAGTCCATGAGACAACGCTCTTTCGGGCCGCAGTTGCGGGGTTGGCTCCGGCAGTGCTCGTCTTTGGGGTGGCGTTCGGCGGACTATGGGACGGGCTGGCACTCCTCGAGACCGTCGTCGGCTAACGACTCGGCGCGTTTCGACAACCGTTAAAGGGTGGGTCTATATCGTTGTATCAAATGGGTTCGTGCATTATCTGTGGCATCCCTGTTGATGGCGGTCACGTCTGTGACAGTCATCAAGAAGACGTCCTTTTCGAGTTCCGTGGTAACCACGCATCGCAACTGATTGACAACCGATTCTACGAAGGAACGGTCGATGGCTATGCCGATTTCGGCGTCTTCATCGATCTCGCTCCTGGTGTTACTGGTCTGCTGCATCGTAGCGAACTGGATCGACGCCTCGAGAGTCTCTCGTGGGAGCCGGGCGATACTGTCTGTATCCGAGTCAACAACGTCCGAGACAACGGAAACATTGACCTCGGGAAATCGATCCGCCAAACTGAACGCGAGTTCCGAGGCAAACTGATTTTGGACGGCACCGACGAGAAACTGCCCGAAGAACTAACAGACGACACCGAAGACGCAACCGACGCCGACAGTTCGGCCGAGGACACAGCGGATGAATCGGGCGGCGACCGAGACGACGCCGAGACAGCCAGCGAAACCGAGTCAGTTGCTGTCAGCCACGGGGCCGACACCGCAGCCGAAACCGCCGAGTCAGTGGGCGAAACGACCGATGAGACCCCAACACGATCCGATGCTTCCTCGGGTGGGGCGGTCACCGTCACCGAACGCGAGACCGAAGCAGCGTACGACGAACACAAGATCGAATCGCTCTCCGAGCAGGTCGAAAAGCACGTCCGCCTCGAGGGCGAAATCGTCTCCATTCGCCAGACTGGCGGGCCAACCGTTTTCGAACTCCGTGACGAAACAGGGGTCGTCGACTGTGCAGCCTTCGTTGAGGCCGGTGTTCGGGCCTACCCCGAGATCGAACTTGGCGACTTCGTCCGACTCGACGGCGAGGTCGAACGCCGCCGCGGCGAACTCCAGGTCGAAACCGACGAGCTACTCACACTCGAAGGCGACGACCGTGAGGCAGTCAAAGGCCGGCTCGCCGATGCACTCTCGGATCGTGCCCGTCCTGATGTGCTCGAGCCAATCGGCGACCACGAAGCGGTCGCCGCACTCGAAGAGCCACTGCTTGATGTGGCCGAAGCGATCCGCCGGGCTGTACTCGAGTCCCGACCGGTCGTCATTCGCCATCCGGCGACCGCCGACGGCTACGTTGCCGGTGCGGCCATCGAACGGGCTGTCCTCCCGCTGGTTCGTGAGGAACACGCCCGCTCGGACGCCGAGTACCACTACATCGTCCGCCGACCGCTCGAGAACGCCGTCTACGGGATGGACGCCGCAACCAAAGACGCCACCCGAATGCTTCAGGATCGGGATCGCCACGACGAGAAACTGCCGCTGTTTTGCTTTGTCGGCGCAGCCAGCACCGCTGACTCCGCTGATGGGCTCGGCCTGCTCGGCGTGTACGGAGCCGAACGCATCGTCCTAGATTCGATTGCGGCCGACACAGACGTAGACGATGTCGCCGAACAGGTTGTGACGGCTGGTGCAAATGCGGCTGGTCTCTCAGTTGGCGCACTAACCGCTATGCTTGCGGCCGCGCTCAATCCTGCAGTTAGCGAGGATATGCAACATCTACCGGCAGTGAGCTACTGGGAAGATACGCCTGAGGCCTACACCACCGCAGCCGAAGCCGCGGGCTACGACGCCGAGCAGGTGACGAACGTCCGCGAGGCAGTCGCACTCGAGGCCTACTATCAGTCCTACCAGGACAAGCGTGAGTTGATCACAGATCTGTTGTTCGAAGACGCCGGCGACCTGGCGGCTCATATCGCCGAACAGTTCCGCGAGAAACTACACACCGAACTCTCGACGGCGCAGGCCAATCTCGAAAGTGACGAGCGCGACGGTGTGTCGTTTGCGATCCTCGATACCGACCAGTTCAGCCACCGGTTCGATTTCCCTTCGACCGAACTGCTTGTCGATGAACTCCACCGTGCCGAACGCGACGATAAAGCGTTTGTCACTGTCGGAATCGGTATGGACGAACTGTATCTCCGAACCACCCAGCCGGTTGATATCCGTGCGGTCGCCGAGGCGGCTGCTGAGACAGCCCCCGAAGCCGCAGTCACGGCCCGTGGTGTTCGTGAGGGTCGCATCGAGTTCCTCGCCGGCAAGCGCGAGGCAGCCAAAGACGCTGTGCTTGAGGCCGTAGCCGCGCAGTTCTAAGCTCTATCGTTTTTCGGGTCGCCGTAGGCGACCATACACTGAAACAGGTCAAAAAGGCCGCTCGAGCCCCAGAGCCGCTTGAGTTATAGAAGACAATAGGTTCTGAACCCAGAGTCTAAAGAACTGCTATGTCGATAGGTTCTGGTACCCTACTGCAGGCCGACCTCGAGGGCAATCCTCCAATCATACAGATAGTTACAAAACAGAAGCGTG
>LKMJ01000055.1_pt1 | contig 61517 bp, 68 predicted proteins | sample 643391 | NCBI WGS metagenome assembly LKMJ01 (sample SAMN04112250, study PRJNA286221) | soda lake metagenome | biome: soda lake; feature: Kulunda Steppe; material: water; isolation source: sample PL-Br10 brine of Picturesque Lake | place: Russia: Kulunda steppe | collected 2010-07 | reverse complement strand
GTTGGGTTATAACCAAAGCGGATCCGTGGAACACGCGCATACGGTTGGTTAAATTGACTGATTCGACTATCGACCTGCTGCCAAGACTGCGCATCGATGGACGTCGAAAACCCGAAATCAGACCAGGAAAGGGCAACATCACTGGCAAGGAATTGTGAGGCGCGGTAATTTACGTCATCCCCGAAATCGTTGCTAAAGGAAACGTCACTGACGCGCCGTTGGTTGAGTCTGCCCCGAATGCTGCTGCCGATGCTGAGGCGATGGGACTGATTGATAGCCCAGCGATCATCACCAAAGAGGTCATCTGAGGGCAGATAGGCGCCGCTCATGGTTCCGCGCAATGATTCGCCAAGATAGCGGAATTCACCGTCCAGCAGCGTGCCGCGTTCTTCGTACCAGACCGGGGTGATCGTTGCGTCTTGATTAGGAGCGATATTCCAGTACCACGGCAGTGCAAGGGTCAGGCCATTTTCCGTTGAGTCAGAGAGCGTTGGCATCAAAAAGCCAGTCATTCTCTCGCTGCCCACCGGAAAGCGGAGGTAGGGCGTGTAGAAAACGGGCATGCGATGAATTGAGAGCACCGTGTTCCAAGCTTGCCCCTGACGAGTTTCGTTATCAATATTCGCGCTTGTGGCTCTCATCTGCCAGACTTCTTCACCGGGGTTACAGGTGCTCAGCGTTAGCCGCTCATAGCGGGTACGCATGGCGTCTTCTCTGATGATAGTGGCTGCGGCACCTTGCATATGGCCCACATTAATGCGGTATTCAGACACGTTTTCAAATCGACCGCGGTCACCATCAAGCCAGTAACTGGCGCGTTCTCCGGCAATCAAAAGATCGGTTTCCAGCAGTGAGACGTTATCTTCAGCATCCACGCGTGTTGTGGCACGGTTATAGGTGAGCTGCTCACTGGTGATGGATTGGTCTGCGCGCTGTAACTCTGCGCTGCCAATCAGCCGATAGATGGGCGGATCTTCAAAAAACTCGCCGCGCTCTGCGGTGCCGACAACAGGCGTATCGGGTGCCTGCCGGACCGCAGGATCACCGTCGACTGGCGGGAGCAAGGGGGCGCCGCATAATACCCAGCGTCCGCTTTGTTGAGCGCTCGCTACATGGCTGGTCACGATGAGTAGCAGCAGGATAATGGCTTGTTTTATGCTCTTCAGTTTCAATGTGCTGACCTGATTTTGCGCCTAGGGGCAGATCGTTCGCAAATGAAAGGGTAACCTAAGGCACGCTTAAGGGGCAGTAGGTAAAATTATTGAATCAATTATCAACGATTCACCGTGACAAAGTCATCCATCAATGGATGCGGTCTTTAGGCCTTGAGGATGCGGTACGCATGCCGATGGCGGGTGATGCAGGTGTGCGTCGTTACCATCGTCTGAGAATGGGCGAGGGGGGCACGCGGGTCATTATGGATGCGCCTGGGCAGATTGAAACCTGCCGCGCTTATTTACGCGTGGGCCAACTCATGGCGGAAGCCGGGCTGCATGTACCGCAGGTCCATGCCGTTGATCTGCAAAGCGGGCTCCTGTTGCTGGAGGATTTGGGTACGCAGAGTTATTTAGATGCTTTGCTCAGTGAGCATCCGGCCCCTGCGACGTTGATAGAGGCGGCGCTTGAAGCTCTGGTGCGCTGGCAGGTGGTATCGCGCCCGGGAGTGTTACCCAAGCTGAACGAGGAATGCCTTCTCAACGAGATGAACCTTTTCCCCGTATGGTATGTGCGCAAAGTGTTGAATCATGAGCCGAGTGGAGCCTGGCTTGAGCGGTGGCAACAGGGATGCCATGCGCTGATTACCTTGTTATTGGACCAGCCTGAAGTGTGGGTGCATCGAGATTTTATGGGTCGCAATCTGCTGCTCAGCGAACCACTGCCGGGCGTGATTGATTTTCAGGATGCTGGGAGCGGCCCTGTCACCTATGATGTGCTGAGTTTGTTGCGCGATGCGTTTTATAGCTTCTCTGAGGCCCAAGAGCGTCGGTATCTGGCTTTTTACGCAAAGCGTTGTGAGGCAATGGGAGTGCCCTTGCCTGACAACTTACCCCAAGCTGTCGATTTAATGGGCGTGCAGCGGCATTTTAAGGTATTAGGCATTTTTGCCCGACTCGCCCATCGGGACGATAAACCCCATTATCTGACTGATGCACCGCGTTTTTTTACGTATTTGGAGCGTGAGTTAAAGGCACACCCTGATTTGGCGGTTTTCTCTGAACTGCTTGCGGAGTTGCCATGAATGCCATGCTGCTTGCGGCCGGTCGGGGTGAGCGAATGCGGCCGCTCACTGATCATTGCCCTAAACCGCTTCTTAAGGCTGGGGGTAAGTCCCTTTTAGACTGGCATTTAGGCCACCTGCAGGCGGCCGGTTGTCAGCGTGTTGTGGTTAATACCGCTTGGCTTGGGAATCAGATTAAAGCACATCTAAGCAGCACATCATGCGAGGATATGGAGATTGTGCTCTCCGATGAAGGGGGGCAGGCGCTGGAAACCGCGGGTGGTGTGATACAAGCCCTCCCGCTGCTGGGTGATCAGCCATTCTGGCTGGTGAATGGCGATGTTTGGAGTGACTTTGCTTGGCATCAGCTGCCGGTGCCGGCACACGCGCAAGCGAGCATCGTGCTCGTGAGCAATCCGGCGCATCACCCAGAAGGCGACTTTTTCTTTAACGCTGGGCGGGTTCATAACACTGGCCCTGGCCAGCGAATGACTTATGCGGGTATGGGTTACTTTGATCCGGCCTTTTTTGCCAATCTTACGGGGGGTGTGCAGCCACTCGGGCCTTTGCTGAGAGCAGCGGCTACAGAGCGTCGGCTCTCCGGGGTCAGGCATGTTGGCGCTTGGTGGGATGTGGGAACGCCCAGCCGCTTGGCCGAATTAGATCAGTGGCTTAGGTGCGAGGAGCTGCCGCCCGATCCATCAACGCCTCAGTGAGACGGTTGATAAGTGCCTCTGCGGCCTGCTCCGGTGTTTGTTGAATCTTAAGCCGTGTAAGGTCAGTGACAGCCATACCCGCGTGACCGCAGGGGTTGATGCGGCTAAAGGGTTCTAAATCCATATCGATATTGATTGCCAGGCCGTGATAGCTGCAGCCACGACGAATACGCAGTCCTAGGGCAGCAATTTTGGCATTATCCACATACACCCCGGGTGCATCCGCCCGGGGTGCAGCGTCAATATTCAATTCAGCAAGCCAATTCACAACGGTTTGCTCGAGCAAGGTGACTAAAGCTCTGGCCCCCAGCCCGTAACGTTTGAGCTGAAGCAGCGGGTAAATCACAAGCTGGCCGGGACCATGATAAGTCACCTGCCCACCGCGATCGGTTTGTACAACCGGGATAGCACCCGGCGCGAGGATATGTTCAGGACGACCCGCCTGACCCAGAGTGAAGACCGCGGGGTGCTCAAGCCACCAGATCTCATCTGGTGTGGCGTCGTTGCGTTGATCAGTGAAAGCGCGCATCGCGTGCCAGGTGGCGGAGTAGTCGGCCTGCCCGAGGGCCCGCGTTTGAATCGGTGCTGAAGGGGTCACAAGGCAGCAAGAATGGCTGGGTGCGCCTGGAGCTCACCATAAACCGCATCAAGTTGCGCGCGATCAGTCGCGATAATGTTTACCGTAATCGAGAGAAATCGACCATTGCGGCTCGGCCGCGTGCTGATAGTCTCTTTTGTGGTGTTCGGGGCGTGCCGAGTCACAATGTCCCAGACGATCTGCTCAATCTCGGCATCTGTTCTCCCCATCGCTTTGATGGGGTATCGACAGGGAAACTCAAGCGGTGAGGCATCCTCGGGCGTCATTCCAGCCACTGCAGAACGGAATCAATGGCACGCCGGAAAAACCCGGCCTGATCGACAGGCTGTAAAGTAATCAGTTCAGCCTGAGCCAGTAACTCTTCATCAAGACTGACGCGCACATGGCCGACCACCTGCCCGGCCTCAAAGGGCGCTTCCAAAGTAGCATCAATGCTGATCTGCGCATTCAGATTTGCATAGCTGCGAACGGGTATGACCAGATCCAAGTCACTGGCTAACCCAAGATCCACGGATTGTTCCGTACCTTTCCAAACCCGCGCTTGCTGGATAGGCTCACCCGCAGCGTAGAGTCGATGGCTTTCAAAGAAACGGTAGCCATAGTTGAGCAGGGCTTGTGACTGTTCGATGCGCGCGTTAGGGCTCGATGCACCCATAACCACGGAAATTAATCGCATGCCGTCTCGATACGCTGAGGTGGCGAGGCAGTATCCGGCAGCCTGGGTATAACCGGTTTTGACACCATCCACGGTGGGGTCACGCCAGAGCATTCGGTTGCGGTTGGGTTGCTCGATGTCATTCCAAGTGAATACGCGCTCTGAGTAATAGGAATAAAATTCTGGAAAACGATCAATCAGTGCCCGCACGAGTTGCGCCGTATCCGCTGCTGATGAGTAGTGATCAGGCTCAGGCAAACCCGCCGCATTGGTGTAGTTCGTGTTGGTCATGCCCAGTTCAGCCGCATATTGATTCATGAGTGCGGCAAAAGTCTCCTCGGTACCCGCAATATGCTCAGCGAGCGCCACACTGGCATCGTTGCCCGATTGAATGATCATGCCGCGCAGTAGATTCTCCACGGATACTTGGTCACCAACCTCGATGAACATGCGTGAACCTTGGGCCCGCCAGGCTTTTTCGCTGACGAGTATCTCATCGTCTAGACTCATATTGCCGGCGCTGAGCTCACTGAACACCACAAAAGCAGTCATTATTTTGGTGAGGCTGGCAGGATCACGCGGATCGTGACTATTTTGATCCACCAGCACTTCGCCAGAGGCAAAATCTATGAGGATGTATGAATCAGAGGCCAGGTTTGGTGGCGCTGGAATGGGGATGCTTTGCGTTTGCGCGCTGACTGAACCGGCAAATAAAAGCAAGGCCAGCAGCATGAAACGAAATGAAGCGAAGCAACGCAGAGTGGTCATGGACGGGATCCTGATTCGTTAGAGACAATAACGTGACCCATGCCAAAGCGTGAGCCAGCCAATTCGTTTGTCAGCTTATCCAAAGCAGCGAGGCCGGGCACTGGTCCAAGGCGTACACGGTGCAGGCCATCGGCTCCTTGTTTTATAAACGCCGGCGCGGATAGCCCCGCCCGAGTCAGTTGCTGCTGCAACTCATTGGCATTCTTTGCATTTCCGAATGCAGCCATCTGCAGATAATACACCTCTGCATTGGTGGCCACAGTACGGACCGCTGGTGCGTCGGTAGCGACTGATATTGCGCGGACTTCAACGGGTGCTGTGCCGCTATCCAGCATGCCCAGTTTGGCGGCGGCCGCATAGGAGAGATCAATAATTCGATTATTCACAAACGGCCCGCGGTCATTCACCTTAACCACGATGCGTTGCCCCGTTTCAAGGTGCGTCACCTCGACCCATGTGGGAAGTGGCAGATGTTTATGCGCGGCTGTCATTGCATACATATCGTAGGTTTCACCGCTGGAGGTGCGACGCCCATGAAAGTTCTTGCCATACCAAGACGCAACCCCCCGTTCTTGATAGCCTTCGGCGCTATCCATGACCCGATAAACCTTGCCGAACACTTCATATTGCGGTGGGTTGCCATACCGAGAACGGGCGGCAACTTGCGGCACAGCATCCGGGATGGCGCTGGGGTCAGCAATGGGTGTGCCCGGCCCATCGCCAACGGCACGGCCCAGCTCGGGCCCGGTTGTAGTACCGCAACCCACAATAAACAGGGCAACAAAAAATGGTAACAGGCGTTTGCTATATAACATCATCTTTGGCTGGCCTCATTAATCGCCTCAGCAAGCTGAAAAACCGCCATCGCATAAAGGGGACTGTGATTATATCGGGTAATGGCATAAAAATTCTCTAGCGTAACCCAATATTCAGCCTCTGATTCTCCTTGCAGCTCAAGGAGGCGCGCCGGTTTTTCGTCATCTAGGAAATCCGGTATTACAACGCCCGCCGCCCGAAGTTCGCCAACGGTATGGCTGGGTTTTAATGCGCGCGGTAAATAACGCTGCCAAGTTTCGCCCTGCACCGTGACCGGCACGGTGATGGGGGCATTGGCCTGCCAGCGATGTTCTGCAAAATAATTAGCAACACTGCCAATAACATCGGCCATATCGGAGAACAAGTCGCGCCGACCTGTGTCGCTAAAGTCTACCGCGTAGGCCCGGTAGCTGCTGCTGATGAATTGAGGTACACCCATGGCGCCGGCGTATGAGCCGGTGGCCGTTGCCGGGTCAAAGCCTTCTTCGGCGCTCAGCAGTAAAAACGCCTCCAGCTCGCGACGGAAGAAATCCTGACGCGGTGGGTAGGAAAACCCTAACGTACGTAGCGCGTCGATTACCCGATGCCGGCCTCGATAACGACCATAAAAGGTTTCAACGCCGATGATAGCGGTGATAATGGCGGGCTCGACCCCAAACTCGGCTTCTGCGCGCTGTAACGTTTCTGCATGCGTTTGCTTGAAGGAAACGCCATCCGCTATGCGCTCCTCGGTCATGAAGATGTTGCGATAGCGATGCCACGGCATTGCTTCAGCGGGCCGGGTAATCGCATCAATGATTTCCTGGCGATACTCGGCATCATTTAAAAGCAGCGCTTCGATTTGCTCTGGTGCCATGCCGTGGCGGTTTTGCATATCCGCCGCAAACGCTCGCAAGGCTTGGGTGTCGTCCGCAGTCCCGGCTGTCGCTGTCGTAAGACTGGCCAGTAGGAGTAAGCCAAAAAGCCGATAAAATTTGTTCAAGTCGACCACATCCGCCGGTGGGAATGAATAGACATTAGAATACCGAACCCCGCCATTACCGTCACTATCGATGAGCCGCCATAGCTAATGAGGGGCAGTGGAAGCCCCACCACGGGCAATACGCCGGAGACCATGCCAATGTTAACAAAACAATAGACCATAAAGGTCATGGTGATGCCGCTGGCCAGCAGGCGGGAGAAGGTGTCTTGCGCTTGATGGGCAATCCATAGCCCCCGCCAGATGATGGCTAAATATAAGATTAAAACGGTAACAACTCCCAGGAAGCCGAACTCCTCTGCCAGCACAGAGAAAATAAAATCAGTATGCCGCTCGGGGATGAAGTCGAGATGTGCCTGAGTGCCATTGAGCCAGCCTTTACCAAAAAGCCCGCCTGAGCCAATGGCAATTTGTGACTGGATGATGTTGTAGCCTGCGCCCAAGGGGTCGCGGTGTGGATCGAAAAATGTCAGTACGCGAGCGCGTTGGTAGGGCTGCATGCCAAACATCCATAAAACCGGCGCTGCAGCTGCCGCCATACCGATGAGTGTGACCACATATCGCCAACGTAAGCCGGCAATAAAGAGCACGCTGGCGCCTGCTGCGCCGACTACCACCGCGGTGCCGAGGTCTGGTTGTAAACTGATCAGCGCAACGGGCACTAAAATCAAGAACAGGGCTAGAGCGGTAACCCGAAAGGCAGGCGGAATTGGTGTGCGTGCAAGATACCAGGCCATCATTAGCGGGAGACCGAGCTTCATCATTTCTGAGGGTTGGAACCGAATTATCCCAAGATCAAGCCAGCGTTTGGCGCCGCCACCGAGTTGTCCGATTAAAAGGACGGCGATGAGTAAGCTAACAATGATCGCAAATAGCACGGGTACCCAAGGAGCTAACCGGGCCGGCGGAATTTGTGCAGCAATAACCATAGCGACTACGCCGATTCCAAGCCGGATCAGGTGACTTTGCATCGGTTCAACGCGGGCGCCGAGGCTGCTATATAAAACGATCGCGCCGATGGTTGCGGTGAGGGAAAGCAGTGTGAGAAGCACCAAATCGAGATGCAGCACTCGTTGCAGTAGGTGACTGGAAGCGGCGCGTGCCGTTTGATTAATCGGACTGGAGGTTAAGCTCATCATTTTCCTCCAATTGCTGAAGCCAGGCATCAATGACGATGGCGGCCATGGGCGCGGCGGTTGCGCTGCCACTCCCGCCATTTTCTACCAGCACAGAAACAGCAATACGCGGATCGTTAGCCGGTGCAAAGGCGATAAATACCGCATGGTCACGAAATTGCTCGGCAATGGCGTCTTCATCGTAGTCCTCATCGGGACCAATGCCGATTACCTGTGCGGTGCCGGTTTTACCCGCCATATCGTAGCGCAGGTTGGCACCAACAGCGCGCGCGGTGCCGCGGCGGCCATGCATGGTCTCAACCATCGAATCAATGGCCAGCTGCCAGTATTTTTCATCGTCAAAAATAAGCGGCTCATGCACAGGCGCAGACAGATCAGCTGGCGTTGTCTTGATGAGATGAGGCCTAACAGGCCGGCCGCGGTTTGCCATCATGGCTGCCGAGGTTGCCATCTGCAGGGGGGTTGCCAGCATAAAACCTTGGCCAATACCCACGTTCAGGGTTTCGCCAGGAAACCAAGCTTCGCCAAGTCGAGTGCGCTTCCATGTGGTTGAAGGCATGATGCCAGAGCGCTCGCCCGGGAGGTCGATGCCGGTAGACAGCCCAAAACCGAATCGGGTCATCCAGTTATGCATTTGATCGATGCCCATGCGGTTTGCAAGCTCATAGAAATAAATGTCGCACGACTGGGCAACGGACTGTGTAAAGTCGATCCGCCCGTGTCCTTCAGGGCGCCAGTCACGCCATGTGCGAGACACGTTAGGTAGGTTGTAAGTCCCTGTGCAGTATAGTGTTTCGTTAATGCCCATCGTGCCGGCGGCAAGGCCCGCTGCACCAAGAAACGGCTTAATAACTGAACCAGGTGGGTAACGCCCGCTGATTGCGCGATTAAAAAGCGGCTGGCTGGGTGCTGCAGCCAAACCTCTGAATGTGGCCTGATCAAGGCCGCTTACCATCTGATTGGGGTTAAAACCGGGCGCGCTGGCTAAGGCCAGAACCTCGCCGCTTCGGGGTTCGAGTGCAACGATCGCGCCACGCCATCTGCCCAGCGCTTCCTCCGCGGTTCTTTGTAAATCAATATCCAGCGTGAGTTGGATGTTTTCTCCTGCTTGGGGCGGCGTGCGCTGCAAGACTTGCAACGAGCGCCCGCTGGCGTTGGTTTCCACATGCGAAATCCCAAGATAACCTTGCAGACGCTGTTCATATTGCCGTTCGATGCCGGTTTTTCCCACCACGCTGGCATTTCGGTACTGCTGCCGGTCGCTGCCCTGCAGCTCCTGTTCATTGATCCGCCCCACATAGCCAATAACATGACTCGCGGCTGAGCCAAACGGATAGTGTCGGGCCAAATGGGGCTGGATCTCGACCCCCGGGAAGCGATGTCGATTGGCAGCAAGCCGCGCTATCTCTGTGTCGGTGAGATCAGATTTGAGCGTGATTTCCTGAAAAGCCCGACTCCGACGGCGTATCGCTTCAAAACGATCTAAATCAGACGATTCAAGGCGGATCACAGTGCCAAGCTGCTGCAGTAAACTTTCCATGTCTGCAACTTGCTCGGGGATCACGCTAAGGTTAAATGCCGGCCGATTCTCGGCCAGTATCTGCCCATTCCGATCGGTAATCAGACCGCGCGGCGGATCAATGGGAGCAAGCCGGATGCGGTTGTCCTGAGAGCGCGCGGCATAGCGGTCATAGTCGATGAGTTGTAACACTGCCATACGACTGCCTAGTAACAGCGCACCAATTAGCGCAACAATGGCAATTAGTAGGATTCGTCCCTGTATGCGGCGCTTTTCAGTCGCAAAATCACGCAAAAACTCCAGGCTCATCTATTGCACCCGAAAATGCCGACGTGCTGCTCGCAGGATCACAAAGACCAATGGCCAAATCAGGGTGCCCGTTATAGCGGGCATCCAAAAATGCCAATCAAAATCGACGTCACCAATTAAGCCGCGGATCCAGGACAAAAGAAGGCGGATGATAAACAGCAATGCCAGCACGGTGATGGCTTGTTGCCAGACCGGAACGAGGCGGAGGCGTTGATAAAGTTGGATAGTGAGGTAGGCAGCCACTGCAAATGCCAACCCATGTGCGCCTAGAACGGTTGCCTGGAGGACATCCTGGAGAATACCAACAAACCAAGCAATGCCGACCCCCACACGATCGGGCAGCGCCAAACTCCAGTAAATTAACACCAGCGCTGTCCACTCCGGGCGCCATTGGGAAATGCCGGCGGGTAGCGGCATGATGGTCAAAGTTAATGCGACAAGAATGCTGACGACAATCACCCAGCCGCCACGCCGTTGTGCGTCACTCATCTAGCTCATCCTCTGGCGCTGTTCGTGCTGGGCCGATTAGCAAAACCTGCCTAGCACGATCCAAAGCAGCAAGTGGGCTTAGCTCAACCGTTAAAAACGGTTGCCCGGGGTCAAGTTCAATATGCCGAACTTCGCCGACCGGATAGCCAACCGGGAAGCGCCCGCCGAGCCCGGATGTCACAATCAGATCGCCCACTTCTATGTCGGCATTGCTTGGCAGGCTATGGATGGTGAGCGTATCGATGACGCCCGTACCCACGGCGACGCCACGCAGGTTGTTTCTGTTGACTTGGATGGCAAGCGCATGGCTTGGGTCACTGATCAGCCGCACTGTGGCGCTGAATGGATTGACTCGGTCCACTTGGCCAACAACTCCATTCGCATCGATCACCGGCTGATCCAAGTAAACACCGTCAAGTGATCCTTTGTCGATTTCAATCAGGTGGCTGAAGGGGTCAAGATCAATCCGAAACAGCTCTGCAATCAGAACTGGGCGCTCAATTTCATAGGAGGAGTCGAGCAACTGGCGCAGGCGGATGTTTTCGACTTCAAGCGCATCAAGACGCTGCAGGCGTGCCTGAAAGACTTGCTGGCGATCACGCAGGCGTTGATTCTCTGCGATGAGGGCCCGGCGAGAGGTAATTTGCTTATCCATCCGATCGATCGTATCCGCCGGTAAGCTCGCAATTACTCGCACCGGGTGAACAAGCGCAGAGAGCGCTTGCCGGCCGGGCTCAAAAAGATCCATACGATGATCAACGGTCATGAGCGTAATGGAGACGAGCGCTAGTAACAGCAAACGTGCTGTTACCGAGGCGCCTTGTACAAATAACGGCTTGATAGCGGGTAAACCTCCGGACAACGTCCGTTATCAGATTACTCGCTCGTAAACAGATCAGCGCCTTTTTCGTCCATCAGCTCCAGGGCGCGGCCGCCACCACGGGCAACGCAGGTCAGGGGGTCTTCTGCGATGATTACGGGCAGGCCGGTTTCTTCCATTAACAAGCGATCAATATTGCGTAATAGTGCACCACCACCGGTGAGCACAATCCCGCGCTCCGCGACATCGGCACCCATCTCCGGCGGTGTTTGCTCCAGTGCCGTTTTCACGGCCCCCACAATGCCGGCGAGGGGTTCTTGCAGCGCTTCCAGCATTTCATTGCTGTTTAAAGTGAAGCTGCGCGGGATACCTTGGGCAAGATTGCGACCCTTTATTTCTAGCTCCCGGACCTCGTTGCCCGGAAATGCTTGGCCAATCTCATGTTTAATGCGCTCAGCGGTGGCCTCGCCGATAAGAATGCCGTAGTTACGACGCACATAATTAACAATCGATTCGTCAAATTTATCTCCGCCAATCCGCACCGAGGCTGCGTACACAATTCCGTTAAGCGAGAGCACCGCCACCTCAGAGGTTCCGCCCCCAATATCCAAGACCATAGAGCCGCGCGCTTCACTGACAGGCATGTTCGCTCCGATTGCAGCTGCCATTGGCTCTTCAATCAAATAGACCTCACGCGCTCCGGCCCCTGCGGCCGATTCTCTGATGGCGCGGCGCTCTACCTGCGTTGATCCGCAGGGCACGCAAACCAGCACACGCGGGCTCGGCCTAAAGAATCGCGCCTCATGGACTTTTTTAATGAAGTGCTGGAGCATTTTCTCGGTGACGGTGAAATCAGCAATCACGCCATCTTTCAGCGGGCGGATGGCTTTGATGGTGCCAGGCGTACGGCCCAGCATCATTTTTGCTTCGCGCCCGACAGCTGCGATGGTTTTCGGCCCGCCATCTCGATCCTGACGGATCGCAACAACGGAGGGTTCATCCAGCACGATCGACTGGCCGCGTGAATAAATTAGTGTATTCGCTGTTCCAAGATCGATTGAAAGATCGTTGGAAAAAATACCTCGTATGCCCTTGAACATGCAGTAATCCAGTCGGTTAGAAAAGATCGCTTAATTTATCAATGCGCAGGGGTTTGGGCAAGCGGGGTGGTGTGCTATTTTTCTGTTCTTACTGACATTTACTGGATAAGGAGTAGATCATGTCGATCAACGCCACCGAAGTGGGGCAGATCGCACATCTTGCACGGCTTGCTGTGAGTGAGAGTGACACTAAAGCGCATGCAAGTAATCTTTCAGATATTCTGGCGTTTGTTGATCGTCTGGCGGCTGTCGACAGCAAAACGGTTGAGCCAATGGCCCACCCGTTGGACATGACGCAGCGTTTGCGTTCCGATGAGGTCAGTGAGCCTGATCAGCGTGAGCGCTTTCAAGCATTGGCGCCAAGCGTTAGCGATGGCTGCTATCTCGTTCCCCGCGTTATTGAATAATTTGGCTGCCTCAGTAGCCCTATCAGGACCCGACCAAAATGCATGATCAAACCATCGCTGAGTTATCAGCGGCGCTACAAAAAGGCGAGTGTTCCAGTGTGGAGCTTGTCGAAAATTCCCTCGCCGCTATCGCCGCTGCAGACTCGCTCAATGCCTTTATTACCGTAACACCTGAGCTCGCCCTGGCCGCTGCGGCGCAGGCGGATGCGTTGCGCGCCAAAGGGCAGGCTGGGCCAATGACCGGTATTCCAATTGCCCATAAGGATATTTTTTGCACGCGCGATGTGCGCACAAGCTGCGGTAGCCGCATGCTGGATAATTTCGCGCCGCCTTATGACGCCTTTGTGGTGGAGCAGTTGCAGGCGGCAGGCGCGGTTTGCGTGGGTAAAACCAACATGGATGAGTTTGCGATGGGCTCATCCAATGAAACCAGTTGGTATGGCCCGGCGCTTAATCCGTGGGATCAAAAACGTGTACCTGGGGGCTCATCCGGGGGGTCAGCAGCCGCGGTCGCAGCGCGACTTGTGCCGGCCGCCACGGGCACAGACACGGGCGGCTCAATCCGACAGCCGGCTGCATTGACAGGCATTTGTGGCCTTAAGCCAACGTATGGTCGTATTTCCCGCTACGGGATGATTGCCTTTGCCTCGAGCCTTGATCAGGCTGGGCCGATGGCAACCACGGCCGAAGATCTGGCCATTATGCTGCAGGCCATGGCGGGGTTTGATCCGCGCGATTCGACGTGTGTCGATCAACCGGTTCCGGACTATCAAGCGGCGCTTAAAACAGGGGCTCTAAATGGCTTACGAGTGGGTTTGCCTGCCGAGTACTTCAACGCTGAGGGCGTTTCGCCGGGCGTGCAAGCGGCAATGCAGGCAGCCATTGAAACCTTGCAGGCAGCGGGTGCTGAGCTAGTTGAAATCTCTCTGCCAAACACTGAGCTGGCTGTGCCGGTTTACTACGTGATCGCGCCGGCGGAAGCTTCATCTAATCTCTCGCGGTTTGATGGCGTTCGGTATGGGTATCGTTGCGCTGATCCCGTAGATCTTGAGGATCTCTACAAACGCAGTCGCGGTGAGGGTTTTGGTGAGGAGGTCAAGCGGCGAATTATGATTGGCACCTATGCGCTTTCTGCCGGGTATTACGATGCGTATTACCTCAAAGCTCAGCAGGTGCGGCGTATGATTCGTGATGACTTCAGCAATGCGTTTGCCAATGTTGATGTGATTGCCGCGCCGACTGCCCCGTCTACGGCGTTTGGTGTGGGTGAAAAAGCGGACGATCCCGTGCAAATGTACCTCTCGGACATCTTCACCATCGCGGTTAATCTCGCTGGGCTGCCGGCGCTATCTATGCCAGCAGGTTATGATGGTGGCCTCCCGGTGGGGCTGCAGTTGATTGGCCAGTATTTCGATGAGGGTCGATTACTGGCTGCCGCGCATGAATACCAACAGCACACTGACTGGCATACGCGCCGGCCGGCGATCGACAAGTAGGAAAGAAAATGCAGTGGGAAGCAGTCATCGGATTGGAGCTGCACGCGCAGCTTGCGACTAATACAAAAATTTTCTCAGGAGCGGCAACCGCTTACGGCGCCGCCCCCAACGTGCAAGCCTGTGCGATCGATTTGGGTATGCCGGGCGTGTTGCCGGTGCTCAATGAGCGCGCCGTGCGCTATGCCATTCGCTTAGGGCTAGCGCTTGATGCTGAGCTTGCGGGCCGCTCCGTGTTTGCGCGCAAAAATTATTTCTACCCCGACCTACCAAAAGGCTATCAAATTTCTCAGTATGAGATTCCGGTGGTCGGGCGCGGTCATCTGGATATCGATCTGGAAGATGGGTCGATTAAGCGCATCGGCGTGACGCGCGCGCACCTAGAAGAAGATGCGGGGAAAAGCCTGCATGAAGGCTTTATTGGCATGACCGGGATTGATCTCAACCGCGCCGGCACGCCTTTACTTGAGATTGTTTCTGAGCCTGATTTGCGAAGCGCTCGAGAAGCGGTTGCGTACATGAAAAAAATGCATTCATTGGTGCGCTACCTAGAAATCTGCGATGGCAATATGCAGGAGGGCAGTTTTCGTTGTGACGCCAATGTGTCGGTCCGCCCGATGGGTTCGGAAGAATTGGGCACACGCACGGAGATTAAAAACCTTAACTCCTTTCGCTTTGTGGAGCGCGCCATCAACTTTGAAATAGAGCGCCAAATCGATGTATTGGAAGGCGGTGGTGAAATCGCGCAGGAAACGCGCCTGTTTGATTCGGATCGTGGCGAAACGCGGCCGATGCGGAGCAAGGAAGAGGCGAATGATTACCGCTATTTTCCGGATCCCGATTTGTTGCCGCTTGAGATTGACTCGGCACTGATAGATGAGGTGCGCACGGAGATCCCGGAGCTGCCGGATGTGAGGCGTGCCCGGTTTGTCGAAGCGTATAAGTTATCGAATTATGATGCCGGTGTGTTGACGGCAAGCCGTGAATTAGCGGATTTCTTTGAGACCGCAGCCGCGCATGCCGATGCCAAATTGGCCGCAAACTGGGTGATGGGCGATTTCTCTGCCGCACTTAATCGCACGGGTATTGAGCTTGAGAGCAGCCCGGTTAGTGCGGCTGCGCTTGGCGAGTTGTTAAGCCGGATCAGTGACAACACGATTTCCGGCAAAATTGCGAAAGAAGTGTTCGAAGCGATGTGGGATACCGGTCAGGGTGCCGATGCCATTATCGCGGAGCAGGGCTTGGAGCAGGTGACTGATGCGGGCGCGATCGAGGCGGTTATTGATGAGGTGATTGCGGCCAACCCGGGTCAGCTTGAGCAATATCGGGCCGGGAAAACAAAACTCATGGGCTTTTTTGTGGGCCAAACGATGAAAGCTTCGGGTGGCAAGGCCAACCCTCAGCAGGTCAACGAGATATTAAAGCGAAAACTCGATGGGTGAGGTGAGCAGTTCTGATCAACTGTATCGATTTCTCTTTGATCAGGCCGATGTTCGTGGGGAGTTGGTGCAACTCAGCGATACACCTCGCGAAATCATGCAGCGTGGGCAATACCCACCGGGCGTGCAGCGATTGCTTGGTGAGGCGCTGGCTGCAGCAACACTGCTGGCCGCCACGCTGAAGTATCCCAGTGAACTCACGCTTCAGTTGCAATCTCAGGGCCCCGTTGCGCTACTACTGATTCAGGCGCGCAGTGATGGAGCGTTACGCGCCATGGCCCGGGTCAACGGCGATGTGCCGGATGCCGCCCCACTGTCGATGCAGGCCCCCGAGGGGACTTTAGCGATCACGATTGAGCCGGATACTGGGACTGATCGATATCAGGGGATAGTTGATGTGGGTGGGGGCACCCTTGCCCAAGCGCTGGAGCGCTATTTTCTGGAATCTGAGCAATTGGCAACGCGGGTTTGGCTAGCGGCTGAGGGCGATAAGTCGGCCGGGCTGTTGTTGCAGCGCCTACCGGGTCAGCCCGGTCATGATGAAGATGCCTGGGATCGCGCGGGTCATCTAGCCGCCACTGTGCAGGCTGAGGAGCTTTTAGGGCTTCCACCTCTGGCTGTTTTGCAGCGTTTGTTTCATGAGGAGTCGATTCGGTTATTTGATCCACTTCCTTACCGCTTCCAGTGTCGATGTTCTACAGACCGGGTGGCTGCGATGTTGCTTAGTCTAGGTGAGGATGAGTTGCGAGAAACGCTTGCTGAGGAGGGCCAAGTGGAGGTGCGTTGCGATTTCTGTTTGGCTTTCTATCGTTATGATGAAGTTGATATTGAGGCGTTACTGACCAGCCCGATTGCCAGGGCGCCAGATAGTCAGCGCGCTCACTAGCCGCAGACTGGACAGGCCGGGTCACGCTGTAAATTCATTCGGCGCCATGTCTGGGTGAGGGCATCCACCACCAGTAATCGACTATTGAGTGGTTCGCCTAGTCCGCTGAGTACCTTAACGGCTTCAACCGCCTGAAGGCTGCCCATTACACCGGTCAGGGGGCCAAGTACGCCGGTCTCACTGCAGCTTTGCGCCTCCTCACCGGTATCGGCGAAGACACAGCGATAGCAGGCGCCCTCCAGATCAGGTCTGAATACGGCAATCTGCCCATCCATCCCGATCACTGCCGCCGAAACGAGTGGCTTGGAGGCCTTCACGCAAGCAGCATTGACCGCAAACCGAGTGGCAAAGTTGTCGCTGCCATCGAGGACGATATCCACCGTCTCGATGATTTCGTTTAAGCGATCTTGCTCCAAGCGTTCATTGAGGGTGATGATGTTCAATTGATCATTGATCGCGTGAAGACGATCCTTTGCCGAGGCCGTTTTAGGTCGGCCAACATCTGCGGTGCCATGGAGAATTTGACGCTGTAGGTTGGTCAGGTCCACCTCATCATCATCGGCCAGTATCAGTGTGCCGATGCCCGCTGCAGCCAGATAAAGTGAGGCAGGCGACCCAAGGCCACCCAACCCCACAATTAAGGCACGACTCTTTAAGAGCTGTTCTTGGCCTTCCAGGTCGAAGCCGCGCACCATGATTTGTCGGCTGTAGCGCAGAAGTAATTCATCTTTCACGGCGCATAGGCTCCGGTAATTCGCTGATGACCGGCAAGATCACAGCGCGTTTCGATACGACAAAGGCGATAATCATGCATTAACTGCCTTACCCGCCCAGCTTGCTGATAGCCGTGCTCCACCCAGAGGCGGCCACCCGGATTTAAATGCGCTGCGGCGCCTGCAATCACTTGCTCAAGGTCGCTCAGACCGGCATTGCCAGCCACTAATGCAATAGAGGGCTCAAATTGTACGTCGCCTTGTTGCAGCTCCGGTTCATCACAGCCGATGTAGGGCGGGTTGGAGACAATCAGATCATAACGATGAGCGTACACCGGAGCATACCAATCACCCAGAAAAAACTCGATCTGTTTTGCATTGAGAAGTACGGCGTTTTCACGAGCAAGTGTTAGGGCATCGGCGCTGCAATCAATGGCATGAATGTGCGACTGTGGCCAGGCTCTGGCCAGTGCAATGGCAATGCAACCGCTCCCTGTGCCCAGATCGAGCACATGATTTGCAGGTTGCTCTAATGCCGCTTCAACCAAATGCTCTGTTTCTGGGCGGGGGATGAGTGCGTGAGGGCTGACCCGAATGTCAAAATCGCGAAAAGCGCGTTGGCCTAGTAAATAAGCCATCGGCTCGCCTGCCTGGCGTCTGGCAAGCAATGCTGTGTAGGTTTGATACTGATCACCGGTGATAGTGCGCTCGGTAAATGCAATCAGCGCGGTGCGCTGCAGACCCGTCACCGCAGCTAAAAGACAATCTGCCTCCAGTGCTGCAAGCTCGGTAATGTTAGAGAGCGCTTGAGCCCCTGCTTGCCTAGCTTGCGCCAGCGTGCGGGTCTGGCTCACTTCAAGCCGGCGCCCCGCATGGTTATCGCACGGTCTTCCAACATGATCGGTATGCCATCGTCAATGCGATAGATCCGCTCTTCGTTGGTGGTGATTAGCCCTTCATTTAAGGTGTTTTCCACAAGGCAATCATCCTGATAATAAACCTCACCGGTTTCAATGCGAGCATTCAACGCAGTGAGCTCATCGCGCTTTAGCATGCGCACCGGCTGCTTGGTTACAGGGCAACACAGCACATCGAGTAGTTTTCTATCAATTCCCATAATGCCGATAGAATACCATGTGATAGCCAATTTCAATGTGTCAAGCTACCATGTGCGTTGGAAATTTATTAACACTAACCGATGTGGGATCAGTGATGAGCGAAGCCCCGATCGATAATATCAATGTGATTGCCCAAGAACCTTTGCCAACACCGGCTGAAATCAAAGCGCGTCTGCCATTGTCAGACAAAGCAAGGGAGACGGTGGAGGCTGGCCGCAAAACGGTGGAAGCCATTCTGGAGGGTAAAGACCCGCGCCTTTTGGTGGTGATTGGTCCTTGCTCTGTACACGATACCGAAGCGGCGATTGATTACGCTAAGCGGTTGAAAGTGTTGCATGATGAACTAGGTGACTCGCTCTATATCGTGATGCGAGTCTATTTTGAAAAACCTCGGACCACGGTGGGGTGGAAGGGGCTGATTAACGACCCCTACATGAACGATAGCTTTGATATCGAGGAAGGCATTGCAAGGGCGCGGCAGCTGTTGCTGGCATTGGCAGAGATGGGCCTACCAGCCGGTACCGAAGCGCTTGACCCCATTACACCGCAGTATCTGGGTGATTTAATCAGTTGGACGGCGATTGGTGCGCGTACCACTGAATCGCAAACGCACCGAGAAATGGCCAGTGGTCTATCAACAGCGGTGGGCTTTAAGAATGGCACGGACGGTAATCTCGAGGTGGCCATTAATGCGTTGCGTTCGGCCTCGAGCCCGCATAGTTTTCTGGGGATTACTCAGCAGGAAGGCCGCTCAGCGATTATCCGAACTGCAGGCAATCAGTATGGTCATATGGTGTTGCGGGGTGGGCGTCAGCCGAATTATGACTCCGTCAGTATTGCCTTGTCTGAAAAGGCGCTGGAAGACGCCGGACTCCCAACAAAGCTGATGGTGGACTGCAGTCATGCCAACTCCAATAAGGATCCGGCCCTGCAGCCACTGGTGATGGAAAACCTAGTGAATCAAATTTTAGAGGGTAATCGCTCGATTGTTGCGGTAATGATTGAAAGCAATATTGGCTGGGGGGCACAAAAGCTGACTCAGGATATTGCTGCCCTTGAGTATGGTGTTTCAATTACGGATGGATGTATTGATTGGCCCACCACTGAAAAACTGCTAAGAGAGGCCGCTGAGCGACTCAAGCAGCCGCTACTGGCAAGAGTTAGTTAATTTTGGGCTTGACCTTTGCGTCTCTGAGGGGTTGAATCACCGGTCGATTAAATGGAGGCAGATAATGACTGATAAGGCAACGCTCCCCGTTCGCGGTATAGATCCCTATACCCTGAAGAAAGGCGAGGAATACATGAGCGACGCTCAATTGGCGCATTTTCAGGCGATTCTTGAGGCGTGGAAAAAACAGCTCCAGGAAGAGGTTGAGCGCACCGTGAGTCATATGCGCGATGACGCAAGTCATTATGCCGATCCTGCCGACCGGGCGACTCAAGAAGAAGAGTTTGCGCTGGAGCTTCGCACCCGTGATCGCGAGCGTAAGCTCATTCGCAAGATTGACCAGACCATGGATCGGATTCGCATGGATGACTATGGCTATTGTGATCAATGCGGTGTTGAGATTGGGCTGCGGCGTTTGGAAGCTCGTCCAACGGCTACGTTGTGCGTTGATTGCAAAACGCTTGAGGAGCTGCGCGAGAAACAGCGCGTCGCCTAAGGCGCGCGCTAATCCTCTGCCAAGGCGGCCAGCTGGTCAGCTTGATATTCACTGACGAGCGGGTCAATGATGGGATCCAGCTGACCCATTAGGATCTCATCAAGTTTGTAAAGCGTCAGATTGATTCTATGGTCGGTAACCCGCCCTTGCGGGAAGTTGTAGGTGCGGATGCGCTCGGAACGGTCTCCGCTACCCACCAACAGTTTTCGCGTTTCACTGCGTTCTGTAACAGCGGCTTCCTTTTGCTTGTCCATTAAGCGGGCCTGCAGCAGCGCCATCGCCTTTGCGCGATTTTTATGTTGTGAGCGTTCGTCTTGGCACTCAACGACAACGCCGGTTGGCAGGTGAGTAATACGCACCGCCGAGTCGGTCTTGTTGACATGCTGCCCTCCCGCACCGGAGGCTCGATAGGTGTCAACACGTAATTCCGCTGGGTTAATCTCGATCTCATCGAGGGCCTCAGCCTCAGGCAAAATGGCAACAGTGCAGGCGGAGGTGTGAATCCGACCTTGTGACTCGGTAGTGGGTACGCGCTGTACCCGGTGCGCACCTGATTCAAATTTCAGCCTTGAGTACACTTGATCACCAGCAATGCGCGCGATGACCTCGCGGTAACCTCCTTGCTCGCCCTCGCTTTCGCTAATAATCTCGGTTTTCCAGCCGTTTTGCTCGGCATAACGCAGGTACATGCGCAACAGATCACCCGCAAATAGTGCCGCCTCATCGCCCCCGGTGCCGGCGCGTACTTCTAAGAAGGTGTTGCGCGCGTCGTTGGGGTCTTCAGGAAGCATTAAAATTTTAAGTTGGCTTTCTAGGTTTTCTAACGCGGTGGCTGCCTCTTGTGCTTCGTCTTCAGCGAGCTGGCGCAGCTCGAGGTCGTCTTCATTCAGCATGATCTGCGCGTTCTTTAGTGTTGCTTCATAGTGCGCAAAATCTGCCAATGTACGGGTCACCGGCTCAAGGCGCGCGTACTCACGGGAGAGCCGACGAAACTTATCAGAATCTGAAATGACTGAGGGATCGGCTAAGAGCGCTTCGATTTCCTCGTGCCGTTCTGCCAGTCGATCGAGTTTGCGCCGCAGCGAGTCTTTCATTCCTTGTCCTTTTCGTCTTTGTCTTCAAGGCCCAGTAGCCACCGACTTTGCTCAATAATAGCTGGGTCACCAGTGCGTGCCGCCTGGCGTAACCCCACGGTGGGGATATGTAACAGCTTGCGCGTTAGCCGATGCGCCAAGACTTCGAGTACCTCATCAGCAGACTGCCCGGCAGATAGACTTCGCCTAGCCTGCAGCAGGGCAAATTCACGCTCACGTTCGCCATGTTGACGAAACCGCCGAATCGCACTGACCGAATCCAGGGTGCGAACCCAGTCCATAAATCGATCTGTTTGTTGATCAACTAGTGCCTCAGCCGCCTCAGCTGCATCAGCGCGTGAGCGCATATTGCGCTCCACAACGCCACGTAAGTCGTCAATGCTGTAGAGAAATACATCGTCCAGCTTTTCGATCGCTGGGTCGATATCTCGAGGTACCGCTAAGTCAACCAAGAAAATCGGGCGCCGCCGATGTTTAAGGGCGTTTTTCACCGCATCGGCCGTCACCACGTGTGATTCGCTTGCGGTGCAGGACACCACGATATCCACTTTAGCCAACTGCGCCGGGATTTCCTCAAGTGTCAGCGCGGTGCCCTCATGCTGGTTAGCGAGGCGTTCGGCGCGCTGCTTATTGCGATTAGCAATGAATAATTTTTGCACCGGCTGCTCATGAAAATGCCGGGCAGTGAGCTCAATCATCTCACCGGCACCGATTAACAACGCAGCGCTGGACTCCAGCCCGCCGAAGATCTGTCGTGCAAGCGTTACAGCAGCAAATGCAACGGATACCGGATGCGCACCAATATCGGTCTCCGTTCGAACCTGTTTGGCAACGGCAAAAGAGTGTTGGAAGAGCCTTTGCAAAATCTGCCCCAGCAGCCCGGCGCGCGCTGCGGAATGATATGCCAGTTTTGCTTGTCCAAGGATTTGTGGTTCGCCAAGCACGAGAGAATCTAGGCCAGCGCCGACGCGAAGCAAGTGTTGAATGGCCGCGCGGCCCTCGTGCACGTAGAGATAGGGCGATAGCCACTCTGCATCGAGGCTGAGTTCATTTTCCAACCAGCGCTGCAGGATTGCCGGCGTTGCCTCAGGTGCCAGTACGGCATGAATTTCAGTGCGGTTGCAGGTTGAGATCACAGCAGCCTCGCGCACACCAGGGCGGCTTGCGAGCGTTTGCAAAGCACCATCGAGTCGGTCACCGGCAATGACCACTCGCTCACGCACGGGGACTGGCGCTGTTTTATGATTGAGACCGAGCGTAACGACAGGCATTGCGTTTAAGTAACTGGCACTATGAGACTGAAATAATCACACTATGTTAGTCGTTTTCGATACTTTTTAGCTAACGCAGGATTGTAAATGACGCGTTTTGGCCGGTTGGGCAAACTAAAAACTCTGAGTTTTCTTCCACTCCTGCTGCTCGCAGGATGTGCTGGTGTCTCCCAGACTCAGGGGGAGGGTGTTGATTTGCCCGCATACCTTGAGCTGATTGAGCAACCCGAACCGCTCGGTTTGGCCGATGATACCGCACTGATGGCGGTGTTGACTGCCGAGATAGCCTTGGCGCGAGGGCAGTCAAACATTGCGATTGAGCAGTACGGGTTGGCTGCCGAGCGCTCCAGCGAGGCAGTGGTTGCACGCCGAGCGGTCGAGATTGCGCTGCGTGAGGGCGATAACGAAGCGGCGATGCGCGGAACGCGGCGCTGGCTTTTACTTGCACCAGACAGTTTGGATGCCCGGCAGTTGCTGGGCGTGCTAACGATCCGTGAGGGTGATGTCGAGGGCGCTTATCAGATTTTAAGTCAAAATTTACCGACGGATCGGGCAGAGCGGGATGCGCTGATGGGTCGTCTTGGCAGTTTGTTGTCACAGTCAGACATGCCGGCGGAGGTTTTGCCATTGATGCAACGCCTCGTGGCCGCGCAGCCTCAGTCAGCTGCTGGGCAGCTTGCATTAGCTAGACTTGCCTTGTCCCGCGATGCGTTGAATATTGCCCGTGAGGCGGTCGATCGCGCTTTGGGGTTGCGGCCTGATTGGGTCACCGCGCGTTTGGTCAGAGTCGATGTTTTGGTTGCACAGGGACAAGATGCGCTGGCGCTGTCGGCTTACCGGTCGTTGATCGCTGACGGGGTGAGCTCCCCGGAGTTGCTGACCAACGCGGCGATGCTTGCAATGGAGGCTGGTGATCTTCGCGATGCCGGTCAGTTGCTAAGAGAGCTTAAAACAATGCCAGGGCAGGCAGATCGCGCGGCACTGTGGTTAGGCCAGTTGGCAGAGCAAGCTGGGGTGTGGACTGAATCCCTGCGCCAATATGAGCAGGTAAGAGGCGATCTACAAGGTCAGGCGCAGTTGCGTGCGGCTTGGGTGCTAGGGCAGCTTGATCGGTTTGAAGAAGCACGTGAGAAACTGGCGATGATTCGCCTGTCCTATCCGTCGCTTGCCTCGACTGCATGGCGGATGGAGGGTGAGATGTGGCGGACGCGTGAAGCCTATGGGTCGGCGTTACAGGTCTATAATGCCGCGCTCCTCGCGCATCCGGATGACTTGGATCTGCGCTACAGCCGTGCGCTGGTGTTAGTAATGCTCGATGCGATTGATCCGGCCATTGAAGCTTTAGAGGAGATTCTTGCCGTTGATCCGGATAGCCCTCATGCGCTGAATGCACTGGGTTATACGCTGGTGGATCAAACCGATCGGATTGATGAGGGCGCGGCGATGATCGAGCGTGCTTATCAAATGGTGCCCGATGATCCGGCCGTTATCGATAGTATGGGTTGGGCGGCTTTTCGGCAGGGCAATTATGAGCAGGCATTGGCGTATTTAGAACGTGCCCATGCACTTGCGCCTGAGGATCCTGAAATTGCGGCCCACCTTGGAGAAGTGCTCTGGGTAATGGGGCAGGAGCAGCAGGCACGACAAATCTGGGCAAATGCCAAAGACCTCGAGCCGGATCATCCGGTGCTGCTCGATACACTGCAAAGGCTCGATCCATGAGAGCGCTGGCGATGGTTGTGCTAGTTGTCAGTATTGCGGGTTGTGCCGTACAGCCGCCGGTGTCGGGTGATCGTCCGACCGAAATCCTAGATATTGCTGATTGGTCAGCGCCAGCGCGCCCAATCAGTTGGGCGTTGAACGGGCGCGTGGCGATTGAAGCTGGCGAGGAGGCGGGCAGCGCAAGTCTTTGGTGGGCCCAGTCGCCTGATCAATATCATCTGACGCTGCGCGGCACACTGGGTGTTGGGAGTGTGGATCTTCGGCACCGCGATAACCAGGCGATTTTGCAGACCGGAGATGGCGAGCGTTATACAGCCGACAGCGCGCGCGAGCTGCTACTCGCCGTGACTGGGGTGAACTGGCCCGTAGAGGTGTTGCGGTTCTGGGTCACAGGGCATGCGGCGCCTTGGTTAGCCGGCCGTGCCGAGGTGGATGAGGCCGGGCGAGTGATCGAATTGCGTCAGTCTGGTTGGGTTGTTCATTACGATCGTTACCGTGAGGTGGATGGTTATCAGCTGCCCGGTCGCATTTGGGCGGAGGGTCAGGGCTCAAGTCTGCGCTTGGCGGTTCGTGATTGGTCGGTTGAGCCGTGACAACGGTATCCGCGGGCTGGCCGGCGCCGGCAAAAATTAATCGCTTTTTGCACATCACAGGCCGGCGTGCCGATGGCTATCACACGCTGCAAACGGTATTTCAGTTTGTCGAGCCGGTGGATGAGTTGACCTTCACCCTAACCGAAACGTCTCAGATAACGCGCACAGGGGGGCTGGTTGGCCTACCTGAGGCACAGGATTTAGTGATTAGGGCCGCCGAGCTGCTGCGTGCCAAAGCCGGTATTCGCGCAGGAGTGCATGTCCATCTCGAGAAAAGGATTCCTTCCGGGGCTGGCCTAGGCGGTGGGAGCTCCGATGCGGCAACCACGCTAGTAGCTTTGAATCATCTCTGGCAGTGCAAACTGACGAAAAACACGCTGATGGAACTGGGTCTGCAGCTGGGCGCTGATGTTCCGATTTTTATTGGTGGCCTTGCAGCCTGGGCAGAGGGCGTGGGCGATCGCTTAACGCCCATGGCGTTGAACAAACCCTGGTTGTTGATTGTTGATCCGGGTGTTAGCGTAAGTACCGCGGCGATTTTTAGTGACAGTAAATTGACACGCAACAGCGCAGCGTTAACAATACGCGCCGTTGATGATGAACGGATGCGCAATGATTGTGAGCCAGTCGTTCGGCGGTTGTACCCTGGGGTAGCGGCGGCGTTGGACGAAGTTGCTAAGCTGGGGGCAGCGCGGTTAACGGGGACTGGCGGATGTTTGTTTGCGGAGTTTGCTTCGCAAAAAGCGGCTCTGGCGGCTCAGCAGGCGTTGAGTAAAGGCCGACAAAGCTGGGTTTGCCAAGCAAGCAATCAATCGCCGCTCTGCGATCGGCTTAAGATCGAGGGCATTGACAACTGGGGCGTAGCCAAGCGGTAAGGCACGGGGTTTTGATCCCCGCATGCGCAGGTTCGAATCCTGCCGCCCCAGCCATTTTTCAGTTAGTTCTACGCGGGGCTCACAGGCATGGAAAACGGAAGCATGATGCTGTTTAGCGGGAATGCAAACCCTGCTTTGGCCCGTGCGATTGCAGCGCATCTAAAAATTCGAGTCGGTGATGCGCTAGTGACTGGATTTAGTGATGGTGAAGTCCAGGTCGAAATCAACGAGCATGTGCGCGGCCATGACGTTTTCATCATTCAACCAACCTGCGAGCCAACCAACGATAATTTGATGGAATTGCTAGTGATTGCCGATGCGTTACGGCGCTCGTCAGCCGCTCGGATTACCGCAGTGATCCCTTATTATGGTTACGCGCGCCAAGATCGGCGCCAGCGCTCGCAACGGGTGCCGATTACTGCCAAGCTGGTCGCAGATATGATAACTACCGCGGGCATTAACCGCGTCGTTACCGTGGATCTGCATGCGGATCAAATTCAGGGCTTTTTTAATATTCCGGTGGATAACGTGTACGCCTCGCCGGTGCTGCTGGGTGATATTTGGCGGCAAACCTATCCGGACAAAATTGTCGTCTCGCCGGATGTGGGGGGTGTTTTACGTGCTCGCGCGGTTGCTCGGCGGCTTGATAATGCAGATCTTGCGATTATCGATAAGCGCCGGCCGCGGGCCAACGAACTTGAAGTGATGAATATCATTGGTGATGTGCAGGATAAGACCTGCATTATTGTTGATGACATTATCGATACGGCGGGTACACTCTGTCAGGCGGCCAGCGCTTTAAAAGAGCGTGGCGCCGGTAAAGTGGTGGCGTATATTACCCACCCAGTATTATCGGGCCCGGCAATCAGCCGAATCGAAGCAAGTCACCTGGATCAGGTGGTGGTAACCGATAGTATTCCGCTGTCAGAGGCTGGTCAGGCCTGCAGTCGAATTCGTCAGCTTTCGCTGGCGGAAATGCTCGCTGAGACGATGCGGCGAGTAAACAATGATGAGTCAGTCAGTGAGCTGTTCGTTGACTGATGCGCTAACAGTTATCTCTGGTCGCGGGGATAACCGCCGCCTAAGGGCGGTTTTATTTTTAATAGGAGACAACACACATGGCGGTTGAACTAAAGCTGGATGCAACCGTTCGCGAAGATCAGGGCAAAGGTGCGAGCCGCCGCCTGCGTCGAGCGAAACAAATCCCAGGTATTTTGTACGGTGCTGGTAAGGCGCCTGTTTCTTTGAGTTTTAATGAAGAGCAGGTGCTACGCCTGTTGCGCGAAGAGGGATTCTTCTCCCAAATTCTTGATGTCAAGATCAAGGGGAAGAGAGTGGAAAAAGCCATCCTCAAAGATATGCAGCGTCACCCCTACAAGCCATTGGTTACGCACATGGATCTGCTGCGTATCAAAGCCGGTGAGAAAATGCGCCAAACTGTTCCGTTGCATTTCCTTAATCAGGAAACGGCCAAAGGCGTCAAGCTTGGCGGTGGCGTCGTCCATCATGACCTTATTGAAATTGAGGTTGAATGTTTGCCGAATGATCTGCCAAACGCAATTGATGTTGATATCGCCGATCTCGAGCTGGGCAGTGCTGTCCATCTTTCTGATTTAACGGCGCCGGAAGGGGTTGTTTTCACCGGATTGGATCCTGAAAACGATCATGACCCTGTCTTGGTTAGCATCAACGCCCCGCGTGTGGTCTTTGAAGAGAGTGATGACGACAGCGACGCTGGGGAAGCGGGCAACGATGGCAGTGATGATGCCGCTGAAGACAACAACGGCTAGGCAGGCACATCAGGCGAGCAGCTGGTGAGCCAGCCTGCCGCCTTTCAGTTGATCGTCGGCCTAGGCAACCCAGGCCCGCGTTACGAAAGAACCCGGCACAACGCCGGGTTCTGGTTTGTAGTGGAGTTGGCTCGCCAGCAGAACATCACACTGCGGGAGTCCAGTAAATTTCAAGGCTGGTATGGGCAGTGGCTCAGCGAGCACGGTGTTGTCCATTTGCTCTGTCCGTCTACCTTCATGAACCACAGTGGCCGATCGGTGAGTGCGGCGGCTAATTTCTATCGATTAGCGCGGCACGAGATGCTGGTTGTCCATGACGAGATCGATCTTGAGCCCGGTGTGATCAGGCTGAAAGAAAGTGGTGGTCACGGTGGGCATAATGGCTTGCGTGACATTGTCTCTGCACTAGGCGGTAATGATTTTGGCCGTCTCCGTATCGGCGTGGGTCATCCCGGTAGTCGCGATCTGGTAGTTCCCTATGTGTTAGGGGAGCCAGGGATTGAAGAAAAGTCGGCCATTTTATCTGGCATCGAGGCGGGGTTGGCGTGCGTGCCGGATTTGTTGGCGGGTCACTGGGCGCAAGTGCAGCAGCGGCTGCATCGGCGCAATTAAGGAGCAAATATGGGTTTTAAGTGTGGAATAGTGGGTCTGCCAAATGTGGGGAAATCGACGCTTTTTAATGCGTTGACACGTAATGAGATTCCCGCGGAGAACTATCCCTTTTGCACCATTGATCCGAATGTCGGCATTGTTGCCGTGCCGGATCCGCGGCTCGCACAATTAGCTCAGATCATAAAGCCGCAAAGCGTTATTCCGACAACGATGGAGTTTGTGGATATTGCAGGTCTCGTTGCCGGAGCTTCACGCGGTGAGGGCTTGGGGAATCAGTTTCTGGGCAATATTCGTGAAACGGATGCTATTGCGCACGTCGTTCGCTGCTTCGAGAGTGAGGATGTCCATCATGTTGAAGGGCGAGTGAGTCCGGTCTCTGATATTGAGACGATCAATACGGAGCTGTTACTAGCGGATCTGGATTCGGTGGAGCGGGCTATTGAGCGGCATGCGCGGCGTGCAAAGGCGGTAGATAAGGCCGCGATAGCCGCCAGAGACGCCCTTAAGCAAGTGGAGGCAGCGCTCAATGAGGGTGTGCCTGTTCGAGCGCAGTCACTGGATGAAACTGCGCGTGATGCGCTAGCAGAGTTGCACTTATTAACGGCAAAGCCTGTGCTGTATGTTGCTAACGTGGCTGAGGATGGGTTTTCTGATAATCCTTTGCTAGATAGTGTGCAGGCTTTGGCAGAGGCTGAGGCTGCGCCTGTAGTGCCTCTGTCGGCCGCGATAGAGGCTGAGCTTGCACAGTTAGACCCCGAGGAGCAGGAGGAGCTCCTCGAGGTGTATGGGCTCAGTGAGCCTGGCCTGAATCGGTTAATTCGCAGCGGCTATGGCTTGCTGCATTTGCTGACGTTTTTTACTGCAGGGCCTAAAGAGGTTCGTGCTTGGACGGTATGGGACGGGGCAACAGCCCCGCAAGCAGCTGGCCGCATTCACACAGATTTCGAGCGCGGTTTTATTCGCGCTGAAGTCATTGGGTTTGATGATTACATTGCCGCAGGGAGCGAGCAGGCCGCCAAAGAAGCCGGTCGTATGCGTTTAGAGGGTAAAGATTATCGGATGCAAGAGGGCGATATCTGTCATTTTCGCTTTAATGTGTAAGAGTCAAGTTGACAGTGCCGTTCTGGCTCTGGATACTTGCGTCCTTCCTATTGGCTACGTAGCTCAGCTGGTTAGAGCACATCACTCATAATGATGGGGTCGGTGGTTCGAATCCACCCGTAGCCACCACTATGCTTCAGTCTCATCAAAGCCCGCTTCGGTCAGTGCCTTAATGGCGGCAATGGCAGCATCCGCGTCTGATCCAGTCGCCGTGAGTTCGAGGCGACTGCCTTGGCTGGCCGCCAACATCATTAGCCCCAAAATGCTTTTGGCATTCGCGATATCTTGGTTACGGGTAACCGTGATATCAGCAACAAACCTCGATGCGGTTGCTACTAACTTAGCGGCGGCACGCGCGTGTAAACCGCGCGCGTTGATGATCTTAATTTGAGTGCGAATGGATTGCGGCATATTGAGGTGTGGCTAGTGTAATGCCATCTTCAGCGGTTGATAACGCTTTAGCAGCAAGGTGATTGGGGCTCAGTGAAGGGTAGCTCATCACTCTTAGCAGCATGGGCAGGTTCAGTCCGGCTATCACTGGCGCCTGTTGATGTTGGCCCACCGAGACGGCGATATTCGAGGGTGTGGCGCCATAGGCGTCGGTCAGAATTAGCAAGCCATCGTATTGCGAGGCAATCTGCTGAGTCGTTTTGATTGCCCGCTGACGGGCCACTTCCACTGATTCCTCAAGCGCAGGCTCAATGCAGGCCATGGCTAAGGGAGGGTCCCCCATGATTTCGGTTACCGTCTCACGCATTGCCGCGCCAAGGCCCTGGTGTGTGATCAGCAGTACTAAAACGTTCATGCGGGCAGCTCTCGATGCCGAATAGACACCGCAATATGCCTTGACTCCAGCTGTTTGGCTAGCTGTTCGACCAAATATACGGATCTATGCTGCCCGCCTGTGCAGCCGACCGCTATGGTGAGGTAGCTACGATTTTCCGCCTCAAAAACTGGCAGCCACTCAGAAAGGAAATTAAATACCTGTGTTTGATACTGCGTGACCATCGGGTTGGCCGTTAAATATCTCACGACGGGACCGTCTTTGCCGGTCAGTGCTCTGAGCTCACTTTGCCAGTGTGGGTTAGGCAGGCAGCGGCTATCAAACACAAAATCAGCATCCGGTGGGGTGCCGTGTTTAAAGCCGAAAGACTGCAAGAGTACCGACAGGGTGTTAGGGGCGTGCACCAGCCGTTGCCGAACGATCTGCCGTAGCTCATGCAGCGTGGTGTGCGTTGTGTCGAGCGTTAAGTCCGCTCGCTCATGCAACGGCATCAGGACATTTCGCTCGCCCTCAATGGCCTCTGCAAGTGGTGTGCTGGCGGTGCTGAGCGGATGACGACGGCGCGTCTCTGAAAATCGTTTTAGCAGTGTGGCGGCGTCGGCATCCAAAAACACAATTTCAAGCGTGAGGCCCTGAGCGCGCAGCGAATCAAGAATTGCCGGAATTTTGGCCAGGTCATCTGGCCGGTTTCGGGCATCAACCCCAACGGCATAAGATATGGCTTCTCCGGCCTCGGTAATATGCGCGCCAAACTGCTCTAGCAAGGCGGCAGGGAGGTTATCTATGCAGTAAAAACCGCAATCTTCTAAAGTAGCGAGCGCAACACTTTTGCCAGAGCCGGAAAGACCACTGATAATAACTAATCGCATTTATCTTGCCTCGTTACGAACTGCGCCGCCGCCAGCCTGATGAGCGCGGTCAGAGGGCGCATTGGCGATAAGTATAGGGTTGGAATACGAACCCCGTGGTACGCTTCAACCTGCCAATCCTCAATACCTGTATCAAGGATTTGATACTCACCGATATGCACCCGCAAGTGAATCATACTTGAAGGTAAGACGGCTTTTCCCCCGAAATGTTTCCGGGCGTCTATCAGCCCGATACCCCGGATAAAAAGCAAACCAAGCCCCGCGGTTGGCGCATAACCCGTCACCTGATCGGTATCTTGTCTATCGACCAGCACCGCATCATCAGCAACCAATTGGTGCCCGGCTTGCAGTAGGCCCAGCGCAGTGTCACTTTTGCCACTCCCGGGTTTGCCGGTGATCAGCACACCGCGCTGATGAACACGCAGGAGTGTGCCGGGGATTTGTCGTCTGTCTACGTTTGCTGAGTTTGCCACGCCACTAATCTGCCATGCAGCTCAGTGTCTGACTGACAGGCGCGAATCTGCGCACAAAACGCGTTATCGCGGAACATCTCAGCTAATCGCGCCAGAATACGCAGATGCTCATCGGTGCTGTTTTCAGGCACCAGCAGAGCAAACAACAAATCAACGGGCTCCTTATCAACGGCATCAAACTCGATCGCGTTTTCTAATCGAATCACCGCCGCCCGCGGGAGTTCGATGACAGGGCAGCGGCTATGTGGCAGGGCGACGCCATGGCCCAGCCCGGTGCTGCCCAAACGCTCGCGCAGCGTCATGCCTTCAAAAACGGTGCGCGTGCTGTCGGCCGGTAAATCATCAGTGAGTAATTCACTTAATAGTTCCAGACTTCGCTTTTTGCTGGTGAGATCAACACCACAGCGCACCCTGTCGGAGTTAATGAGAGTTGCAAGTTCCATGTTCCATTAAGGCTCTAAAGTGGGTCCGACGCCGCCCTCAGCACGATGGTGGTCGGTGCGCTTTTCCTTGTGCTTCACCACTTGCCGGTCCAGCTTGTCGGTCAGTAAATCGATTGCGGCGTACATATCAGGCGCAGTCGCATCCGCGTAGAGCCGCGCTCCGCTTACGGCGACGGTTGCCTCAGCCTTATGTTGCACGCCCTCTGTTGTCAGGATCGCATGAACATCGACCACGTTGTCAAAATGCCTTTCCAGTCGTTGGAATTTCTCTGCAACGTAATCTTTTAGTGCATCGCTAACGTCTACATGGTGCCCTGTTACGTCGATTTGCATGATCACTCCTTTTAAGTCAGGTCAGTCGTTTCCGGTCTGTTGAAGCAGGAAGGCCCAGTGCCTCTCGGTATTTGGCAACGGTTCGCCTTGCCACATGAATACCTTCTGCCTGCAGGGTTGTCGTCAGTTGAGCATCGCTCAATGGCTTGCGCGGATCTTCTTGTCCGATCAGTCGTCGAATCTTCGCACGGATAGCGGTTGCTGAGCACGTGCCGCCGTCTGCTGTTTGTACGTGGCTGGAAAAAAAGTATTTAAATTCCAATGTTCCCTGCGGCGTATGCATATATTTCTGATTAGTAATTCGGGAAATAGTTGACTCATGCATCTCGATGGTTTCCGCCACCTCACGCAGTACGAGTGGTTGCATGGCCTCCTCGCCACGCTCAAAAAAAGGCTGTTGTCGCACGACAATGCAGCGGGCCACTTTTAGCAGGGTCTCGTCTCTTGAGTGAAGGCTTTTGATGAGCCACCGCGCCTCCTGCAGATGCTGGCGCATCAAATTATTATCCGCACTATTATCAGCACGCCGAATCATTCCCGCGTAGTAGTCGTTAACCCGCAGTCGAGGTGAGGCGTCGGAGTTGATTTCCACATCCCAGCGCCCATTATGGCGGCGTACAAAGCAGTCGGGTATCACGTATTCGGTGCGGGTTTCACTGAATTGCGACCCCGGGTGAGGATCCATCTGCTGAATGAGCGTGATGGCCCCCTCCAGTGTTTGGGAGGTCACGCCGAGGCGCCGTTGCAGCTGTTCAAGTTCTCGCTGGCCCAATAGCGCGAGGTGGTCATTGACCAATGCAAGGGCTTCGGCTCGATAGGGAGTGCATGCACAGAGCGCCTCAAGCTGAATGCGTAATGCCTCCTGTGGGCTGCGTGCGCCAACGCCAAGCGGGTCAAGATGTTGGATAAAGGCAAGTACGGCAGTTAGCTCAGCGGGGTCTGCATCAAAGCCTTGGGGCAGTGCGGTGACAATCTCCTCTAAGGATTCCCGCAGATAACCATTTTCGCCAATGGCATCAATGATGGCCTCAGCAATGGTGAGGTCACGTTCGCTAAGGCCGGATAAGTTTAATTGCCAATGTAAATGCTCGCTTAATGAAGGCGCGGGGCTGGCGGTATTCTCGAGTGGGTCGAAGTCTGTCGATAGACGGTCGGTACTGGCCCATGTGTCATTTCGCGGCAGAGATTCCCCCATCGCTGAGGCATCAGGTGCATCACTGCCCAGTGGCGCTTCGGAGGGTTCGGTTATGCGAACAGGTGACTCCTCTGGCGCAGGCACCTCGGCGGCAGAGAAATCCTCCTCAACCTCGAGCATCAGGTTTGACTCCAATGCCTCACGGATTTCCAGATTCAACTCTGCAGCCGGCAACTGCAGCAGACGAATGGCCTGCTGGAGCTGCGGGGTCATGGTCAGTTGTTGGCCGAGGCGGAGATGTAGCGCTTGCTTCATGTTTTCCAGGGTTGTTTGTTGCGGTCGCAGAGTAACCCCCGCGAGGTGATTTCGGCTAGTGTCACAGTGTGAAGTCTTCCCCAAGATAGACGGCGCGCACCTGCGGGTCTTGCAGAACAGCGTCTGGTTGTCCTTCGCTAATGACTGAGCCGGCACTTAAAATGTAGGCCTTATCAACAAGGCCAAGCGTTTCACGAACGTTGTGGTCTGTGATCAACACCCCGATGCCGCGCTCGGCAAGGTGGCGGACAATATTTTTGATATCACCAACAGAAATAGGATCCACGCCGGCGAATGGCTCATCGAGCAAAATAAAGCGGGGATTGGCTGCTAGGGCGCGTGCGATCTCAACACGGCGACGCTCGCCACCGGAGAGGCTGATGCCTAGTTGAGTGCGCAGATGGCTAATGTTGAACTCCTCAAGCAACAAATCAGCCTCGCGCTGTCGTGCTTTGCGATTTAAGTCGTTGCGCGTTTCCAAAATCGCGAGCAGGTTATCAATGACAGACATACGCCGGAAAACTGACGCCTCCTGAGGCAGATAACCGATCCCAAGGCGTGCTCTGACATGCATCGGATCGCGGGTGATGTCACGGTTATCTAGTGCAATGCGGCCCTGATCAGAGCCAACAAGCCCAACAATCATATAAAAGCTTGTCGTCTTACCGGCGCCATTAGGCCCAAGCAGACCCACGATCTCTCCAGCAGTCACTGTGAGACTGACGTCGTCGACCACCGCAAGACCCCGGTATTTTTTGACCAATCCCGTTGCCTGTAACGTCTGCTGAGTCATTCGTCAGTAGACTCTTGCTCCGGGAAAACAGTAACGCTGACGCGCCCGGCGCCATCCGCGGTTGTTCCATCCGCGACTGTGCGGCCCTCCGCTACGAAATGCGTAATGGTTTCCCCCGTCACTTCGTTATCGCCCTGCCAAAGTCGGCCACCGGAGAGAAGAACAATGCGTTCCGGGCCGGCTGCGTAATATTCCATACGCGGCGACTCCGCATGCCGCGGGTTCTCACCATCCACTGGAATATCGCGATAGGTGGCGGGTTCACCTTCCACCTCAATGCGTTGCAAATCACGATTGGTATCGGTGTAGACCCACATCACTGAGCCGGTGATTCGCGTGTTATCGCGAGTTAAAATCACATTGCCGCGGTAAATGCTAATACCCTGCGCGTCATCCACTTCGGCTGTGTCTGCCTCCAGCTGCACCGGGCCGCGTGGCTCAGCGGCGGCGGACTGCGTCACAATAAACGCCGCGGTTAAGAAGGCTAGGAGCGATAGCAAATAGACTTTCTTATTCATGTTTCCCTCTTGCTTCATTCAGCAGCTCAGTGCGTTTTTCATCCAGCCAGGCGCGTGCGCCAATTGCGTTAATTTCATACGTTGGGCTGACTAAGCTAACAGGATGATCCGTTTCAGCATATTGCAGCGTGGGCTGCAAATAGAAACGCTCGCTCGTCAAGCGAGTCGTGCCGTTGGCTTGTTCCTGCATGAGCACAACATCTCCAATGAGCTCGGCCTCTTCCCCACCAGCCCAACTCTGGCCGGTGTCCGCCCGGCCGACCCACGGCGGCTCATCGTCTTGATAAAGTTGCCAGCGTGGCTCATCAATCAGCCATAGGTCGCTGTCCTCAAAATATCGTGCCGAGGGTGCCTCAAGTCGGTAGACGGCAGCGCCCTGACCATCGGTGCTGAGTAAGACGAAGTCGCTGGCGTAACCGCTTAAGACTGGCCCCGCCACTGCCTCGGTTTCCTCAACGCTGACCGATCGGTCAGTAAAACTCCACCAAGTGACGGCCAGCATAAGAACCGCTGCAGCAAATAAAATGGCGTTTCGAGTAAGAGACATGGATGACTCCGCTTAAATGCCGCTAGTAAGTATAGACTTCAAACGACACCGGCCCGCAATAAATCATGCATATTGAGCGCGCCGACAAGGCGTGCGTCGGAATCAGCGACTAGCAGGGCATTAATTCGATGCTTCTCCATGGTAGCAAGCGCCTCAGCGGCAAGTTGATCACGCCTGACATGAAGCGGTTCGGGCGTCATCACCGCTTCGATTAGCGTTTGATGGACATTGACGCTTTTATCAAGCGCGCGGCGCAAATCGCCATCAGTGAATATTCCTAAAATGCGCTGATCATCATCTACAATAGCCGTCATTCCAAGGCCGAACTGAGTCATTTCGATGAGTGCATTGGCGAGTGTAGTGCCCGGCTGTACTTTGGGTGTATCAGCGCTGGCATGCATAAGATCTTCGATGCGTAGTAGCAGGCGTCGGCCAAGTCTGCCCCTCGGATGAGAGAGTGCAAAGTCCTCAGCCGTGAATCCGCGGGCATCGAGAAGCGCAATGGCGAGCGCATCGCCCATAGCCAAACTGGCCGTTGTGCTTGCGGTCGGGGCAAGCCCGAGAGGGCAGGCTTCGCGGTCTACGCTGACATCTAAGTGCACGGTTGCGCCGCGCGCCAAGGTTGAGGTGACGTTGCCGGTGATGGCAATCAACGGGATTTGGCGGCGCTTAATTAACGGAAGGAGTTGGTTGACCTCCTGGGTTTCCCCGGAATTAGACAGCGCAATAACCGTATCACCTGCGGTGATCATGCCAAGGTCACCATGACCTGCTTCGCCGGGGTGAACAAAAAATGCCGGCGTCCCGGTGCTTGCCAGCGTGGCGGCGACTTTGCAGCCGATATGACCGGATTTACCCATGCCGATAACAACTACCCGGCCTTTGCAATCTAGAAGTAGCCGGCATGCCGCGGCAAATTGCTCGTCAATTCGATCCGCTAAGGCCCCAACGGCCTGCGCTTCTGTTTCTATCACCGCACGCCCAAGAGCGAGCAAGTCCTTATCCTGCAATGATTGCGCGTTCAATGTATTACTCTCCCATGAACAACAGCAGCGCTTGGTAGCCGATATAACTTGTCAGCAAGAACAGGGCCGCGCCTCGTCCAATCGCTCGGCCGAAACCGATGATAACTAATAAAAACAACACCATAATGCCGTAGTCGCGCAGCAGACTCACGCCGGCAAAGGCAAATGGCTGCACAAGGGCAGCAATGCCGATAACGGCGAGCAAGTTAAAGATGCAGGAGCCAATGATGTTACCCATGATCAGGCTATCATGTCCCCGGCGTATACTTGCGATGCCGGCCGCTAATTCCGGCAGGCTGGTTCCAATCGCGACAATGGATAACCCAATAATCAGGTCGCTGACACCCAGAAGGCTCGCGAGTCCGGATGCCGACCAAACCAGTGCTTGTGAACTGATGAGGAGCAAACCGAGGCCAATGAATAAGCCAATGACAAGGCCGGGAGCTGGCGCTTTTGGTCGGGTTACGAGCTCCATTTGTGCCTCCCGTATGCTCTCGGCACCACCCCGTTTTGCTTCGAAAAATAACCAAGCCAGCACAGCGGCGAGGCCGAGCAGCATTATTGCGCCATCAAGGCGCGTGAATTGGCTGTCAATCGCCAATGCGGCCACACCAACAGTAACGATAAGCAGGATACGATACTCACGTGTCAGCATCTGCTTAGGCAAGGCAATAGGCGCAATCAAGGCTGTGATCCCCAGGATGAGTCCGATGTTGGCGATATTCGAGCCCAGGGCATTGCCCAGTGCGATCCCCGGGTTGCCCTGGTAAGCAGCCAGCGCTGAGACGATTATCTCCGGCAATGAAGTACCAAGACCAATAATCAGGATGCCGATGGTTAATGCTGAAATGCCGAGTTGCTTTGCGCCGATAGCTGCGGTTTCTACAAAGCGGTCCGCGCTCCAGGCCAAAATGCCGAGAGACAGTAGCAAGACGACCATGAATGCCGGTAATTGACTGCTAAACAAAGGAATCCTCTCCCAGAGTACCTGCGCACCATACTGTGAGAAGGGCATTTGACGCTACTGCTGCGGTGCCGGATACTTCTCTGGCATGGGTCATGCTGTTAGTCATTCACCAGTTGTGGATATCCGGGGGCTGGTTTTCTCCCGCGGGGGGCGGCGTTTGTTTGATGGAATGGATATCACCGTTGAACAAGGAGAAGTCGTTGCAATCATGGGCCCAAGTGGCACTGGGAAAACCACGCTACTGCGCCTAATCGGCGGGCAGCTGCGCGCGCAGGCTGGCTCGGTTAAGGTGGTTGGAGAAGAGGTCGGCGCGCTGTCTCGGCGTGACCTTTATCGACTGCGGCGGCGCATGGGCGTGCTCTTTCAAAGCGGCGCTTTGTTTACCGATATGACCTGCTATGAGAATGTTGCTTTTCCTTTGCGTGAGCATACGGATCTGCCGGAGTCGCTTATTCATCATGTGGTTTTGATGAAGTTACAAACGGTAGGGTTGCGGGGTGCGCGTGATCTCTATCCGGCTGAGTTATCTGGTGGCATGGCGCGGCGCATCTCGCTGGCGCGCGCCCTAGCGCTCGACCCTGAGCTGATGCTCTACGACGAGCCATTCGCCGGACAGGACCCAATTTCCATGGGCGCACTGACTCTAGCCATCCGTCAGCTCAATGATGCGCTGGGCATTACCAGTATTCTTGTGTCGCATGATGTGGGTGAGACGCTGAGCATTGCCGATCGCGTTTATGTGATTTCAGAGGGGCAGGTAGTTGCCAGCGGGACCCCGGAGGAGCTCACCAACAGCGACTCTGAGTGGGTTCGGCAATTTATTCACGCGCTGCCCGACGGGCCAGTACCGTTTCATTACCCGGCAGCGGCATTGGATGAGGACATTCGTTCGAGGCCTGAGCGATGACGGCCGTGCTGCAACGACTGGGTGCAGCAACCATTGCGAATATCGCGACGCTGGGTCGGGCGATGTTGTTTTTGCTGCGGTTGGTGCGAGGGCTTGATGAGTTAATACGTCGCCCGCAGTTATTAGTTCAGCAGCTGTACTCAGTGGGTGTTCTGACGCTGGTCATTATCGTGGTCTCGGGTCTGTTTGTGGGGATGGTGCTTGGGTTGCAGGGGTATTACACCCTTGTGGATTTTGGTGCTGAGGAATCACTTGGTGTGCTCGTGGCGCTAACGCTGACGCGTGAGCTTGGGCCCGTGGTGACCGCCCTGCTGTTTGCCGGACGTGCTGGGTCTGCATTAACGGCTGAGATCGGCCTAATGAAGGCGACAGAGCAGTTGGCTGGCATGGAGATGATGGCGGTGGATCCTGAGCGGCGCGTCATGGCGCCGCGGCTGCTTGCAGCACTGATTTCCCTGCCACTGTTGGCGCTGCTGTTTACGTTGCTTGCCATCTTTGGCGCCTACGGCGTCGCGACTGGCATGCTGGGCATCGATGGCGGTGCGTTTTGGTCGCAGATGCAAGCGCAGGTGAGTTTTACGGACGATGTGCTCAACGGCTTGATTAAAAGCATTGCGTTTGGCCTGGCAGCGGGCTGGGTCGCGGTGTTTAACGGCTATGATTGTATGCCGACCTCGCAAGGTGTCAGTCGGGCTACGACGCGAACGGTTGTTGTGACTTCATTAATTGTCCTGGGCCTGGATTTTGTGCTCACGGCACTGATGTTTGATTAGCGGAGGTGTTATCTAGTGGGTAATACGCGGGGAACAGAAATAGCGGTCGGTACCTTCGTGGTTGCGAGTTTTGCAGCGCTTTTTGTATTGGCGATGCAGGTGAGCAACATTACTTTGTTTCAGCGAATGGACGGCTATACAGTCGTTGGCCATTTTCAGAATGTGGGCGGGTTGCGTGAGCGTGCGCCGGTCAGTTTGGGCGGTGTGCAGATTGGTCGAGTAACGGCGATTACCCTCGATCAAAATCGACTCGAAGCAAGAGTCGAAATGACGATATCGTCCCGCTACGACGATTTACCGAGTGATTCATCCGCCAGTATTCGAACTTCTGGGCTGCTCGGTGAGCAGTATGTATCTCTAGAACCCGGCGGGATGCCAGATGCATTGCAGGATGGCTCGGAGTTTTTGGTGACGCAGTCAGCGCTGGTACTTGAGGATATTGTGGGGCGCTTTCTTTTTGAGCAATCGGCAGGCGCGCAAAGTGGCGAATGAGTTGACCTTAATCGAGGTCGATAATGGCTTTGTTTTACGCGGGGATTTGCGTGCTCATGCGGTGACAGCGGTGCTTACCCAGCTTCCCGTGAAGCCGGAGCGATGCGACTTGGACCTCGTTGATGTGACCGATGTCGACAGTGCTGGTCTGGCGCTGTTGCTCGAGTGGAATTTGCGTTTTCAGGCCGCCGGAGGTGAGCTGGTACTGCGCCGGGTGCCTGAGCAATGCTTAAAACTCGCTCAAATCAGCAGCATTGATACAATACTCGGGCTTTCAACTGAAGATTCACAGGATGATTTGAAAATATGATGGAGCCTGATGCAATTCGTGCCCTACTTGAGGCGGGTTTAACCAGTGCAGAGGTTGAAGTAATTGGTGATGGGAGGCATTTCCAGGCTCGCATCGTTTCCCCCGATTTCGAGAATCTGCCACTGATCAAACGACACCGTATGGTTTATGACCTGTTACAAGCGCACATTGACAGCGATGTTTTGCATGCCATTTCAATGCGCACACTAACGCCTGCGCAAGCAGCAGAAGAATAGGACAAAACCTGTGGAAAGACTGCTAATTCGGGGCGGTAAACCCATTGACGGTGAAATCCGTATTTCGGGTGCTAAAAATGCGGCGCTGCCCATTATGGCAGCGGCCTTGCTGGCAGATGGCCCGAGTGTGATCGGCAATATTCCTGACTTGCATGACATCACGACCACCATGGAGCTGCTCGGGCGAATGGGGGTTGGGTTGACTGTGGATGAGCGAATGCAAGTTGAAATCAATCCCGATTCAATCACCAATTGCCATGCGCCGTATGAGCTGGTGAAAACGATGCGTGCCTCAATACTGGTGCTCGGTCCGCTATTGGCCCGGCACGGTGAAGCGGATGTGTCCTTGCCAGGGGGTTGTGCCATTGGCACACGGCCGGTGAATTTACATGTGGAGGGTCTGCGTGCGCTGGGTGCTGAGGTCAGTGTTGAGAATGGCTACATTCGAGCACGCGCTGCGCGTTTAAAGGGGGCTAGGCTGGTGATGGATATGATCACGGTCACCGGCACAGAGAATCTCATGATGGCGGCCACGTTAGCAGAGGGTGAAACCGTGATCGAGAATGCCGCCCGCGAGCCTGAGGTCGTAGATCTGGCAAATTTCCTGAATGCTATGGGGGCACGCGTCAGCGGTGCAGGAACGGATAGCATTACCATTCAGGGCGTTGAGCGTTTGCATGGCACGCATTATCGGGTGCTGCCTGATCGTATCGAAACCGGAACTTTTCTTGTGGCCGCGGCGATGACGGGCGGTCGTATCCGTGTCAAAGATACTGCGCCTCGTCTCCTTGATTCAGTAATCGGCAAACTGCAGGAGGCCGGCGCCGAAATTGAAGTGGGAGAGAACTGGATCAGTCTTGATATGGGTGGCCGCCGGCCGCGAGCGATTAGTCTGCGAACCGCGCCTTACCCCGCTTTCCCCACCGATATGCAGGCGCAGTTTTGTGCGATGAACGCGGTGGCCGATGGCGTTGGAATGGTGACTGAGACGGTATTTGAGAATCGGTTTATGCATGTTCAGGAAATTCAGCGGATGGGTGCTGATATTCGCCTTGAGGGGCACACGGCGATTAGCACAGGCGTTGAGCGGCTCACTGGCGTACCCGTGATGGCTACCGACTTGCGCGCATCAGCCAGCCTCGTTTTGGCGGGGCTAGTTGGGGAAGGGCAAACCCAAGTCGACAGGATTTATCATATTGACCGAGGCTATGAGTGCATCGAGGAGAAGCTTGCGCAACTGGGTGCAGACATTCAGCGGGTGCCGGGGGATGGTGTGGGTGTCTCACGTTAAGCCGATCACTCTGGCTCTCTCAAAAGGCCGCATTCTTGAGCAAACGCTGCCATTGCTTGCACCGTTGGGTATTGAGCCATTAGAGGACCCTGAAACTAGCCGGCAGTTGGTAGTGCCAACACAGCGCGAAGATGTTCGGCTGATTATTGTGCGGGCAACTGATGTGCCAACTTATGTGGCGTATGGCGGCGCGGATATTGGTGTGGCGGGTAAAGATGTGCTCCTCGAGCAGGGCGGGCATGGTCTTTATGAGCCGGTTGATTTAGGGATTGCAAGATGTCGCTTGATGGTGGCTGGGCCAGCGGATACGAATCTGGAGCGTCGCCGATTGCGCGTTGCTACCAAGTTTGTGAATGTGACGCGCCGGTACTTCGCGGCTCGAGGGCGGCAGGTGGATCTCATAAAGCTGTATGGCTCAATGGAACTGGCGCCAATGGTGGGGCTTGCTGATGTCATCGTGGATTTGGTCGATACGGGCAATACGCTGCGCGCCAATGGGTTGGTGCCACTGGAGCTGATTACGGATATTACCGCGCGGCTCGTGGTCAATAAGACATCGATGAAATTACGGCATCACGAACTTAAACCGATGATTGCGCGAATCGCCGAACTGGCAGGATAAAAAGTGGACATTCTTAGACTCAGCACGACCCAACCGGATTTTAAAAATCAGTTGGCCAAGTTAACGGATTGGGACGACGGCGCCACCCATGCGGTTGAGGCAGCTGTCAATGAGATTTTGACGAAAGTCCGGCAGCAGGGCGATCAGGCGCTGCTGCATTACAGTAAAACGCTGGATGATTATTCCGTTGCGTCGGTCAGTCAGTTAGCGGTTAGCCCGGCGCGCTGTCAAGCGGCGCTGAATGCCCTGCCAGCGGCTGATCGTGAGGCGCTTGAGCAGGCAGCCGCACGAGTTCGTGCCTACCATCAGCATCAGCGCAGTAGCTCCTGGCGGCATGAGGAGTCGGATGGCACTGTGCTGGGCCAGCAAGTCACGCCGCTGGAGCGGGTTGGTATTTATGTGCCCGGCGGCAAGGCAGCCTATCCCTCTTCTGTGCTCATGAATGCGATTCCTGCGGATGTGGCCGGCGTTGATGAGATCGTGATGGTGGCCCCTGCACCGAGCGGTGAAATCAGTCCAATGGTTCTCGCGGCGGCAGCGGTGGCACGCGTGGATCAATTGTTTTTGCTCGGTGGTGCGCAGGCAATAGCCGCGCTGGCTTATGGCACACAGACGGTGCCGGCCGTTGATAAAATTGTTGGGCCGGGGAATGCGTACGTGGCCGAGGCAAAGCGGCGAGTCTTTGGCCATGTGGGCATCGATATGGTGGCGGGGCCCTCCGAGATTCTTGTCATTTGCGATGGCCAAACTGATCCGGAGTGGATCGCCATGGATTTGTTCTCGCAAGCTGAGCATGACGAAGATGCACGCGCGATACTGGTGTGCCCTGAGGCGCGCTACCTGGATGAGGTGCAAGCAGCAATGGAGAAATTGTTGCCCACCATGGAACGCTCGGAAATTATTCGGGAGTCGTTGTCACGGCGCGGCGCACTGATTTGTGTACGCGATTTGGTAGAAGCTGCAGATGTGGCTAACGCCATTGCGCCGGAGCATCTCGAGCTCTCGGTCATTGAGCCGGAGCGGCTGGCTGCAAGAATTCGGCATGCCGGCGCGATTTTCCTTGGCCGATACACTCCAGAGGCCATTGGCGATTATTGCGCGGGACCGAGTCATGTGCTGCCTACCTCGCGGACAGCGCGGTTTGCCTCACCACTAGGCGTCTATGACTTCCAAAAAGTGACTAGCCTGGTGCATTGCAGTGAAGCTGGCGCCGATAGCCTCGGCCGCATCGCCGCGCGGCTTGCCTATACTGAGGGATTGACCGCGCATGCGCGATCTGCGGAGTTTCGTTGCCGTAAATAAGCCATCGCGGTGTGGGGTTTGTTACGGCTGATTGGGGCGTTCACCAATCGTGATCTGCCACTGCAGCGCTTCTGCCTGGCGAAGTCCGCTTAACGTTAAAACGGTGCCTGGGGGTTCTGCGGCAACCCGGTTAAGCAAATCGTTAACATCCTCGATTCTTTGATTGTCTAAATGCGTAATGAGGTCGTTGGCGGTAAGGCCGGCCTGATCAGCGGGGCCGGATGGCATCACATCAGCTACAAGCACGCCAAAGCTAGGCCCTAATACATCTTGTATCTGCACGCCAATCCAGCCGCGTACAACACGACCATCCTGAATGATGCCGCTTAACACATTAGCCGCTAAGTCGGCAGGAATTGCGAAACCAATCCCCATTGATCCGCCGGACTGGCTAAAAATGGCGGTATTGATGCCAATAACCTGCCCGCTGGTATTGATCAGCGCGCCACCGGAATTGCCGGGGTTAATGGCAGCATCGGTTTGGATGAAATTCTCAAAGGTGGTGAGCCCGAGTTGAGAGCGGCCGGTGGCACTGATGATGCCTTGCGTCACCGTTTGCCCTACACCGAAAGGATTGCCAATGGCAAAAACCACATCCCCTACTCGGATGGGTTGTGCGCCCTGCAAACCGACATAGGGCAGGTTATCCAAATCAACCCTGAGTACGGCAAGATCTGACTCAGGATCGGTCCCCACCAGCATGGCCGGGGCATTGCGGCCATCGGCGAGCAAGACTTGGGTCTGCTCAGCCTGGGCAATGACATGGTAGTTCGTGAGGATATGGCCTTCTGCGCTTAAAATGACACCGGACCCAAGTGAAGTGTTAAGTCGCGGGTCATCAAGCATCGGCCCGCCGTTGAAAAACGGCTCACGGAGATCGCCCCCTCGCGAGGCAGTGAAAATATTGACCACAGCCGGCGCGGCTTTTGCCACTGCATCGGCGTAAGAATGCGGCTCCGAGGGTTCCTGCAAGGCGTTAAATGCCAACCGCTGATCACCGTTGCGATCAAGTAATTCAGGCGCCAGCCAGACGAGCGCGACGGCAACGACCATCCCAACGAGGGCATAACTTAAAACAAAGCGAATGAATGATCGTGTTTTCATCCCATATACTCGACGCCATAACGAAATAAGGAAATTTAATGGTACAGCTTACGACAATCACGGATTATCTTGCTGAAATTCTCCAGCCGGAGGCAATCCCGGACTATGCACCGAATGGTTTGCAGGTGGAGGGGCAGGCTGAGGTGCAGCGTCTGGTAACCGGCGTCACTGCAAGTCAGCGGTTCATTGATGCGGCTATTGACGCTAAAGCAGATGCAGTACTTGTGCATCATGGCTTTTTTTGGAAAGGCGAGCCGGCACCGATTGTTGGCATGAAAGGAGCGCGGTTGCGGCGGCTCATTCAAGCAAATATCTCCTTAATGGCCTATCACTTGCCACTCGATGTACATGCTCAGTTTGGCAATAATGCCTGCTTAGGCCGCATGCTTGGCGTGCAGGTGGAAGCACCGGTGGATGTCGGAGGGATTGCCGGGCTTTTATGGCATGGGCGCTTGCCAAAATCGTTGCCTCCCGGCGAACTGGCAGCGCAGTTACACAACGGACTGGGTCACCCGGCATTACATATAGCGGCTGCGCCTGAGCGAATTGAGCGAATTGCCTGGTGCAGCGGGGGCGGCCAGAAGTTTCTTGTACAGGCAGCTGAGTTGGGTGTGCAGGCCTATATTAGTGGCGAGATATCAGAGCAGACCACGCATGAGGCGCGCGAACTGGGGGTGCATTATTTTGCCGCGGGGCACCATGCTACCGAACGTGGCGGCGTGCAAGCGCTCGGTACGCATCTGGCTGAACGATTTGATATCCATCATGAATTCATAGATGACCCGAATCCGGCGTAGCGTTAATACACGAAAACCCCTGATTGATGGGCGTTTCGGGTTGACGGCGGAGCCCGGATGTTGGATTCTATAGCCCGAAAAAGGGCGTCGTTCAATTCGCGTCCGTGAGCGGTGTCAGGAGAGCCAGCATGCTGTCCTGCACTACAGGTCAGTACCCATGCAGGGGAAGTTTGATGTCCCAAGAAGGCGCTAATAATAGTCGTCGTCGTTTTCTTACCGGCGCCGTTTCGGTTGTTGGTGGGGCCGGTGCAGTTGCTTTGGCTGTCCCATTTCTGGCTTATTGGAATCCGAGCGCAACAACCCGCGCCGCCGGCGCTCCAGTGGAGGTCGATACCAGTACACTAGAGCCAGGGCAGCGTATTGATATCACCTGGCGCGGTCAGCCGGTGTGGGTCATTCGGCGCTCGGAGGCGGCGCTTGATTCGCTAACGGAAATCGCTCCGCGGTTGCGTGATCCCGATTCAGACGTGGCAGATCAGCAGCCTGCCTATGCGCAAAACGCGCATCGCTCGATTGATCCCTCGATTTTGGTGGTCATTCCAATTTGCACGCACCTTGGCTGCATTCCTTCTTTTATGCCACAGCCAGGCTCGCTGAGTGCTGACTGGCTTGGCGGATTTTATTGTCCCTGTCACGGGTCCCGGTTTGATATGGCTGGCCGCGTTTACGCAGGTGTGCCTGCACCTACTAACTTGCCGGTGCCGCCGTATCGGATGGTTAGCGAGGGCGTGATCGTCGTCGGTGAAGATGAGGAGGCTGCATAGTATGAGTGAGGCAACAACAACCAAAGCATCCGGCGGCCTGCTCGGCTGGGTTGATGAGCGCTTCCCGCTTACCAAAATGTGGAATGAGCACATTGGTGAGTACTATGCGCCAAAGAATTTTAACTTCTGGTATTACTTCGGTTCCTTAGCATTGATTGTTTTGGTCAACCAGCTGGTCACCGGCATCTGGCTCACCATGAACTACAACCCCTCTGCCGAAGGCGCATTTGCGTCTGTTGAGTACATCATGCGTGATGTGGAGTGGGGGTGGTTGATTCGCTACATGCATTCAACGGGCGCATCAGCATTTTTTGTGGTGGTTTACCTGCACATGTTCAGGGCGCTGATGTATGGCTCATACCAAAAGCCACGTGAGCTAATCTGGATCTTCGGCATGATTATTTATGTTGTGCTGATGGCAGAAGCCTTCATGGGCTACATGCTGCCTTGGGGTCAGATGTCGTTCTGGGGCGCACAGGTCATTATTTCACTATTTGGTGCCATCCCTGGGGTTGGTGAGCAGTTGGCGCTGTGGATTCGGGGCGATTACAACATCTCTGGGGTGACGCTTAATCGCTTCTTTGCGCTGCACGTCGTGGCGCTTCCTTTAGCGTTGGTCGGTCTTGTGGTGTTTCATATTTTGGCGCTGCATGAAGTGGGCTCAAATAACCCGGACGGAGTCGATATTAAGAAGACGAAGGATGCCAGCGGCAAGCCGAAAGACGGCATCCCGTTTCATCCTTACTACACGGTCAAGGATACCTTCGGCTTAGGCGTATTTTTAATCTTCTTCTCTGCGGTGCTGTTTTTTGCGCCGGAGATGGGCGGGCTCTTCTTGGAGGCGCCTAATTTTGAGCCGGCTAACCCACTGCAGACGCCAGATCACATCGCGCCGGTTTGGTACTTCACGGCGTTTTACGCCATCCTAAGTGCGGTGCCGCATAAATTCGGTGGGGTTGTTGCAATGGGGCTGGCAATCATTGTTCTGTTTTTCCTGCCATGGATTGATCGCGGCAAAGTGCGCTCCATCCGCTATCGCGGGCTGGGCCACAAGGTGGCGCTGTTCTCATTTGCAACAGCATTTGTCTGCTTGAGTTATCTAGGTATCCAAGAAGGCGGAGACATTATTCTTGGGCTAACAGTCACGCGTTGGTCGCAGCTGTGGTCAGGTGTTTACTTCGGCTTTTTTGTGTTCCTCTTTGTTTATACCGCATTCGGGTTTGAACGAACCAAACCGGTGCCCGAGAGGGTGACTGACTGATGAAAAAAATTGCGATAGGTCTTTTGGTTTTGTTGTTGGGTTCGAGCTCGCTGCATGCCGCTGGCAGTTATGGCAACCTCATGAGCGCTCGGGTAGATGTCTCAGATGAGGCGTCCCTCCAGCGTGGGGCCGCATTGTTCACTAATCTTTGCATTAGTTGTCATTCGGCGTCTTTTATGCGCTGGAATGCCTTGCCTGAGGGCCTTGGCGTACCTATGTCAATGGTTGAGGAGAATCTCATCTACGGGGCGTATGAAGAGGGCAATATGATGCGCGCAGCGATGCGCCAGTCCGACGCTGAACGGTGGTTCGGCGCGCCTGCACCCGATTTGTCGCTAACAGCGCGCTCTCGCGGTGCCGATTGGATCTACACCTATTTGAATAGCTTTTATCGGGATCCGGACGCCAGTTCGGGTTGGAATAATACCCTGCTGACCAATTCCTCGATGCCCCATGTGATGTGGCAGCTTCAGGGCGTACCAGAGGCGCGCTTTGAGGAATCTGGCGGCTCGATTCAGGTTGCTGGTATCCGTGTTCCTGAGCACCAGGCAGGCAGCTTAACTGAGGCCGAGTTTCAGCAGGCAACGCGAGACATTACAAATTTCATGGCTTTCGTTGCAGAGCCTGTCAGGGCTAAGCGTGAGCGCATGGGGGTTTGGGTCATCGGATTTTTGGTGGTCTTCACTTTCTTCGCCTATCTGCTGAAGCGAGAATATTGGAGGGATGTCCACTGAGTCGCCTAAGCCAGCAGCCCGCTGAGGCGATGGTCTCCCTCAGTCAACGCTCAACCATGGGGCTGTATACTGATGCCGCGAGCGCAGATAGCCATCGCGTGCGCTTAGTGCTGGCTGAAAAAGGCATCGCTGTGGAAATCGTTGAGGTGTCTCCAACGGGGCCTCAGCCTGAAGACCTAGCGTGGCTTAATCCCTACTGCGAGACGCCGACGCTCGTGGACCGCGAGCTTGCCTTGTACGATGCGCGAGTGATCTGTGAGTACCTCGATGAGCGTTTTCCGCATCCGCCATTGATGCCGATCGACCCGGTGTCTCGCGCCAAAGCAAAACTCGTGATCTCCAGGGTTGAGCGGGATTGGTACCGGCTCTTGGACCTTTTGGAGCGGCAAGATAAGCGCAAGCGGCCCGCGGCAAAACGGGAACTGGCAGACGGATTAGCGGCGAGCGCGGATATCTTCGAAACCGGCACCGCATTTTTCCTCAGCGAAGAACTCACGATGATGGACTGTGCGCTAGCGCCGTTATTGTGGCGGCTGCCATTTTATGGCGTTGATCTGCCTGAAGCAGCTGCGCCCATCATCGCCTATGGCGAGCGGCTATTCGAGCGGGAAGCATTCCAGCTCAGCCTCACGGAGGCCGAACGGGCAATGCGGCCAGCCTGATGAAACCCAGCCGCCCGTATTTGTTAAGAGCGCTTTACGAGTGGATCGTCGATAACGACCTAACCCCGCATCTCCTGATCAATGTGCTGGGTGATGGAGTCGTTGCTCCAATGGATTTTGCAGAAGGGGGGCGTTTAGTGCTTAACGTCTCCCCCGGCGCTGTAGGTAGCCTATCCCTGGGTAATGAGAGCGTTGAGCTCAGCGCAAGATTTGCCGGAACCCCTCATCATGTCGTGGTGCCAATGAGCGAGGTGCTCGCTATTTATGCGCGAGAAAATGGTCGCGGCATGATCTTTACTGAAGAAGATGGTGGCCCGCCTGAAGGTGGTGATGGGGAGGCCCCTGACCCACCGCCTCGCCCAGGATTAAGAGTGGTGAAATAACTGCTGATCAATGAGATCACACAAGCAGTGAATCACGACGAGATGAACCTCCTGAATACGTGCTGTGACCTGCGAGGGAACCCGGATCTCGATATCCTTTTCCTCCAGTTTTAGTGCCATCGGCCCGCCGTCTCGGCCGGTAAGTGCGACCACACGAGCGTTGCGCTCATGAGCAGCTTCAATGGCGCGAATAATATTCGGCGACTGACCGCTTGTGCTGATGGCAAGGACGATGTCGCCCGGATGTGCTAGCGCTGAAATTTGCCGAGCAAAAATTTCCTCAAAGCGATAGTCGTTAGCAATGGAGGTCAGGGTCGAGCTATCGGTAGTCAGGGCAATCGCCGGTAGGCCGGGGCGCTCCATCTCAAACCGGTTAAGTAGCTCTGAAGAAAAGTGTTGTGCATCACCGGCAGAGCCACCATTTCCGCAGGATAATATGCGCCCGTCTTTTTGCAGGCAATGCGCCATTAATTGCCCCGCTGCTGTGATGACCGAGCCGAGCGCTTCCTGCGCGAGTGTTTGGGTCTCAATACATTGCTGAAAAATCTGCTCAATCCGATCACTGCTGTTCATTTTTTCTCCCAGCGTATTTAATCATCGGCCCTAAAGGCATCTGGTATCCACTCAACACGGCCCTCTCCATTCAAAGAAACGACATCAAAGCGTGCAGCGCTATCGTAGTGTAGACGCTGCAAATAGGCACTTGCTGCTGCAATGAGTCGCCGACGTTTCGCATAAGTGATGCTTTCAGCCCCATCACCGAATTGGGACTGAGCCCGCGCCCTGACTTCAATAAAGACTAGTTCGTCGCCTTGCTGCATGATCAGGTCAATTTCACCACGGCGGATCTGAAAGTTCCGTTCCCGCAAAACTAGCCCTTGTCCTTGCAGGTAAAGAAGCGCTTGGTCTTCAGCCACATCGCCAATTTCCCGAGGTCTTTGCATCATGGGGCAAAGTCCAGCAGCTCACCGGCGCTGTTACGCAGTCGACGCAATTCGCCTGTGCTGATTTCGACCGGTGTTAGTTGACGTCTTATCACACCCTCTTCGGTGATTCGTAACCGGCCACTTGAGCCTTGGTAACTCAGCGTCGGCTCTTGCTTGAGCAGGTGTAGGAGTCGGCTGACATGAAAAGCATCAATACCGAGCGCTTCGAGCCGCCCCTGCGCCACGGTTGCTTCAGCCGCCGGTGGTTCATTAGCGGCAAACCAAGGAATTTCGGCAAAAATGAGTCCTTCAAAATCCTGCTCTGGGTCTTCGCGGGTGCCTGGGAAGGCCTGTGCTGGGGCAAGCACCGGCAAATCTAAGCCATCGTGAAAACGGATTTGCGGAATCAGTACCCGGGCTGCGCTTGGTAATGCCGCAATAAAGATGGCATCTGCATCGCTGCGGCGTTTAGCCTCAGCCTGAAGTCTAAGGCCAAGCAATGAGCGCAACCGTTCAGCGCGACGATCAGCATCATGTAAATTAAGCACTGCACGGATTGGGTCGGAGAGGTCATCTTGATCGGTCCGATAGCGTTGTAGTGCGAGACGATCACCGCCGCCTTCGATAAGCGTGTGGGTAAACGCATCTGCCACGCGAGCACTCCAATCATCATTGCCGGCGAGCACAACAATTCGCTCATAGCCTAGTGCCAGTGCGGTGGCGGCCGTGGCTGCGGCTTCATCCTCCGGAGCCAAGCCGAATTGATGCAGGGCCGCAGGCGGGTTAGGGCTGTCTATTCGGTTCAGTGCGATAAGCGGAGTTGAGATTTCCGCTCCCCTGATCAGCTCTTCTATTGCGCCTTTTCTGAGTGGCCCGACAATGATGTCAGCCCCTCCTGCTACGGCCTCGCGATATCCACTGGCAGGCGAAACCCCTTCTGTGCCGATATCGATTAATCGAATACGCTTCGGGCGCTGAGCCTCTGGCATCGCATAAGCCGCCGCGAGAAACCCATTTCTGATGCGTTGGCTTGTTCTCGCCAGCTCGCCAGTTTGCGGCAGCAGCAAAGCGATTTGTTGACGCGGAGCATGCGCGTGCCGGTGCACGGCCTGAATGCGCGTTAACAAAAGAGTGCTGACGTCAGGTGCGTGCGATTGCTGTTGTTGCCAACGTGCGATACCCACGGTGACGCCGTCAGGGGTTAAAATTTCCGGTCGTACAGCCAGAGCCAGCGCTCGCCAGGGGGTAAGGCCTTCAGGCCATGGTGGTGTTTGCTCTTTTGCTAAATGATCAAGTGGAATGGTTTGCAGGTCTTGCCAGAGTTGTGCCTCCGCGCGCAGGCGTTGCTGTGGAGACCGGGCAAGATCGAATGCCTCCCATTGCCAACGTAACGCTTGATCAATACGCCCACGGGCACGCTCAGCCTCAGCCAGGTATTGCCGATGGCGGCTTGCCAGACGATCCGGCAGCGGAGGGCCCCTGTGGTTAAGCAGCGCTAATAATTGGCTGTGCGCTTGTTCTGGTGCGGTGCCGACAAGGGTTTTAGCCTCGATTAATCTAGCAACGGCCGTCCCGCTGTTTGATGTCATCGGGAAGGGCTGGCCCAACTCACTGGCAATGAGTGCGGCTTCTAGCAGGAGGTCGGCCTGGCGAGGGTTGCGAAATTCGGCAGCGGCCATTCTCAGTAGGGTTACGGCGGCGCTAAGGTCGTCATTCGCTAGCGCGATTTCGGCGGCGATGAGCCGCGGCGAGTCGGCCGGGTCGCGCGGTGCTTCATCCTCTTGCAGGGGCAATGGCGCACACGCCGTAATGCTGAGCAAAACGGCAAGCAATATTATTAAGCGGTGTTTACAACCAAGGAGCGCCAAACGTGAACCTCGCGACTATCCGGCAAGCCAAGTAAACTCGGCAATGATTTTCCAGTATCGAGCGGCTAAAGCAATGGTGTCAAACCAATTCGGATGTCTGTATGTGGTGGCCACGCCGATCGGCAACTTAGGTGATATGAGCCCAAGGGCTATTGAGGTGCTGAAATCAGTGAATATCATCGCTGCGGAGGATACGCGGCACACAGGCCGCTTGCTGGCGCAGTTTGATTGTCGGACACCGCAGGTGTCTTTACATGAGCATAATGAAACAGCTCGATTGGCGGGGCTATTGGATCGATTGCGGGGCGGGGAGGCGGTTGCGCTGGTTAGTGACGCGGGCACTCCTTTGATTAGTGACCCAGGATATCGGTTAGTCCTTGCCGCGCGGCAGGCAGGAGTGACGGTGCTTACAGTGCCAGGTCCGAGTAGCGTTACCGCCGCATTATCGGTGGCGGGTCTGCCAACCGATCGTTTCTTTTTTGAGGGGTTTCTGCCGGCTCGTTCACCGGCACGAAAACGCCGGCTTGAGGCGCTTTGTGATATTGGCTGTACCCTTGTTTTTTTTGAATCCGGCCGCCGCTTAGCGGCGACGCTCTCGGATATGATCGCCGTTTTTGGTGGTGATCGAGAGGCGGCCATATCGCGCGAGCTAACTAAGCAATTTGAGACAACGCGGCGCGATGACCTTGCTGGGCTGATGGACTGGCAGGCGGCTGACCCTAATCAGACGCGTGGAGAGTTTGTGGTGATGGTTGCGTCTGCAGCCGCCGTGGTGGATGCCGCAGAACTTAAACAGGTCAGTGTTGATGTTGACCGGCTCTTATCGCTGCTGCGTCAGGAGGGGCTGAGTGCAAAGGGTGCGGCTCGCATCGTTGCCGAGCTTAGCGGCCTGTCGGCAAACCAGCTCTATGATCAGGCCACGCGGGCATTAAAACCGAATTAGGGTATCATTGGCGGTGAAGTTGGCTGGGCGATCGCTGTATCCGTGAGGGTAGGGAGGAAAGTCCGGGCTCCATTGGGCAGAGTGCCAGGTAACGCCTGGGCGGCGTGAGCCGACGGAAAGTGCCACAGAGATCAGACCGCCGATGGCGCTGCATTTGTAGCGCACAGGTAAGGGTGAAAAGGTGCGGTAAGAGCGCACCGCGCGCATGGCAACATGTCGCGGCACGGTAAACCCCACTCGGAGCAAGACCAAATAGGGGAGCAGACGCGTGGCCCGCGCGGCTCCCGGGTAGGTCGCTTGAGGTTCATGGTGACATGGATCCAAGAGGAATGATCGTCCTCGACAGAACCCGGCTTACAGGCCAACTTCCTTTTTTCTTTTTAATGCGAATTCTCGCAATTTTCTCTAAATCAATGTTTTAAAAACGGTATTCGGTTATCCGCTGAATGCCTGCCTACCTGTTTTTATTTAGGCGCTAAGTTCTTGTGAGACATAGAAAAAATCTATTTTTTCGGCTTGACGCAGGCGGTATTGCTGTCTAAAGTGACACCCTAAGTGGGAAAAAGTGGTTAAAAATGGTTTTTTCAGGAATGAACGGGTAAATAAGGGGCGATTGTGTTTCGCGGTGTCACTCAAATCACGCTGGATGCCAAAGGCCGAATGGCTTTTCCAAGCCGCTATCGAGAGCGGCTGCAGGCGTTGTGTGATGGTCAGCTGGTGGTGACGGTAGATCGCGATTACTGCTTGCTCGTTTATCCGCTGCCTGAATGGGAGCACATCGAGCAAAAACTGGTGCGGCTGCCGAGCCTCAATCGAACAGCCCGACGGTTGCAGCGTTTGTTGATCGGGCATGCAACGGAATGTCAGCTCGATGGTAATGGGCGGATTTTATTGCCCCCGCCATTGCGCGAGTTCGCCAGTTTGGAAAAGCGAACGGTGCTCATAGGCCAAGGTAATAAGTTTGAGTTGTGGGATGAGAGTACGTGGTCAGGTCTTCGCGCTCAGTGGCTAGCGGAGACAGCGGAGGCAGAGGAGCTGCCCGGTGATCTTGAGTCATTGTCACTCTAGGAGGCCGTTATTTTGATCGAAGCAGGGTCTCATCATTCCGTTATGCCAGAGCAGGTCATCAGTGGGCTGGCGTTGCGCTCCAGTGGCGTTTACGTCGACGGAACCTATGGCCGCGGTGGTCATGCCGAAGCAATTCTCAGTGCGCTGGATCCAAGTGCGCAGCTTTGGCTCATCGATCGAGACCCGGAAGCCATTGCCACAGCCGAAGCGCGGCATGCAGAAGACCCCCGCTGCCATATCCGCCAAGCGAACTTTTCTGATTTAGGCGAACTCCTCCGTGCGGCCGAGTTGGCCGGGCGGGTCAGCGGGATTCTGTTGGATCTTGGCGTATCATCGCCGCAGCTTGATAGTGCGCAGCGTGGCTTTAGTTTTATGCGTGCTGGGCCGTTGGATATGCGCATGGATAACACGCGCGGTGAAACGGTTGGCGAGTGGCTTGCCCGCGTTGATGAGCGCACGCTCGTTGGGATCTTGCGGGAATACGGTGAGGAGCGCTATGCCAGGAGGATTGCCGCTGCAATCTGCGAGGCTAGGGCCCAGGGTCAGTTGCCCGGAGATACGCTGGCCTTGGCCAAACTCATTGCCGATGCAGTGCCGCGCAGCGAACCGGGTAAACACCCGGCAACACGGTCTTTCCAGGCGATTCGTATTTTTATTAACGGTGAGCTTGAGGCCCTCGATGCCTTGCTTGCTGATGTGTGTGAGCTGCTGGAGCCTGAGGGCCGGTTGGTTGTTATCAGCTTTCATTCTTTGGAAGACCGTCGAGTTAAGCGGTTTATTCAGAAAAACAGCCAGGTTGGTGACCTGCCGCCGGGTGCTGGAATGGTGCCACCGGAAAAGCGGCCCCGGTTGCGTCGCATTGGCCGTACTCATCGCCCGGATGCAGCGGAGCTCGCATCCAACCCGCGGGCGCGCAGCGCCATTATGCGCATCGCGGAGCGGTTGCCGTGAGCCTCTCTATGAATAGTGTGGTGTTGTTGCTTGCATTCGCAGTGGTGGCCTCTGCACTGGCCGTTGTTGAGAGTAAGCACGATACGCGTCGCCTTTTTCAGAAAATCGAGCAGCTTCGTGACGAACGGGATGCGCTTAATGTGGATTGGAGCCGGCTGCGGCTGGAGCAGGGTGCCTTGGCGACGCACTCTCGCGTTGAGCGCATTGCAAGAGACCAGCTAGGGCTAATTCGGCCTGATGCCAGAGAGATCCGCCTAATCAGACTGGAGCAGCGTGTTTCAGGAGCGTCTGATGAGTAACCGTTGCTTGCAACCCCATGCATGGCGGCGATGGTTTGTGATCGTGATTTTGGTCGCGCTACCGCTGGTTTTGGTCGGAAGAGCGTTAACCTTGCAACTGTATGAGGGCGCGTTTTTGCAGGGGCAGGGCGATCAGCGGCACCTGCGCGTGGAAACGCTGCCCGCCAATCGGGGTGTGATTTATGATCGACAGGGGGAGCCGTTGGCGATTAGCGCGCCGGTGCACTCCGTTTGGGCTAACCCGCAGGTGTTGTTGTTAAGCGATGCGAGTGAGGCGATTACTTCGGTTGCCGGAGTGATGGGGCTGAACCCGGAGGTGTTGCAGGAGACACTGACAGCGCGTGCCGATAGAGAGTTTGTCTATATTCGACGCCATGTAGCGCCGGAAATTGCTGATCAAGTCATGGCGCTTGAGATACCCGGCTTACATTTGCAGCGGGAGTATCGGCGCTTTTATCCGGCCGGTGAGGTTACCGGTCATGTGCTGGGGTTCACCGATGTAGATGACCAGGGCCAGGCGGGTATTGAGTATGCCTATGATGACTGGCTGAGTGGCGTACCCGGTGCAAAGCGAGTGCTGCGTGATCGGCATGGTCGAAACATCGAAGATGTTGAGGCGCTACGTGATGCTCGACCGGGTCGTGATCTTCATCTGAGTATTGACCAGCGACTTCAGTACATTGCGTATCGAGAATTAAAAGCGGCCGTGGAGCAGCGTTCCGCCCAAGGGGGCTCGGTGGTTTTAATGGATGTGCGCACGGGCGAGATCCTCGCGATGGTCAACCAGCCCGCTTTCAACCCAAATCGGCGCTCTGATATTGTTGCAAGCCGGTATCGGAATCGTGCAGTGACCGATACTTTTGAGCCCGGCTCGGTTGCTAAGCCCCTGGCCGTAGCAGCTGCCTTTCAGAGTGGAAAATACACGCCAGAGAGTGAGATAAACACCACCCCGGGCTACATGCGAGTGGCCGGGAACTCGGTCAGGGATATCCGTGATTTCGGCGCCTTAACGGTGACCGGTATTTTGCAGAAATCAAGTAATGTGGGTGTCGCGCAGATGGCGCTCGAGCTCGAGCAGGGGCGCCACTGGCAGCTGCTAGCAGACTTTGGGTTTGGCCAGGTCACAGGAGTGAATTTCCCGGGTGAGGCTGCCGGGCATTTATCACCGGTGCCCACTCATCGGCCGTTTGAAGTTGCCACGCTTGCGTTTGGTTATGGGCTTTCGGTGACAACGCTACAGCTGGCACGTGCCTATGCGGCAATTGCCGCTGAAGGACATTTGCCCACGCCAACCTTATTGGCGAATACACCGGAGGTGCGTGGTCCTGCCGTGTTGGATCCTGAGGTGGCGCAAACCCTCCGCGATATGATGGTTGAAGTCACGCTTCCTGGGGGCACCGCCACGCAAGCGGCTATTCCGGGGTATCAGGTCTCCGGCAAAACGGGCACCAGCCGGAAGGCGACCGCCGGTGGATACTCAGAGCGCCGTTATGTGTCCACGTTTGCCGGTATGGCGCCGGCCAGCAACCCCCGCTTTGTGGCGGTAGTTACCATCGATGAGCCTGATCCCTCCGAGTACTACGCGGGGCCGGTAGCCGGCCCGGTGTTCCGCGCATTGATGAGTGATGCACTCCGGCTCTATCGGCTCTCACCCGATGCCAGACTGGAGCGGGAAAGCTAATGGCCAGCGCAATGACTATGCGTCATTTGCTCGCGCCTTGGGCAATGTCTGCCCCGGATGAGCCAGTTACCGGATTAACAATGCATTCCGCGGACGCGGTGGCTGGCGGCGTGTTTTTGGCTGTGGCCGGTGAGCACGGGCATGGCATGCAATACCTTGATCAAGCCCTCGCTGCTCGAGTCAGGCTGGTGATTGGTGAGCCTGCAGCTGGGTTGGATGCTGTAGCCCTTGACGCGCGCTGCCAGGCGGCTGGTGCCCACTTGGTCATGTGCCCTGAGTTGCATCGGTATGTTGGAGAGATAGCGGCGCGATACTTTGATTACCCCGCCAATGCGCTGCGCGTGGTGGGTGTCACGGGCACGGATGGCAAAACCTCCGTGGTGCATTACATTGCTCAGCTGTTAACTGCATTAGGCGTGCGTTGCGGCGTTTTAGGCACTCTAGGGTATGGGCTGCCAGGCGATTTGCTTCCTACCCGGCACACGACGCCAGACCCGGTGAGTCTACAAGCGCAGCTGCGAGCTGCGGCAGCGGCGGGGGCAAGCGCAGTTGCGATGGAAGTCTCATCGCATGCATTAGCTCAGGCGCGAGTCTCCGCGATTTCTTTTCATACAGCCGTACTGACTTATTTGGGACGTGATCACCTAGATTATCATGGCAGTGTGGAAGCCTACGCTGCCGCAAAACGGCAGTTATTCCTCTCGCCGGATCTCGCTTACCGAGTGATTAATAATGACGACTCCTTGGGCCGTGAGTTATCCGCACTGACAGATCAGGTGGCGACCTGTGGATATGGCGCGGGGGCCGAAAATGCCTGGCAAATTCTTGAGGTGCAGGCGTTGCCCGATGGCTTGCTGATTCGTCTGCGTCATGCGGGTTTGGTGCATTCATTGCGACTGCCATTGATGGGATTGTTTAATGCCGCGAATGTGGTGGCGGCGATTGCAGCAGCAAGCTGGGATCAGCCCGCTGAGGCGGTGATTAAGGCGACCGCGGCTATTCAGCCGGTGCCCGGCCGTATGGAGCGGTTTATTGCATCCGATGGCCCGTTAGTCGTGGTGGATTACGCGCATACGCCGGGCGCATTAGAAGCCGCGCTCCAAGCATTACGCCAGCATAGCACTGGGCATCTGTGGTGTGTGTTTGGTTGTGGTGGCGACCGAGATTCCGGTAAACGCGCTTTAATGGGCGAGGTCGCCAGCCGTCTGGCAGACCGGGTTGTGCTGACCAGTGACAACCCGCGCAGTGAGTCTCCCTCAGGCATCGTCAGAGATATTTCTGAGGGGATTGGCCGCATGGATCAGGTCAGTGTTGAGCTGGATCGTGCTACCGCCATTGCTGGTGTGATTGAGCAAGCGCATGCCGATGACGTGGTGCTTATTGCGGGCAAGGGGCATGAGACCGTGCAGTGGCTTGGCCAGCAGGCAGTGCCTTTCAGCGATCGAGAGCAGGTTGAGCAGCAATTATTGCGGAGGGCGAGCTAATGGATGCAGTCGCCCTGCAAGTGCTTGCAGCCGAGCTCGGCGGGCGTTGTATCGGCCCGCGCACTCAGGTCTCCGGCGTGGGTATTGATAGTCGACGCTCACAACCAGGCGATTTGTTTGTTGCACTTCCGGGTGAGCATGCAGATGGGCATGACTTTGTCGATGCCGCAATGGCGGCTGGTGCCGTGGCTGTGATGGTGACGCGTGAAATTAATACGCCCCTGACGCAGTGGGTGGTCGATGATACCCGCCGGCTGCTGGTTGAATTGGCCTGCTGGATACGCGCCCAGAGTGATGCGCTAACGGTAGGTATTACCGGCAGCAATGGGAAAACCACCGTTAAGGAAATGGTGGCCTCGATTTTGCGAGAAGTTGGCGTGACTCACGCCAGTCAAGGCAACTTTAATAACGAACTCGGCGTACCCCTGACGTTATGTGGGTTGCGTGATGCGCATCGTTACGCCGTCATTGAAATGGGTTGCGCGAAACCGGGCGACATTCGATTGCTAGCCAGCTGGGCGCGCCCCCACGTTGGGCTGGTCAATAATGTTGGGCCCGCCCACTTAGCGGGGTTTGGCAGTGTTTCGGCTATTGCCGCGGGCAAGGGCGAGTTGTTTGAAGCGCTCCCCGCGCAGGGCTGTGCGGTGATTAACGCTGATGATCCCTACGCAAGTTATTGGGAGCAGCAGGCAGCGCATTGCCACATCGTTCGTTTCTCGTTAGACGGTCTGCCCGCAGAGGTTGTGGGTTCAACAGACGCAGCAGATCAGTTACAGATTCAGTTGCCCGGTGTTGGGTCTCCAGTGAGTGTGAATCTGCCGCTGCCTGGCCGGCACAACCAACGCAATGCATTGGCCGCAGCCGCCGTGGCATTCGCGATGGAAGTGCCTACGCACGCGATTGTGCGCGGGCTAGAAAACGTGGAAGCGGTGGCAGGACGGTTAGCGGCTCGCCCGGGGGTTGGTGGATGTGAGCTGATCGATGATACCTACAATGCCAACCCTGCCTCATTAACGGCTGCAATGCAGACGGTCACCGCGAAGCAGGGCGGGCCGGTCTGGCTGATTTTGGGCGACATGGCCGAGCTCGGGCCCGAAGCCGCGGCAATGCATACAGCGGCAGGCCACGAGGCGCGTGCTCTGGGTGTTGAAAGGGTCTTCGCCGTTGGGCCGTTAAGTGCAGCTGCAGCGGAGGCATTCGGCCCCAATGGCGAGCATTTTGCAGATCAACAGGCCCTGTTGGCTGCCATTCGCGCTGCGCTGCAGCCGGGTGTGCGATTGCTGATTAAGGGGTCGCGCTCTGCCCGCATGGAAATCATCGTGGCTGCACTGAGCGATTCGCCGGATGCCGGAGGTGCAAAATGTTGATTTTGCTCACTGACTGGCTTGCTGGGAAGTTTAGCGTGTTTAACGTGGTTCAATACCAGACGTTTCGCGCTATTTTGGGTACGCTCACGGCACTGGGTATCGGGTTGTTGCTGGGCCCAATGTTGATCCGAAAACTGGAGCAATATCAGGTGGGTCAGCATGTTCGTCAGGACGGACCTGTGAGCCACTATTCAAAAGCCGGCACACCCACGATGGGCGGCGCGTTAATTTTAGTTGGTATCGCAGTGGCCACCCTGTTGTGGGGCGATCTGACCAACCGATTTGTGTGGATTGTGTTGTTGACCACTCTCGCCTTTGGCGCGATTGGGGGTTACGACGACTGGCTCAAGATCCGGCTGAAGACGAGCCAAGGTCTCACCGCAAAAATGAAGTTTGCTGCGCAATCGGTTGTGGGCCTGTTGGCTGGCGTTGCGCTTTACAGCACGGCGATCGCACCGATAGAAACCTCGCTCATTGTGCCGGTGCTCAAAGATGTTGTGATCCCCCTGGGGTGGTGGTTTGTGCCCCTCACCTGGCTGGTTGTGGTGGGTGCGTCTAACGCGGTGAATTTGACGGATGGCCTTGATGGATTGGCGGTCATGCCAACCGTGCTGGTGGGGGCAGGCCTAGGTATTTTCGCCTATGCCAGTGGCAATGTGCTGTTTTCTGATTACCTTGGCATTCCTTATGTTGCGGGCGCTGGCGAGCTGATTGTTTTCATCGGTGCATTAATCGGTGCCGGCCTTGCATTTCTCTGGTTTAACACCTACCCCGCGCAGGTCTTTATGGGTGATGTGGGCGCTTTGGCGCTGGGCGCCGCGCTTGGCATGGTAGCTGTGGTGGTGCGCCAGGAGTTAGTGCTCTTCATCATGGGCGGTGTGTTTGTTGTCGAGACCCTCTCGGTGATGTTGCAGGTGTTCTGGTTTAAGCGAACCGGCCGACGGGTCTTTCGCATGGCGCCGTTACACCATCATTTTGAACTTAAAGGCTGGCCAGAGCCCAGAGTCATCGTGCGATTTTGGATCGTAACGGTGGTTTTAGTTTTAGTCGGTCTGGCCACGTTGAAGTTGCGGTGATGGAGCAGGCAATGGCTAAACATCCGGCATACGACGCAGTCATTGTAGGACTTGGGCAGTCTGGCCTGGCCTGTGCCCGGCATTTGTTGGCAGCAGGCCGTCAGGTCGCTGTCATGGATACGCGTGAGGCGCCACCTTGGCTGAGTACGTTGCGGGAGCTGGATATGGATGTGCCAGTACATACGGGCGGATTGGATGAGCAACTACTGGCGAACGCGGCGGAGATTGTATTAAGCCCTGGTGTTGATCCGCGGCAGCCTGTGCTGCGCGAGGCGCGTAGGCGTGGCCAGCGCATAGTGGGTGAAATTGAACTGTTTGCGCAGTCGGTGGCGGCACCCGTCGTCGCAATCACCGGCTCAAATGGTAAGAGCACAGTGACCACGATGGTTGGCGAGATGGCCAAATCGGCAGGTAAAAATGTGGCTGTGGGAGGCAATTTAGGCCCACCCGCGCTGGATTTGCTGGCGATGCAACCCAACGCAGATTTGTTTGTGCTGGAGTTGTCGAGTTTTCAGCTCGAAACAACGCTGTCTTTGCAACCCGCAGTTGCTGCCGTACTCAACCTGAGCGCAGATCATTTAGACCGTTATAACAGTGTGCGTGATTATGCATCGGCTAAAGCACGCATTCTTCAACAGGCTGAGCATGCGGTTCTGAATATTGAGGATTTGGCAGTGGCTGCTATGGCAACGGTAGGTTTGGCCGTGACATGGTTCGGTGAGGGTGCGGGTGAGTATCGTTTGCTGTCACGAGCAGATGGGCAGTGGCTTGCACGCGGCGAAATTCCTTTGCTTCCGATCTCAGCGCTACCCCTGTCGGGTCGGCACAATCAGCATAATGCACTGGCGGCGCTGGCAATTGGGTCAACAATGGGTTGGTCTGATGCGGCTATGGTTGAGGCGCTGAGCGCTTTCCGTGGGTTGCCGCATCGCAGTGAAGTGCTGGGCTGGTATGCGGATAGGCTATGGATTAACGACTCCAAAGCCACCAACGTGGGTGCCGCCGTTGCAGGCCTTCAGGGACTGTCTCAGCCATTGGTATTACTGGCGGGTGGCGATGGGAAGGCGCAGGACTTTGCGGCATTCGCTGATGGGCTGCCGTCTGACACCCGCG